>Ga0187893_10000157_pt1 | contig 159288 bp, 156 predicted proteins | sample MA1701074metaG_FD_139574 | JGI IMG/M metagenome (GOLD analysis project Ga0187893, IMG submission 139574) | White microbial mat communities from a basaltic lava cave in the Kipuka Kanohina Cave System on the Island of Hawaii, USA - MA170107-4 metaG ...
CGGGTTCGAGCCCCGTCGCCCTCGCCATCCTCACCCAAATCAAACTGGATGATTTGGGTTCATTCGGGGAGGGAGTCGAGGAGGGTGCCATCGGTGGAGGAAGGCGCGGGCGCGCGGTTCAGGATCACGCCGATCCGGTCGAGGAGCGCCGCCTCGTTGATCGGCTTGACCAGCACGTAGCGGGCGCCGGAACCCACGGCGTTCGCCGCCGCCTCCCGGCCCCGGTTCCCGGACAGGAGGATGAACGGGATCGAGGTCGCCTCGCGCACGGTCTTGCAGAGCGCCACGCCGTCCTCCGTCTCGATCGGGGCGTCGAGCAGGATCACGTTCACGCAGTTCTGGCAAAGCGACTGCGCGCCGGAGTCCCAGCGGTCGGCCTCGCGGACGTCGTAGCCCGCGTTCCGGATCGAGAAGGCCAGGGCGTTCCGGAACGTGACGAGCTCGCTCACGATCAGCACCGTCTGGGGCCCCCCGCGGGCGTCCCGGTCCGCGGCGCCGGCGGCCTTCCGGTAGATCACCGTGGCGGGCTTCTCGCCCTCCCGCCCCTGCCGGATCTTGAGGATGCCCCGCTGCGCCAGGCCGTAGACCGTCCGGAGGACCGTGAAGCGGGGATAGAGCGAGTTGTCGATCACCTCCTGAACCGTGCGCTGGCCGTCGACCAGGGGAAGGATGTCGTCCACGGCGAGCCGGTCGAGCCCGGGATCGTCGATCGAGACGGGGATCTCAACCTGGACCGGCGTCAGCTTGAAGTCGGGAATGAACTCCTGGATCCGCGCCAGCTCGTCCACGCGGCGCGCGGCCTCGATCATGATCGACACCACGTTCGCGTCGAGCACGATCGAGGAAAGGGGGTTGCCGGGGTCGGCAGGGTAGTCCTCCCCGCTCTCCTCGAAGGCGAACGCCGCCTCCGCCCAGGAGAAGAGGTCGTAGATCTCCTCGGCCACCTGCTCGCGGAGCGCGCTCTCGAGCGCCTTCTTGGACACGAAGCCCCGCTCGGCCAGGAGGTCGCCCAGGCGCTTCCGGGAGATCTGCTGGTCGATCAGGATCTCCTCGAGCTGGGCCTGGGTGATCTTCCGGGTCCGCACCAGGATCTCCCCCAGGGGGTTCGTGCGCCGGACCCCGCGGATCAGGCGGATCCCGTCCGGGGCGAAGCGGATCACCTTGGTGTCCGGACCGGACGTGATCGTGAGCGTGCCCTGGGACTGGTTCGAGTGGAAGACCTGGAGCAGGTTCGCGATGCCGACGAGGCCGAGGTCCCCGCTGATCTTCCGCATGGTCGGGATTCCGGTAGTTTAGCACAGAATCTCCGACCTGCGCCCTCACGCCGCCGTCCGTGCCGCCTTCTTTCCCCGGACCCGCCGCCAGACGAACCAGCCCCCGAGCCCGAGCGCGAGCCAGGGTCCGGCGAGCGAAAGGCCCACGAAGAGCTTCTCGACCGACCAGAGGATCCCCGCCCAGCTCCCCGCCAGCGTGTCCCGGACCGTCCGGAGGATCCCCTGCTCCTCGCCGATCAGGACGGGCGGCGACTCGATCCGGAGCGAGATCTCGCCCCGCTCCCGGACGAGGGGGGCCACGCCCGGCGAGGGCGGGACGGCATGGCCGGTCGAGGCGCTCTTCACCTTCCCCAGCGCCCTGAGCGCCTCGACCACGGCCCCGAACTTCGCGGCCTCCACCTGCGCCTGGATCACGGCCGTGGTCCGGTCCACGCTGCCCTCCAGTCGGCCGTCCACGATCTTTCCCCCCGCCGCCTCCACCGCCTTCCGAGCCGCCTGGTACGCGCCCTCGACGCCCGCCGCCTGGAGCGCGAGGTTCCCCGTCCGGCTCACGAAGAGGGCGGGCGTCGAGATCGTGAGCGAGATCACGGCCTGCTCCTTCCGGACGGGCGCGTCCGCCCGCGGCGGCCCCTCCTGGCCGCCCCGGGCGGTCTTCTGCCGGTTCACCGTGTCCTGGTCCACGTGCCCGAGCTTCCGGAGCTCCTCCCGGAGCGCGGGGAACTTCTCGGCGTCGACCTTCGCCCGGATCGTCCCCCGGGCCGACCCGTCGTTCTGCCGGGTCATCTTCGAGTCCACCACCTGGCCGCCCGCGTCGGCCACCGCCTTCTGCGCGGCGGCGTAGGCGGCGTCCACGTCGTCCGCCGTGATCCCGATCGTCGACTGGAGCGACTGGACGAACTCGAACGGCTGCCCGAGGTCCTTCTCCGCGATCTCGAGCTTGACCGTCGACATCCCGACCAGGTTGTCGTAGTACTTGAGCTCGCCCTTGATCGACTCGATCTCCTCCTGCGTCCGGCCCATCTGGACCTCGACTTCCATCAGCTCCTTCACGGTGCCCTTGGCCTCCTGGAGGATCTTCCGGAGCCGCTCGAGGAGCGTGGTCTTGGTCCCGAGCCGCGCCTCGAGGTCCAGGTAGGCCTTGGTCACGTCCTCGCTCGAGACCGACTGGTGCTTGACGGTCCCCAGCCCCCGGAACTTCTCGAGCGCCGCCTCGAAGCGGTCCGGCGGGATCCGGACCGTGACCACGGCCGAGATCTTCCCATTCGCCAGGCGCGTCGTGTCCGCCCCGGCCACGAAGCCCCGCTCCTCCGCCACGATGGCCGCGATCCGCGCGTACGCCGCGTCGTACGCCTCCACCTCGAGCGCGAGGTTTCCGTTCCGGATGAGCTTCCGCCCCTCCTGGAAGGGGACGGGCTCGGGCGCCGCCCCGGGCGTCCCGACCGGGTCGGGCGCAGGGGGCTCGGGCTTGGGAGGCGGGGGCGGGTCCACGGTCGCGGGCGCCTCGGCGGCCCGTTCCTCGCCCACCTTGGATATCGCTCCAAGGCGCATCGAATTGGTCCGATCCAGGAGATCGACTCCCACGTCCTCCAGATAGAAATCCTCCTTTCCCTTGGCGGGGGACGTCACGAGTGCCGAGATCCCCGCGTCGATCGAGTCTCCCTTCGCCTCGACGCTTCGCCGGGGACGGCCGCCCAGCGAGACTCCATCCGAGACGGCATCGACGGTCTTGTCCGAGTCCAGGGCCGCGATTCCCTTGGGCTTCCTCTTGGAGACCCCGGTGAATCCCAACCGGCTCAGGTCCCGGAAGTCCGATCCGACCTGCGAGACGAAGTCCGACGATTCCGCCTCTGCCCCCCAAATCGCTGCCAGGGGGGCCTGAGTCCCGGCTTCCGTAAAAGCCGCACCGAGCACGATCAGGAAGGCCGCCGCGGCCAGGCCGCCGGCGACCCTGAAGGCGCGGGCGAGGCGGGGCCACGAGCGGCGGGGCCTCGCGGCGTGGGCGGCGCGGAAGCGGGCGATGATCCGGTCCTCGAGGTCCGCGGGCGGGGCGTCGGGGGCGAGGGCGCCCGAGGCCCAGGCGCGGAAGGAGCGGGCGTCGGCAAGCAGCGCGCCACAGGGAGAGCAGCCCGCCGCGTGGGCCTCGGCGTCGCGGCGCTCGGCGTCGGGGAGGCCGCCCGCGAGGAGCGCGTCCACCAGGGCATCGAAGCGGTCATGATTCATGGCGATTCCTCCACCAGGGCGCGAGCTCCGCCCGCAGCTTCCGGACGCCGCGGGCCAGGAGCCCGCGCAGAGACCCGTTGGCCAAGCCGGTCTCCCGCTCGATCGAGGCGTAGTCCAGGCCGTTCAGGTAGTGGAGCGTCACCGGGAGCCGGTAGCGCTCAGGAAGCCGCTGGAGCGCCTCCTGCACCCGCTCCCGGGCTTCCTCCGAGTCGGCCGCCCCGGGGGCGGCCTCCTCGGGCGCCTCAGGCGCCGGCATCCCGGACCGCTCGGCCTGCCGCCAGGCCAGGCGCCGCGCGGTCGTGAGGAGCCAGCCCCGGAAGGCCGCGGGGTCCCGCAGCTCACCGATCGACTCCCACGCGCGCAGGTACGTCTCCTGCACCAGGTCCTCCGTCCACGCCGGATCCCGGACCGCGCCGTAGACGGACGCCCAGACCAGGCGCGCCGTCGCGCGGATCATCTCCTCGAACGCCCCCCGGTCCCCGGACTGCGACCGGCGGACGCACTCCAGCTCCCGTGCCGGATTCATGTCGGGTCTCTATCCCACTAGAGCGGGGACAGAGGATGACTGCACGGAAAAAGCGGAATTCCGGGCCGCCGAGGGACGGCTACCTCACGCAGGTGGGACAGAGGTCGGGCTTGTGGCCGGGCCCGCCCACGAACATGCCCTGGTCGTCCATGACCCGCCCGCCCTTGATCCGGCCCTTCTTGACGGGGCCCTTGGCCTCGGCCAGCTTGGGGCACTTCTCCTGCTCGTGGATCGTCGTCCCGTAGCCGGTCTCGATGAAGACGTCGTCTCCCTCGATCGCCTTCCAGCGGCGCTCCTGTTCCGTCACGGTCATCGAGCAGGCGGCGAAGAAGAGGAGGACGAGCGGAACCAGGCGCTTCATCTAGAATCCCTTTCCCTTCGTGGAGGTCTTGATCCGGACCAGGTACATGTGGACCGTGACGTAGAGAACCGTGCCGTCGTCTCCCCAACCGCAGTTCGACGTGGCCTCGCCCGTCATCAGCGTGCCCAGGTGCTTCCCCTGGGGGGAGAAGACGAGGACGCCGCCCGGCCCGGTCGCGAAGAGGTTCCCCTTATGGTCGACCTTGAGACCGTCGGGGAGGCCCTTCAGCTTCCCGACCTTGGACGTGGCGTCGAAGAAGATCCGGCCGTTGGCGAGCGTGCCGTCGGGCTTCACGTCGTAGGCCTTCCAGATCGCCTTCTCGGGGTCGGAGTTCGCGACGTAGAGCGTCTTCTCGTCGGGCGAGAAGGCGATGCCGTTGGGGCGCGTGACGGTGTCGTCAAGCAGCGTCACCTCCCCCGAGGGCGAGAGCCGGTAGACGCCCTGAAACCTGAGCTCCTTGGCGGAGTCCTCCATGAGCTTCTCCAGGCCGTAGGGCGGGTCGGTGAAGTAGAGGGCCCCGCTGGTGTGGTAGACGGCGTCGTTCGGGCTGTTGAAGCGCTTCCCCTGGTATCGGTCGGTCAGGGTCTCGTACTTCGCCTCGGGCTTCGAAGTGGGCGCGGCCATGCGGGCGACCTTCCGGTCGCCGTGCTGGCAGAGGACGAGCCGGCCCTGGGGGTCAAGGATCAGGCCGTTCGAGCCCGGCTCGCCGCCCCGGGCCTTCGACCCCGTGTAGCCCGAGGGATGCAGGTAGAGCGAGACGCCCTCCCCCTCCTTCCACTTCAGGACCTTGTTGGGCGGGATGTCGCTGAAGAGCAGATACCCGCCGTCCTTCACCCAGACCGGCCCCTCGGTCCAGCGGAAGCCGTCGGCCAGGATCTCCATCCTCGCGTCCTTCGGGATCAGGGCGTCGAGCGCCGGATCCAGCCGCTCGACGAACCCCAGCGCGCGGTAGCTCATGGGCGCTCCCGAAGCACAGGCCCCCAGCGACGCCGCGAGAACGGAAAGAACCACCCGGCTCATGGCCAGTCCTCCCGATCGCGCGCCAGTCTAGCAAAAGCCGCGGCTTCCAGCGATTGATTGACGCGCCCCGCGGGGCGTGCTACAGGGAGGCATGGCCCGATGGTTCCTCCCCCTCCTCCTCGCGGCCTGTTCCCCGGGGAACGCCGAGCCGGAGACGCTCCTCTGGGCGCGGTCGAGCGACTCCTCGAGCCTCGACCCGGGCGCCATCGACTGGGGCGAGGACATCAAGGTCGTCCAGAACCTCTTCGAGCCCCTGGTCTCCTTCAAGCGCGACTCGCTCGAGATCGAGGGGAAGCTCGCGACCGCGTGGACCGTCTCGCCGGACGGGCTTAGCCTCGCCTTCGAGCTCCGGCCGGGCGTCCGTTTCCACGACGGGACGGAACTCGACGCCGAGGCCGTGGCCTTCACCTTCCGGCGCCTGGTCGAGCCCGAGCACCCGAACCGCCCCCGCCAGGCCCCGTTCCGCGCCCTCTACGCGGACCTTGAGAAGGTCGAGGCCGACGGGCCCGCGCGCGCGGTCTTCCGGCTCCGGCGGCCGAACCGCACCTTCCTTCTCGTCCTCACCCACTTCAGCGCGGGGATCGTCTCGCCCGCCGCCGTCCGGAAGCACGGCGACGCGTTCGCGACGAACCCCGCGGGGACCGGGCCCTACCGCCTGGGCCGCTGGGAGCGCGACGTCCGCCTCGAGCTCGTCGCCTTCGAGGGCCACCGCTCGCCGCCTCCGATCCGGCGCGTCCTCGTCCTCCCCATCCGCTCCCCGCAGACCGCCGTGGCCCAGCTCGAACGGGGCCAAGTCCACGTGGTGGACCACCCCACGCCCGCCGACGCGCAGGCGCTCTCCGCCGCACGCCTCCTCCGCGCCCCCTCGCTCAACGTCTGCGCCCTGGGATTCAACATGAAGCGGGCGCCCTACGACGACCCCGAGCTCCGGCGCGCCGTCTCGCTCGCGGTCGACCGGAAGGCGATCGCCAGGCTCGCCTACCACGGGCTGGCGGAGCCGGCGCTGAACGTCGTCCCGCCGGCCGTCTGGGGCGACCTCCACTCGACGCCCGAGTACGTCCACGACCCCGCGCTCGCCCGCGAGATCGTCTCCCGGCTCCCGGCGAAGGACTTCGAGCTGATCCACGTCAACATCGCCCGACCCTACATGCCGGAGCCGAACCGGCTGGCCGAGACCCTGAAGGACCAGCTCGAGGCCGTCGGGTTCCGGGTCCGGATCCGCAGCTACGACATGAGCGCCTACGGGGCGAAGACGCGCGAGGAGTCCCACCCGATGTTCATCCTGGGCTGGAAGGGCGACTATCCCGACCCCGACAACTACTTCACCCCGCTCCTCCACGGCGACCACGCGGGGGACCTGAACGGCTCGTTCTGGAGCGACCCGGAGTTCGACCGGGCGGTCTCCGAGGCCCGCGCGGAGGCGGACCCCGCGAGGCGGAGGGCGCTCTACGAGCGGGCCTACGCCCGCTACCGGAAGGAGCTCCCCACCCTCCCCCTCGTCCACGTCCCCGTCTTCCTGGCCGCGCGGCCGGAGGTGGACTACGCCCCGCACGCGGTCGAGACGCGCTTTTACGAGGTGAGGATGAGGCGATGAGCCGCGCGGTCGCGATGTCGCTCGCCCTGGCGGGATGCACGTCGGCGCCCACGGGCGGGATCCCGGGCGCAGACCTTGTCGTCGACTGGGGGGGCGCGGATCGGGTCTCGGCCAGTCATCCCGACGCCGCGATCCCTCCCCTTCCGGAGCCCGAGTTCCTCAAGGCGTTCGCGGTGATGCCCCTTCTCGGCCGCGGACTGGCCGTCGTCCGGCTGGGCGCGGCGTGGACCGCCCTGGAAGCCCCCGGAAGGGAGAAGGTCCGCGAAGCCCTGGAGCTCGCGATCCGCGCGGCGGGCTTCGCGCGCATCCGCTTCCTCGCGCGGAACGAGACCGTCCACGAATGGGTCCGCCGGGAGAGCACTTCCTGGCTGGAGGACTTCGCCGCCGTCACGGAACGGGCCTTCGAGCAGGAGAGGCAGGCGGACCTGGTGGTGTTTATCCATACCCCGACGGACATCGACGTCCGGGCACGGGACCGGCACGTTCGATTGACCTTCGAGGAGTTCGTCGCGCGCGCGGACGGCCTGACCCGGGAACGCCGTCTGGCCGTCCTCATCCGCGGGAAGAGGGACGCGGGGCCCGACGTCGACGAGGGAGTGGAACGCGCCCTGCGCCGTGCAGGCTTCGCGAAGGTCGTCGTCCAACAGGCGCATTCCCGCGGGAGGCCGATTCTCCGGGAGTGACTCCGCAGTCCTTCCCTGCCGGCCATCGTGGACGCGTCATCCCCGCGGATTCGGCCCATCGATGCTCCGCAGGGGCTCCATGATCCTCCGATGCGATCGCCGACTCGGCCCTCACGTATCCCTAGCAGCGCGGCCGCGACTCGTCCCTCCCGGCGGTGGCAGGAGGGCCCCCCCCATCCCTTTCGTCCCTCGGTCGACAAGGCGGTCGCCCACGACCCGATCCGGCATGGCATCCACGCGGCTGGAAGCCCTGTCTCGATTGCGGGAGGGGATGGCGCCGTAGTCCGCCTGGCTCGAGGGATACCTCTGGGAAGCCCGCCCTCGCGGAGAGCCCTGCCGGAGCGGGCCCGACGCTGCGCGCACCACCCGGGCATCCCCGCCGGCGCCGCGGGCTTTCGGCTAGAGCCGCTTCCCCGTCTTCGGATCGACCTTCCGGTACGTGAAGGGAGTCCGGAGCCGGCACCAGGGCTCGTCACGGTAGCAGTCCACGAGGAAAGGTCCGGGGCCCGCGGCGGGCGAGAGGATGGCGAGGAAGGTCAGGAGCTTCTTCGAGGCGTTGTAGATCGCGTGGACGGTGTTCTTCGGGATGAACGCGCACTCCCCCGGCTTCAGGCCGCGGCTCTTCCGGTCCACCCACTGCTCGCCGAGCCCGTCCACGATGTAGAGGATCTCCTCGCGGGTCGGGTGGTAGTGGAACTGGTGGCCGGCGCCGGGGGGCATGGTCACCCTGACGAAGAGGAGGTTCTTCGTCGCGGTGAGGCCGGGGCGGGAGAGCCACCAGTGCTTGCCCCAGGGGGCGAACTCGACCTGGGCTTTCCCCGTGGTGACGAAGCGGAGGGCCTTGAGGGTTCGGCTCAACGAGCCGCCACCTTTCCGGCCTTCCTCGAGCCGTTCCGCGTCCGGGCCGGGAGGCGGATCGCCTTGAAACTCCGGATCTGCTCGGCGATCGCCCGCTCGGCCGGGAGGCGCTCGACGGAGCTCGCCCCGTAGAAGCCGTCGCAGCCCTTCGCCCGCTCGAGGATGTAGGCCGCGTCGGGCGGCTCCGAGATCGGGCCGCCGTGGCAGATCACGATCACGTCGTCCCGGACGGACCTCGCGGCGTCGGAGATCTCGCCGATCAGGCGGACGCAGTCGTCGAGCGACTTCGCGCTCTTGGCCCCGATCGTTCCGCCCGTCGTGACCCCCATGTGGGCGACCACGAGGTCCGCCCCCGCCTCCGTCATCCGCCGGGCCTCGTCGGGGTTGAAGACGTAGGGCGTGGTGAGGAGGTCCATGTCGTGCGCGAGGCGGACCACGTCCACCTCGAGCTGGTAGCCCATCCCGGTCTCCTCGAACGACTGGCGCATCTCGCCCCCGAAGAGGCCGACCGTGGGGAAGTTCTGGATCCCGGCGAAGCCGAGCTCCCGCAGTTCTTTGAGGAAGAGCTTCGGGATCATGAAGGGGTCGGTCCCGTTCACGCCGGCCAGGACCGGCGTGTGCTTCACCACGGGGAGGACCTCGAAGGCCATCTCCTTCACGATCTCGTTCGCGTTCCCGTAGGCGAGGAGGCCGGAGGAGGAGCCCCGCCCCGCCATCCGGTAGCGGCCGGAGTTGTAGATCACGAGGAGGTCGATGCCGCCGGCCTCCTCGCTTTTCGCGGAAAGCCCCGTGCCGGCGCCGCCCCCGATGATGGGCTCGCCCCGCGCGATCTTCTCGCGGAAACGCTTGAGGATGCCCTGGCGCGAGTTGTCGATCTTCACCGCTGCTCCTTTCGGGACTTCATGAGGTCCAATAGCTTCCGGGCCGCGGCGTCCGCGAACTCCGGGTCGTTGATGTGGCGGTCGAGCTCCACGATCTCGACTCCCTTGGCCGTCTGGCGGATCGCCCCGGCGAGGGCGGCCCGGGCGGCGGGGTCGTCGAAGGGCTGTCCCTCGCGGTCGATGGCCGAGACGCCCTTGGCCGGAAGGAGGATGGACTTCGGCCCTTTCGCTTCCGAGACCTTGCGCCCGAGGTCCGCGCCGATCCTGGCGTTCTCCTCGGGAGTCGTGCGCATGAGCGTGACCTGCGGGTTGTGGGGGTAGAGCTTCCGGCCCTTGAACCTCGCGGGGACGGTCTCGGGGCCGTAGAAATTGACCATGTCGGTCGCGCCCACCGATACGACCTGTGGAACCCCCGCCTTCCCGGCGGCGGTGAGCCGCGCCGGGCCGGCGGTCAGGAAGCCGCCGCAAAGCTCGTCGGCGAGCTCGGTGGTCGTGACGTCGAGCACGCCCTCGATCAGGCCCTCGGCGATGAGCGACTCCATGGCCTGGCCGCCGTTCCCTGTGGCGTGGAAGACGAGGACCTCGTAGCCCGCGTCCTCGAGCGCCTTCTTCGCCCGCATGACGCAGGGGGTCGTCACCCCGAACATCGTGGCGGCCACGAGAGGGCGGTCTCCGGCGCCGGCGGGGGCTCCCTCGAGAGTGACCAGGCCGGCCATCGCCTGGGCGGCCTGGGCGAGGACGGTCCGGCTGATCCGGTTGACGCCCAGGATGTCGACAATGGAGTTCAGCATGAAGATGTCTTTGTCGCCCACGTACTGCCGGACCTGGCCGGAGGCGAGGGTGCTGACCATGACCTTGGGGACGCCGATCGGGAGGGCGCGCATCGCGGCCGTCCCGATGTTGGAGCCCGCCGAGCCCCCGATCCCGAGCACGCCGGCCAGCTCCCCGCGCGCGTGCGCCTCGCGGGCGAGCTTCGCGGCCCCCTCGGCAGCGGCGGCCACCGCCTTGCCCCGGTCCCCGAGCGCCTTCATCCCCGCCGCGTCGAAGACCTTCTCCCGGGGGATGTCCGCAGGCACCGCGGGAGGCCCCATGCACCCCGCGTCCACCAGGACGACCGGGACGCCGAGGGCCTTGAGGCGGTCCCGGACAAAGGCCGCCTCCGGCCCCTTCGTGTCCAACGTCGCGACCAAGTAAACGCTCTTCATGTGAACCGAAATCATCCAGTTTGATTTGGGTTCATCTTGTCTGGGTTCATTTCTCCTGGGCCCAGGCGGAGGCGTTCTTCAACAGGGTCTTGTAGGCCGAGTGGGTGTGGGCGTCGCCGTCGTGGCCCAGGGTGATGGCGATGATCCGGGCCTTGGGGTGCTTCACGGACCAGACGACGGGGTACTCCTTCCCGGTCTCGAGCGACTTCCCCTTCGCCAGGACCTCGATCTCCGCCCCCTCGGGGTCCTTCTCGAACCGGTACAGCTCGTCCTTGACCTTGAACGAGGAGGGCACCCCCTTCATCACCGGGTGCTCGGCCTGAACGGCCAGGACCTCGAACTCCTGGAGCTTCTCGTGGCCCCGCGAGCCGCCCCCCACCAGAGTCCGGTTGTACTCCGGCCAGTCCTTCCAGTTGTACCAGGTGGACGCATGGACGAGCAGGAGGCCCTTGCCCGCCTCGGCGTGGTCGAAGATTCCCTTCCGGAGCGCGGGGTCCTTGAGCGGCTGATTGTTCCCGAGGTAGAGCACCCGGAGCTCCGGGAGCCTGGCGAGCACCTCGCCCGGGTCCGACGTGTAGCTCGCGCTCAGCGTCTCCGCGTCGGCCCCCTTCCACCACTTCTCCCAGTCGTGGCTCCCGCCGCCTCCCACGATCAGGCACATCGGCGACTTGGGCGCCGGAGGGGGCGCCGCGGCCTGGCCCAGCTCCGCGGTCATCGCGAGGAACGTGGGCGCCTGGTAGTTGTCGTAGCTCTCGAGCGAGAGGTGGTGGACGACCTCCGGCCTCGACGGCGCGACGGTGAACCAGCGGACCTGGCCCGTCCGCCCGTTCAGCAGGTTCGGCACGTACTTCGAGCCGGGCACGTCCACCCGGCGGATCCAGTCGGAGAACTCGATCCCGTCGTGGAGGATCTTCTCCTCGGTCTTACCGTCCGCGTAATGGTACGTGAGCTTGACCGCCGGGACGGGCTTCCGGGCCGGGTCGAGCGTCCCCCAGGCCGCGATCCCGCCCAGGACGTGGAGCTTCGAGAAGGCGAAGCCGACGGGGACCTCGACCCGCTTCGGCATCGACGTCTTGCAGTGCCAGTCCGGGGCCGAGCCGCCCTTGAGCACGATCGCGTTGTTCCCGCTCAGGCTCTTGGCCGGATCGAGCACGTTGAACGGCACGCCCTCCACCGCCGTGATCCCGTACTTCCGGAGCCGGAGATTGTTGGGCTCGCGCTGGGGGTCGTAGAGGCCCTTCACGCTCGAGGCCGTGGCCGCGACCTGGAGGTCGAGCACCCGGAACCCGCCCGCCTCGGCCGCGAGGAAGGAGAGGATGTCCCGGATCGCCTCCCCGCCCAGGCTCTCGAGCCCCTCCGGCATGAGCGAGAGGCCGGTCGTCGCCATCGCGTCGATGTCCGCCCGGCGGATCTCCCGGTCACCCTCGTTGTTCTTGAGGACGACGAGATCCCTCGTCTCGCTCGCGACGATGCCGTTGAACACCTCGCCCGACTTCGTCCGGACGTTGAACGAGACGTAGTTCGCCTCGACCTGCCGGTTCGGGTCGATCAGCTGGACGAGGAGGTCGTGCTTCCCGTGGACGCCCATCCCGGTCAGGTCCGGCGCCACGGCCCGCCCTTCCCCCTTGTACTGGTGGCACTTGAGGCAGTTCTCGGTCATGAGCGCCTTCCCGCGCGCCAGGTCGCCCGCCTTCTCGACCACCGGCCAGAGCGACTCCACGATCTGGTTCTTCGCCTTCGACTGCGCGCCGAGGACCGCGTCCAGGACCTCGACGGCCCGCCTCGCCGTCGCCTTGTCCGGATGGGTCCGCAGGCGGAAGACCGCGCTCGGCCCCAGGTCGTTCGGCCGGACCCGCTTCTCGGCGATCTCGCCGAGGAGGAAGGCCGTCCGCTCCGGCCGCCGGAGGAGCTGCCCCAGGACGAGTTCCCGCCCCGAGGTCGCCAGCCGCGGGAGGGCCGCGACGAGCGCGGGCGCGACGACGGGGTCGGCCACGTCGCCCAGGGCCTCGATCACGCCCCTCTGGAGGTCCGTCGACGCGGCGGCCGTGAGGAGACGCCCCGCCGCCTCCACCGCCCGCGCGCGCGCCGAGGGGAGGGCGAGGACCGAGGCCAGGTTCCGGATCCGGACCTCGTCGCCCTTCGACGGGTCCTCGAGCGAGGCGACGAGCGCGGCCGCGACCGGCTCGAGGAGCCGGGCCGACTCCGCGTCCTTCAACCACCGCGAGGCGAACGGGAGGGCCGCCCCCGCGAGGGCGGCGTCGGCGGATCCGAGGAGCGCCTGGAGCGCCTTGGCGAGCTCGGGGCTCGCGGGAGGCGCGATCTCCGGCTTCAGGGTCTGCGCCAGGCGCAGGAGCGAGGCGGTCCGCACGGCGTTCTGCGCCTCGGGCAGGCCGGCCACGGCGAGGACGATCCGCGCCGCGACGCCCGCGTCCTGGAGGTTCCCGGCCGCGCCCGCCAGGTCCTCGGCCGTCGCGCGGTCGCCCGCCCGGGCGGCCGCCGCGAACGACTCGACCGGCGAGGCCGACATGGCCCCCATCATGGCCGAGCGGGAGTGCGGGTCCTCGAGCTTGGGCGCGATCGCCTGGAGCGCGGCCCCGCCCGCGTCGGGATACGACGCGAGCGCCACGATCTTCTCGAGCCGGGCCCGGGGATCGGCGTCGTCGAGCGTGGCCGCGAGGGCCTTCCCGAGCTCCGGCCCCTTCGCGATCGCCGCCGCGATCCGGGCCGCGTTCTTCCGCGCCCCGGCGTCGCCGTCCGAGAGGGCGGCCGCCAAGTCCGCTTCGGCGAGGGCCCCCAGCCGGTGGAGCGTCCAGAGGCAGAGGACCCGGGTGAAGTTGTGCCGCGTGGACTTGAGGAGGGCCGCGAGTTCCGCGGCCCCGTCCTTCCGCTCGCAGAGGAGCCGCTGCGCCGTGAGGCGCGCCCAGCGGTTCGGGTGCTCGAGGGCCTTGACGAGGCCCGCGACCGTCCCGAAGTCGGCCGCCGGGAGGGCCCGCGCATGCTTGTGCTGGAGCCTCCAGATCCGGCCGTGCTCGTGGTCGCGGTCCGGCCGGACGGCGGCGTTGTAGGGCCCGTGCTTGGGGCCGCGCGTGTCGTTGTGGACCACGGCCTGGTTGTAGAAGTCGGCGATGTACACCGACCCGTCGGGCGCGATCTCGGTCGCGATCGGCCGGAACCAGAGGTCGGTCCCGGACACGAACTCCTCCGTCGCGACCTTGGAGGAGCTGTAGGTCACGCCGGCCGGCCGGACCTCGTCCTGGTGGACGAGGTTGATCGTGCACTCGCAGACGAAATGGCGGCTCCGGTACTCGTCGGGCCAGGCGCCCCCGTCGTAGAGGGTGCTGCCCGAGGCGGCGGTGAAGCCGCCCACGTTGTCGATCTGGAGGTACGGGTTCACGGTGTGCTTGAGGAGGGGGTTCGCGTCTCGGTGGGTCGTGATGTCCTTCCAGCCCTCCTTCAGGCCCCCGGCCCGGCCGCGCGAGAGCGCGGCGTCCGTCAGCACGATGTGGCGGAGGTGCGAGCCGTTGGCCATCGTGAAGAAGATCTCGCCGTCCCAGCTGAAATCCAGGCCCCAGGTGTTCGAGCCGTAGGAGCAGACCATCTCGATCTCGCTCCCGTCGGGGCGGAAGCGGAAGAGGCCGTTCCCGATCCGCCCGAAGCTCCGGCCCTCGGCGTTGACGACCCGGGGGCCGCCGCTGTAGCCGTTCGTCCCGTAGATCCAGCCGTCCAGGCCCCAGCGGAGGTTGCTCGCCGTGGCGTGGGTGTCGCCGTAGCCGAAGCCGGTGTAGAGCACCTCGCGCTTGTCGGCCGCGCCGTCGCCGTCGGTGTCGCGGAGGAAGAGGATGTCGGGCGACTGGGTGACGATCACGCCGTCCCGGTGGAAAACGAAGCTCGTGACCAGGTCGAGCTGGTCGTAGAAGACCCGCTTCTTCCCGTTCTCCCAAAAGGAGATGCGGTCGTAGGGGCGGGTCCTCCAAATGTTCGACTTGTTGGGGTACTGCGGGGTTTCGGCGGCCCAAAGACGGCCCTTGGGGTCCCAGGCCATCGAGATCGGCTTGACGACGTCGGGCTCGGCCAGGACGAGCGAGAGGTCGAAGTCGGCCGGCCGGGCGATCTTCTCCGCCGCCTTGTCCGGCCGCGTGGGTCCGCCCTCGGGGTAGCGGAGCGAGGCGAGTTCGTCCTTCGAAACGAGCAGGTTCACGTCGCGCTTCCCCGCCCAGGCGATCCCGCGGAGGAGGATCGCGCGGTAGTGGGGGAGACTGAACGAGGCGTGCCGGTGGCCCTGGATGTTCACGAAGGCGCGATACGCGTCCTTCTCGTAGACCCACATCTGGGGCATGACCTCGTTGAACTTGAGGAAGCTGGTCGCGATCACCTTCGCTTCGGGCAAGAGGTGCAGGTCCCAGTAGATCTCGTCGTCCATGAAGAAGTTGGAGAGGCCCTCGGTGATCGGGTGGCGGGTGTCCTGGACGTAGATGCCGACCTGCCCGTGGTGGAACTTCGACTTCCCGTGCTCCCAGGCGCCGCCCACGACGGTCTTGAACCATTGGGGGTCGTTCCCGCAGACCGCGTCGTGGATCACGGCGATCCCGCCGCCGCGCTTGAGGAAGACGTCGAGCCGCGACCGTTCCTCGGGCGAGACGGTCCCGCCGTCCGCCGCGTACATCACCATCACGTCGGCCTTGGCGAGCTGCTCCTCCGTGGGGAAGGCGAGCGCCCCGTCCACCTCGCAGCCGCGGGACTTGAGGAGCTCGGTCCAGTCCGCGAGGAAACGGGGATGGTCGTGCTCTCCCGGGCCGTGAGTCTTCTTCCCGGCCCGGATGAAGACCCGAAGAGGCCGGGCCGCCTCCTGGGACTCGGCGGCAGGCGTGCCCGCGCATCCCAGGACCAGCGCCAGGATTCCGAGGTGTCTCATGGCCCTTCCTCGCAGTTCGATGCCTCGAGTCAAGCGTCGGGGACGGTCAAGGGAGCAGGAACCGTGCCACCCGGCGCGACGCATCGTACTCAATCCCCTATCGGCTAATAGGTTCCGTCGCACACTCGGATCCGACAATTGTATACCGTAACCGGTGACATTCCAGTGTAACTTAGTATACACATGTCGCTGGAGGCCCTGAGGTCCCGGATCCGCGAGCGGGCGCCCATCGTGGGGGCCGCGGTCGGCGCCGGCATGAGCGCTCGGGCGGCCGAGGAGGGAGGGGCGGATCTCATCCTGGTCCTCTCGGCCGGGCATTTCCGGCTTCACGGCGTCTCGACGGCCGCTTCCCTCCTCCCCTGCGCCAACGCCAACGAGCTCACCTGGGAGATCGCCTCGCGCCACGTCCTCACGCGGATCGCGCGCACGCCCGTCCTCGTGGGCGCTTGCGCGCAGGACCCGGGCTTCGACCTCGACGCCCGGCTTCGCCTCTTCCGCGAGCACGGCGCCGCGGGCATCACGAACTTCCCCTCCGTCAGCTTCTTCGACGGCGACTACCGCCGCGCCCTCGAGGAGTCGGGCCTGGGCCTCGAGCGCGAGGCCGAGATGCTCGCCCGAGCCCGTCGGGCGGGCCTCCTGACGGTCGGGTTCTGCCTCTCCGCGCCCGACGCGGCCCTCCTCTCCCGCGCCGGCGCGGACGTTCTTTGCCTCAACCTGGGCCTGGCGGAATGGCGGACGCGCGACGAGGCCGAGCACCGGGCGGCCCTCGACCGCGCCGTCGAGTCGCTCCGACCCATGATCGCCGCCGCCCGCGCGGAGCGCGCGGACGCGTACTGCGTCGTCTTCGGCGGCCCGGTCCTCCTCCCCCAGGACGCCGCCCAGGTCTTCCAGCGCACGGAGGCCCTGGGCTACATCGGCGGGAGCTCGATCGAGCGCTTCCCCACCGCCGCGGCCATCACCCAGACCGTCCGCGACTTCGCCCACGCCGCGCGCTCCGGCCGCCGCGTCGAGCGCCTGGGAGCCCTGGTCGGGGCGGGCCCCGCCATGCGCCGCGTCTTCGAGACGATACGCTCGGTGGCCCCGTCGGACGCGACCGTCCTCATCACGGGCGAGAGCGGGACGGGCAAGGAGCTCGCCGCGCGCGAGATCCACCGCCTGAGCCGCCGCCACGGGAAGCCCCTCGTCGGCTGGAACTGCGGCGCCACCACCGAGAGCCTCGCCATGAGCGAGCTCTTCGGGCACGAGAAGGGCGCCTTCACCGGCGCCACCCGCACCCACGCCGGCCGATTCGAGCAGGCCGACGGCGGCACCCTCTTCATGGACGAGGTGGCCGACCTCCCCCTCTCCGTCCAGGCGAGCCTCCTCCGCGTCCTCCAGGAGGGCGAGGTCGCCCGCGTGGGCGCGGAGAAGTCGATCGGCGTGAACGTCCGCTTGATCGCCGCCGCGAACCGGGACTTCCGGACCCTCGTCCCCGCCGGACGCTTCCGGCTCGACCTCTACTACCGCCTGAGCACGGTGGTCCTCCGCATGCCGCCCCTCCGCGAGCGGCCGGAGGACATCCCCTTCCTCGTCCACGAGATCGCCCAGGAGTTCGCCCAGAAGTACGGCACGCCCGCCCCGCGCTTCCCCGAGCCCGTGATGGGCGCCCTGGCCCGCCACGCCTGGCCGGGCAACATCCGCGAGCTCCGGAACGTGGTCGAGCGACTCTTCCTCCTCGGCCGCGGCCGGCCCCTCTCTCGCGCGCGCTTCGAGGAGATCTTCGCCGAGGACCGGGACGTGGCCGCCACCCTCGCCGCCCTCGCCCCCCCGCCCCTGTCCCTCGCCGCCCGACGGGAACGTCTGGACGAGGTCCTCGCCCGCCACCGGGGGAACAAGACCGCCGCCGCCCGGGAGCTCGGGGTGACGAGGAAGACGGTGCACAAGTGGCTGAAGGAGGGATAGAAGCAAGGAGTAAGGGGAGGAGGAGGGGGCTACTACTTTTTCTTCTGCTGCCTCGAGGCGCTGCGCGCCACCAGGCCGAAGAGGAAGGTGACGAGAAGCGCGCCCAGGAGGCACCAGACCACGGGGAAGCTCGCGTCCCCGATCTGCACGTTGAAGTGGATCGGCAGGTGGAACCAGCCGTACATCAGCTTCCCCATCAGGCCGCCCAGGAAGCCCAGGACGATGCTCACGAAGAGGCCGCCCAGCTTGTAGCCCAGGACGCGCTGGGACAGGATCCCGAGCACCGCCGCCATCGCGAGCAGGACGATGAATTCCAGCACCGTCATAAGGTGGCCTCCCCTCCGCAACCATTATACTGGGCGCGTGTGCGTGCTCGCCGTCATCCTTGGCCCCGACCTCGTCGTGGCCGCCAACCGGGACGAGCGGCTCGGGCGGCCCGCCGCCCCCCCTTCCGAGATCGAGCCCGGCATCGTCGCCGGAAAGGACCTCGAGGCGGGAGGGACCTGGCTGGGCCTGAACCGGAAGGGCCTCTTCGTGGCCGTCACCAACCGGCGCTCCCCCGCCCCCTCGCCCGGCGCCCGGTCGCGGGGCCTCCTCGCGCTCGAGGCGCTCCGCTGCCGGGAACTCGGCTGAGTCCAGGCCCTGATCGAGAAACGCCTCTCCGAGCGGCCGTCGGCCGGCTTCAACCTCGTGGCGGCGACCGGGGGCGAGGGCCTCTGCCTCCACTTCGACGGCGAGCTCCGGCCCGTCCGCTTCGGGCCGGGGCCGCACGTCGTCTCGTCGGACCGCGACCTCGACGACCCGGAGCTCCCCGAGAAGAGGCTCTTCGACGAGCTCCTCGCCGCCGGCCCGCCGGACGACGACGCGCTCCGCACCTACCTCTCGTCCCACGTGGGCGGGCGCCCCGTCTGCAAGCACGGCGACCGCTTCGGGACCGTCTCCTCCACGATCTACCGGGAAGGCCCCGGCGGACGCCGCCTCCTCCATGCGGAGGGGCCCCCGTGCCGGGCCGCGTTCGCCGACCTCACGCGGGCGCTGGGAGCGCCGTGAAGTCCTTCTCCTTCTTCACCGCCCAGCCGTAAGCCGCAAAGAAGCCGACGAAGGCCAGGAGGGCGACCGCGAAGGCCCCGCCGGAGGAGCCGCCCCTCCAGAGGGTGTCGTAGAGCGCGTGGATCGCGGAGCCCACGCCGGCCGCGACCAGGATCAGGAGCAGCCACTCCCACCAGGTCTCCATCGCGAGCACGTCCTCCTCGAGCCGCCAGAGGATGAGCGCGGAGATCCCCCCGCAGACCGCGTTCATCGCCGTCCCGGAGACGATGAGCTCGACGTAGGTCCGGCCGCCGGCGATCCCGTCGTAGAAACTCCCGCCGTAGAAGGCCGCCTGGATCGCCCCCACCGACGCGCCCGCCACGAGGCCCCAGGCCACGGCGCCCCGGACGTCGAGCGACCTGCTCTTCCGGTACCAGAGGAGGACGGGGAGCGCCCGGCATACAGACAGGAGGAGCCCCGCGCCGAACGTGAACGAGGCCCAGGTCGTGACAAACGCGTTCTTCGGGTCGATCGCCCCCTGATAGGAGAAGCCGAGGAACCTCAGGAGATAGACGAGGAGCGCACCCTTCCCCCGCGGCCGGTAGCCCTCAACGTCCGCGGCCAGGCTAGCCCCCCACTTGAAGAGGAGGAGCACCAAGCCCGCGGTCACGAGCCCCATCGCCCCCGCCCCGAGCGCCTTGCGGAGCGTGCCCGTGCCCCACGGGAAGGCCACGAGCAGGTACGCCCAGAAGACCTCCGCCCCCACGATCGCCAGGATCCACGGCGTGGAGCTTCCACGCTCGAACGCCGCGCCGGGCACGGCGCGGATCGAGCGGGCCCCGAGCGCCGCGAACCACTCGTCGATCGCCTGGAGCGTGTGGAGCGAGCCCCCCGGGACCTCCGTCACCCGGTCGATCCGCGCCCGGTCGTCCTTGGGCCCCGCGAGCGCGCCCAGGAGGAGCGGCAGGAAGGCCGCCGCGAAGAGGAACGAGAGGACCAGGCGGAGCCCCGCCGGGATCGGGCCGCTGGCCGGAAGGGGCGCGCCCGGCTCCCGGAACTCGACCAGCCTCCCGCAGGCGGGGCAGACGCGGCGCGCGCCCGGCCGCCGCGAGGGGAGTTCCACCGCCTCGCCGCACTCGCAGACGGCCACCGGCGGAGGATCGACGGTGTGGATCGCCCCGCAGCCGGGACAGGCCGCGTCGCCCGGATCCGCCTGGAAGGCCGTTCCGCAGGGACAGGAGACGCTGGGCATAAGCTCCCAATATAGTCCACAGTCCACAGTCCGGAGTCCACAGTCCTCATCCCCCCCGTCCCCCCGGGGGGGCAGGGGGGAACCCGACTCTGGACTTGGGACTGTGGACTCTGGACTGCGACAGTCCACAGTCCACAGTCCGGAGTCCACAGTCCGCATCCCCCCCGTCCCCCCCGGGGGGGCAGGGGGGAACCCGACTCTGGACTTGGGACTGTGGACTCTGGACTGCGACAGTCCACAGTCCGCATCCCCCCCGTCCCCCCCGGGGGGGCAGGGGGGGACCCGACTCTGGACTCTGGACTGTGGACTCTGGACTCTCTCGACTAGCGGTCGGCGGGAGGCGGGAGCTGCCTGACCGGCGGCTTCGAAAGCTGGGTGGCGGAGAGCCAGACCGCGTCCACGCGAATCGAGGGGTGCACCGCGTAGAGTCGCAGCGTCTGCGGGCCGGGCCGCGCGAAGCGGATCGAGAGCGGCGGCGGCTCGGCCGCCCCTTCCGCGAAGCCCCCCACCCAGCCGTAGCCGGAGACCTTGGAGACCCCCGAGACCAGGAAGGCGGTTTCCCCGGACGTCCCGAAGAACCGGCACTTCTGGTCCCACTCGGCGTCCGCCGACGCGAGCGTCAGGTAGTCGCGCGTCCAGGGGTCCCCCGTGGGCTGGCTCGCCGCCCGGAGCCACACGCGGTAGTCCCGCTCCGCGGCCGCCCAGAACGAGAACTCGACGTACGAGGGCCGCTTGGAGACGTGATCGGCCGCTCCGGCCGCCGTCCCTTGCGCCTCGAGGGCGACCCCTCCCGAGGCGCGCCGGTCGGCCACGAGCCTCCATTCCGGGCCCGCGATGCGGCCGTGACGGGCGAAAAGGACTACCTCGTCCGGCCGGATCGGCTTCGGGGCGAGCTCCGACTCCGGTCCCGCCGCAAGCGCCTGGCCCGCGGCCACGTCGACCCCCTTCCCGTCCCGCGCGCGCGTGAACCTCACCTTCCCTTCCGTCACCTCGAGCCGCGCCTCCGCCTTGCCCTCCGGCCGCACCGCGAGCCGGAAGGCCGTGCCCAGGACGCGCACCTCGCCCAGGGGCGTGGCCACCACCATCGGCTGGTCGGCCGGTTGCCGCGTCGCCACGACCGACACCGCGCCGCGCGCCAGGAGGAACCGGCGGCCGCCGGCCTTCCGACCCGGCCCCGCCGGCTCGCGGTCCCGGACGTCGCGCGCCTCCGTCCCGGCCTCGAACTCGACCCGGGTCCCGTCCGTCCAGCGGAGGACGGCCCGGCCGTCGCTCCCCGTCTCGACCCCTCCGCCCGCCGGGAACGGGCCCGCCGACGCTTCCTTCCGCCCGGCGTCCAGGACGAGGACGACCTTGCCCTCGAGTCCCGAGATCTCCGCGGCCGCCGTGACCGTGACGGCCGGCTCGACCGCGGGTCGCAGGACGGGGGGATCGGACGGCGGCGCGGGACGGGGCGCCTCGGGCGCCGGCGCCGGCCGGACCTCCTGCGGCGCGTCCGGCGTCTCGGGGCGAGGAGGATCGGCAGGCTTCAGGATCGGCGGCTGCGGCTCCGGGACCGGCGCGACCTCGCCCGGGCGATCGGCCGTCGCCGGGACCGGGATCTCGCGACGCGCCGCCTCGCGCTCGGGCAGCGGCTCCGGAGGGCGCGCCACGAGGGCGACGGCGCCGAGGAACGCGGCGGCCGCGAGCGCGGCGGCGACCCAGGCGGCCACGGGCCGGGCGGGCGCGGAACGCCTCGCGCGGCGGCCCCGGAGCGACTCCATGACGCGGGACGTGAGCCGCCGGCGGCGTTCCTCGAGACGGACGCTCTCGGCCACGCGACCCTCGAGGTCCGCCCGCGCGCCGGGTTCCACCCCGCGCGCGCGGAGGAGGCCCTCGATCCCGACCAGCCCCTTGAAGCGGTCGAACGACCCGGGGTCCTCCGCGAGCAGTTCCTCGAGCCGCGCCTCGTCCGCCGCGTCGAGCTCGCCCTCGAAATGCCGCGCGATCAGGTCTTCCAGCTCGGCGGAGGCCATGGCTAGAGCTCCTGGAACGAGGCGAGGCGGCGCTCCACGCAGGCGCGGAGCCGCTCCCGAAGGCGCTGGAGGAGCTTCCGCGTGGCCACGCCCGTCTTCCCGAGGGCGGAGGCGATCTGGTCGCAGCTCCGCCCCTCGCGGTACCGGGAACGGATCACCTGGGCGTCTCCCGAGTCGAACTCCGAGAGGCAGCGCTCGAGAGCCGCTTGCGCGCGCTCCTGGCCGTCGAAGGGCGACCCCTCCTGGGCCGCGCGCTCGACGTAGCGGTGCAGCCGCCGCTCCTCCGACTTCCTCCGCCGCAGCTCCTCCAGGACCGAGTTCCGGGCCAGCGCGAGGAACCAGGGGAGGAAGGGGCCGCGCTCCGGGTCGTAGTCGCAGAGCTTGAAGTAGGCGTCCACGAAGGCCTTGTGGCAGTAGTCCTCGAGCTCGCCCGCCGAGCGGGCGAAGCCGCCGAGCGCCGCGCGCACGGAGTCCTGGTAGGCGCGGACGATCTCCGCGTACGCGTCCTGCTCGCCCGCGAGGACGCGCTCCACGATCCGCGCGCACCGCTCGCCGCCTAGCGTCCCGGCCATGAGGTCCATCGTACCATGCCGCGCCCCGGCGCCTCCGGACGAGGAACGCCGGGCGGAGAGACCGATCGCCTCCCCTATGCGGCCGACCCGGAATCGTGACCGGGAGAATCGGAACCCGGGCGGCGGCGCCCGCGTCGTAAGATGAGAGGGGAGGACCGATGACGCGGATCGCCTGGCTCGCGCTCGCCTTGGCCGTGCCGCAGGAGAAGCGGCCCGACGCCGAGGAGCTTCTCCGGCACGCCGTCCGCGAGCTCGTCCGGATGGAGGAGCCCGGGGGCGAGTGGCCGTACGAGGGGGTCTACCGGGTCGGCGGGCGCATCCCGATCGGGTACCGGGTGGGCGGGACGTCGATCGTCGCGGGGACCCTCCTCCGGGCCGCCGCGCCGGACGACCGCGAGGCCCGGGCGGCGGTCGAGCGGGGCCTCGCCTTCGTCCTCGGGGCGCTCGAGGATCCGCTCCTGCGCCCCAGCGCGGAGGACGCCTACGACGTCCGCGTCTGGGGCCACGCCTCGGCCCTCGAGTTCCTCTGCCAGGTCCGGGCCGCGAAGGCCGCGGGCGGGCGCTTGAAGGACGTGGAGCGGTGGATCCCCGAGCTGGTGAGGACGCTCGCGTTCGAGGAGATCCCGGGCGGGGGCTGGAACTACGCGGGGCGGCGCCGGCACGCCGCCTTCGTCACGGCGCCCGTCGTCCAGTCGCTCCTCTGGGCGAGGGCCCAGGGCGTCGAGGTCCCGGCCGAGCTCTTCTCGCGTGCGCGCCGGGCGCTCGAGGAGTCGAGGGCCGAAAGCGGGGCCTTCCAGTACTCGGGGACGATGCCGGAAGGCGGGCGGCGCGACACCGGCGACGGCGCCGCGGGCTCCGCGGCACGCTCGGCCGGCTGCGAGGCGACGCTGCTCCTCCTGGGCGGCGGGTCGGCGGCGGCCCTGAAGTCGGCGGTCGACGCCTTCCACGCCCACTGGGGGGAGCTCGAGAAGCGGCGGAAGAAGACCGGCACCCACGTGGGGCCCCACGCGATCGCGCCCTACTACTTCTACTACGGGCATCGCTACGCGGCCCAGGCGATCGAGCTCCTCCCGGAGGCCGACCGGCCGCGGGAGCGGGAGCGCCTCCTGGACACGATCCTTCGGACGCGGGACGACGACGGCTGCTGGAACGACCGCGTCTTCCCCCGCTCCCGCAATTACGGCACCGCGATGATCGCGCTGGCCCTCCTGGGGGCGCGCGGTCCCGTTCCCGCCGGGCTTCCGAGGTAGGCTACTTCTTCCGCTCGGGGGCGTCGGGGCCCTTCGGAGCGGCCTCCCACTTGTCCTCGAGGCCCTTCCAGGTCCAGGTCCCATGCTCGCGCAGCGTGAGCTTGACGTCCGCGCGGGGGGTGAAGCCGGGGCCGTCGGTCCGGAGGAGGGCGACCCAGATCTCGCCGGTCTTCCGGTCGCAGGCGATCGTGTCGTGCGAGACCGTGAGCTCGTTCACCTTCGCCGCGTCCGCCCTCCATTGCTCCTTGGTCAGGATGCGCTGGATCTTCTTGTAGGGCTTCGGGCCGTCGTAGAGGGTGATCTCGAACGTGCCGGTGGGCTGCACCGCCTTGCCCTCCGCGTCCAGGAAGGCGGCGCGCATCAGGTAGACGTCGCCCGTGTACTTGTTGCCGAGCTTCGTCCGCGAGCCCTGGACCTCGAGGAGGCCCCGGATCGCGACGCTGAGGGAGGGAGCCTTCTCCTCGGGCCCGGCCTCCGGGCGGGCCGCGGGGGCGTCCGGCAGCTTCGGCCCCGCCAGCTCGATCGTCCGGGTCTCGACCCTCCGGGCCGTGGCGCGGGGAGGCGGCGGCGCCTCGCCGCCCTTCGCGTCCGCGTAGGAAAGGTCGAAGCCCGCCGCCTCGAAAGGCGGGCAGTCCGGGACGTAGAACTCGAAGTCGCGCGACTCGGCGGGCTGGAGGACGCCCGGAAGGACGTGGGGCGAGCCTGTCTTGCCCAGCTTGAACGCGAGCGTGACCTTCCCGGCCGGGGCGGACGTGCCGTTCCGGACCGACCCGCTCACGCGGGCCGAGCCGTCGGTCAGGCGAACGGTCCGGAACTCGGTGACCGCCACGGAGTCCGTCTTCCCCTCCTCCCGCAGCCTCGGCCCCTCCGCCGCCAGCCACGCGGGAGCGGCCTGGACCGACGCGTACTCCGGAAGCGCGGGGACGCGGACGGCGAAGCTGTCCTCCGAGGCCCCCTTCACTTCGGCTCCCAGGCGGACGCGCTCCTTCCGGACCGTCGCCGACGCCGCGTCCAGGAACGAGAGGACGGCCGTAGGCTCCCTGGCATCCAGCTCGCCCGTGTTCCGGACGGTGATCGTGACCACCGCCTCGCCCGGGAACGAGGCGGGCGGCTCGTCCTTCGTCCCGGTCACCGCGAGCCTCGCGGGGGCCGACTTCTTGATCGCGGGCGGCTTCAGGGGATCGGTCCCGAGGTAGACCCGCGCCCTCCCCTCGTATTCCACGTAGACCTCGTAGCGCGAGAAGTTCGGCACCTGCTCGGCCTCGAGCTTGAACGAGGAGCTCGCGCCCGAAAGGATTCGCGGGATCTCCCAGAGCTTCGAGCGCCGCAGCTCGCGGTCGCCGTCGTAGTAGACGGCCACGACGCGGACGGCCGTGAGCTCCCGGTCGAGCGTGTTGACCAGGGTCGCGTCGGCCACGACCTTGTGGCCCACGCGCTCCCGGGCGAACTCGAACTTCGTGAAGACGGGACAGTCCTCCTGACCGAGCAGGGCGGCGGCGAACAGCGCGGCGATCATGGCTTCACCCTACCTTACGTCGAGCGCCGGGACCAGCTTCCTCCAGTTGATGAGGAGGACGGAGACGGCGAGGAGGGCGAGGCCGGCCACGCGGGCCGGCTCGACCGGGCGCCGGGGCATGCCGAACCAGCCGAACGGGTCGATGAGGAGGGCCCCGAGCATCTGTCCCACGAGCGCCGCGACCAGCATCCCGGTCACGCTGATCCGAGGGGCCGAGACCAGGGTCGCGGTCACGAAGACGGCCCCGATCAGCCCCCCCAGGAACTGCCACCAGGAGGCCTGCTTCAGCCCCGAGAGGCTCCCGTTGCCGGCGAGGAGAACGACGAGGACGAGGAGGGCCGTCCCCACCGTGAACGAGACGAGCGACGATTCGAACGTCCCCACGTGTCCCCGGAGCCGCGCGTTGATCGGGGCCTGGAACGACATGAAGAGCCCCGCGGCGACCATCATTCCCGTGAAGAGCCAGGTATCCATGCGTCGGTTCCCCATCGTGGGGACGACTCTACCCGCCGCCGGGGGTCTTGCCAAGCGCGGGGCCGATCGGACGGGGGGCGCCGTGGGACCGCGGGACGGGGCCTACTTCGAGGCGGCCTTCAGCATGGCGACGAACTCCTCGCGCCAGCCGCCCACGGTGCCGGCCGGCCCCACGAGCTTGAAGTACCAGGGACCGTCGGAGGCCTCGACCACGGCGGCGAGCATGCGGGCGTTCTCGATGGACCCGGTGCCGCTGTCGCCCGAATAGGTCCCCGTGAGGTCGACCAGGGTGACCTTGCACTTCCCCTCGATCGTCTCGGGCTTGGGCTCGTCGGCCCCCATCTGGTCGCCCCACCTCTTGATGTTCGCGCGGAGCATGGCCGAGCTCGTCCCGAAGTGGAAGACGACCATCTCGGCGTCGGGTTCGGTTTTGCTCTTGTCGGGCACGCGGTACTGGGCCTTCCGCATGTTGTTGGCGGGCTCCTCCTTCTTCCAGGCGGAGGGGGCCGCGAAGGAGATGAGGGCGACCGGGGGCCGCGCCGGCGGGGCGGCGGCCGGATCCTCCGCGGGCGGCGGGGCCGGCTCGGGCGGGGGCGGGGTGCCGTTCGAGCACGAGGCCAGGAGCGCCAGGATCCAGGCGGTTCTTCTCATAGCCCCGCGATTATGCCATAACCGTAACAAAACAGCGTCGCTGAAATGTGACGCGTCACGAAACAGCGACGCGATTTCGTGACGGAGGGCTGCGATGAAGGCGATCCGGGTGCATGAGTTCGGGGGGCCGGCGGTGATGCGGCTCGAGGAGCTGCCCGATCCCCGGCCCGGCCCGGGCGAGGTGCTGGTCCGGGTCAAGGCCGTGGGGGTGAACCCGGTCGACACCTACATCCGGAACGGGGCCTACGGGAAGGGGATGGAGCTCCCCTACACGCCCGGCTCGGACGCGGGCGGAACGGTCGAGGCGGTGGGCGAGGGCGTCCGCGCCTTCAAGGCGGGCGACCGGGTGTACACGAGCGGGACGACCGCCGGGGGCTTCAACGGGGCCTACGGGGAGCTCTGCCTCGCCCGCGCCGCCCAGGTCCACCCCCTTGCCCCTCCGCTCAGCTTCGCCCAGGGCGCCGCGGTCAACATCCCCTACGCCACGGCCTTCCGCGCCCTCTTCCACCGGGCCCGGGGGCAGGCCGGGGAGAGCGTCCTCGTCCACGGCGCCTCGGGCGGCGTGGGCGTGGCCGCCGTCCAGATCGCCCGCGCGCACGGCTTCCGGGTGTTCGGCACCGGCGGCACCGAGCGCGGCCGCGCCCTCGTCCTCGAGCAGGGCGCCCACCAGGCGCTCGACCACCGCGACCCGGGCTACCTGAAGGCGCTCCTCGACCTCACGGAAGGGCGCGGCGTCGACGTGATCCTGGAGATGGTCTCGAACGTCAACCTCGGCAAGGATCTGACCGTGCTCGCCCGCGGCGGCCGGGTCGTGGTGATCGGCTGCCGGGGCCCGGTCGAGATCAACCCGCGGGAAACGATGATGCGCGACGCGGCGATCCTGGGCATGGCGCTGGCGAACGCGTCGGAGGCCGAGGCGGCCTCGATCCACGCGGCGCTGGGGGCGGGATTCGCCAACGGCGCGCTCCGGCCCGTCGTGGGCCGCGAGCTCCCGCTCCGGGACGCCCCCCGCGCGCACGAGGCGGTGCTCGAACCCGGGGCCTTCGGCAAGATCGTCCTCATCCCTTGAGGACCTCGTCCGCCAGGGCGACCAGCCGCTCGAAGTAGGCCCGGCCCTCGGGATCCAGCCCGGCCTCCCGGGCCGCCCGTTCCGCGAGGTCCCTGCATCGGGCGAGCTCCTCCCGTCGTTCCGCGGGAAGCGGGCGCGGCGCGCCGTCCGTCCGGAGCGACGCCGTCAGGCAGGCCCCCATCCGGGCGTCGAGCTTGACCAGGGGGAGGCCCGAGACCTCGACGGCGAGGCAGGACGCCGGGAACGTCGCATGCTGGTGGAGGAGCCAGAGCGCGGCGACGGGGTCCGTCAAGCGGGGCGGATCCCGCGATCGGGCGCGGCGACGTGCCTTTTCACGGCCTCCAGGAGCGTCGCCCGAGTGAACGGCTTGGCGAGGTATCCCGCGGCGCCGCATTCCTCGGCTCGAGCCCGGACCTCCTCCTCCGGCAGGGCCGAGACCAGCACGAGCGGCGTGTCCGCGAACTCCGGGGTGTGCCGCATGAGCTCCGCGGCCGCCGCCCCATCGATCCCCGGCATCATGACGTCCATCAGGATCAGGGCCGGCCGCTCCCGGCGCGCCACCGAGATGCACTCGAGGGCGTTCGTGGCGATGAGGACGCGGTACTCCTCCCGTTCGAGCAGGACCGAGATCGAATGGGCCACGCTCTTGGAATCGTCGCAGACGAGGATGAGGGGAGGAGGCATCGGATTCTTCGCGGGAAGTGTACCCCGCCCGCCCGGCTCCCCGGGGCTGAAATCGTCGCCGCCTGCGAAGATACCCGTACGTGCCGGGCGCCCTGCCGGCACGTGAAAGCGGGGGGATTCGGCGGCGCCGGGATTGTGCGGCCCCGCCGCCGCGGTTATACTGGTAGACGTTCCGAGGGAGGACTCGCCATGACCCGGATCCTCGCGCTCCTCGCGTCGGCGCTCCTGATCGGACCCGCCCAGGACGAACCGCCCCCGATCGAGTTCAAGTGGAACCTCCAGAAGGGCGACCGCCTCGACCTGAAATGGCTCTTCAGCGACGCCAGTCGCCATGAGCTCCCCAAGCTCGAAGGCCGGACCGAGGCGGACATCACGGAGACCCTGGACAAGCGGGAGGTGGAGGCCGAGCTCTTCGTGAACGAGGACACTCCCGCCGGCACCGTGCTCATGACCCTCAAGAAGATCGGCTGGACGCAGGGGACGCACGAGTTCGAGTGCACCCTCGTCTGGGCCGAGGGCCGGAAGCCGGACGTCAAGACGCGGATCAAGGTGAAGGACAAGGCGAGCGACCTCGTCAAGCGCGAGCAGTTCGCCAAGAGCCAGGCCGAGACGACCGCCGAGACCATGAAGAGGGTGGTCGAAGGCACCTACGCCCTCAGCGCGACCGCCGGGCGGCCCGGGGAGACGCTCGTCCTCCGGAACAACATCGCGGCGCGCGGCGGAAACTCGATCTTCGACCGGCTCTACCTCCATTCGCTCGCCCCGCGGGGCAGCCTCTCGCTGAACCAGGGGTGGAAGGATCCGATCGAGGGCGTGCAGCTCCCGCCCGGCCTGGTGGAGATCGACACCCTCTCCTGGAAGATCACCGCCTGCGGGCCCAAGACGGGCGCCACCGCGAAGGCGGCCTTCACCTTCCCCATCAACAAGTCCGCGGGCGCGGCCTCGGCGGGCCAGGTCACCGACGTTCGGACGACCGGGACCTTCAGCCTCGCGCGCGAGTACACGTTCGCCGCCGAAGGCTACCTGTCGGGCTCCAAGGAAGACGTCTCCTTCAACAAGAAGACCGACGCCAAGGGCAAGGACGCCGACTTCTACAAGGACAACGCGTACCGCCTCCTCAAGCAGGTCCTCACGGTCAAGATGCAGAAGAAGCCGGAGGAGAAGAAGCCCCCCGAGGAGAAGAAGTAGCGCGCCCGCGCCCTAGCTGAAATCGATCCGGACGTCGTCCGCCACCGTCCCCAGCACGTGGTAGCCGCAGTTCGTCTCCTGGAGGATCGAGCCGGGAACGAGCGGGCTCACCGGCCCGTGGGCGACGAGCCGGGCGATGAAGCGCTGCCAGGACATCCCCCCGATCCCGCAGTCGCCGTCCAGCCAGAAGCTCCGGTCGCGGGCCCCCAGGATCTCGCGGGGGCCGATCGACGCGGCCTTGGGCGGGACCCACGACCAGTCGCCCCCGAAGGTGTGAAGGGCGTTCTGCATGATCGTCATCGGGTTGAGCTCGACGATGCGCCCGTGGGCCCTCTTGTAGGCGGCCAGGTCGTCGCCGAACTCCAGGCCCAGGTGCGACTCCCAGAACGCGATGTGCCCGCACCAGCCGATCCCGCCGTAGCAGCAGTCGGCCCCGCCCGCGTCCTCGATCATCTTGTGGTAGTCGGCGATGTTCCGATGGGTCGGGAAGTGGACGTTCGCGTCGGCCGGCCGGAGCTCCTCCCGGATCCGCGAGAAGAAGGACTGGCGCATCGAGGTCGCGAAGGATCCCTCCCAGTCCGCGGGGGCGGTCTCGCCGGCGTCGTTCGCGTACTCGTCCATGTTGAAGGTCACGAGGTGCCGGCAGGAGAGGTTGAGCCGGTTGATCATCTGGGCCGCGATCGCGTACTGCGGGACGGGCCCGACGGGGAGGATCAGCACGCACTTCTTCCCCGCTTCCGCCGTGGACTTGATCCGCTGGACGATGTCGAGCGCGAAGCGGCTGTAGAACTGGATCTTGTCCTCGATGATCTCGATCCGGAACGCGGGGTTCCGGTGCTTCGCCAGGTCCTGCTTCCGGACGGCCCGCGCCCGCGCGCAGGCGGCCTCGTCCCGGAACGGGATGAACTTGGACAGGCCGTACTTGAAGGCCATCGTTCCTCCTCGGGGAGAACCCCGAACTCCAAACCCCGAATCCGGAATCCGGAATCCGGCCGCTGCCCCCCTGCCCCCCGCGGGAGGAGGGGGGGAATCCGGAATCAGCCCTTCAGGACCTTGACTCTCTTCTTTCCGAGGGCCTCCACGAGCACGTCCTCCTTCGGGAACCCGTGGCCCAGGTGCGGGGTGAAGCCCTCGGCGTACTTCACCCGGGGATCCCGGAAGTCCTTCGCCCGGTCGCGGCCGATCCGCCGCATCCAGAGGAGGTACTCGTCCTCCCCGTGCTGCTCCCGGAGCCACGAGCGCTGGGAGTCGTGCGCGGCGAGCATCCTCTCCTTCACGTCGATCACGTCCGTGACGTCCACGACCCGCGAGGCCGGCACGCGCTTCCCGAAGTGGTCCACGTGGTCGACCGGGTCGGCGTAGAGGATCGCCGGGAGCTTCCCGCACGGGGGGGGCTTCGACCCGTTGAACGGCGCCTCCCAGTTCGGGATCGTGGACGCGAAGGCCGCCTCGCGGACGATGCGGGGCGTCTCCGTATGGTCGGCCATGTAGTCGAACGGGGAGAGGGTGATCACGAGGTCGGGCCGGACCTGCCGGATGAGACCGGTCACCTTCCGCTTGTGGGCCTCGTCGTAGACGATCGTGAGGTCGCGGAACTCGAGGCAGGTGTAGCCCGCCCCGATCACCGCGGCCGAGGCGGCCGCCTCCGCCCGGCGGATCCGCGAGATCTCCTCGCGGGAGTGGCGCATCGACCCCAGGTCGCCCGGGCTGAGCGTGGAGAGGTGGACGTCCCAGCCCGCCCGGCGCAGGAGGACGATCGTGCCCGCGCAGAGGAGCTCGATGTCGTCCGGGTGCGCCGCGACGGCCAGGACCTTCGGCATCAGCGGCCCTCCCCGGCCTTCAAGGCCCCCACCGCCTCCACGAACGCGTCCCAGTAGGAGGGCAGGCGGTCCCACGGGTTCTTCCCGGCCGCGTCCGTCACGTAGAGCCAGCCGTATCCGCGCTCGACCGAGGCCCGCGCGCGGCGCCGCATCCCGTCGGCGGTGGGCGTGCCGTAGGGCAGGATGAGGAAGCGCCCCGGAGCGTAGCGCGCGGCCCAGCCCGGCCGGCGGTGCGCGTCGAAGCCCTCGTGGTGCTCGAAGAGGCAGACGACGTCCGCCGCCGGGCGAGAGACGTAGCCCTCGTCGCACGGCACGCCGGGGTTCGTGACGACGAGCTCGAGCTTCTTCTCCTTGCGGGCGTAGTCGTAGAGCGCCGCATGGAAGTCCACGCCGTCCGCTCCGCTCGCCTGCTCGTCGAAGAAGATCCCGCGGACGTCGGGGTAGAACTCGAGCCAGCGGTCGACCTCGGCCCTCAGGTCGGCCTGCGGCCGCTTCGCGTAGCCCGTTGAGACGTAGCCCAGGAGGGTGATCCCCGCCTCGCGCGCGCGGGGAAGGACCTTCGCGTAGGCCGGATCGACCCGCTTCCCCGGGCCGCTCGCGGGGTTCGCGATCGCGACGATCCGCCCCTTGCCCGCCGAGGCGATCAGGCGCTCCCAGTCGCGGAGCCCCTCGCCCGAGGGATGGAAGTAGGCGGGCACCAGGACCCGGACCCCGTCCTCCGGGACGCCGGACAGCAGGGCCAGGGCGAGCAGCGCGCGGAGCACCCGCGCGCCTACTTCATTTCCGAGAGCCGGACGGGCTTGCCGCGCTCGGCGGAGAGGTCGGCCGCGAAGACGACGCGGTGGCTCTCGAAGGCGGTCTCGAAGTCCGTGAGGGGCGTCTTCTTCCCGGCGAGCGTGGCGTCCACGAAGGCCTGGAACTGGGGCTGGTAGGGGTGGTCCTTCACGTCGCCCGAGTCGATCAGGTGGGTCGAGAGGTTGCTCCACTGGCCCTTGTAGAGGCCCTTGATCTTGTTGGAATGGATCTTGTTGTCGAGGAGGCTCCCCTCGCTCCCGACCAGGTGGCAATGGAAGTAGTAGGGCTGGAGGCAGTCCACCACGGAGGCCACCTTCCCCGCCCTCCCGTCCTTGAACTTGAGGATCGTCACCGTCGTCGAGTCGTACTCGTAGGGCTTGAAGATCGGGTTCGAGGAGCGCGTGGCGTAGCTCGTCACCTCCTCGACCTCCCCGCCCATGACGAAGAGGAGCGCGTCGAGCGCGTGGCAGCCGGCCGTGAGCAGGCTCGACCCCCCCTTGTCCTTCTTCACGTTCCAGGGGAACTGGCCGTACCAGGGGCCGATCCCGTGGTAATAGTCGACCTCGCCGTAGTGGACCTTCCCGAGCAGGCCCTCGTCCACGACGGACTTCACCATCTGGAAGTGGGCGCTGTAGCGGACCTCGAAGCAGACGCAGGAGTTGACCTTCGCCTTCCGGATCGCCTCCCGCATCGCCTTGGCGTCCTCCCAGCGGATCGCGATGGGCTTCTCGATCACGACGTGCTTGCCGGCCTTCGCGGCGGCGATGGCCTGCGCGGGGTGGAGCGGGTGCTCGGTGCAGATGTCGACCGCGTCGATCGACTTGTCGGCCAGCATCGCGTCGTAGTCCTGGTAGACCTTGAGCGGGATCCCGAAGCGCTTCTCGAGCTCCTGGGGGTCCTGCTTGCGGCGCGAGCAGACGGCCGCGACCTTCGCGCCCTTCACGTTCCTGAAGGTCTCGACGTGCGCCCCGGCCACCCAGCCCAGGCCCACCACCCCGATCCGCAGTTCTCCGCCCATGGCCGACCCTCCGAGCGACGAGATTCGATCAATTGAAATTAAATCACCGACTGCGTTACGGTTCAAGCGTAATATTAGTTGCAATTGAAAGAAAATAACCACCGCGCCCTCTCCAAGCACCGGGAGGAGGTGCTCGCCCGCCTCCGGCCGGGACGGCCCGCCTCCCGGAACGACCTGGCCCGGGAGACCGGGCTCTCCTCCGCCACCGTCTCCCGGATCGCCCGCGCCCTGGTCCGGCAGCGCGTGCTCACCGAGCTCCCGGCCTCCGAGCCCGGCGTGGGCCGGCCGGTCAGCGCCCTCGAGGTGAACGGGGCCTACGGGTCCGTGGTCGGGGTGAGCCTGCTCGCCCCCCTGGCCCGCCTCGTCCTCCTCAGCCTCCGGGGCGAGATCCTCCGCGAGGCGGAGGAGCCGCTCGACCTGGCCCGCGGGCCGGACGCCCTCCTCGGGTCCCTCCGCCGCCTCCTCCGCCGCGTTCCCCGCCGCCCGGGGCGCTTCTGCGGGACGGGCCTGGCCCTCCCCGGGCAGTGGAGCAAGGAGGAGGGCGTCTCCCTCATGTACCCCCGTCTCCCGGCCTGGAAGAACGTCCCCCTCCGGAAACTGCTCGAGGAATGGACCGGGGGGCCGGCCGCCCTGATCGGCTACGCGCCCGCGCTCGCCGTGGCCGAGCAGGCGCGCGGAGGCCGCCCCGAACCCCGGAACCTCCTCTGCGCCGAGGTCGCCGAGAACATCGCCCTCGGGGTCATCTCGAACGGGGAGGTCCTGGAAGGCGCGAGCGGCAACGCCGGGGAGCTCGGGCACGTCTGCATGGACCCCCAGGGCCCCGTCTGCTACTGCGGGAACCGCGGCTGCCTCGAGTCCCGCGCCACCTGCTCGGCCGTCGTCGACGAGGTCCGGAGCTCCCCCGAGGCCCGCGGCCGCTTCCCCCGCCCGCGGGCGGCGACCTTCGACGAGGTGGTCCGACTCGCCCGGGACGGCGACCCCTTCTCCGTCCGGCTCCTCGGCCGCACGGGCCGCGCCCTCGGCCACGGCCTGGCCACCGCCCTCAATCTCTTCAACCCCGAGCTCCTGGTCCTGAACGGCCGCTTCTTCGAGGCGGGCGACTTCGTCCTCACCCCCCTCCGCGCCGCCATCCAGGAGCACGCGATCACGAGCACCCTCAAGCGCCTCACCATCGAGCGGTCGGTCCTCGGCCCCGCCGCGCCGGCCCTCGGAGCGGGACTCGTCGCCATCCGGGAAGCCCTTCGGAGGATGTGACCATGAAGACCCTCGCGCTCGCCCTGCTGCTCCTCGGCCAGGACGCCCCGAAGACGGAGGCGTTCGTAGCCCCCGACGGAAAGCCCGAGAATGCCGGGACGAAGGAGTCGCCCTGGGACCTCGCCTCCGCCCTGGGCGGTGGGAAGAAGATCGAGCCCGGGACCACCGTCTGGGTGGCGGGCGGCACGTACACCGGCAAGTTCCAGGCGAAGCTGGCCGGCGCCGAGAACGCCCCCATCGTCGTCCGCGCCCGCCCGGGCGAGCGCGCCACGATCCTCAACAGCGGGATCGACGTCCAGCCCCCCTCGACCTACCTCTGGCTCCGCGACCTCGAGATCGCGGGCGACGCCCCGATCGAGAAGCGCCGGACCCAGGTCCGGGGCTCCTGGCCGAGCGACATGCCCGGGACCGGCGGACTCAACGTCCACGCCGGGAAGGGCTGCAAGTACATCAACCTCGTCATCCACGACAACATCATGGGCGGCGTCGGCTGGTGGGTCGGCTCGACCGACAGCGAGATGCACGGCTGCATCATCTACAACAACGGCTGGTGGGCCCCGGACCGCACCCACGGCCACTGCATCTACGCCCAGAACAAGGACGGCGTGAAGACGATCTCGAACTGCATCCTCACCGTCCCCGAATGGGGCGGGTCCTACTCGATGCACGCCTACGGATCGGGCCGGGCCTACGTGGACAACTTCGTGATCGAGGACAACATCGCCTACGAGCGGGGGCCCTTCCTCGTCGGCGGCGGCCGCCCGAGCCGGAACATCGCGGTCCGGAGGAACTACCTCCACGGGATCGGCATGCAGGTCGGCTACACCGCCCCCGAGAACGAGGACTGCGAGGTCCGCGACAACGTGGTCTCCAAGGGGAAGATCTCGATCAACAGGTACAAGAAGGCCGTCAACGAGGGGAACGTGATCGACGGCGCGGACCCGCGCGCCGTCCTGATCCCCAACAAGTATGACCCCGACCGGGGCCACGTGGCGGTCTACAACCCCGGGAAGGCCGCCGAGGTCCCCCTCGACGTCTCGAAGCTCCTCAAGCCCGGAGATGCCTTCCGCCTCCACGACCCCAAGGACCTCTGGGGGAAGCCCGTCCTCGCGGGGAAGTGCGAGGGCGGCACGGTCGCCGTCCCCATGGGCTCGGAGTTCGCCGCGTTCGTCCTCTTCCGGGAGGCGAAGTGAGCCTCGCCTGGGTCCTGGCGCTCGCCCTGCAGGGCGAGCCGGTCCGGATCGAACGGGGCGACCTCGCGGCCGCGTTCCGCGACAACGCCGAGTCGCCCCGGGTCCTGAGCGGCCTGGCCTCGCTCGTCAACGTCAGGGACGCGAAGGACTTCGGCGCCTTCGACCCCGACTCCCCGGGCGCGGGGGCCGGGCTCAACTTCGAGCACATCATCTCCGGCCGCCGGAGCCCCCACAACTCCTTCACCCCGCGCCGCGGCCCCTTCACTCTCCACCGCCTCGAAGACCCCCGCTCGGTGCGCCTCGTCCGCCGGAAGGAGGACGACCCCTGGGCCGTCTCGAGCACGCTCACCTACGCGGTCGCGGAGCCCAACGCGGTCGACTTCGAGTTCCGTTGCACGCCCCACGACGCGTCCCTCTTCGGAACCCGCGGCCACGCGAGCTTCTTCTTCGCCAACTACATGAATGACGTGGCCGACCCGGCCCTCCACTTCCGGGGCGTCGAGGCGGCGGGCGGCCCCGAGACCTGGATCGCCGGAGATGCCCCGCGGGGCCACGCGGACTGGAACCAGGGGGGCACCTACCGGCACGTCGAGGCCGCGCCCCTCGAGCTCGACCCCGACCACAACTTCCGGCTCAACTCCTGGAGCTACGACTGGCCGCGCTTCACGAAGCCCTTCTACTTCGGAAAGGCCGCGCGGGACATGCTCCTCCTCCTCATGTTCGACCGGGCCCGGACCGAGGTCGACGAAGTTCGCTTCAGCCTCTTCAAGTTCAAGCTCGCCCGCAAGCCCCGCCCCGCCTGGGACTTCCAGTACGTGATCCGCAAGGTCGAGGCGGGCCGCGAGTACGGCTTCCGCGGCCGGCTCGTCTGGAGGAAGTTCGTCGGCCCCGAGGACTGCCTGAAGGAGTACGAGACATGGATCGCCGGCCTCCGGAGATAAGCCGCCGCCAGGTCCTCGCGGGCGCCGCCGCGGCCGCCGCCCTCGCCGGTTGCGCCTCGCCCGCGCGGCGCGACACGGTCCGGGCCGAGAACGCGCGGCCGGGGACGACCGATTGGATCCTCTCGAAGACGCGGACCGACGCCTCGAAGATCCGCTGCCCCTGGATCGAGGCCTTCTGCTCGCGGACGAGCGTGCGCGCGGGCGAGACGCTCGAGATCAAGGCGAGCACGAACCCGCCCTCCCGCTTCCGGATCGACGTCTACCGCACAGGCTTCTACGGCGGGAAAGGCGGCCGGCAGGTGGCCTCACTCGGCCCCTTCCAGGGCTCGGTCCAGCCCGACGCCAAGCCCGGCCGCGACCGCGTCCGGGACTGCGTCTGGGAGACCTCCGCGAAGCTCGTGATCCCCGCCGACTGGCCGAGCGGGGTCTACCTCGGCAAGCTCACCGAGGAGCGCGAGGGGCTTCAGAGCTACGTCGTCTTCGTCGTCCGGGACGACCGCCCCTGCGACTTCCTCTTCCAGGTGAGCGACACGACCTGGGCCGCGTACAACCGCTGGCCCGACCTCTGGTCGCTCTACGACGACGGGACGCCGCCGCACAACTGGTACACGGGCCCGGGCGTCGCGGTCAGCTTCGACCGCCCCTACGGGAAGTACCGCCAGATCCTGGACGCGCCGCTCTCGACGGGCTCGGGCGAGTGGCTCCTCTGGGAGTTCAACCTCGCCTTCTGGATGGAGGAGCAGGGCTACGACGTCTCTTACATCAGCAACCTCGACACCCACGCCGACCCGGCCGGGCTCCGCCGCGCGAAGGCCTTCATCTCGCAGGCGCACGACGAGTACTGGTCGCTCGACATGTACCGGAACGCGAAGGCGGCGATCGACGCCGGCCTCCACGCCGCCTTCCTCTCTGGGAACGCCGTGGACGGCGTGGTCGACGTCCGCCCCTCCGCCCTCGGCCCCCACCGCTCGATCGCCCGCGTCGGCAAGTTCGGCGGCTCGCACCCGCGCGAATACAAGATCCCCTGGACCCAGCACGGGCCCGACCCCGCCCTTCTCATGGGCGCGCGGACGACGCACCCGGCGAACGGCTCGGCGTCGTGGACCTGCGTCAAGCCCGACCACTGGCTCTTCGAGGGGACGGGGATGAAGGCGGGAGACGCGGTCCCGCACCTCGTCGGCTGGGAGCACCACGGCCCGCCGCTCTCGATCCCGGGCATCGAGATCCTCGCGCGCGGCCCCGTCCTCGGCGGCGGGAAGCCGAAGGGCGTGGACTACACCGCCACGATGTACCGCTCCCCCGGAGGGAGTCACGTCTTCAACGCCGCCACCATCTGGTGGTCGCTCGCCCTCTCCCATCCCCCCGGCTACCTCCCCTGCAAGGCCCACGGCGGCGAGCCGATCGCCGTCGACCCCCGCGTCCGGCGGATGACGAAGAACCTCCTCGCGCGCTTCCGGGACTGAGCCCTCCGGCCCGGCCGGGTATCATGACCCTGACGAGCATGAGATCCCTCCGAAGGGTGCCCGCCTGGAAGATCGCCGTTGCGTCGTCGGCCGCCTTCGTCCTAGTCGTAGGGGCGTTCCGGCTCTGGGTCGATTCGGCGGCGGCCCGCCGCTGGACCGTCCTGGAACGGCAGGTCCGGGAACTCTCTCTCGAGATCGACTCGCGGGACCGCTCCCGTCCCGTCCTCCGGGGCGAGCCGATCCCGGGCAACGCATGGGACGACTACGTGAAGGCCATTCGGTCGGTGGAGGCGGTGGAGTCCGCGATCGCCTTGCTCGACGACTGGTCGAGGATCAAGGACGGAGCCTCAGGGGCAGCGCTGGCCCCTTATCTCGACGCCTTCGGCCCGGCCCTCCTGGACCTTCGGCGCGGCGTCCGGCGCGCGGAAGGTCTCTACCGACCGGACGGAATGACGGTCCCCGATGTGCGGGAGCGGCCACCATCCGGCCCCGTCAAGGCTCTCGTCAGCCTGGGGCTCCTCGAAGCGCGCCGGCGGGCCGATTCCGGGCGCTCGGCGGAGGCCGCGGAGATCCTCTTGGACCTGGCCCAGTTCTCCCGCGACGCCGGACACGGCGGGACCCACCTCAGTCTGATCCTGGGCGTCGTGGTTCTCGACGACGTGTGGGGCGAACTTCGGGACCTTCAGCTTTCGGGCAGGATGGATCCGGACTTGGCCGCCCGGGTAGCACGTGAACTGGAGATCCTCGATGCCTCGTTCCCCGACGCGGCGCTCGCCCATCTCACCGAAGCGCTCGACATCGGGCTCTACTTGAAAGGGCTGCCGGACGAGCCGCGCTCCCCCCACGGAGACTTCCGCGACCTGTCAGTTGCCGACTGGCGTCACGGGTACTCTTGGAAGCTCAAGGTCGCCTCCGGATGGGCTGAATTGCGGCGCTGGCACATCCAGCTCACCGAGGCCGAGCGGAAACTCTGGCCCGAAGCGAGGCGGATCGCGGAGTGGGCCGAAGCGGAGCAGGCCGCTCCACGGAGCGAGCTGGCCCGCCGCAACATGGCCCCCTTCTTCAGGAGCCGCCTCGTCCAAGTCCGCGCGTGCCGGGCACGGCTCCGCCTCCTGCGCGCGGCCGCGCACCACCGGGCCACGGGGATCTTCCTCGAGCTGGAGGACCCGTTCGGGACCCGGATCCGGCACGCCTCCACCCCGGAGCGGATCCTGATCTGGAGCGTCGGGCAGGACGGCGTCGACCACGGAGGCGTCGGAACCTGGAATTCGAGCCGGGCCGGCACGGATCTCGTCTTCGAAATCCGCCCGTGACCCGGCCACGAGCCTCAAACCGCAGGCGCCTGCGAATCCCCGGTACGACGACGCCGACCACCGATCAGGGCGGACTGGCCCGTCCGGCTAGTCCCCAAGGAGGAAGTGCTGCACCAGCACGAAGCCCAGGAAGACCGCGCTCGAGGCGCCCGCGACCAGGAAGCCGCGCTTGATGTCCGTCCGCTTGGCCACGTTCCCGATGAGGCTCGGGATGAACGTCCAGCCGATCGAGCCGAAGAAGAAGAAGAATCCGACCGCCCGGCCCTCGACGCCCTTCGGGGCGACGCCCATCACCTTGGCGATCAGGATCGGGAAGATGGGGCCGAAGATGAGGCCCGCCCCCACCACCGCCGCCACGGCCGCCGCGCGCCCCGGGAGGTAGACGATGCCCAGGATCACCGCGACGGAGGCCACCGTCAGGACGAGGAGGAGGAGCTCTCGCGCCTCCTCGATGCCCGACATCGCGACCAGGAGCCGGCTTCCCGTGAAGCAGAGCCAGAACGCCATCAGGCCCATCGCCGCCACCCGCTTCGTCGCCGCGTCGTCGGGCGCCGAGCGCGAGATGATCGTCGTGGCCCAGCCCGCGACCGAACTCTCGAGCGGGACGTAGAAGAGGAACGCCAGGCTCGTGAGCCAGAACACCTTCTGCGTGAAGAGGTCGGCGAGCGACCCCGCGGCCGCCCCCTTCGCGCCCCAGTCGGCGAAGAGGCCCATCAGGATCGGGACCGCCGACGCGACGGCGAGGAGCCGCACCGCGCCCCCGTAGCCCGCCCGCGCCAGGAGGAGGCCGATCACCATCGGCGTCAGGAAGGCTCCCAGACCGAAGAGGAAGTCCCCGAACTGCATCATCTGCGTCACCTTCCCCGGCGCCGCGATGAGGTACATCAGGACGTTGGCCACGTTGATCGTGGCCGACCAGCCCGCTCCGAGGAGGAGGACCCCCACGAGGGCGCCGCGGTAGCTCTGCGTCCGGGCCAGGACGACCAGCGCCGCCACCACCACCGCCGCCCCGACCAGGTAGACCCACTGCCGCCCGATCGCGTCGGCCAGGAACCCGCAGGCGAGGATCGTGGGGCCCACCATCATCCCGAAGCCGGCGACCAGGGCCCCCACCTTCCCCTCGTCCAGCTTGAGCCGCTCGGCGAGCGCGAGCTTGATCCCGCCCAGAAAGGCGTAGACGAGCCCCATCAGGGGCAGGCTTACGATGATGAACCACTGCTCGTAGGACGGCGGCCAGTGCATAGTCCCTCCCCGGCTCCTCGCCCCGTGACGGTAAACCTACCCGGCAGGTTCACCGTCAGGAAACCCATTATGGGTTACGCGGGGTGAAACTAATTTGTTTCAATTGACGTAAAATTGTCGGCCATTACCTGCAAGCCGACATGAGCCGCCCCCAGACGAAGCACCGAGCGAGGGTCCTCTCGGAGATCCGGCCGGGCTCCGCCAGCCTCCGGGCCGACCTCGTCCGCAGCACCGGGCTCTCCGCCGCGACGGTGGCGCGGGTCGCGCGCGACCTGGTCGGCGGCCGCGTCCTCCGCGAGGTGCGCCTGGCCCCCTCGAGCGTGGGGCGGCCCTCGACGGGGCTCCAGATCAACGGCGGTTGCGGCGCCGTGCTCGGGGTCAGCGCCCTTCCCCCCGCGGCCCGGCTCGCCGTCCTGGACCTCTCGGGCAAGCTCCTCCACGAGGCCGAGCAGCCCCTCGACTGGGAGGGCGGGGCCGACTCCATCCTCTCCGCCCTCCGGTCCTCGATCCGGCGCCTCCTCGGCCGCCTCCCGGCCGGCGTCCCCCGCCTCCGCGGCGTGGGGCTCGCCCTCCCGGGCCAGTGGGACCGCGCGGCCGGCGTCGCCAACGTCTTCCCCCGCGTCCCCGACTGGAAGGACGTCCCGATCCGGAGGCTCCTCTCGGAATGGACACGCCTGCCCGCCTGGCTCCTGGGCTATGCGCCCTCCCTCGCCGTGGCGGAGCAGGCCCAGGGCGCGGGACGGGAGCCCGAGGACCTCCTCTGCGTCGAGGTCGCCGACAACATCGCGATGGGCGTGATCGCCAACGGCCGCGTCCTGGAAGGCGTCTCCGGCAACGCCGGCGAACTCGGGCATATCGCGGTCGAGCCCCGCGGCGAGCCTTGCTACTGCGGGTCGCGCGGCTGCCTCGAGACCGTCGCCACCACCCGCTCGATCGAGGACGCCGCCCCGAAGCGCGGGACCTACGAGAGCGTGGTCGCCCGGGCCCGGCGCGGCGACGGGGCCGCCGTCCGCCTCCTCTCGGCGGCCGCCGTGGCGCTCGGGACGGGCCTCGGGACCGCCCTCAACCTCTTCAACCCGAAGCTCCTCGTCCTCCGCGGGCGCTTCTTCGACACGGGGGGCGAGTTCGTCCTGACGCCGCTCACGAAATCGATCCAGGGGCACGCGCTCCTCAACACCGTCCGGCCCGTCGAGATCCGCCGCTCGGCCCTCGGCGCCGTGGCCTCGGCCTACGGGGCGGGGATCGCGGCGGTCCGCGGAGTCATCCAGACGCTGTGAGAAGGAAGATGGAGCCAGAATCCGGAATCCGGAATCCGGAATCCCGAATCCGGGAGGCTTCCCCCCGCGCCCCCCGCGGGGGGCTCTGCGGAGCGATCCTGCTGCTCCTGGCCGGAGGCTGCGCGTCGGGGCCCGCCCCGGCCGCTCCCGCGGGCCTCCGGGTGGGCGCGGCGGAGGTGGACATCACCCCGCCCCCGGGCCTGCGGATGTCCGGCTACTTCCATGAGCGGTTGAACACGGGGACGAAGGATCCGCTCAAGGCGAAGGCCGTCGTCTTCGAGCAGGGCGACACCCGGGCGGCCCTCGTCTTCTGCGACCTGATCGGCGTCCCGGCCGGCGTGAGCGTCCGCGCCCGCGGGCGGATCGAGCAGCGGACCGGGATCCCCGCCGCCCACGTCGGCGTCGCGGCCACCCACAGCCACACCGGACCGCTCTACTACGGGCCGATGCACCGGATCCTCCACGACCGCGCGGTGGCCGCCCACGGAAAGGACCCGGTCGCGTTCGATTACGCCGGCTTCCTGACGGGCAGGATCGCCGAGGCCGTGGAGAAGGCCCGTGCCGCCCTCGCCCCCGCCCGCCTCGAGAGCGGCCTGGCCCGCGAGCCCGGCCTCGCCTTCCACCGCCGCTTCCACATGAAGGACGGGAGCGTCCGCACGAACCCCGGCGCCCTCAACCCCGACATCGTGAGGCCCGCCGGGCCGATCGACCCCGACGTGGGCCTCCTCCTCGCCCGGGGGCCGAAGGGCCCCCTCGCCCTCCTCAGCGTCTACGCCCTCCACCTCGACACCACGGGCGGGACCGAGTACTCCGCGGACTTCCCCTTCGCCCTGGAGCGGCGGCTCCGGGACTCCATGGGGGCGGGCTTCGTCTCCCTCTTCGGCGCCGGGACCTGCGGAAACATCAACCACGTCGACGTGTCGAGAAAGACGCGGCCCAAGGCCGACGAGATCGGGACCGCGCTCGCCGAGGCCGTCCTGGCCGAGGTCCCCCGCCTCGCGCCCGTCGCGCCCTCGCTCGCCGTGGCCAACCGCCGGGTCGAGGTCCCGCTCCGGAAGCACCCGGTCGAGGAGGTGGAGCTGGCCCGGAAGAACGTGGACAAGGTCGGCGGTCGCGAGCTTCCCTTCCTCGACCAGGTCCGGATCTGCAGCATCCTCCACCTCCAGGACCTCCCGCCCGTCCTCCCGCTCGAGGTCCAGGCTTTCCGCCTCGGGCGGGACACCGCGGTCGTCACGCTCCCCGGCGAGGTCTTCGTCGAGCACGGCCTGGCGATCCGGCACGCCTCGCCCTTCCGGCACACGTTCGTGGTGGAGCTGGCCAACGACAACCCCGCCTACGTCCCCACCCGGGAGGCCTTCGCGCAGGGGGGCTACGAGGTGGTCAACTCGCGGATCGAGCCGGGAGGCGGGGAGAAGCTGGTGGAAGCGGCCCTCGAACTCCTGCGGCAATTGAAACCCTGAACGGAGGATGGAGCCATGATGCGGATCGCCCTGGCGCTCCTGCTGGTCGGCGGGACGGAAGCCCCGAGGAAGGAACAGCTCTTCAACGGGCGCGACCTGACGAACTTCTACACCTGGCTCGGCCCCAGGCCCGGCGAGAAGGAGCCGATCGGGAGGAACGCCGACCCCCTCGGCGTCTTCCAGGTGAAGGACGGGATGATCCGCGTCTCGGGCGAGGTCTTCGGCTACTTCGCGACCGAGAAGGAGTACGAGAACTACCGCCTCGTGGTCGAGTTCAAGTGGGGCAAGGAGACCTACGCCCCCCGGAAGGACAAGGCCCGCGACAGCGGCATCCTCTTCCACGTGACCGGCGAGGACAAGGTCTGGCCGAAATCGATCGAGTACCAGATCATCGAGGGCGGGACGGGCGACATCCTCCTCGTCGGCGGAACCTCGATGGACTTCGACGAGGCCCTCCTCCCCCGCCTCGCCGGGAAGAAGGAGCAGATGCTCTCGCCCGACGGGAAGCGGATCGTCAAGGGCCGCGTCAACTGGGAGAAGCGCGCGAAGGACTGGAAGGACGTGGTCGACTTCCGCGGCCCCGAGGACATCGAGAAGCCCGTGGGCGAGTGGAACACGATGGAGCTCCTCTGCGTGGACGGGGCCTTCACGTACCACCTGAACGGCAGGAAGGTGGCCGAGGGCCGGGGCGCCGACCCCCGGAAGGGGCGCATCGTCCTCCAGTCGGAGGGCGCGGTGATCTTCTTCCGGAAAGTGGACCTCTTCCTCGACGTAAAATGATCGGGACATGAGACCGCTGCTCCTCCTTCTCGCGCTCGCGCCGCAGGACCCCGCGGGCCCCCTTCCGCCCGCCGAGGCGGCGAAGGCCCTCCGCCTCGATCCCGGCCTCCGGATCGAGCTCGCGGCGGCCGACCCGGAGGTCTCGAGCCCCGTCTCGATCGCCTTCGACGAGGACGGCCGGCTCTGGGTCGCCGAGATGCTCGACTACCCGAATCCGATCCCGGGCAAGGCGCCGCAGGGCCGGATCCGGCGGCTCGAGGACCGGGACGGCGACGGGCGCTACGAGCACTCGGTCGTCTTCGCGGACGGGATCCTGATGGTCAACGGCGTCATGCCCTGGAAGGGCGGCGTGATCGTGACGGCGGCCCCCAGCATCCTCTACCTCAAGGACACGGACGGCGACGGAAAGGCCGACGTCCGGGAGCCGATCTACGTCGGCTTCGCCGAAGCCAACCCCCAGCTCCGCGTCAGCCACCCGAACCTGGGGATCGACAACTGGATCTACGTGGCCAACGGCCAGCGCGGGGGGAAGATCACCCGGCCGGGCTCGTCCGCCCCGGCCGTCGACATCGGCGGCCAGGACTTCCGCTTCGACCTCCTCCGCGGACGGCACGAGGCCGTGACCGGCTTCGGCCAGTTCGGCCTCACGTTCGACGACTGGGGCCAGCGCTTCGTCTGCACGAACCGGAACCACCTGATCCACCTCCCGATGCCCAACCGCTACTTCGCGCGGAACCCCTTCCTCGCCCCTCCCGCGGCGAGCCGCGACAACCAGGGCGCCGGCGGCGCGGCGCGCGTCTTTCCCCTCTCGAAGAACAAGACCCTGGCCGCGAGCCACGCCGGGACGTTCACCGCGGCCTGCGGCGTCACGATCTACCGGGGCGATCTCCTGCCCGAGCCCTACCGCGGCGGCGCGTTCACCTGCGAACCCACGGGCAACCTCGTCCGCCTCGAGATCCTGAAACAGGCCGGGGCCACGTTCGACGCCAGGCCCCACCGGGAGGGCGTCGAGTTCCTGGCCTCGCCCGACGCCTGGTTCCGCCCCGTCTCGCTGGCCAACGGCCCCGACGGCTCGCTCTACGTGGTCGACATGGTCCGCTCCGAGGTCGAGCACCCCGAGTGGGTCCCCAAAGACCAGCAGCACCGCTACGACTTCGACGGCCGCCGCGACCTGGGCCGGATCTGGAGGATCGTCCCCGAGAGGCACGGGCGGAACCCGTTCACCCCGCTCGGCGGCAAGACCGGCGCCGAGCTCGTCGCGCTCCTCGAAAGCCCGAACGGCTGGACGCGGATGACCGCGCACCGGCTCCTCCTCGAACGCCAGGACGAGGCCGCCGCCGGGCCCCTCCGGAAGCTCGTCTCCTCAGGGGGGCCGCTCGCCCGCGTCCACGCGGCCTGGCTCCTCGAGGGCCTGGGGAAGCTCGAGGCCGCCCACGCCCTCGACCTCATGGCCCACCCCCATCCCCGCGTCCGCGAAAACGGGCTCGTTCTCGCCGAGCGCTTCATCGGCGACCCGAAGGCGGTCGAGGAGCGCCTGCTCGCGCTCGCGGAGGACCCGGACCCGCGGGTCCGCTTCCAGGCCGCCCTCTCCCTGGGCGCCTGCGGCGACGAGCGCGTCCTCGGGGCCCTCGCCTCGATCGCCGAGAAGGGGGCGCAGGACCGCTGGACCCGGCTCGCCGTCGCGAGCGCCGTCTCCGACCGCTCCGGAGAGCTGCTGACGCTCGTGAGCGATCCCGCGATGATGCGGGACCTGGCGACGCTCGCGGGTTCCCGCCGCGACGCGAAGGAGGTCGACCACGTCCTCTCCTCCCTCCTCCTCCGCGACCGCCCCCGGCAGCTGGCGGTGCTCAACGGCCTCGCGGAAGGCATGGGCCGCCGCGGAGCGCAGCTCTCCAAGGTCCTGGAGAGGTTCGACGGCCACGCGCTCTCGAAGAAGCTGGCCGAGCTCCTCCGGGAGATCGCCTCCGTGGCGGAAGATCCGAAGGCGCCGGCGCCCGAGCGCCAGGAGGCGGTCCGCTTCCTCGCGCACCTCCCCTGGGAAACCGCCCGCCCGGCCCTCGAGCGGCTGCTCGAGGACCCCTCGCAGGACGTCCGGATCTCCGCCGCGGGCGCCCTCTCCGCGCACAAGCGGCCGGAGGTCGGCCCCCTGCTCATGAAGTCGTGGAAGAGCCAGATGCCCGCGATGAAGCGCGAAGTGCTGGAGGCGATGTCCCGCCAACCGGAGCGCCTCGAATTCCTGCTGGGGGAGGTCGAGGCGGGGCGTCTCGCCGGGGGCGAGCTCGGGCCCACGCTCGTCAAGTCGCTCAGCAACCACGGGAACGCCGCGATCAAGGCGCGCGCGCAGAAGGCGCTCCAGGGGAACCTCCCCGAGGAGCGGCAGAAGGTGCTCGACCGCTACAAGGCCTCGCTCGCGATCAAGGGCGACGCGAAGCGGGGCCGGGAGATCTTCCAGAAGAACTGCGTCGCCTGCCACCGGGTCGCCGGGCTCGGCACGAACGTGGGGCCGGACGTCTCCGACACCCTCTCGAAGACCCCCGAGGCCCTGATGGTCGACATCCTCGACCCGAGCCGCGTGATCGACAACAACTACGCGAACTACCTGGTCAAGACGAAGTCGGGCGCCGTCCTCTCGGGCTTCATCGCCGTCCAGACCGCCTCGAGCCTCACGCTGCGCCGCGGCGAGGGCCAGGAGGACGTGGTGCTGCGGCAGGACATCGAGGAGATGCGCTCCAGCGGCGTCTCCCTCATGCCCGAGGGCCTCGAGAAGAACGTCACCGTCGAGCAGCTCGCCGACCTGATCGCCTTCCTCAAGTTCTGGCGCGACCTCCCGCCCGAGCCGGGCGAGAGGAACTAGCCCGCCCGGACCCTAGGCGAGGATCTCCTTGATGGGGCGTCCGAAGTCGATCTCGAGGCGCTTCCGGCCCGGGAAGGCGAGCCGGCGCGGGTCGAGCCCCATGAGGTGGAGCACCGTCGCGTGGAGGTCCGTCACGTAGTGGGCCGGGTCCTGGGCGTGGAACCCGAGCTCGTCCGTCGCGCCGTGGACCGTGCCGCCCCGGACGCCGCCGCCCGCGAGCCAGACGGAGAATCCGTGGGGGTGGTGGTCCCGCCCGTTCCGGCCCGCGCCGTTCCGCGCCTCGAGGCCCGGCGTCCGGCCGAACTCCGTGCCGAAGACGATCACCGTCTCGTCGAGCAGGCCCCGCCGCTTGAGGTCGCGGATCAGGCCCGCCACCGGGCGGTCGATCCGCGCGCACTGCTTGCCGTGGGCGGCCCGGAGCTCCGTGTGCGAGTCCCAGGCGCTGTAGGGGGTCGGGTAGACCTGCACGAATCGGACCCCCCGCTCGACGAGGCGCCGCGCCGCGAGGAAGCGCTCGCCGGCCGTGCGGGTCTCCGCGTCGTCCAGGCCGTAGAGCTCCCGGGTCTCGCGGTCCTCCGCGCCCAGCCCCAGCGCCTCGGGCACCGAGGCCTGCATCCGGAAGGCGAGCTCGTAGGCCTTGATCCTCGCGCGGAGTTCGGGGTCGTCCGGGTACTCCACCCCGGAGAGCGCCCCCAGCTCTCCGATCAGGCGGTACTCGTTGGCCTGCTCGGCGGCCGACACACCCGGCCCGGGCCGGCCGTGCGGGAGCGGGTTCTTCGGGTCGAGCGAGAGGATCACCCCGGCGTTCCGCGGGCCCAGCTAGGCCGCCTCGAACTCCGCCCGCGTGTCCGTCCGGGTGGGCCCGCCCAGGACGACGAACTGAGGGAGGCTGTCGTTCAGCGCCCCCAGGCCGTAGGTCGCCCAGGCGCCCACGCCGGGCTCGACCGGGTCGAGCCGGTGCCGGCCCGTATGGAACTGGATCATCGCGCGGTGGTCGTTGTCCGTCGTGTACATCGACCGGACGATCGCCAGGTCGTCCGCGCAGCCCGCCAGGTGCGGGAGCCAGTCGGCGATCTCGAGGCCGCTCTTCCCGTGCCGGCGGAAACCGACCTGGAGGGGGTAGATGACGGGGAACTCCTCGCGCTTCTTCGAGCTCACCGACCGCGAGCGCTCGTCGAGCCGGGGGTCGGCGAGCGGGTCGAGGAAGGGGGTCGCCGAGAAGGTCTTCCCGGCGTGCCGGTTGAGCGCCGGCTTGGGGTCGAAGGTCTCCAGGTGGCTGTAGCCCCCGGAGCAGAAGATCCAGATGACCGACCGCGCGCGCGGCCGGTGCTGCGGGCGGCCGTCCGGCGCGGCGGGCTCGGGCTCCTGGGCGATCCCGTCCCGGCCCAGCATCGCCCCGAGCGCCAGGCCCGTGAATCCCCAGCCGACTTCCGAGAGGAACTCGCGCCGGGTGCCCGCGCGGCCGTCGTTCATGCGCTCCTCCCCGCCTACCGGATCGTGACGAAGTCGTTGTGGCTGAAGAGCACCCGGACCAGGCTCTCGCCCGCCCGCCGTTCGGGGTCGGGATCCGGGGGCTCCTCCCGGCGGTAGAGCGCGGCCTGCCGCTCCAGGAAGTCCCGCGACTTCGCCGCCTCCGCCTCCGTGGGCGGGCGCGAGAGCACGTGCTCGAACGCGGCCGTCACGAAGTCCCCCGCGGCGTACCCCTCGCGGAGGATCCGGGCGACCGCCCGGCTCTGCTCGACCAGGAACGCGCTGTTCGTGAGCGCGAGCGCCTGCTGCGGGACCACGGACGACGCGCGGCGGTAGCAGTCGCACGCGTCGGGCGGATCGAAGAGCTCGAGGAACGGATGGGCCCCCCCGTCCTCCGGGTAGCTGCTGAAATAGAGCGAGCGCCTCCGGGCGTCCGCCCGCTCGCGCCCCTCGATCTCCGGCCCGCCTTGGGAGAGGTCGAGCCGGCCGGCCAGGTGGAGCGCCGCGTCGCGGACCACCTCCGCTTCCGCGCGGCGCGAGGGGAACCTCGAGTAGAAGCGGGCTTCGGGGTCCCGGTCGCCGCCGCCGGCCGAGTCCGCCCGGCACGCCCGGCTCGTCACGATCCGGCGGTGGAGGCGCTTCATCGCCCAGCCGGACTCCATGAAGTCGACCGCGAGCCAGTCCAGGAGCTCCGGATGGGTGGGCGGCTTCCCCGCGCGGCCGAACTCGGACACGGTCTCGACGAGCGGCCGGCCGAAGTGCCGGAGCCAGACGTGGTTCACCGCCACGCGCGCGGCGAGCGGGTTCTCGCGGCTCGTGATCCAGCCCGCCAGCGCGGTCCGCCGGCCCGAGCTCCGGTCGGGATAGACAGGTCCGAGCGGGGAGTACTCGGAGCTTTCCTTCCCGAGCGCGACCTCCGCCGCCTGGATCGACTGCTCGGCCGCGGCGCAGGCCTTCTCCGCCTGCTCGACCGCCGCGGCGGCCTTCGCGTCGGCGGCGGCGGACCCCGCCTTCTCGCGCGCCTTCGCGAGGCCCTGCCGCTCCGCCTCGAGCTTCTCCCGCGCGGCCAGGAGGGTCGCGTGCCGCTTGAGGCGGCTCGCCCGGGCGGCGAGCGGCGCGGCGTCCGGCGATTTCGCGAGGCGGGCGTCGTCGGCCGCGATCCGCGCCCGGAGCGCCTCGAGCTCCGCGTGCGCCCGCGAGGCCGCGCCGGCCTGGGCCGCGTCCTTCTCGAGCCGCTCGAGCTCCTCCTCCCGGACGAAGCGCTTGAGGCCCGGGTAGGCCGCGGCGGGAGGAAGCGCCACGGGCTCGATCGCGGGCGCCGGGGCGCCGAGGAAGGCGGGCAGCCCCGGCGCCACGGGCGACCGATCCGCCCGCTGCCGGTCGTCTCCCATGAGGTACACGAACGTCTTCGCGTCGAGGTCCTGGTCGAAGACGCGGATCATGCCCGTCCGGACCGGCTTCCGGACGCCCTTGACCTGCCGGGAGAAGGGGCCGGGGTCGGCCTCGCCCGGGACGCGGTCCTGCCGGAACTCGAGGGGCTCGAAGAACCCCGCCAGCCGGAACTAGTCCTCCTGCGAGATCAAGTCGTACTTGTGGTCGTGGCAGAGCGCGCAGTTGAAGGTGAGGCCGAGGAACGCCTTCCCCGCGTGCTCCACGAGGTCGCGCCTCCAGCGGGAGTAGTTCTGCTGGAACCAGTTCCGGACGATGAAGCCGGTGGCGACGACGGCCTCGTCGTCCTCCGGCGCCGCCTCGTCGGCGGCCAGCATCTCGAGGACCATCCGGTCGTAGCCCTTGTCCTCGTTGAGCGAGCGCACGATCCAGTCGCGCCAGCGCCAGATCGTCGACCAGCTGTTCCACATGTCGACTTCCTTTGCAACAGGGCCTCCGCGTTTCCCCGCGCGTCGTCGACCGGGTGATGGGTATGCCGGGTCCGACGCAGATGCTTGAAGTTGACGAACATGTCCTTCTGCATCCCTTTGTAGAGGGAGCCGAGATTCGTGGAGCTATGGCCGAACGGATTCTCTCCGAGGAAGTGATGGAAGTACCAGTTGACGAACTGCCAGTCGAAGCCGTTCTTGTCCGAGACGAACAGGCAACGTTCCTTGCACGCGGCCCTCAGCCAGTCGCGGAATCCCTCCATGACGGCCTTGGGGTCGTCGAAGGCGAGGCACCGCTCCCTGGAGAAGCCGCTCACGGCAAGCGCATCCGAAATGAACCTCTCGGAGATCGGCTTCAAGCATCCGTAAAAGCTGCGGCCGAGCCCGGGTTCCACGATGATGGCGCCCAGGGCGATCATGGAATAGTCGCCCGGAATCGGGCCGTCCGATTCCACGTCGACCATGACGATCGGCATCCCGATCCGCCCCTCCCTAGTCGCGGTTCTTCGGGGGCGCGGCCTCGCGGGCGAGGGCGGCCAGCCGATCGAGGAGCTCCTTCGCCTTCCCGGGCTCCTTCCCCGAAAGGTCGGTCTTCTCGTGGGGGTCCTCCGCGATGTTGAAGAGCTCGGCCCGGGTCGGCGCCTCGGGCTTCCCCTGGACCACGATCTTCCAGGGCCCCTTCCGGAGGGCGCCGCGCGCGGGCTCGACGTTGTGGAGGATCTCGTCCCGGGGGGACGGCTTCCCTTCCGCGATCGCGGCCCACGCGTCCCGGCCGTCGAGCGGCAGCGTCTGCTCGAGGCTCGCGCCCGCGAGCCGGAGGAGCGTCGGGTACCAGTCGACGATGTGGAGCATCTCGTTCACCACGCTCCCGGCCTGGATCCGGCCCGGCCAGACGGCCAGCGCGTTCACCCGGACGCCGCCTTCGTAGAGCGTCCCCTTCCCCGCCCGGAAGGGCTCGTTGACCGAGGCCTGCCCCTTCCCCGTCGGGCCGCCGTTGTCGCTCGAGAAGATGAAGAGCGTCCTCTCCGTCATCCCCCGCTTCCCGAGCTCCGCCGAGATCGCCCCGATCTGGTCGTCCATGCAGGCCGTCATCGCGGCCTTCATCCGGCGGTCGCGGTCGGCGATGTCCCGGTACCGCTCGACGTACGCCGCCGGCGCCTGGAGCGGGGAGTGGGTGGCGTTGAAGGGGACGTAGAGGAAGAGCGGCTTCGAGACGTCGTGCTCCCGGACGATGCGGACCGCCTCCCGGCCCAGGAGCTCCGTCGCGTAGCCCTCCTCCGGGAGGGGCTTCCCGTCCCGGTACCAGTCGAGCTTCCCGTCGCGGAGGTGCGTGTTGTAGTCGATCGCCCCGAAGAGGTGCCCGTAGTGATGATCGAAGCCCCGGTTGGTGGGCCAGTACTTCTCGTCGAAGCTCCCGAGGTGCCACTTCCCCACGATGTGGGTCGCGTAGCCCGCCTCCCGGAGGGCCTGGGCGAGCGTCCGCTCCTCGAGCGGGAGGCCGTAGGTCGCCCAGGGCCGGACCACGCCCACCTGGAGGCCGTAGCGCATCGGATAGCGGCCGGTCATGAGGGCGGCCCGCGTGGGCGAGCAGACCGGCTGGACGTAGAACTGCTCGAGGCGCGCCCCCGCCGCCGCCAGCGCATCCAGGTGCGGCGTCTTGATCTCGCTCCCGTGGTAGCCGACGTCCTTCCAGCCCATGTCGTCCGCCATGACGAAGACGACGTGGGGCTTCGGCGGCTCGGCCTGAACCGCGAGGAGCACGGCGGCCAGGAGGGTCATCGGAAGTGCAACAACGCTCAGCCCCGCGGGTAGGCGCTGAATCGCGCCTGCCATTGGGTGTACCCTACGTCAATTCACCCACTGCACGAAGTACCCCTTCGGCGTCCGGACCACGGGCATGGAGGTCCCGTCGCGCTTGCCGTCGGCCAGGATCATCACGAAGCGGACCTGCCACATGGCCTCGAGGGTCGGGTCCGATTCCTTGAGCTTGACGTGCACCTCGCGCACGTCGACGGCGTCCTGCTCGATGCGGTCGACCCGCTTGAGGTCGGCGACGGCCGTCTCGAAGAGCTTCTTCGTCTTCTCCTCGCCCATCTCGGCGACCTGCGCCGGCCAGAGCGCGCCTTTGAACGCGTCGTAGTCGGGCTTCTTCATCGCCGCCCAGAGGCGCTCGAGGGCGGCGCGGGCGGCGGCGACGTCGGCCCAGCGCCGGAGCGCTTCCTCGACGAATCCCCTCACGTTCTCGGGCGTGATCTTCCCCTCGTCCTCCTCGAAGCGCCCGAGCGGCTGGTCGCGCGGCTGGAGGGCGAACGGGTCGAGGACGACGAAGGCGCTGTCCGCCCGCCTCATCTTCCAGGCGTCCATCAGCTTCTCCTCGGCGCCCACGTCCTTGTGGCCGGGGACGACCTTGGACGCCAGGGCGCCCAGGAGATCGGACAGGGCCTTACCGGTCTTCTCCTCGCCCGGCCAGTCCCTGCGGTGGATGAAGCAGAGGACGGGCTTCGACTCCTTCCGCCCGGCCTCGAGGGCCTTCTCGAGCGGCTGGAGCTGGGCGAGGGCGAGGATCGCCATCAGGCTCATAAGGCCACCTTCCTCTCGACATTGAAGGCCCCCTCCCCTTCGCGGGCGACGAGGGCCAGCTCCCGCACCTCGAACGAGTCCGAGGCCCACTCGCGACGGACGAGGCGCAGGCGCTCGTCGAGGTCGCGCGGGAGCCGCGCCTGGCCCACGCTCAGGTGGGGCGTGTAGCCGCCTTCGTATCGGCCGGAGTCGTCGCAGTCGGGAAAGGCGGCGAGCAGGGCCGCGTGAAGCTTCACGTAGGGGTCCGGGGGGTCCGGGTGGAGCCACATCGTGTGGCTTTCCGGATTGTGCTGGAAGTGCCGGAGCTCGGCGAGCGTCGTCTCGAACGGCGCGAAGCCCGCGACGGCCGAGCGGACCTGCCGCTCCGCCTCGTCGAAGGCCTCCCTCGGCCGGAACGGATAGAGCAGCGTCAGGTGCGGCATCCAGCGCGTCAGGTGCCGGTCGAAGCGGCGCCGGATCCGCTGGATGGGCTCCCAGAGTTCCTCGGGAGGGATCACCACGAGCGCCGTGTGGAAGGTCTTCACCGCGCTCCAGTCTAGTCCGCGGATATGCGCCCGGGAAGGATTTCCCCCGTGCCGGCAATCCTACCAGGAAGGATTACCGTCATCGCCCCCCGTAACGGTAAAGCTACCAGGAAGGTTTACCGTCATGCCGCGGGGATTTCCGCTATCATCGGGGACCCCATGAGACGGCGCGGGCCTCCCCTCCTCGAGTTCCGGAACGTCACCCTCCTCCGCGGCGGCCGGCGGGTCCTGGACGGGATCAGCTTCTCCGTGGCCCGCGGCGAGAACGTCGCGATCGTGGGCCCCAACGGCTCCGGGAAGTCGTCCCTCATCAAGCTCCTGACCCGCGAGCTCTACCCCTTCGTGAACGACGGCGCCCCCTCGTCGATGCGCATCCTGGGCCGGGAGACCTGGGACCTCTTCGCCCTCCGGCGCCGCCTGGGGATCGTGACGCTCGACCTCCAGGCCGACTTCGCCCGCGACATGACCGGCCTCGAGGCGGTCCTCTCGGGCTTCTTCAGCTCCGTCGGCCTCTGGCGCCGGAACCGGGTGACCGGCGACATGGAGCGGAAGGCCTCCCGGGCCCTCGAGCGGCTGGAGTCGGGACACCTCGCCGGACGCCTGATGACCGCGATGTCCACCGGCGAGGCCCGCCGGATGCTGATCGCCCGCGCCCTCGTCCACGACCCGGACACCCTCCTCCTCGACGAGCCGACCAACTCCCTCGACCTCCGCGCCGTCCGGGAGTTCCGGGCCATCCTCCGGCGCCTGGCCCGCTCGGGGACGGGCGTGATCCTCGTGACGCACCACCTGGAGGACCTCTTCCCCGAGGTAGGCCGCGCCATCCTCCTCCGGGAGGGCCGGATCTTCAGGGACGGCCCGGTCCGGATCGTGCTCACGGACGACACCCTGGCCGAACTCTTCGGGATGCCCGTCCGGGTGGAGTCGGCCCGGGGCTACTACCGGATGGCGTAACGCAAACATCTCGAAGCTCGGAGCTCGCATCTCGAAACGGCCACGACGGCCCCTTGGAGTCCGGCGGGCCCGCTCCTGGCTCCGAGAGGCGAAACGCGGGAGTCGAGATGCTCCCCCTATTTCGGGGCCTTCAAGTGGAGGTCGAACCAGGCCCAGCTGATCTCGGCCGTCCGCTGGAGCTCGGCCCCGCCCCAGCCGTGGCCGGCGCCGAGGAGGAGCTCGACCCGGCCGGGGACGCCCGCCTTCGTGAGCGCGTCGGCCATGACCACCGCCTGCTCGTGGGGGACGAGCGCGTCCCTCGTCCCCTGGATGAGGAGCATCGGGGCGTCGCCCTTCGAGACGTAGGTGATCGGCGAGGCCTTGGCGTAGGCGTCGGGCTTCTCCTCCTTCGTCCCGCCCAGGAAGTTCCGGACGATCCCCCGGCTGCGCTCGGGATACTCGAGGCGGAAGTCCGTGGGGCCGAAGAAGGCGACGACGGCGTTCACCTGGCTGGGCTGGTCGGCATGCCCCCCCTCCCCTTCCAAACCGTCCTCCTTCCCCATCGCCCCCAGCATCATCGAGAGGTGCGCCCCGGCCGAGAAGCCGACCGCCCCGATCCGCGCCCGATCGATCCCGTACTTCTCCGCGTTCGCGCGAAGGAAGCGGACGGCGCACTTCACGTCCTCCACCTGGGCCGGGAAGAGGGCCTTGGGCACCAGGCGGTATCCGACCGTGGCCGCCACGTAGCCCCGCTTGGCGAGGTCCCAAGTCTGAGGGTTGTGCCCGTTCTTGTTCCCCGCCGCCCAGCCGCCGCCGTGGATCACGAGGACGCAGGGCCGGGGGCCGCCCTCCGCCTTCGGCCGCGCGAGGTTGAGCCTCAGGTCCTCGCCGCCTCCCTGCCCGTAGACGACGTCGGCCTCGAAGAGGACCTCCTCCGGGAGACCCCCCTGCGGGAGGAGGACGAGGAAGGCGAGGGCGGCGGTCTTCATGGGGAATCTCCTTTCGCTTCCTATACCGATCCCAGATGAAATCGGATTCGGACGACGAGATACGTGCACGCGGCGGCGAGGTAGAAGAGGGTCACGAGGCCGAAGAGCGCCTTCTGCACGGGATGCGGCCGGATCCAGTCCGGGAAGACCCCCGGAAGGCGCGCGTAATTCAGGATCCAGAGGGCGACGGAGAAAATCCCCACCGCAAAGAGGCTGAGGACGCCGGTCATCGTGAGCACCTCGTCGGGCTCCTTCCAGGGGAGGACGGCCCACGTGACGGCGACCATCGCGGCCAGGAACGCGTAGTACCAGAACCGGGCTCCCTTGGCCCGCGCGCGGGCGGAGTGGGCGCAGATCATCTCGGAGTGGACCCGGCTCACGGCGTCGACGCCCGCCAGCCAGCTGTCCATGAGGAAGAACCCGCAGATGACGAGGAGGACGACGCGGGCCGCGGGGCCCCAGAGGACGCCGAAGAAGTCCGCCTGCGCGACCGCCATGTCCCATCCGAGCGGGACCTTCCCCCGGGGGTGGAGGATCGCGAAGGCGAGGAGGACGATGAGGCCCGTCGTGAGCAGGTTGCCGAGGATGCCGGTCCCCGTGTCCGCGACGAGGGTCCGCATCCAGCCCCGGTAGCGGGCGCGGTTCTCGGGCGTGTCCGCGAAGCGGTACGCCTCGAACGTCAAGAGGTCCTTCTTCCCCGTGAGCGGGCTCGTGACGTGGTCCGCGTACGCGGCCATCCCGTAGCCCTTCTCGCGGATCCAGTACGAGTAGAAGAGGCTCCAGAAGCCGCCGAGCCCGGAGTAGCAGATCATGGTCACGAAGCGGTCGAGCTCCGCGAGATCGGCCGGCGGCCGGGGCGCCGCGCTCGGGAGGAGCATCGCCTCGAGGAAGGCCGGGAGGTGCGCGAGCACCCGGGGATGGAGGGCCGCGGCGAGGAGGCCGCCCGCGGTGACGACGGCGACGACCAGCATGAAGCGCTCGATCAGACGGTAAGCCGAGCGGCCCGCGAAGAGCGCGGCGGCGAAGCAGGCCGTGATCGCGTAGGACCAGAGGAGCGTCCGCGCCGCCGGGCTCCATCCGGCGGGCCAGGGCACGATGTCCTTGAGCGCGGTCCCCCCGGCCGTCGCGAAGCTCCCGATGAAGACGAAGTTGACCGCGAAGGCGGCCCACATGAAGATCCCGAACCCGCGCCCCAGGCGCGTGAAGCCGGCAAAGACGCTCTCGCCCGTCAGCACGGTGTAGCGGCCGATCTCGAGGTTGAGGGGGGTCTGGAGGACGCAGGCCGGGACGAGCAGGCAGAGGTAGAGCGCCCCGTACTTCGCCGCGAAGTAGGGCCAGAAGTAGAGCTCCCCCGACCCCTGCGCGAGCGCCATCCAAACGATCCCCGGCCCCAGCGCCGCCCAGAGCCGGGGCACGGGCGGGACCTCGCGGGTCCGGAGGTCGGAGAGCGCCGGGGCCGGCATCCCGGAAGGATACCCGAACGGCGCGTCCGGCCGCTCGAATCCCGGGGCTTTCCCCCCGGAACGGCTCCGAGAACCGACCCTTCGCCCCCTCGGGTCGGTTACACTGGCTCGAGGAGGCGAGAACCGATCCCCGTGCCGACCGCGCAACTCCTGATCGTCGACGACGAGCCGGCGGTCCACCAGCTGGCCGACCGGATCCTCCGGCCCGAAGGATACGCGCTCTGGACCGCGCGAAACGGCGAGGAGGCCCTCCGGCTCGCCTCCCGGTCGCATCCGGACCTCGTCGTGACCGACGTGAACATGCCCGTGATGGACGGCTGGACGCTGGTGAAGCGGCTCCGCTCGACCGCCGCCCTCGCGCTCGTCCCCGTCCTCTTCCTGACCGCCCGGTCGGCGACCGAGGACCACCTCCGCGGCTTCCGCCTGGGCGCGGACGACTACCTGGAGAAGTCATCCGACTTCTGGGACCTGGCGAAGCGCGTGGCCCGGGCCCTCGCCCGGGGACGGGAACTCGGGTCGAGCCTCCTGCCGCCCTCCGGCCGACTTCCCGCGACTTCCCGGGGACTCCGCGGCAGTTTTGACCAGGTCGGCCTGGCCTCCCTCCTGACCGTGCTGGAGATGGGCGAGCGGGGAGGCATTCTCCGCGTCCGGCGCGCCCGGCCCCAGGAGGAGGGAATCCTTTACCTCGTCCGGGGGAGAGTCCACCGGGCCGACCTTGCATCGCGGAAGGATCTCCGGAACCGTGAAGCCGTCTACGAGCTTCTCGGGTGGTCCCAGGGGACCTACGAGTTCTCCGCCGAGCCCCTCCGCGTCACGGACCAGGTCGAGATGCCGACCGCCACGCTGCTCCTCGAAGGGGCCCGCAGGATCGACGAGGGGAGGTCGCGGGCGTAGCGGGAACCCCGGCAGCGGTGTCCTCAGGGCCGCTCTCCCGCCAGGGTGAAGCGGTGTCCGAAGCGGACCGCGACCCGGAGCCAGCCCAGGCCCGCGCGCCGGGCAAGGGCCTCGATCTCCGGGACCGTGAAGGCCTTCCGGACCGAAAGCGGGCCGTCGTGCTTCACGTAGGGGTTCGCCCAGAGCGTGAGGAGCCGGATCCAAAGGAGGGCGCGGCGGCGCCGGAGGAGGTCGTTCACGACGATCCCCCGGCGGGCCACCCGGTCGAACTCCCGGAGCGCCGCGACGACCTCGTCGTCGGCCAGGTGGTGGAAGAAGTGGCTCGAGATCACGAAGTCCACGCTCCGGTCGCGGAAGGGAAGGCGGAGCGCGTCGCCCCGGAGCCGAGGGAGGCCCGAGGCCAGGCGGAGCGCCGCCTCCGAGGAGTCCAGCGCGATCGGCCGGAGCTTCGGGAAACGGCGGGCCAGGTCGAGCGGGAGGTCCGCCGCGCCGGAGCCCACGTCGAGCACCGTGGCCGGCTCCCGGAGGTCCCGGAAGTGGGCCGCCACCGCCCGCGTCCCGCCGAGCCGCCGGTTGACGAACGCGAGGTAGCCCGAGACGCGGGCCATCATGTCCGGCGGGGGGGTCTCGAGGTCGAGGCGTTCCGGCTCCGTCGAGCGGACCCTCATACGACGAGCTGCGCGACCTCGGCGAGGCTGAGCTCTCCCTCCCGCCGGAGCCCCGTCGAGATCTCGAGGAGCTTCGTGAAGAGCCCCGGATGCTCGAGGAGCGAACCCACGACCCGGTCCGCGATCGCGGGGTAGCGCGCCGCCCGGAGCATCCAGCGGCCCAGCCAGTCCGAGCCCGCCGCCAAGCGCCGCCGCTCCGGGGCGTAGCGGTCCAGGTCGCCTGCCGCCACGGCCTCGGCCGCCGCCCGCGCCGAGAGGATGCCGAGCGACATCCCCTCCCCCGTGATCGGGTCGGGCGCGCCCGCGGCGTCGCCCACGAGGAGCGTGTTCCCCGCCGCCACCGCCCCCACCCGGAGGCCGAGCGGGGCCACGGCGAGGGCGGGCGTGGTGAACGCGACGCCGCGCGTCCTCCCGCGGAGGACCTCGAGGGAGAGGAGGAGGCCCAGCACGCGGTCCTCGTTCGACGACCCGGGCGGGAGCTGGTCCTCCCGGAAGAGGCAGGCCACGAGCGCCTCGCCGCCCTCCGAGGGAGCGAGGTAGATCTCCCCCCGCTCGTGCAGGATCACCTCCACCCGCTCGCGGTTGACGTCGAGGCCGCGGACGTGCGTCGAGATCCCCACCCGGCGCGCGGAGGGCGGCGACGAGGGGAACTCGGGGCGCCGGTGGAAGAGCGAGCGGAGGCCGTCCGCCCCCACGACCCACCGGGCGGGCCAGCGTTCCGCCTCGTAGGGCGCTCCCTCGAACGCCTCGACGCCCGGGGTCCCGGCCGCCGCGCGGAAGAGCATCTCGTCGAAGCGGTCCCGGCGGACGACGACCCCGGGGCCGCCCGGAAAGTCGGCCTCGGCCGTGATCCCGGAGGGCGAGACGAAGCGGATACCGCGCACGCGGACGCCCGGCGGCTCCAGGCCCATTTCGCGGAGCGCGGCCACCCCGTGGGGGAGGAGCCCCTCCCCGCAGGCCTTCGGCCGCGGGAACCGGGCCTTCTCGACCAGCGCGACCCGGAAGCCCCGGCGGGCGAGCTCCCGCGCCGCCATGGAACCCGCCACGCTCCCGCCCGCCACGACCGCGTCCCAGGTCACCACACCAGCACCGACATCTCCGCCGCGAATCCCGGGCCCAGGGCCAGGACCAGCGCCTTGTCCCCCGGCCTCGCGTTCCCCCGCTCGAGGATGTCGCGCAGGACGAAGAGGACCGAGGCGCTCGAGAGGTTCCCCACGCTCGAGAGGGAACGGGTGGTCCACTCGAGCGTCTTCTCGCTCGCCCCGAACGCCTCGCGGTACGCCTCCAGGACCCGCCGCCCCCCGGGGTGGAGCGCCCAGAAGTCCAGGTTCCGGATCGTGAGCGCGGCCGAGCCCAGGAACTGGTCCACGGCCGGCCGGAGCCGCGTCCGGACGAAGTCCGTCACCTTCTCCGAGAGGACCAGGCGGAGGCCGTCCGAGGTGAAGTCCCAGCCCATCAGGTCCTGGGTCCCGTCGAAGAGGACCGCCTGGGAGGCGAGGAAGCGCGGCCCCTGGCCCGCCGCCTCGTCCCCCGCCACGAGGGCCGCGGCGGCCCCGTCGCCGAAGAGCGCCGCGCCCACCACGTCCACCGGCGTCGCCGCCTGCCGCGAGAAGACCTGGCCGCAGAGCTCGACGGACACGACGAGCGCGCGGTGCTTCGGCCGGGCCTTCAGGGCCTCCGACGCCCGAAGGAGCCCCCCCGCCCCGCCGGCGCAGCCCAGGCCGAAGAGGGGGAAGCGGCGGACGTCGCGACGGAGCCCGAGGCGCGGGACGAGGAGAGCGTCCAGGCTGGGCGTGGCCAGGCCCGTCGTGGTGACGAAGTAGAGGAGGTCGACCTCCTCGGGCCGGACCCCCGCGCGCTCCAGGCAACCCCGGGCGGCGCGCTCCGCAAGCGCGGTCCCCTGCTCGATCCAGTCCGCATTCCGTTCCTCGAACGACCGCTCCTCGAGGTAGTAGGGGATGGGGAAGGCGAAGTGGCGGCGCTCGACGCCGCTGCGGTCGAAGACCCGCAGGAGCCGGAGCAGGTCCTCCTGCCCCGCGTAGGCCTCCTCGCACGCCGCTCGGGCCTCGGCCTGGGTGACGACGTGCGCGGGCACGGCCGTCTCCAGGGCTGCGAGTCGCGGCATCCAACCGTATCATAACCGGAGGGTCCGTGGCGTTCCATTTGTGAGCAGGGTATAATCCAGAGCGGCGCGTCGTCATAGAAGAGAGCGGATCCGCCGAATAAGGAGCCTCCTCATGAACCTCCTCTCCCGGGGCGCCCTCCTCGCGGCCCTGATGTCCCTCCCCCTCCTCGCCCAGGACGCCAAGAAGCTGGACGACACGCTTCAGAGAAAGGACGGAGGCTTCCTGGTCGGACGGGTCCTCCGCATCGAGGGGGATTCCATCGAGATCCTGGTCAACGGCGAGAAGGAGTCGCGCCGGGTGCACGTCCGGGACATCATGCCGTATTCCATCTACCGCGTCCGGCTCGACCGGATCGACAAGACGAGCGGCGCGGCGCGCCTGGATCTCGGAGAATTCTGCATGGCGAACGGCCTCTACGGGCAGGCCATCCGGGAGTTCGAGGAGGCCGCCAAGGACCCCGCCCTCGCCCCGAAGGCCAAGAAGCGCCGCGAGGAGGCGGTCAACGAGGACGCCCGCTCGAAATTCGAGGAGGCCAAGAAGCACGCGGTGAAGAAGGAGTACGAGCAGGCCATCGGGCTCCTCCACCTCGTGATCGAGAGGTACGAGGGGACGCCCTACCACAAGGAGGCCAAGGACCTCCAGGCCAAGATCGCCGACGAGATCAAGGCCGACAACGAGGCCAAGAAGGCCCAGCTCGTCAAGGACAAGGAGGAGAAGGAGAAGAAGGCGCAGCAGGTCCAGCAGAACATCGAGGCCGACCTCTTCGCCCGCACCGTGGCGCTGATCGAGGAGGCCCAGAAGGCCTGGGGCGAGGGCCTGGACGCCGAGCCCCGGAACCTCACCAAGGCCGACAAGTCCTGGAAGGCCGCCGAGTTCGCCCTCCTGGCGGCCAAGCGGAACGTGGAGATCATGATCAAGTCCAACGACGTCGACGTCCTCAAGAAGGCCAAGGAGCTCGACAAGCAGGCCGACCACTGGCTCGTCCGCACCTACTACCGCCTGGGCCGCATGTTCGCGGTCGAGCTCAATTACCCCACCGCGCTCGAGTGGCTGAACAAGGCGCTCAAGGTCCCCCACGACGAGGCGATGGACCGCTACATCAACGAGGTGATCCTCACGATCTCCAACCTCAAGATGAGGGAGAGGGCGGCGGGAAGGGGATACTAGAAGAAGCCAGAAGCTTGGAGCTCGGAGCTCGAAGCTGGAAGCTTGGGGCGGCGGTCCGGGCCCTCCGGCTTTCCCCGGCCCTCCCTTGACTCCCTCCCTCCCCGCCTCGACAATGGCCGCATGACGGATGTCTTCATCGTCTCCGCCCCCCGCACGCCGATCGGGAAGTTCCTGGGCGGGCTCTCCGGACTCAAGGCGACCGATCTCGGGGCGCTCGTCGTCCGCGAGGCGCTCCGCCGGGCGGGCGTCGGGCCGGGGGAGGTGGACGAGGCCATCCTGGGCTCCGTCCTCCAGGCCGGGCTCGGCCAGAACCCGGCACGGCAGGCCGCGCTCCGGGGGGGCCTGCCCGAGACCGTGGGCGCCGTCACGGTGAACAAGGTCTGCGGCTCGGGGCTCCGCGCCATCCTCTTCGGCGCGCAGGCCATCAAGGCGGGCGACGCGGAGATCGTGCTCGCGGGCGGGATGGAGAGCATGTCGAACGCCCCCTACCTCCTCCCCGACGCCCGGCGGGGCTCCCGCCTGGGCCACGCGCGGCTCCTCGACGCGATGATCCACGACGGCCTCTGGGACGCCTTCAACGACGTCCCCATGGGCTCCACCTGCGAGCTCGTGGCGGAGCGCTTCAAGGTGACCCGGGGCGACATGGACGCCTTCTCCGAGGCGAGCCACCGCAAGGCCGTCCAGGCCGCCAAGACGGGCAAGTTCAGGGCCGAGATCCTGCCCGTGGAGACCCAGGGGGAGAAGGGCGAGACGAAGTCCGTGGAGCAGGACGAGGGCCCCCGGGAGGACTCGACCGCCGCGAAGCTCGCGACGCTCAAGCCGGCCTTCAAACCGGACGGCCACGTCACCGCGGGCAACTCCTCGCAGATCAGCGACGGGGCGGCGGCCGTGGTCCTCATGTCCGAGAAGGCCCTCCGGGCCCGCAAGGCCGCGCCGCTCGCCCGGATCACGGGCTATGCCACGGCCGGCGTGGATCCGAAGTGGGTCCTCGTCTCGACCATCGACGCGGTCCGGCGCCTCGACGCGCGGAACCCCTGGAGGGCCGCGGAGGCGGACTTGGTCGAGATCAACGAAGCCTTCGCCGCCTCGACCCTCGCCGCGCTCCGCGACCTCCGGCTCGACCCCGCGCGGGTGAACGTGAACGGCGGGGCGGTGGCGCTCGGCCACCCGATCGGGGCGAGCGGGGCCCGGATCGTGGCGACGCTGCTCGCGGCGCTCGCGGACCGGAAGCTCCGGCGCGGCGTGGCCACGCTCTGCATGGGCGGCGGGAACGGCCTGGCCCTCGGGGTGGAGCGCCCGTGAACGTCGTCCTGTCCGAAGAGGAAGCCCTGATCCAGGGGACGGCGCGGGACTTCGCCGACCGCGAACTCGCGCCCCTCGCCTCCCGGATCGACCGCGACCACGAGATCCCCCGGGAGATCCTCGACCGGATGGCGGCGCTCGGGTTCCTCGGCGTCTGCACGTCTCCGGAGTACGGCGGGGCCGGCCTGAGCAACCTCTGCCTCGCCCTCATCCAGGTCGAGATCAACCGCGCCTGCGCCTCGACCGGCGTCACGATGTCCGTCCACAACTCCCTCTTCCAGGCCCCGCTCAACCGCTACGGGACGCCCGAGCAGAAGAAGAAGTTCCTGGTCCCGGCCACCCGCGGCGAGTGGATCGGGGCCTACTCCCTGACCGAGCCCGGGAGCGGGACGGACGCGGCGGCCCTCGCCGCGACCGCCCGGCGCGACGGGGACGCCTACGTCCTGGACGGAACCAAGAACTTCGTGACGAACGGCTCGATCGCCCACGTCTTCATCGTCTACGCCCGGACGAACCCGGATCCCGCCGCCAAGCACGAGGCGATCAGCGCCTTCCTGGTCGAGCGGGACATGAAGGGGTTCGGCGTCGGGAAACCCGAGCGGAAGATGGGGATCCGCGGCTCCTCCACGACCGCGCTCTTCCTGGAGGGGGTCCGCGTCCCCGCCTCCCAGCGCCTGGGCAAGGAGGGCGAGGGCTTCAGGATCGCCATGAGCACCCTCGACGGCGGGCGGATCGGCATCGCCGCGCAGGCCGCCGGGATCGCCCAGGCCTGCCTCGACGCCTCCGTCGCGTACGCCCGGGAGCGCCGGCAGTTCGACCGGCCGATCGCGGAGTTCCAGGCCATCCAGTGGAAGCTCTCCGAGATGGCCACCGAGCTCGAGGCGGCGAAGCTGCTGATCTACCGCGCCGCCCGGATGAGGGATGCCGGCCTCCCCCACACGAAGGAGGCCTCCATGGCCAAGCTCTTCGCCGCGAGCATGGTGAACCGGCACGCGACGCAGGCCGTCCAGATCCACGGGGGCGCGGGCTACTGCCGGGACTTTCCCGTGGAGCGCTACTTCCGGGACGCGAAGATCACGGAGATCTACGAGGGGACGAGCGAGGCCCAGCGGATGATCATCGCCAAGAGCTTGCTCAAATAGCCGTCAACCTTCAGCTGTCAGCGATCAGCCGGTCGTTGAAAGCTGACAGCTGATGGCTGATAGCTCTCCGATGAAGCCTTCCGTGCCGGTGTGGAAGCGCGTGCTCCGGTCGGCCGCGCTGACGGTGGGTCTCGTCCTCGTGCTCGGCGCGGGGTTCGTCATGATTTTCGAGGATTCCTTCATCTACTTCCCGGCCAAGGGAGAGGTGGGCCCCAGTCCCGGCGAGGACGTCTTCCTGGCGGCTTCCGACGGCGTGAAGGTCCACGGCTGGTTCCTCGCCCATCCCGACGCGAAAGTCTCCCTCCTTTTCTTCCACGGCAACGCCGGCAATCTCGAGGACCGGCGCTCGACGATCCGGCAGCTCCGGGAGAGCCCGGCCAACGTCCTCGCCATCGACTACCGGGGCTACGGAAGGAGCGAGGGCGCCCCGTCGGAGGCCGGCCTCTACCGCGACGCCCGCGCCGCCTACGAGTGGCTCCGGGCGAAGACCCCGGACGCGAAGGTCGTCGCCCTCGGGAAGTCCCTGGGGGGCGGCCCCGCCTGCGAGCTGGCCGCGGAGCTCCCCCTGGACGGCCTCATCGTCCAGTCGGCCTTCACCGCCGCCCCCGACATGGCCTCGCGCGTCATGCCCCTCTTCCCCGCCCGGTGGTTCATGCGGACGAAGTTCGACAACCTCTCGAAGGTCCGGAAGGCCTCCTGCCCCAAGCTCTTCGTCCACAGCCGGGCGGACGAGATCATCCCCTTCGCCATGGGCGAACGTCTCTTTTCGGAGGCGGCCGAGCCGAAGGAATGCGCCTGGTTCGACGACGCGGACCACAACGGCCTGATCGACCGCTACGGGATGGAGTACTACCGGAGGATCGCCGCGTTCCTGCGGAAGGCGGCGGCTACGGGTTCGCCTTGACCCACGCCTCCCACTCGGCCTTCACCTGGGTCTTGGTGGTGTCGTTCGGCAGCGGCTTCTTCTGGCCCGTCAGCTCGTTGAGCACCGCCACCGCAGCGCGGCCGAGCAGCGGGTCCTCGTGGTCGATGTAACGGATGAGGTGGGGGTAGGCCTCCTTGCCCATGTCCTTCACGCGCTTGAAGGCCACGCCCTCGGGGCGCGAAAAGTCGTCGAAGGCCCCGCCGGCCCGGAGCGTCGTCATCAGGTCGTCCCAGCGGGCCTTGGAGGCGTCCTCGGCGCGGCCGACCGGGCTGGGCGGCTTGGGAGGCCCGGAGGCGTCCGGGGCCGCGGGGACCGGCCGTTCGGGCGGGGGCAGGGCCGGCTCCTCGACCCGGGAAGGAGGCCTGGAGCCCGACTTGACGACGGGCGGGGGCGGCTCCTTCCCGCTCATGAGGACCGCCAGGAGGATTCCCACCACGGCCAGGAGCGCCACGACCAGGCCCACCACGAGGCCCGTGTTGGACTTCCGCCGCTGGAGGCGGGGGACGGGCTTGAGGCCGGTCGAGCTGATCGAGCGGACGCGCGTCCGGGTGCCGCCCTCCTTCTTGAGGGCGGGCGGCGGCGGCGCCGCCACGGGGGCCTGGACCGCCGGGTTCATGCCCGTCCGGCCGGAGGGGATGCGGGCCATTCCGCCGCAGTCCGTGCAGCGCACAGTCGAGCCCGGCGCCATGTTCCCCACGTCCATCGTGGCCTGGCACCGGGGACACTTGATGAGCCTGCTAGCCATGGCCTTCGCCGCCCCCATGTCCTTTCGACACCGCTCCTCCCCCTATCATACGTCTCTCGGCGGCGAAACTTCCAGCCCGAACGACCCGCGCGCCGCATGGGCGAGCGCCGCCAGCGCCAGGAGCGCGCCGATGTAGTTGTCGTGGATGAAGCGCCCGAAGAAGAGGAGGACGAACGCCGCCGCGGCGGTCCAGAGGAGGACGTTCGAGAGGCTTCCGTCCTCGCGGAGGCTCCGCGCGCCCCGCCAGAGCACCGGGAGGAGGGCCCCAAGCTGGAAGATCCAGAACGGGAACGGGGAGCGGGGCGACTCGACCAGGCCGGCCGCCAGGACCACGTTCGCGAAGCCGAACCCGCCCCAGCCCCGCATCTCGAACGGGCTCTTCCCCCAGCCCGCCGGCGCGCCCACGACGTCCTCGAGGAAGGCCGGGGCGTCGGCCGCGAGGAACGGGAGGCAGGTGAGGAGGGCCGGGAGGAGGAGGAGGGCCGCCGCGAGGCCCCGGTCCTTCCTCTCGGCCAGGAGCGCGAACGGGACGATCGGGAGGAGCAGCGTCTTCGTCGCGAGCGCGAGCCCGAGAAAGAGGTAGCCCAGGCGCCGGAAGCCCGCGTCGAACATCGGCCACGCCGCCGCCGCCCAAAAGAGCATCGCCGCGTCGTTCCGGCCTTCCACGACGAAACCCGCGAACCACGGGTTGAGCGCCGCCAGCGACACGATGCCCACGGCGTTCGGATGCTCCCGCAGCCGCTTCGCGAGGAGGTTGAAGTGCGCGAGGAAGAAGAGGAGCACCACGACCCGCTGGTCGTAGGCGCCGGCCCAGCGGAACGCCGCCTCGAACGGGACCGAGAGGAGGAGGAGGAACGGCGGATAGACGAAGTGGTCGAGCGCCGGGTTCCCCTTGAACTCCCCTCCCCGCCAGGCCTCGAGCGCCGATCCCCGGAAGTCCGCCGCGTACGGGTTCTCCCCGCGACGGAGCATCCGGATCGCCTCCTCGAACTGGGGGACCGAGTCATGGCAGAACGTGCCGGGCCCCGTGTACTGCCGCATCCAGACCTGGAGGACGCAGGGCTCGACCACGAGGAAGAAGGCCACGCCGATCATGGCCTGCCGGGCGCAGCGGGGCCAGACCACGGCCGCGAGCGCGAGCGTCACCCCGGCGGCGCGGGAGAGCCAGAACACCCCCGTGGCGTTCCCGGGAACCGCCTCGACGAGCGGGGACGCCAGCCCGAGCGCGCAGAGGAGCAGGAGGAGCGCGTTGACCCGGGGGGCCGTGATGTACGAATCGAGGGCCATGGTCCGTTGCCTATCTTGGGAGGATCCCCCCATGCTCGTCAAGGTCGCCCTGGCTCTCCTGGCCGCCGCGGGACAGGACGCATCCGGCTCCTACCGGCTTCCGTTCGAGGACGGAAAGACCTACCCCCTCACCCAGGGGAACAACGGGTCCCTGTCCCACACCGGGTACTGCCAGTACGCCTTCGACTTCGGGATGCCGGAAGGGACCCGGGTCTGCGCGGCCCGGGGCGGGAAGGTGATCGAGGCGAAGGAGGACCTGGTCAAGGGCGGCTCGGGCGGCGGCAACCAGGTCAAGATCGACCACGGGGACGGGACGGTCGGCTGCTATTTCCACCTGAAGCACGAGGGCGCCCTGGTCGAGGTGGGCGACGTGGTCCTCCAGGGCGACGTGATCGGGCTCTCCGGGATGACGGGCTTCGCGACGGGTCCGCACCTCCATTTCCAGGTGGACCGGGGCGGGAAGTCGATCCCGGTCTCGTTCGGCGACGTGGAGACCGACCAGGGCGTGCCCGTCTCGGGAAAGGGCTACACGTCCCGGAACACGCCGGGAATCCCCGCCGAGACGAAGGACCGGCTCTCCGCGCTCGCGCGCGCCGCGAAGCTCGCCGAGCAGGAGGGCGCCTGGGGCCTGACCTACCTGGCCTCGAAGAAATTCGCCGAGGAGAAGCTCAAGGTCCCCTACCCCCCGCAGGACGACGCCCGCCGGAAGGCCGAGGAGATCGTCCGGAAGGCGGAGGAGGCGGCCCGGTCGCCCGAGCCGGCGGTCCTCCTCCAGGCCCGGCACGCCTTCGAGGGCGTCCCCGTGAAGGGGATCGCGCAGGGCGCCGAAGCCGCCCGGGGAAGCCCGGGCTACGCCGAGGCGAAGGCGCGCGCCTGGCTCTGGGAGCGCTTCTACAAGGGCCTGAAGGACGAGGTCGAGGGGAGGCTCCCGGGCGCCCGGACGCGGTACCGGAACGTGCTCGCCGGCAAGCCCGACGACGAGATCCGGAAGCGGACGGAGGCCCGGCTGGCCGCGGTCGAGGCCCGGCTCCAGGAGCTGCTCACTCGTCCTGCTCCACGTGGAGGCCGATGATCGCGCCGGGAAGGACTCCCGCCATCCCCCACAGGAAGGCGCCCAGGAGCACGGCGCCCGGCTCGGCGCCCCGGGCGAGGTCGACGATCCCCAGGAGGAGCCGCGCCAGGACCAGGGCCGCGGCGGAGATGAGGGCCCCCCGATACAGGCCGCCCCGCCGGGCGCTGATCAGGTACCCGATCGGCAGTCCGAACACCGCGCTGACGACGAAGTTCGCGGCCAGATCGAGCGGGTGGAGGCTCCCGGGGAGGCCGACCAGGAGGTTGATCAGGAAGAACGTGATCAGCCCCGTGATCGCGTGGCTCTTCCGGACGGACTTGACGCGCGACCGGTCGCGCGCCTCCCGAAGGATCCGCTCGTCCTCGGCGGCCAGGGACGCGGCCCCCGGCGCGCCGCCCGCCCCGAGCGGCGATCCGCACTTGGCGCAGGCCGCGATCCCGTCCGCGCTCGTCGATCCGCAGGACCCGCACGTGGTCATCCGCTCCCAGCTCCGGTCTGGCCGTTGGACCGGCGCCGGGCCGAAACGTAACGGTCGATCAGGGCCGGATCGGCGAGGACGCGGTCGAGGTCCTTGCGGAGCTCCGAGAGGATCGACCGGTGGAGCGCGGCGATCTCGGGCCCGGACCGGGGGTTCGCGGCGCCCATGACCGGGAGGCGCTGCCGCCACGGGAGCGCGGAGAGGAGTTCCTTCCGGGCGAAGTCGAGGAGGCCGATCGCGGCGGGCGTCATGAGGCCGATCGCGAGCGTGACCGAGTCGCCTCCCGCCCCGAGCGCGACGTGCCACCATCCGGCCGGGAGGTAGAGCCAGTCGCCGGGCCGGAGGAGGCAGGAAAGCGTCGGCGTCCCCTCGCGCTCGATCCCGAGGTCCCTCGGCATCTGCTCGAGGAGCGGCCAGGGGTTCACGGTGTTCTTCCGGAGCCGGTACTCCTTCGAGCCGTGGGTCTGCACGACGAAGACGTCCTCGGGGTCGTAGTGCCACCCGAAGCCCGTCCGGCCGGCCGGCGTGGCGTAGACGTGGATGTTCGCGGGCGCCGCGAAGTCGGCTTCGAAGCCCGCCGCGATTCGGGCGAGTTCGGGGTCGTGCCGCTCCGCGTTGCGGACGACGAGGGTCCGTCCTCGCCGGTGCTCCTCCCGGGCTTCGGCCGCCGAGGGCCGCCGTCCCCCCTCCCAGATCCGCCCGTCCCCGGCCAGGAAGGCGTCCACGCCCTCACGGCCGAGGATGGCCTCGAGCGCCGGCCATCCGGGGAAGGAGGCGAACCCGATCGCCCCGCCGGGCCGGGAGTGGGGGAGGCGCGTGTAGAAGCGGTCGAGGAACTCGCCGGCGGACAGGTCGCCCAGGAGGGCCTCGATCACGGGTCCTGCCGGGAGGATGCCCGGGCGAAGCCGCGCGGCCGGTACGCCCGGACGAAGTTGATCAGGTCCTTGTAGTAGCTGTGGTAGCCGAAGGCGCGCATCTCCTCGATCGCCTCCTCGTTCGTCCAGCCGTCCACCTCGATGCGGTAAAGCGCGGCCATCGTCCCCGTCCGGTCCTTGCCGTGGAGGCAGTGGAAATACACGGGGCCGCGGGCGGGGTCGAGGACGACCCGGAAGAACTCCCGGACCTGCTCCTCGCTCGGGGGGCGCGAGTCGAACGCGTTCGCCCGGATCGGGAGCTCCACCGAGGCCATCCCCGCGGCCTCGACCTCCCTCCGGGTGGAGTGGTTCTCGCGGAAGCCGATCACGGTGCGGATCCCCATGGCCTTCAGGTTCCGGAACCCCTCCGGACTCGGCTGGGCGCCGCGGTAGAGGCCGGGCGCGATCCGGGCGAAGTTCCCCACGCCCTCCACGCCGCCGATCCGCTGCGCGAAGGCGCGGCCGGCGCCGGTCGCGGCGGGCGGCTCCGGTTCCGGGGCGCCCGCGCAGGCGGCCAGGACGAGGAGCGCGAGGATCCCGAGGCAGAACGCGCGGCGGCAGGTCTGCATGGCCATGGAGATGATACCCGGCCCGGCCCGCCCGGGGAAGGCTCCGCGCGCGGCGGGCCGATAATGGTTGCGGCTTCCCGGACGGGGCCGCTATGCTGTCCCGCGTCCACCGAGGGCAAGACGCATGAAGATCGGCGCGCGCAACCAGATCGTCGGGACGGTCACCGACATCAAGAAGGGCTCGATCATGTGCCAGGTGAAGCTGGACGTCCCCGCCTCCAAGATGGCCAGCGTGATGACCGCGGACTCCGCCCGCGAGATGGGCCTCAAGGAGGGGGACAGGGTCCGCGTCATCGTCAAGGCCATCCACGTCCTCCTCCTCAAGGACTGACGTCACGAATCAGCGACGCTGTTTCGTGACGCGCTGGCGGGCGGCTTCGGAGAGGGCCACGGCGGCCGCATGGGTGAGGGGGAGCGACGCCGCATCCTCCTTCGTGGGGATGCGGACGAGCGAATCGCAGCGGTCCCGCAGCGCCGCCGAGAGCCCGCGCTTCTCCCCCCCGATCGCGATCGCCAGGGGGCGCGCGAGATCCTCCTCGTAGATCGACCGCGCCGCTCCCGCCACGCACCCCACGATCGCGAGCGTCTCCGGGACCCCGTCCCCCAGGACCACGGGAAGGCGTTCGAACGCCCCCGACGAGGCGCGCGAGACGGCCCCGCCGTCGAAGTCGAACGCGCGGCGCCGGAGGAACACGGCCTGGACCCCGAACGCTTCGGCGGTCCGGAGCGCGTAGCCCAGGTTCCGTCCGTCGTCCACGCCGTCCAGGAGGAGGGCGAAGTCGATCGGGTAGGGGACCGGGGAGGGCCCGAGAGGCGAGGCGAGGGCGAGGACGCCGCCGTGGGACTTCCCCCGCGCCCGGGCCTCCAGGGCCTCCTCCCGGACCCGCTGGACGCGGACCCCGAGGGCCGCGGCGGCGTCCAGGATGTCCCGGAGCGAGTCTTCGCCGATCCCCTGCCGCACGAGGACCGCGTCGAAGGAGCGGCGGCCCGCCCGGAGCGCGGCCAGGACGGAGGCCCGGCCCTCGAGGACGTCCATCAGCTCAGCGTGGGCTCCGCGGCCCGGATCGCCTCCACCACGGCCTGGGGGGTCTCCGCGTTCCGGAGCTGCTCGTCGACGTACTCGCTGTCGATGAGCGAGCAGATCCGCGCGAGGAGCCGGGCCTGCACCCGCGGCGAGCCCGCGGGCGTGAGCAGGATGAACGCGAGGTGGGCCTTCTCGTCCCGCCCCGCCACGGGCACGCCCGATTCCGAGCGCGCGAAGACCAGGGCCGGGCGCTCGATCCCCTCGAGCCGCGCGTGCGGGATCGCCAGGCCCCGCCCGAGGTAGGTGCTCATCGCCCGTTCGCGCTCGAGGACCGCTTTCACGATCCGCTCCTGCGGAAGGGGAAGCTCCTCCCGCGGGACCCGCCCGAAGGCCTGGCCGACCAGCTCTTCGAGGCTCGAGGCCTCGATCCCCAGGATCGCGCGGCCCGGCGTGATCGCGTCGGAGAGGTGGATCTTGGGCTCCACTTCGAATTCGTCCTCGATCGTCCCGATGATCTCCTCGACGATGTCCTCGAGCGAGATGAATCCCGACCAGCGGCCCTCGGGGTTCTTCACCATGGCCAGGTGCCCCCGGTGCCTCTGGAGCTCGGCCAGCAGGTTCTCGAGCGGGGCGTCCTCGGTCGTGGTGATGTAGGGACGCGCGTGCTTCCGGAGGTCCGGCTCCCCCCCCGCGAAGAAGAGGTCCTTCACGTGCACGACGCCCGCCGGCAGGTCCTCGCCGTCCATGAGCGGGTATCGGGAGAAGCGGGACTCCCGGATCACCCTCAGGTTCTCCTCCCAGGGCTGGCCCGCCCGGAGCACCTTGACGGAGTCCCGCGGCAGCATCGCGTCCCGGACCCGGACGTCGCCGAGATCGAAGATGTTCTCGAGGAAGAGGAGCCGGCGGAAGGACATGAGCCCGGTGCGCTGGGAGCGGGCCAGGATGATCTTGAGCTCCTCCTCGCTGTGGTCGTCCTCCCGCGCCGTCCGGCCGATCCCGACGAGCCTCAGGATCAGGTTCGCCGAGCCGTTCAGAAGGACGAGCGGCACGTAAAAAAGCACCCGGAAGACCTTCAGCGGCAGCGCCGTCCAGAGCGCCGCCCCCTCCGCCCGCCGGATCGCGAGGGACTTCGGGACCAGCTCCCCGAGCAGGATGTGGAGGAACGAGACCAGGAGGTAGGAGACCGTCACGGCGATCTTGTGCGCGGCGGGCGTGTCGAGCCCCGTGGCCGCCACGATCAGCCGCGCGAACGCGGGCTCCCCCACGAAGCCCAGGCCGATGCTCGCGAACGTAATCCCCACCTGGCACACCGAGAGGTACTCGTCCAGGCGGACCTGCACGTGCTGGACGAGCTTCGCCCTCGCGTTCCCCTCGTCCACCAGCTGCTCGACCCGCGTGGGCCTCATCTTGACCGCCGCGAACTCGGCGAGGACGAAGAAGGCGTTCAGGAGGAGGAGGAGGACGGCCAGGAGGAGGTAGACCGCGATGGTGGTCGTCATTCCGAATCGCCCGTCGGGCGCGCGGATTTTACTATATTGGGCCCATGGGCGCGACTCTCTCCGCGATCCTCCTCTCCCTCCCGGAGGCGGATGTCGAGGGCGACCTGGACGTCATGGGCCGGAGGAATCCGGCCCGGCTCCTGGGGCTGGAGCCCTGAGATGGGCCGGAAGGGCATGAGGGTCGGGATCGCACAGGTCCCCGTCGTCATGGGCGACAAGGCGGCGAACGTCCGGACGATCCTCGAGGCGGTCGAGTGGGCGGTCCACGAGCGCTGCGACCTGGTCGCGCTCCCGGAGTGCTCGCTCGCGGGCTGGCTCTCGTCGGCCGCGCCCCGCGCCGCGGAGCCGATCCCGGGCCCCCTCACCCGCCGCCTCTCGGCGCTCGCCCGGAAGCACCGGCTGGCGATCGTCCTCGGCATGGAGGAGCGCGAGGGACGGCGGCTCTACAACAGCGCCGTCCTCATCGACCGCTCGGGGGAGATCCTCCTCCGGCACCGGAAGATCAACGAGCTAGAGATCGGCCTCGCCGTCTACGGCCGGGGCGGGAGCCTGGCCGTGGCCGACTTCGAGGGCCGGAAGATCGCGCTCGACATCTGCGCCGACAGCTGGTCGCCCGAGGTCACCGACGCGCTCCACTTCATGGGCGCGCGGATCGTCTTCTCCCCCTCGGCCTGGGCGGTCGACCCGGGCAGCGAGGAGACGAACCTCCACTGGATCCGCGAGACCTACCGCGCGCGGGCGAGAGGCCGCGACCTCTGGATCGTGGCCCCCGACGGCGTCGGCCCCGTCACCGAGGGGCCCTGGAAGGGCCGCGTCCTCCAGGGAAACAGCCTCGTCACCGGCCCCGACGGGAAGACCGTCCTCCAGGGCCCGACCAACGCGCCCGCGTTCCTGACGGTCGAGATCCCCCCGCCCTGAGGCGCGCCGCGTCCCGCGACGCGGCGTCCGCTCCGATCGTATCGGGTGAAAGACGGCGCGCCGCCGCGCGAATCCAGGGTGGGCCCCCCCGCGGGCGGGGCGGCTCCGGGATCCGGCGGGCGAGCCGGCCCGTTTTCCGATTTCACGAAACGATGAACGCCGGCGGGCGAATAGCATATGGGTAGCAGCATGGGGGGCGCTTCAGGGGAGCGTGTCCGAGTGGGATCGACGGAGAGCACCGCCCGGTTCTCGACGGATTCGGATCACCGGATCGGCCGCTTGGCCGTGGGGCGCGGTCACCTGACCGACTCGCAGCTCCGGAACGCCCTCGCCGAGCAGTCCCGGGGCCCCTCCCGAAGGCTCGGGGAGATCCTGGTCGCCCGCGGTTTCCTGACCGAGAGCGGCCTCCGCCGGCTGCTCCGCGAGCAGAAGGAGGCCCGGGCCGCCTCCCCTTCCTCCCGCCACGACTCCTCCTTCCTGGGCCGGATCCTCGCCCACGGCGGCCAGGTCACCCTCGACCAGATCGACCGCTGCCTCAAGATCCAGGAGGAGGAGATCCGGGCCGGCGTCCATCCCGCCCCACGCCTCGGGGAGATCCTGGTCCGGGAGGGGCTCGTCCCGGCCGAGGTCGTCGCCGAGGCCCTGGCCCGACAGAGGAAGACCATCCTCTCCTGCCCCGCCTGCGGGCTCCGCCTCAACACCACCGAGTTCAATCCGGCGGGCGCCTACCCCTGCTCCCGCTGCGGCACGGCGATGAGCCCGCTGCGGGTCCTGGACGACGTCCGCGTCTCCGACGAAAGCCGGCCCCGCCCCGACACGACCCAGATCCTCGAGGCCGGGCCGGAGGAGGCCTCCGGTCCTCCCCCGACGACGACGTTCGAGCTCGGAAAGTACACGATCCTCCGCCAGCTCGGGCAGGGCGGCATGGGCGTGGTCTTCGAGGCGCTCGACACGTCGCTCGACCGGAAGGTCGCGCTCAAGATGCTCGTGCCCCGATCGGACGCCGCCCGGACCCGCGAGGACGAGCAGCGCTTCCTCCGCGAGGCCCGGCTCACGGCCGCCCTCCCGAAGCATCCCCACCTCGTGGGCATCTACGAGGCCGGCATCATCAACGGCCGACGCTACATCGCCATGGAGTACATCCAGGGGGTCGCCTTCGACGAGTGGCGCCGGAAGGGCGCCTTCCCTGCGGTCCGGCAGGTCGAGGTGCTCCGCGACGCGGCCCTCGCCGTCCACCACGCCCACGAGCACGGGGTGGTCCACCGCGACCTCAAGCCCGGGAACATCCTGGTCGACGCCCGCGGCGTCCCCCACCTGGCCGACTTCGGCCTGGCCATGGCCGCGGACCGGCCCACGAACTCCTCGCTCACCGACCTCGGGGTCGTCCTGGGGACGCCGGCCTACATGAGCCCGGAGCAGGCGCGCGGGGAGTCCGCGCTCGACCGGAGGACGGACGTCTACTCGCTCGGGGTCATGCTCTTCGAGGTCCTCTCGGGGCGCGTGCCCTTCCAGGGCCGCTCGATGGTGGACCTCGTGGCCAAGCTCATCACGGAACCTGTCCCGCGGCCGTCCGCCGTCGCGAAAGTGCGGCTCGCCCTTCCCCACGAGGCGGACCTCGAGCTCATCTGCCTGGCCGCGCTGGCCAAGGACCGGAACGAGCGGACCCCGACCGCGCTCGCGCTCGCGGACCAGCTCACCCGGTGGCTGAAGGGGGACGTCCCGCCGCCCGAGCCCTCGGCCCGGCCCTCCCCCCGCTTCAGGCCGCGGCGCCGTCGGCGGCGGCCCTGAGGGATCAGCGGTCCCGCGTCAGCTCCTGGTAGACGTGGAGGATGTTCGGCTCGCTCATCTTGGACTGGCCGGTCCACCGCTTCCACATCGGGATGTCGACGGCGGCCTTGACCTCGTCCCGCGACTTCCCCTCCTTGACGAGCTTCCCCACCTGCTCCCGGAGCTGGACGAAGTACTGCTTCTGGGTCTCGAGAAGCTCCCCGCCCGCGGCCGCCCCGTGGCCGGGGCCGATCTTCTCGGCGCCGAACTGCTGAGCCTTGCCCAGGACCTGGATCCAGCTGGCCGAGTCCGAGTCGCCCATGTAGTTGAAGGCCCCGTTCACGCAGGCGTCACCCGTGAAGAGCACCTTCTCCTTCGGGAGCCAGGTCCAGATGCAGCCCGTCGTGTGGGCGTGCCCGAGGTAGTGGATCTCGGCGCGGCGGGTGCCGTCGTCGATGATGAACTTGTCGGTGAACGTCAGGTTCGGCGCGTAGGGCGGGTACTTCGCGTACGCGGGATCCTTCTCGGCGGTCTTCTTGTAGTTCTCCACGTTCCGGGAGAGGTAGTCGTTCCTCGCGTTCTCGTGGGCCACGATCATGGCCCCTTCCTTCGCGAAGACGCCGTTCCCGAAGGAGTGGTCCGCGTGGTAGTGGGTCACGATCGCGTACTTGATCGGCTTCCCCTTCGTCGTCTCCTTGATCCGGCCGATCGCCTCCTCGGCGCCGAGCGGGAAGGCGGTGTCGATCACGACCACGAAGTCGGAGAACTCGATCCATCCGACGTTCGAGCCGTTCTTCCCGATGTCGTGGGACTGCCGGATCCAGGCGCCCGGGGCGAGCGGGACGGGCTTCTCGAAGGGGTCCTTCGGCGTCTGCTGCGCGGCCAGGGCGCAGACGCCGCCCAGGAGGACGACGGCCGCCGCGGCGCGGAGGGCGAGGGTCTTCATAAAATGGCTCTCCCTTGGGCTCCCCTGTACCATACGGGCCGAACCAGCGTACTATAGCCAGTCCTCAAGGAGAAGCTTTATGACCCGCACGCTGCTCGCCCTCGTCGCGCTCCTCTGGACCGTCCCGGCCCAGGAGAAGGTCGAACTCCTGCTCATCACCGGCTGCCACCGGCACGACTGGGTGAACACGACCCCCGTCATGGTCAAGTTCCTCGAGGCGACCGGCCGCTTCAAGGTCACGGTCACCGAGGACCCCCGGAAGGACCTCACGCCCGCGAACCTCGAGAAGTACGGCGTCCTCGTCTTCCACTACCGCGAGAACGCCCAGCCCCAGAAGGTGACGGTCCTGGACGCGAACGGCAAACCCACCGACAAGGTCCGCGAGATCCCCGCCCAGCCCGACCGCTGGCCGGAGGCGAACGAGAAGGCCCTCCTGGGCGCCGTCGAAGCCGGGAAGGGCCTGGTCGTGATCCACTACGCGACGAGCGCCTTCGACGAGGGGAAGGCCAACTGGCCGGAGTACGAGAGGCTGATCGGCGGAGGCTGGCGGGTCACGAAGAAGCAGTTCGGTCACGGGACGATGTTCCAGTTCAAGGTCAAGATCGCCGACCCCGAGCACCCGATCACGAAGGGCTTCCCCGCCGAGTTCCTCCACTCGAAGGACGAGCTCTACCACAAGTCGCTCATGGTCGAGGGGAACAAGGTCCTGATCACCGGCTTCGACGACCCGAAGCTCGGCGGCCCGAAGTGTACGGGGAAGGACGAGAACCTGGGCTGGGTCCGCGAGCACGGGAAGGGGCGCGTCTTCACGACCGTCCTGGGCCACGGGCCCGACCAGATGCGCCTCTCGCCCGGCTTCCAGGCCCTCGTCTCGCGCGGCGCCGAGTGGGCGGCCACCGGCAAGGTGACGATCCCCGTCCCCGCGAAGATCGACGCGGAGCCCGCGAACTAGCGTGGCGGGCTTCCACGAGGCGGAGGTCCGGCGCCGCCTCGAGGAGAGGAACCGGGAGGAACGGTCCCAGGCCAAGCTGCTGATCGCCTTCGGGATCCCGTTCGCCGCCGCCTCGGTCCTCGGGCTGACGGTCGGGCTCTCCTTCCTCCTGTGGCTCCTATTCAAGCAGTACTGGATCGGCCTCCTGATCTCCTTCGCCGTCGTCTCGGTCGCCGTGGCGGTCGACACGTGGAGACATCCGTCCGAGCACTGGCCGAAGGTCCGCTACTACCTGGGGGGCGTGACCGGCTCGGAGCTGACTGCCCCCGGGGCGACCCTCTTCCTGGCCGACGGAATGTTCGCGGGAATGCCGCTCATGGCCAACGTGAGCGATCCCGCCAACCTCGCCGCCCACGGCGAGAGGGTCGCGGCAGGCTGCGTCAACGTCCTGCTGGGCGGCCCGCGGAACATTCGCCGGGGCCTCGAGCAGCTGAAGGCGGCGAAGGCCCGAGCGGATGCGAAGGTCGTCTCCTCCGCCTCCCTCTTCCTCGACTGGCTCAAGCGCAAGGGCGCGGTCACCGAGGAGGAGGTCGCGGCCATCGTCGCCAAGGAGACCGCCTGGCGGAAGGGCTTCGCCCTCGCGGGCGAGCTCGGCTTCCTCGCCCGCCGCAAGGAGGGGCCCCAGCGGCTCCTCGAGGTCAAGGAGCCGAAATCGGCGCCGTCCTTCGGGACGGAGGAGTAGCCGCGGAATCCGCCTAAGACCCGGGCGGGTTCCGCGTCCAAGGGCTGACCCTGTCGGAGGCCCCGCGATGAGGAAGACCGCCCTCGCCCTCCTGGCCGCGGCGACGGCCTGCTCGTGCGGGCCCGGAGCCCCGCCGCCGCCCGATCCCGAGACCGCGCGGCTCGGCCGCGAGGCGGCCGGACGGACGACCGAGTTCGCCTTCGCGCTCTATGCGCAGCTTCTTCGCGAGAGAGCCGGCGAAAGCCTTTTCGTCTCGCCCCCGAGCGTCGCCCTCGCCCTCGCCATGGCCCACGCGGGCGCCGAGGGCGCGACCCGGGAGGAGATCGCCAAGGCCCTCCAGGGCACCGGACTCGGACAGGACGAACTCGCCCGCAGGTACTCCGCCGTCCTGGCCGTCCTGCGCTCGGCCGACCCGAAGGTGAGGCTCGAGATCGCGAACTCCGCATGGGTGCGGGCCGGGTTCCCCCTCCGGAAGGAGTACGTCTCGCTCCTGGCCGACCGCTACGGCGCCCGGGCGCAGGAGCTGGATTTCAACGCGCCCGGGGCCGCGGCCGCGATCAACGCCTGGGTCGGCGAGCGCAGCTCGGGAAGGATCGCGAGGATCGTCCCCGACTCGATCTCGCCGCTCCAGGTCCTCTACCTCGTCAACGCCGTCTACTTCAAGGGCGAGTGGAGCGAGAAGTTCGAAAAGGGGGAGACGAGGCCCCAGCCCTTCCACCTCCCGGGCGGCCGGACGAAAGAGCGTCCCTTCATGAGGCGGACGGGCGACTATCGCTATCTGGAGCGGCCGGAGTTCCGGTCGATCCGCATCCCCTACGGCGCCGGCCGGATGGGCTTCTACGTCTTCCTGCCCCGGGAGGGATCGACGCTGGCGGATTTCCACCCGCTGCTCACCGCGGCCAACTGGAAGAAATGGATGGGCGCGTTCGGGTCCCGCGAGTGCCGGCTCGAGATGCCCCGCTTCAGGCTGGAGTGGAGCGCGGACCTCGTCGCCGCCCTCTCCGCCCTTGGCATGCCGGGCGCCTTCAAGGAGGGGGCGGACTTCCGGGGAATGTCCCCGCTCGGCGACCGCCTCTTTATCACCGGCGCGCTCCAGAAGACGTTCGTCGAGGTGAACGAGGAGGGCACCGAGGCGGCGGCCGCCACGGCCGTGGGCGTGGGCGTGACCAGCGCGCCTCCCCCGCCGGTCCCCTTCGTCGTGGACCGCCCCTTCTTCTGCGCGCTCCGCGACGACGAGACGGGGGCCCTCCTCTTCATGGGCTCGATCCTCGAGCCCATGTAGGTCACTTCGCGAGGCCCTCGCGCCACCGCCGGAGCTCCTCCAGGACCTCCTCCCGGGAGCAGCGCTCGCGGTAGGCGAAGCGGGCGCGGTAGCCGTACTCCTTCATCACCTCGTAGGCCGGGATGACGAAGAGCCAGTCCCAGGCCGTCTCGGTGTTCGAAGGGGGCCCCCCGGCGCTCGGGGAGTGGGCGAAACGGATCCCCTCCGTGCGGTCGAACATCGCGATCCACTGGTGGGTCCCGTAGTAGCCGGTGTACACCGGGTCGCTGAAGCGGAGCGGCGAGAAGTTCCGGTACATCGCCTGCCGGCCGCCCTGGACGGTCTTGATCTCGGGCTTCTCCGAGACGTGCACGACCACGCATTCGTCGAAGTGCACCTGGGCCGCGAACTGCACCCACCCCTTCGCGTCCCGGAAGTAGATCGACTTGTTCTCCGGGTTGTCGATGTAGCTCGCCCAGAAGAGCCCGATGTAGCCGTGCGTGAAGACGTGCTGGTGGGGCTTGCAGCGGAACGAGAAGTCGATGTAGTGGGGCGCGACCAGCTTGAAGCGCGTCCAGCTCTCGAGGTGGAAGGTCGGCGTCGGCGGCTGGTGGAGCTCGGCCTCGCTCTCCGAGATCCGGGTGAACGTCATCGGCGCGTTCCGGGGCTCGAAGAACGTCTTCACGTCCCCGCGGAGGTCCTGGTCGCCGTCGAAGATGTGCTCGAAGTTGAGCCCCGCGATCGTGAAGAGCGACTTCTCCTGCGTCCGGTGCGAGAGCCGGTGGACGCCGTTGTAGCCGGCCCGGCGGCCCCCGTAGGCCTCGTTGTCCCCGATCACGGCGGTCAGGTCGCCGGCCCGGAACGTGTCGTGCCCCATCCGTCACCTCCTCCGCAGTCCCAAGTCCACAGTCCTCAGTCCGCAGTCCAGAGTCGGGTTCCCCCCCACCCCCCCGGGGGGACGAGGACTGTGGACTCGGGACTGTGGACTATGGACCGTCCTCAACGGGGGCGCAAGACCGAGTCGGGGTTCTCTCCCGCCCGGAGGGAGATGGCCGCCCCCTCCTCGCCCAGCTCCAGGACCTCGAAGAGGTTCCGGACCGCCTGGCCCAGCCGGTCGTGCCCCAGCTTCGCCTGCTCCACCACGTCCACGATCTCCCGCGCGAGCGCCGCCGCCTCTCGGACGACCCGCCCGGCCTCCTCCGGGGGAGGATTGGACTCGGCCTCGCGCCAGGGGTCAAGAAGCGCCACCAGCCGCCCGCTCAGGTCCGCCGCCGCCCCCCGGAGGTGGTACCGGATCCGCGCCGCCAGCGTCGCCGCGTGCGGAAGGTTGAGACGCAGCCGGAAGTGCGCCACGCGCGCCATTATACGGGACCCCGCCGCGTACTGTCTTTCATGAGCGCCCTCCTCCTCGTCCTCCTCCTCCAGGAAAGCCGCCCGGACTTCGAAGTGGCCGTCCGCAAGGACGTGATCGTCCCTCTCCGGGACGGGACGAAGCTCGCGACCGACGTCTACCTCCCGGCCCGGGGCGGCGCCGCCCTCCCCGGCCCCTTCCCCGCCATCTTCGTCCGCACGCCCTACAACAAGAACGGCGAGCAGGGGAACGCACGGTACTTCGCCGCGCGCGGCTATGCCTACGTCGCCCAGGACACCCGCGGCCGCTACGGGTCGGAGGGCGTCTGGCGCTTCATCACCGACGACACCGCCGACGGGCGCGACTCCGCCGAGTGGCTCGTCCGCCAGGAGTGGTCGAACGGGAAGTTCGGGATGCTGGGGACCTCCTACGTGGGCGGGACCCAGCACGCGATGGCCCTCGCCCAGGCGCCGGGCCTGGCCACCGCGATCCCGGTCGACGCCGTCTCGAACATGGGGATCCAGAGCATGCGGAACGCCGGGGCCTTCGAGCTCCGCTTCTGGAACTGGGTGATGCTGAACTCGGTCAACGGCAGCCTCGCCTCCCGCGACCCGGCGACCAAGGCCATGCTCAAGGAGATGTCCGACAACCGGATCCACTACCTCCTCCAGCTCCCCCTCCGGAAGGGGACCACGCCCCTCCAGCACGCCCCCGAGTACGAGGACTGGCTGATCGAGGCCATGCGACACGGGGCCAACGATGCGTTCTGGGAGGCCAACAACATCGTCGACCACCCCGACCGCTACAAGGACGTCCCCCTCTACCTGGTCGGCGGCTGGTACGACTCGTGGGCCGGAAACACGACCGCGAACTACCGCGCGCTGTCGACGAAGAAGGGCCCGGTCTACCTCATCATGGGTCCCTGGATCCACGGCCAGCAGGGCTCGTTCAAGCACGGCCAGGTCTCGTTCGGAAAGGACGCGGCCATCGCCGACCCGCTCGCCTGGCGCCTGGCCTGGTTCGACCGCTGGCTGAAGGGGGAAGAGGGGAAGTTCGGAAAGCAGCCGCCGTTCTCGTCCCGCGTCCGGATCTTCGTCATGGGGACGGGCGACTGCCGGAAGACCTCCGACGGCCTCAAAAACCACGGCGGCTATTGGCGGGACGAGGAGCATTGGCCGCCCGCGCGGTCGAGGCCCACGCCCTACCACTTGGCCCGGGGCGGCCTCCTCAGCCCCGCCGCGCCGCCCGGGGACGGCGGGCAGACGAGCTTCATCTTCGACCCCAAGCGCCCCGTCCCCACGGTCGGCGGCTGCCTCTCGTCGAACACCGGGATCATGCTCCAGGGCGCCTGGGACCAGCGGGGCGGGCCGCACATCTGGAACTCCCTCGAGCCCCTCCCCCTCTCCGCGCGGAACGACGTCCTCGTCTTCCAGACCCCGCCCCTCGCGGAAGACGTGGAAGTGACGGGCGAGATCGAGGTCAAGCTCTGGATCTCCTCCTCCGCGCCCGACACCGATTTCACGGCCAAGCTCCTCGACGTCCACCCCCCGAACCCCGACTACCCGGGCGGCTTCGACATGAACATCACGGACGGGATCGTCCGCTGCCGCTTCCGCGACTCGCTCAAGGAGGAGCGCCTGATGGAGCCGGGGAAGGTCTACCCCGTGACGATCCGGCTCTACCCGACCTCGAACGTCTTCAAGAAGGGCCACCGGATCCGGGTCGACGTCTCGAGCAGCAACTTCCCCCGCTTCGACGTGAACCCGAACACGGGCGAGCCGCTCAACGACAACCGCCGCTGGGCCCAGGCCACGAACACGGTGCACCACGACCGGGAGCGGCCGTCGCACATCCTGCTGCCCCTGGTCCCGAAGTAGGCCCTCGCCCCGCAGGCCCCTCGCCCGTACCACCTACGGCGATTCCGTGTAATGGCGAGGGGCCCTCCGCGACTCCAGGGTGGGCAGAAATGGCGGTGGATGCGCGCCCGCGGCGCTCCGTGGACCCGCCATGCTCCGTCCCGGGAGACCTGGTCGAGCGCTACTTCATGGACGTCTACGCCGTCTGCTTCAGGGTCCTGGGCCGGTCCCACGACGCGGAGGACGCGACCCAGGAGGCCTTCCTCGAGCTGTTCCGGGGCTGGGACCGCGTGAAGGAGGCCGGCTCCGTCCGCGCGTGGGTGCTCGCGGTCGCGCGGAACACGGCCGTCTCGATCGGCCGGAAGCGGCGGCCGACGCGACCCCTCCCGGAAGCCGCGGCCGCGGAGCCCCTCGACGCCGCGCCCGACGCCGGGCGGCTGGGAGACGCGCTCGCCGCCCTGAGCGAGGAGGAGCGCCACCTGATCCAGCTCCGCTTCCAGGAGGGCAAGGGACCCGCCGAGATCGGCGAGGCCCTGGGCAAGGCCCCGGGCGCCGCGGCGACGGCCCTCTGCCGCGCCCTCAAGCGGCTCCGCTCCTTCTACGCGGGTGGAGGGGAAGCATGAGCCATCCCGACCTCGACCGCCTCACCGCCTGGACGCACGGGCTCCTCGACTCCGACGCGGCGCGGGAAACGGGACGCCACGTCGCGTCCTGCGACGCGTGCGGCGCGCGGGCGGACCGGGTGCGGGCGGAAGGCGAGGCCCTGGCGCGGGCGCTGGCCCCCCCCGCGGGCCTCCGCGAGCGGCTGCTTCGGAGGGCGGGAGTCCGCCCGTCCCGCGGCCTGGCCTGGCAGGTCCCGCTCGCCGCGGCGGTCCTCCTCGGCCTCCTGGCCGTCTTCCTCTTCCCCCGCCCGGGCCACCGGCTCGAAACGGGAAGGCTGGCGCTCGAGAAGGGAGGAGACCTCGCCGCGCCCGCGGAGCTCCGGGCGGACCGCGCCTGGCGCCTGAGGGCCGTCGAGAAGGCCCGGCTCCGCCTCTCCGACCGCTCGACGCTCGAGGCGGCGGCCGGGACGCGGATCGACCTCGAGCCCGCGCGGGCCGGGGGCGCGCGGGCCGAGCTGTCGGAAGGCGAGGTCGTGGTCGTGGCGACTTCCGGCCGGGAGAAGCTACGGGTGGCCTCGACGGCCGGCCGGGTGGAGACGGGGGACGGCTCGTTCCGGATGAGGATCCTGTGCGAAGATGGAGGAACTCCGATGAAAGGGATCGCGGCGGGCGTCTGGGTGACCGTGCTGGCGGGTTCGGTCTCGGTCTCGAACGCCGTGGGATCGGCGGACCTGGCCCGGGGGGATTCGGCGGCCCTCGTGGCCGGCGCGCCGCCGCTTCCGGTCGCGTCGTCGCAGGACGCGGACGCGCTCCTGCGCCGCCTCGAGCAGCTCGTCGCCGCGATCGCGCGGCTCGAGGACGAGATCGCCCGGCTCGAGGCCCGGAACAAGCAGCTCAAGGACCAGCTCGAAGCGGCCCCGTCCTCCAACCGGGTCTTCCTCGGAGGCGCCGGCGGAGCCGCGCCCGGCCGCAGCTTCCGGCTCGTCGAGCCCCCGGAGAAGAAGTAGGGTGTCGCGGAAGCGGATCTTCCTGGCGGCCCCCCTGGCCCTCGGGCTCGGGGTCCTGATCTGGGCCCTCGGGAGGGCCCACGAGCAGCGGCCGGCGAGGGCCGCCGCGCGGCCCGGCTCCCCCGCGTCCGTGGCGGAGCCCGCCGGAGGGAGGAGCGCGACCCTCGTCGCCGAGCCTCTCGCGGCGAGCCGGCCCTCCCCCGCTCCGACCGCCGCGGAGTCGGCGGCGATCGGGACGCGGGTGGCGGAGCTCGAGGCGAGTCTGCGCGCCCTCGAGACCCGCCGGGACGAGCTCGCCGAATCGAACCGCGAGCTCGAGAGGCGCGCGGCGGAACGGGGAGCCGAGGCGGGCGCGCTCGCCCAGGCGGAGTGGCGCGTCCGGGCCTGGGAGAAGCTCCTCGGGTTTCCGGCGGGCCAGAGGGCGGAGGTCCTCGAGCTCGCGAAGGCCTGGGCCCGCGAGGACGCCGGCCGCAAGGCCGGGCGGGAGACCTGGGCCGCCCGGGAGGACGGACTGCGCGCCCGTCTCACCAGCGAGCAGGCCTCGGCGCTGAACCGGCACGTGGCCGAGAGCGCGGCGCGGATGTGGTCGCAATCCGGACAGGCGCTCGGCGGCTTCGCGGGGCTCTCCGCCGAGGAGCGGGCCCGCGTGCAGTCCTCGCTCGGGGACTTCCGCCTCCCCGCCTCCGCGCTCCTGCCCGAGGCCCACGGCGCCGACTGGACGGCGATGATCCGCGAGGCGGCCGCCCGCGCGGCCCCCCTGCTCACGCCCGAGCAGTCGGAGCGGATGGGCCGGTCGCTGCCCAGGTATTGAGGAGGAGTCCCATGCTGGAATCGATCCTGGCCGCGGCCCTCGCCCTTCAGGACCCTCCGGCGGCGAAGACCGTGGAGGAGCACCTGAAGCGGCTCGAGGACCGGGTGGCTTCCCTCGAGCAGCGGCAGAAGGCGTTGACGGACGAGAACGCGCAGCTCGAGAAGAAACTGGCCGACGCGAAGGCGGCGAAGGAGGCGTACGCCCGGCAGGCGGCGCAGGCCTGGGTGCGGCGCTACGGTCCCGCCGCCGGCCTGACGGAGGCGCAGTCGGGCGAGATCGAGGCGCTCTGGAGGGGCTGGGTCGCGAAGGACCAGGAGAGCCCCCCCGCCTATTGGGATCCCGGCGCCGCCGCGACGAAGGCGGCCGCCGCGTGGAAGCCGCGGGAGGACGCGCTCCGGGCCAAGCTCTCGCCGGAGCAGGCCGGCCGTCTCGCCGCCAAGGTGCGGGAGGAGCAGGAGCAGCTCGCGCGGACCTCGCTCGGAGCGTTCGTCAAGGACGCGAAGATCGACGCGGAGCGCGTCCCGGCCCTCGAGAAGGCGGCGCTCTCCCGCCTCCGATTCCCCGAAGGGGCCCTCCTCCTCCAGGCGAGGCCCGACGAGCGGATCGACTGGTTCAAGGTCCTCGGCGCGGTCGAGGAGTCCCTCGCGGACCTCGAGGCGGCGCTCTCGGCCGAAGAGATGGCGGCGCTCCGGGCGACGGTGACGAGGTGGAAGCCCAAGGCCCGGCCCTGACCGCGCGCCTCAGGCCGGCGGCGGGAGAGGCAGGCCGACGTCGATCTTGAAGAGCCGCGCGGTGTTCTGCCAGAGGATCTTCTCCATGTCCCCCTTCGCCAGCTTGAGGTCGCGCATGAAGTCCAGGTACGACTCCATCGACGCGAGCGGCCAGTCGGTCCCGAAGAGGAGGTAGCGCGGCTCCCCCGCGTAGGTGATCATCTCCTTCAGGTTGTTCCGGAGGTACCGCTCGAAGGAAGACGAAAAGTCCCCCAGAACGAGGCCCGAGATGTCGGCGTAGACGTTGGCGTTCTTGTACACCACCTCCATGCAGTCCCTGATCCACGGGTTCCCGATGTGGCAGATCACGATCTTGAGCTGGGGGTTGTCCACCGCCACGTCGTCCACGTTGAGCGGGTGGGCGTAGCGGACCTTGCCCGTCGGGGTGTAGGTATCCCCGCTGTGGATCATGACGGGCACGTCGTACTCGACCGCAAGGTCGTAGATCACCTGGCAGCGCTTGTCGTAGGGGTAGAAGGGCTCGTACCCGGGATAGATCTTCAACCCCTTTACGAGGCCGTCCTTGAGGAAGTCGCTGATCTCTCGGAGATCCCTCTCGCGGTAGTTGAGGTAGCTCACGCCCGCGACCACGAAGAGGTTCTTGACGTCCCTGGTCAGCTCCACGACCTCCCGGGTGGACGGGCGGTGCTCGGAGACCTTGTAGGAGGTGAGGACGAGGGCGTAGTCGATCTTGTTCTTCTCCATCGCCTGGAGGAGCAGTTCCATCCCCTCCTTGGGCGGGCGGGGCTTGTCCTCGTGGTAGTTGTTGAGGTGCGTGTGGCAGTCGATGATCATGGGGGCCGTCAGCGGGTGACGACGTCCCCCCGCCGCGCCTGGACGAGCGCGATCAGCTCCTTCTGCTCGCGCTCGCCGACCTTCAGCTGCCCGAGGACCTTCTTGAAGTCGGCGTTGGCGGCGTCCCATTCCGCGCCCGTGATCCCCAGGTCGCGGTGGGCCTCCTTCAGGCTCTTCCCGTGGTAGCGGTACGGCCCTCCCGTGATCTCGCAGAAGTAGAGGGTCGCCTGGAAGTGCGAGGCGGCGGGAGGGATCTTGCCCAGGCGCTCGACGACCGTCTTGTTCGCGCCGACCGTCGCGTTCCCTCCGAGCGTCTTCCCGAAGACGTCCATGATCTCCGCGATCGCGTAGACCCCACCCAGGCGGGCGTAGAGGGAATCGCCCTGGGGGCGGGGCATCGGCGTCCTCGTCCCGGCGGTCTTCGGCCCCTTGACGATGTCGGGCTTCGTCGTGCCCACGATGTCGAAGAGCTCCTTCTGCTCCTTCGCGGGGACCCGGAACTTGTCGAGCGTGACCTTGAAGTCGGCGGCCATGGCGTCCCACTCCTTCTCGGAGATCTCGAGGCCCCGGTGGGAGTCGGGCATCGACCGCCCGTGGTACTGGTGGGGCCCGCCGGTCACCTGGCAGACGAGGACCGCGAGCTGGAACTTGAGGCCGGAGCGGGTCACCTTGGCCGACTCCTCCTTGACCGCGGCGTTGGCCATGACGGTCGGGTTGAGGAAGAGGCGGTCCACGAAGTCGTCGACCACGGCCGCCACGGCGTGGGCGCCGCCCAGGCGCTCGTAGAGGGGCTTCTCGGCGGGCGCCGCCGTGCTGCAGCCGGCGGCGGCGAGGACGGCGAGCGCGAGTCGTTTCATGGAAACCTCCCTTTTCCTCTTGATACCCCCGGCCGGAGGAATCGTCAACCCAATTCCCGGCCGCCGGGCGGCGTTTCATTCCCGATGGCCCGCCTCGCCGCGATCCTCCTCCTGGCCGCCGCCGGCTGCGCCGCGCCCTCCGCCCGCGGCCCCTCCGGCCTCCGGGCGGGCGCCTTCGCCATGGACGTCACCCCCGAGCGCTTCCCGATCTCAGTGAACGGCGGGATGAGCGACCGGACGGCGACCTCGGCCCACGACCGCCTCCACGCGCGATGCCTCGTCCTGGACGACGGGCGGACGGCCCTGGCCATCGCGGTGGTCGACAGCTGCATGATCCCCCGGGAGATCGTCGACGCCGCCCGGGCCCGGGCCGAGGCCGCGACCGGCATCCCGGCCGCCCACATGCTGGTCTCCGCCACACACACCCACACCGCCCCGACCGCCGGGCCGGCCTTCCAGAGCGACCCGGACCCGGACTACGTCGCGTTCCTCGCCCGCCGGATCGCCGAGGGGATCGCCGAGGCGGCGCGGCGGCGGGCCCCGGCCGAGCTCGGCTGGGCCGTCGGACGGGACCCGGGCCATCTCTTCAACCGGCGCTGGCTCCTCAAGGAAGGGATCGTCTACGAAGACCCCTTCGGGAAGAAGCGCGACCGCGTGAAGATGAACCCCGGGTACAACAACCCCGACTTGCACCGGCCGGCCGGGCCCGTGGATCCCGAGGTCCCCGTCCTCGGCGTGCGTCGCCCCGACGGGACCCCCGTCGCGGCCCTCGTCAACTACGGCCTCCACTACGTGGGCGGCGTCCCCGCCCTCTCGGCGGACTACTTCGGCATGTTCGCGGACCGCTTCGCCCGCCGCGTCGGCCAGGAGGGGGGGAACGGCCCCTTCGTGGCCATCCTCTCGAACGGGACGAGCGGGGACGTGAACAACGTGAACTACGCGGGGAAGCCTCCGGGGAACCGCGCCCCCGGCGAGCAGGCCGCACGGGTCGCGGAGGACCTCGCCGCGGCGGTCCACGAGGCCTGGAAGGGGATCGCCTGGCGGAGCGACGTCACCCTCGCCTCCGCCCAGGAGGAGATCGAGCTCGGCGTCCGGAAACCCTCGGAAGCCGAGGTCCGGGAGGCCAGGGACCTCCTCGCGGCCGCGGCGGGCCGCCCCTTGAAGGGCCTCCGCGAGATCTACGCGCGCGAGACCGTCCAGCTCGCGGACTACCCGGCGACCGTCCGGATGCGCCTCCAGGCGCTCCGGATCGGCGGCCTCGGCGTCGCGGCCATCCCCTGCGAGGTCTTCACCGAGATCGGCCTGGAGATCAGGCGCCGCTCGCCGCTCCGGCCCGCCTTCACGATCGAGCTCGCCAACGGGTACAACGGCTACCTCCCCACCCCGGCCCAGCACGAGCTCGGGGGCTACGAGACGTGGCGCGCCAAGTCGAGCTACCTCGAGACCGGCGCCTCGCCCCGGATCGTCGAAACGATCGTCCGGCTCCTCGGCGCCGTACGATAGGCTCATGGCCGAACGCCCCTGGGCGGTCTCCGCGATCTGCGTCCCCGCCATCATCCTGGGAGCGGCGGGGTTCCTGGGCGCGGCGGCCATGGCCGCGGGCCAGGTCTACCAGCCGAAGTTCTCCGCCCTCCAGCCGGACCCGAAGCTCGCCCGGCTGAACGCCGAGTTCGAGCGCCGGAGCGCCGAGGCCATCGCGCCCACGCGGCCCTACTTCTGGGCCCTCCTGCCCTTCCTGGTGGGAGGCGCCGGGCTTCTCCTGGCGGGCGGCGTCCGCGGGCTCAAGCTCCGCGGCCGCGGGCTCCTCGTCGCCGCCTTCGCCGCCAACGTCGGGATCGACGCGGCCTCGGCGGCGATCGGGATCGCGAACCAGCTGGCCCTCCGCGACGTCATGGGCTGGTACGCCCGCGAGATGGCCGCGGCCGCGAACGTCCCGGCGGGGCTCCTGTCGAGCATGACGATGGGCGCGACCGTGGGAGTGGCCTTCGCCGCGGCCTGGTTCCTCGTCAAGGCCGGCTACTACGTCCTCGGAATCGTCGTCCTGGGAAAGCCCGCCGTCCGCGCCGCCTTCGCGCCGCCCGCCTGAGCCCGTCCGCGCAGGTCCGCAGGGACTCCCGCACCCAAGGGGATCCGTTGATGGAGCAAGATCTGGAGACGGGAAACAGAGGGGCGCATGAGCCGGCCGTCCGGCCCCGGGTCCCGGCTGGATCCCCATCGATGGATCCCGCCCCATCCCGGGATCTCCCTACGTTCCTGAAGAATCGACGATGCCCGCCGACCCGCAGGGTCAGGCCTGAAGGCCGTCGATCTCGCGGAGGAAGGGGGCGGGATCGACCTCGTCGGGCAGGCGGAGGTCGCCGCGCGGGGAGAGGCTGACCGATCCCACCTTCGGGCCCGGCGGCAGCGTGCTGCGCTTGAACTGCTGCCGGTAGAAGCGCTCGAAGAAGACCCTCATCCATTTCCGGATCGTCTCCCCGTCGTAGCGGCCGGCAAACGCGAGGGAGGCCAGCGCGAAGACCTTCCGCGGCCTGAAGCCGTTGCGGAGGTGGTGCCAGAGGAAGAAGTCGTGGAGGACGAAGGGCCCCACGAGATCCTCCGTCGACTGGCGGATCTCGCCCTTCGGGGACGGGGGAAGGAGCTCGGGCGAGATCACGGTCGAGAGGATCTTCTCGAGGACCCCGCGCGTCCCCGGGTCGGCCGCCGTCCGGGCGTACCAGCCCACGAGGTGCTTCACCAGCGTCTTCGGGACCGACACGTTCACCGCGTAGCCCGCCATGTGGTCGGCGTTGTAGGTGCACCATCCGAGGGCGAGCTCCGAGAGGTCGCCCGTCCCCACCACGATCCCGCCGTGCTTGTTGGCGAGGTCGAAGAGGATCTGGGTGCGCTCGCGCGCCTGGGCGTTCTCGAAGACCGTGTCGTGCACGGACGGGTCGTGCCCGATGTCGCGGAAGTGCTGCGCCACGGCCGCGCCGATCGGGATCTCCCGGAACCCCGTGCCGAGGCGCGAGGCGAGCGCCGCGGCGGAGGCCCGCGTCCCCTCCGAGGTCCCCGGGCCGGGCATGCTGACGGCCAGCACCTTCGAGGCCGGGCGGCCGAGCCGCCTCATCGCCTCGACCGAGACCAGGAGCGCGAGGGTGGAGTCGAGCCCGCCCGAGACCCCGATCACCGCGGCGTCCGACCCGCTCGCCTCGAGGCGGCGGGCCAGGCCCGTGGACTGGATGGAGAGGATCTCCTCGGAGCGCTCGTCCACCGTCGCCGGGTCGTCGGGCACGAAGGGCGTCGAGGGGAACGTCCGGTCGAGGGAGGCGAGGGAGGGGGGCCGGCCGAGGTCGACGACCCCGTAGCGCTCGCCGCCCGCGGGCGAGGTCCCGAAGGTCATGTTCCGCTGCCGCTCGTGGAGGAGGCGCTCCACGTCGAGGTCCGCGAAGAGCATCGTCCCCTCCCGGTCGAAGCGGCGGCCTTCCGCCAGGACGATGCCGTTCTCCGCCGCGATCGCGTGGCCCCCGTAGACGAGGTCCTTCGTCGACTCCGCGGGCCCGCAGGAGACGTAGACGTAGGCGGCGTTCAGGCGGGCGGACTGGTTCCGGACGAGCTCGCGGCGGTACTCGGCCTTGGCGACGAGCTCGTTGCTCGCGGAGAGGTTGAGGACGACGTTCGCCCCGGCCAGCGCGTGGCGCGAGCTGGGCGGGATCGGCGCCCAGAGGTCCTCGCAGATCTCGACCGCGAGGACCATCGGCCCCATCCGGACGAGGATCCGAGGACCGACGGCGGCGTCGTCGAAGTCCGCGGCCTCCCCCTCGGCGGAGGCGGGAACGAACCAGCGGCGCTCGTAGAACTCCCCGTAGTTGGGAAGGTGGGACTTGGGGACGGCGGCCACGACGCGTCCGCGATGGAGGAGGAAGGCGGCGTTGTAGGCCCGCCCGTCCCTCGTCCGGAGCGGGCCGCCGACGACGACGAGGGTCGCGAGCTCGGCCGTCCCCCGGGCCAGGCTGCGGACGGCCTCGGCGGAGGCGGACAGGAGGGCGTCCGAAAGGAAGAGGTCCTCGCAGGTGTAGCCCGTGAGCGCGAGCTCGGGAAAGAGCGCCGCGGCCGCCCCCCTCCCCGCCGCCTCCCGCGCGCGGGCGAGGATCTCCCGGGCGTTCCCCTCGGGATCTCCCAGGCGCACGGGGGGCGCGCAGGCCGCCACGCGGACGAACCCGAGCTCGGCGTAGTCCATGAGCGCCTTCACGGTTTCCCCGGGAGAAGGACGATGATACCGGCGCCGCGGGGGCGCATCAACCCCGAAGGAGGATTGCTGGACCCCGTCCGGAGCGGAATGCATAATGGGCTCCGCCCGCAGGTTAGGAGGAAAAGGCCATGACGTCCGCCCTCGCCCTGTTCCTCGCGCTCGCCCAGGGGGCCCGGCCCGCCAAGCCCGCCCAGCCCGCCGCCGAGTTCCCCCACCGCTCCGAGGAGATGGAGTTCGTGGGGACGGAGACGGGTTTCACCCTCCCGGCCATGACGGTCGAGGGCGACGTGACCCTCTCCTGGGTGACCTTCGACAACTACCGGAAAAGGAGCTTCGACCTCGAGGTGATGTCCCTCACCCTCGAGGCCGCCTACGGCATCACCGACTGGGTCCAGGCCGAGCTCGAGATCCCTTTCCTCTGGGTCGATCCCGACCCGGGCCGGAGCGAGAACGGCCTGAGCGACATCGTCCTGGAAGGGAAGGCGTCGTTGAGGAAGGGCAGCTCCCCGATCGGCTTCGTCCCGGTCGACCTCTCCGCGGGAGCCCGGATCATCCTGCCCACGGGGGACGAGGACGAGGGGCTGGGCCGCGAGAAGGCGGCGCTCGGGCTCTTCGGCGCGGCGAGCTACCCCTTCCTCCCGTGGCTGGCCGGACACGCCGAAGTCTGGACGGAGTGGCAACGCGGGTTCCGCCCGCTCCACGGCCTCGACGTCGCGGCCGAGTTCACGCCCTGGATGAAGGAACTGAGCCTCCTGGGCGCGTTCAACGTCCAGCAGGAGGGAGGCGACAGCCCGGCCATCTCGCTGGTCCCCGGCGCCGAGTACCGGTTCTCGACGCCCCGGCCCCGCATGAGCGTGGGCCTCGGCCTGCCCATCGGCCTCACGAGCCGCGCTCCGGACTACGGGTTCCAGGCGAATTTCCAGATCCGCTTCTAGCCGCGATGCGCGCCGGCCCGCTCCTCGGACTCCTCGCCCTGTCGGCCTGCGCCTCCGGACCTCCGGCCCGGGAGACCCGGCGCTACGCCGCGTTCAGCTTCGAGCGGGAGCCCGCCGCCGTCCGCGAGGCCTGCCGGTCCGCGCTCCGGCAGGAGCGCTTCCCGGTCGAGCGGGACGACGAGGATGCCCTGTCCACGCCGCTCGTCGAGGACCTGGGCTTCGCGTGGCGGCTCACGCTCGAACTGCGCCGGGGAGCCGGGTTCGTCACGGTGGATCCTTCGCTCGAGATCCGAAGGGCCGGCGACTTCGAGGCGCCCCGAAGGACGACTCGTCCCGCCTCGCCCGTCGACGACCCCTCCGCCCGCTCCTCCGGCCGGGAGGGCGCCCTCTACGAGCGCCAGGCGGTGTCCCGCGGCGCCGGCGACCCGATCTCCGACCGGGAGAACCGGATCCAGGAGGTCGAGCGCCGCGTCCACCGCCTCGTGGACGCCGCGGCCGCCCGGCTCTCCTCCCGGTGAACCCAAATCAAACTGGATGATTCCGGTTCGCTCGACGCGGAGGGCGTATCTTAGGGCAGGACGCGACGGATGGACTCCCAGAATCTGGCCGGCGCCACCCTCGCCGGATGCAGGCTCGAAGGGCTGATCGCCCGCGGGTCGATGGGCTCCATCTACCGCGGGCGCCACGTCACCCTGGACCGCCCCGTCGCGGTGAAGGCCTTCTCCGTACGGTCGGGCGACCCCGCCGAGGTCGACCGCCTCCTCGCCGAGGCCCGCGCGATCGCCAAGGTCGAGCACCCGAACGTGGTCCAGGTCCACGACGTCGGCCTCCAGGGAGACCTCTTCTACATCGTCATGCAGTACCTCGAGGGGGAGACCCTGAAGGCCCGCTTCGACGAGTCCGGCGCGTTCCCGGAGGAGGATTTCTACTCCCTGGCGGCGGACGTCGCGCACGGCCTCGAGGCGGTCCACGAGCAGGGCATCATCCACCGCGACGTCAAGATGGAGAACGTCATCGTCGGGGCCGACGGGCGGGCCCGGATCACCGACTTCGGCCTCGTCCTCGAGAAGGGAGCCAAGGACGAATACAGCGGCCGGATCGTGGGCACGCCGGCTTACATCGCCCCGGAGCAGTGGATCGGGCGGCCTCTCGACGCGCGCGCCGACCTCTACGCCCTCGGCGTCATGCTCTACGCCCTGGCGACCGGCGAATACCCCTTCGCGGGCCCCGGGGCCGCGGAGTTCCGCGAGCAGCACACGACCCTGCGTCCCCGGCGTCCTTCCGGGGTCAATTCCCTGGTGGGAGAGGGCCTCTCCTCGGTCCTCCTCAAGCTGCTCGCCAAGGTGCGCTCGTCGCGATACGGGTCGGCGAAGGAGTTCCTGGCCGACCTCCGGCTCTGCCGCGACGGGAGGACGCCCGACGCCGCGCGGCACACGGGCCGGGCCGTCCGCTGCCCCTTCTGCGAGGAGCCCAATCCCCGGGCGGCGCTGCGCTGCTCCGTGTGCGGCGAGATGCTCCGGACCGCCTCGGTCTCGCTCGACCTCCAGCTCCGCCCGGGGGAATTCGAGTGCCCGGGCTGCCGCGGCGTCTGCCCCCCGGGCAGCCGCGCCTGCCCGCACTGCGCCAAGGGGATCTGCGTGAAGTGCCGGAAGGCCATGGCGGTCCGGCAGGACCTCTGCGCGGGGTGTGGGAAGGAAGGGGGAAGCTAGAAACTGGAAACTGGAAACTGGAAGCTAGAAGGTGGCCCTTCCGCCTCCGGCTCTCCCCTCTGACTTCAAGCTTGCAACTCCTCACTCACCGTACCGGATGCGACATTTCACGATGCGGCGGTTGAGCTGGTCCACGACGTAGATCCGATCCTTGTGGACGGCGAGGGCCGAAATCGTGCCGAAGGGAAGCTCGGGATGCGGCGACGCGCTCCCCTTCCCCCGGCAGTCCACGTTGCCGTAGCTCCCGAACTCGCCCACGACCTTGCCCGTCCGGGTGTCGATCACCCGGATGCTGTTCCAGCCCGCCGCGTAGAGGTAGCCCTTCCCGTCGAGCGCCTGGTGGAGGCGCGGCCGCAGGCAGCCGCAGCCGGCCACGAGGACCTGGTCCCGGCCCGTGATCCCCGTCCAGGGCATCGACCAGATCGGCTGGCCGCCGCCCGGCGAGTATTTCGAGACCTCGAGGAGAGAGGCGTTGTAGACCTCGAGGATCGTGTCCTGCACGATCCCCGCCGTCTTGCGGCTCAGCGTGAAGAGATGGCCCTCGTCATCCACCTGGATCCCCCGGACCGCGCCCTTGAGGTCGAGGAAGCCCTCCTTCTTCAGGGTGCCGTCGGCGTCGTAGACGTTGAGCTTGCTCTGCGCGGTGACGCAGTAGATCGTCCCGTCCGCGTCCACGTCCATCCCCATGTAGACGCCCACGTGGTGGACCTTGGCGTCGACGACGAGCGCCTCCGAGCCCGTCGCCTTGAACGGGAGGGGTTTGCCGCTCCGGTCGTAGCGCCAGATCTTTCCCTGCTCCCACCAGTAGAGGTTCCCGTCCCGTCCGAAGAGGGTCTCGAGGCGCGGCATCTCCTTCGGGACGGCGTTCAGCCGCTTGAGGACCTTCCCGTCGGCGTCCAGCCGATAGGTCTCGCCGCGCTTCCCGAACCGGTAGTGGGAGTCGTCCTCGACGTAGAGGTGGCCGGTCACGGGGTCGACGTTCAGGATCGGCACGTAGCCCTGCTGGACGGGGCTCGAGAGCGCCTGCCCGGCGTCGCCCCACTTCCCGCGGACGGCCAGGTCGTCTCCGCCCAGTTGGACGATGGACCCGGCGCCGTCGCCGTTCGCGACCCAGAGGAGGCCCGCGCTCCGGTCGATCGCGATCTGGAGCGCCTCGCGGTGGAGCGGCGCCGAGGTCGCCAGCACCTCGGGCTCCCGCCAGCCGCGGAGCTTGACCACCTTCTTCGCGCCGTCGTCGACCAGGACGTAGAGCGCGCCCTTGGCGTCGACCGCCATCGCGGACGGCTTCGCGAATCCCTCGAGGGTCTTGACGGGGCGGCGCGCCGCGTCGTAGACCCGGAGCCGCCCGTCCTTCCTGTCGGAGAGGATGACGTGCTCGCCGTCCACCGCGAGGCCGCACTCGCCGACGAAGGTCCCCGGCTCCTTCCGGCCCGGGACGCCGCCGGGGAGCGGGAGCGGCTCCTCCTTCCCGTCGAAGCCGTGGCCGCGCATCTCCTCGACCTTCGCCCCGCCCGCGAGCTTCAGGGTCCACCAGACCGCCGCCGTGTCGGGGAGCTGGCGCTCGGGGTTGCGCGGGACCTCCCAGAAGACCCCGTACTTCGCGAGCGACTCGAGGCCGCTCGACTTGTAGTGGAGTCCGCGCGAGATCAGGAGCCGCCCGTCCCGGTCGAAGGCCAGATACGGGTAGAAGAGCTCCGGGAACGGGAGGTAGCTGTCGGTCCGGACCGCGTACCATTCCTCCATGATGTCCAGGCGGCCGCGGTGTTTGACGCCGATGTCGACCGTGGACTCGAAGGGCTCGTTCCGCCCGGGGTTGTAGACCGAGGTCCACCCCTCCTTGGGCAGGCTCCCGTCGGGCCGGAGGCGCCAGACGGTGCCGCGGTAGAGGTTCGTCAGGATGAGGTCGCCGTCGGGAGCGAACGCCATCTTCTGCGGGAAATGCCACCACTCGCCGTAGAGGGAGGTCTCCACCGCCCCGAAGATCTCGAAGCGGCGCGGGAGGACGAGGCTCGTTCCCCCCTCGACGGCCGTGGCCGCGGCGAGGTCCATCACGGCCTCGCGCGGGAGCGACGGGTTGAACGGCATCACCGTGCGGAGGTACTTCCCCCCGCGGTCGAAGACCTGGATCTCGGGGCAGGCGCGGATCCGCGGCACCGAAAGGACGTAGAGCTCGCCCGTCTTCTCGCGCACGGCGAGGTCCCAGACCTGGCCCCGGGCGTGGGGGTCCTCGAAGAGAAAGCCCTCGAGCTCGATCCGGACCTCGCCGGTCGTGCCGGGGTGGGCGGACCCGGGGCCGAGCGCGAGGGGCGGCGGCCCGTCGCCGCCGGGAAACGGGAACGCGCGCGCCGGGATGCCCTTCAGGCGGCCGCTCCAGGCCTCGCCCTCGCGGCGGATCTCGAAGCCGATCGCGGGCGCCAGCGTGCGGTTGAGGTGGAAGATCGAGAACGGGAGGGCGAGCTCCAGGCCGGACGCCGAGACCTTCGCCTCGAGCTTCGGCTTCCACGAGACGTCGTACCAGGGCGGATTCACCTCGCGGTAGGTCGTCTGGACGGCGCCGTCGGGCCCGACCGAGAGGAGGTAGAACGAGTTCCCGTCGCCGTTGGCGTTGATCGCGAGGTCCACGCGGCCGGCGGGGGCGACGCCGACGTAGAGGCGGTCGGCGTCGCGGCAGACCCGCGCGAACGAGAGCGTGGCGGCGGATCCCCAGCAGGGGTCGTCGAGCCGGCCGTCGACCGAAGGCGGCGCGGACGCCACGGGGACGTCGACCGGGGCCGCGACCTGGAGGAGCGCCGAGAGCGCCAGGATCGTCGTCATGCGGAGTCCCTCCCCTTTCAGGCCGCGTGGGTCGAGGCGCCCAGGCGCGCCTCGATTTCCCGGGTCGCCGCCTTCTCGAGCCGCGCGATCTCCGGCAGCCGCTCCGCCGGCATCCGGTAGGACGGCCCGGCCACGCTGAGCGCCGCGCGGCAGCGCCCCAGCGAGTCGAAGACCGGGACCGCGACCGCGTGGAGCCCTTCCTCGAGCTCGCCCATCGTGAAGGCCCAGCCCGCGCGCCGGACCTCCTCGATCTGCTCCAGGAGCTTCGCCGGGTCGGTGAGGGTCCGAGCCGTGAGCGCCTCGAGCGGCTCCTCGATCGGCCCGCCGGCGAACGCGATGAAGACCTTCCCGTTCGAGGTGCAGTGGAGCTTCGTGCGGCGGCCGGTCCAGTAGCCGCAGCCGACGATGTGGGGGCCGTCCACCTGGGCGACGTTGTAGACCTCCGCCCCCTCGAGAAAGGCGAGGTTCACCGTCTCGCCCGTCTCCACCGCAAGCCGCTCCATGGCGTCCCGCGAGAGCGTGACCAGGTCCTTACCTCCCCACGCGAGGAGGCCGAGTCGGCCGATCTCCGGCCCCAGCCGGAACGCTCGCGTCTCCGGCACGCGCTCCAGGAACCCGCGTTCGGCCAGCGTCGCGGCCAGGCGCGATGCCGAGCTCTTATGGACCTGCAAGGCCAGCGCGATCTGCGTGACGCTCAACTCGGGCCTGGCGGGGCTGAAGCTGGCCAGGATCTGGAGGACCTTGTCCGCCGCCTCAACTTTGTTGCTCATATCACAACCTATTGTCTTATACACAACTTCCTTGAAATGCGGTTCACAAATCCGCTTTCCACAGGGTGGGGGCGGTATCAGGGCAGGACCGCCGACGGCATCGTGCACGAACTCACGAAGGCATTTCTGGAACGACGACAGCTACCTCGATGTGAGCGGCCGCTGAGGGATTAGGCCCCCGGGTACCGCTGATCGCGAATTGACTGTCCTGAGGAACCTATCTATTGTCGCCATTTCTACGCTTCTCGCCGGAAGGTGTTTCCGGAAGGACGACAGGGGGAAGCTTAAAGAGGCCACCGATCTCTCCCTCGCCCGTGTAGATCGTGTACTCCTAACCTCGGGGACTGTTGGCGGCGGCGAGAAAAGGGGCCAATTTCGCCGGTGAGCGACTGGGCCAGGCGTTGACTCTTCTTACCGTCTGAGCGTCCCCAGTTGCTTCTACTTCCTATCGAGACTCCCCGAGTTCACCGGGGAGGAGCAGGGCCCTCATAAGACCGTGGCTGTGGGTTCGAATACCACCCGGACCACCATCACAACCATGTTGCATTCTTTCAGGAGCCGATCTCAACCTTGGTAGCGCGATAAAAGGTTCGGGGGTATACTGCGGACATATGGCGGTCATGTGGCTCGTCGACCCATTCGATACCGAGGCGCAGAAGCGGTTTGAGGATCGTGTGCGCGCAGAGTATCCCACGTCGGGAAACCGGTTGCCGACGGTTGCCGAGATCCGAAAGGCGCTGAGCGATACGGAAGACTTCGAGTTCCAGGACGACGGCGAGCCTCGGGAAGGACGCTGGGAGGCCTGGATCGACAGTGACTCCATGTCCACCGAGCTGAGCCTCTCCGGAGTAACGACGGCGTCGAGTCCTCCCGCGAGCTTCGTTTTGCACAAGGGCAGCGTCGAGCTGGTCGCAGACATTCTGGAGCGGCTGGTACCCTGCTGCGGCCATCTGGTTGTCACGAATGATTCCGACGACGAGTTCTTCATCGTCGGGCCCGGCGTCGATCCCTATGACTACATCGACGGAGACGACGAGGGATCCAGGGATAGGAAGTCCTGCTTCGTGGCTGTCGAGCCGCCGCTGGGAGACAAGGACCTCGGAGTCCTGGCCGTGTTTTTCTACAAGGCCCTAACCCTCGACCGCCTCAATCCGGATAAGATCTCCGTGGACGTTCAGTTCAGGAGTGACCCGTCCCAGCTGGAATTCTCGGCAGACGCCGCCGAGGAAGGCATCGAAGAAAAACTACCGGCAATCGTCCGGAGTGCCCTCGAGCATTTTACGCGGCTCCAGGGCGCGGGCCGTCTCAAGGATCCGGCCGTCGATCTGATACGGCTGCGCGTCGGCCCGATCACGCTGCGCGTGTAAAGCCCCTAGTAGGATTGCGCAAGTCCCGTGGTGGGGAACCTCGCCCGTTCTAGGCGACGAGACCGCCTTCGAGCGCCCGTACCGCGCACGCCATTTTGACCTTCAGGGACGAACGCCACGAACGATCGAGCCATGCTCGATATCGACAATAAAAGAAACCTCCGGTACACAAGGGGCACTTCCCGCGAGGCCACAAGGCCTCCCGACCCCTGATGCAGCCGGAGGAGATTGGCGAGTCTAAAGTGCGGCTGGGCCGATTGCAACCGCTCGTTCGAACCTGACGGCAACCGACGCTACTGCTCGGCCGAGTGCAGCGGCCAGGCGCGCAAGGTCCAAAACCGACAGGCCCAACGTCGACGGCGATACCGCGTCCACCTTCTGTCCGTGACCGTCGCGGCCTACGTGGGCAAGGTGTCAGCAGTTCCTACCATCGACCTGCGATTTTGCCTACCGGTGCGACCGCTGCCACAGGCGGGTTGATCGTCCTGCCCGGCAGTTCGTCGTCTTCTGCGGAAAACCGTGCGCCGCCGCCTGGAAATGCGGCCGGCGGCGGATCCTGCGGCGGTTCCCACGCCAACCTCGACTCTTGCGCGGACTGCCCGATCCACTTCCACGACCGCCTCCCGACTGATGGTCCTCCCCTTGGGCGGTTTCCAAGCCTTGGGTAGAGTCTCGCCCGAAGAGATTTCAGGGAGGGCTTCATGGTCGTGCCGAGACGGGTCCCCCTCGTGCCTGAGCCGGATCGGATCCGCCGAATCCAAGCTGGCCGAACCGGGCTCCCTCGGCTACGGCACCCCGCCCGCCCCCTTCTTCTACGACGCCACCGGGCTGGACTACTTCGGCGCGCGCCGCTGAGCCGCGTCCCGGCCCGGCTAACGGATGCCCTCCTCGCGAACGATCTCGAGCAGCCGCTCCTCCGCGTCGCCCACGAAGCCGTTCTGGCGGAGCCGGCCGAACTCGGACGGGGTCAGCTCGCCGCCGAGGCCGCCGAACTTGGCGAGCGCCCGATCGGCGTCGTCGGACCGGGTGTCTCCGCCGGCGGGTTGGGTCCGCGCCCGCTCCGCGAGACAGTCGAGGAGCGACGGCAGGCCGCGGCGCACGGCCACCTCGCAGGCCCAGCCGAAGTCCCGGTAGATCTCGTAATAGTCTTCCGATCCGGCCTTGGGCGGCACGCGCAGCATCCTCTCGACGGTTTCCGCCCAACGGTCCGACTGGAGAATCCTGAGCCGCCGGAGGCCGTCCTCCGCCTCGTCCGGGATGGACCCCAGCGGCCGGTGGCGGTTGCGCGACTGGAGCATCAGTTGCTCGAACAGCGCGACCGAGGTCCGCTGAAAGGTGAAGGACAGGATCTGGAACGCGGCGAGATTCCCCCGATGACACTCGCGGTGATAGAGGTCGATATGCCGAAGCCCCGGGTCGCGCCGGCCCAGCTCCCAGAGGGGCAGGTAGGCCGAGCCCTCGTCGCCGAGCTCGACGAGCGAGCGCAGGGCCTCCTCCAGCCGGTCCGAGGTCCACTCCTCCACGGAGCCAAGCATCTGGAGCGCGAAGTGCCGATCCGGAGCCGGGGCCTCCGGGTCCTCGAGGATCTCGAGCACCCTTCGCTTGGCGAGCTCGGGATAGGCCCGCGCGAAGAGCCTCGCTTTGGGCCCGTTGCCGCTCCGGTCCTCCGAAAGCCAGGGACCGAGCGTGCCGCACCCCCCACCCCGGAACGTCCTCCGGTAGTCGTCCTGGATCCGGCTGAGGATCCGCCCGAGCAGGTGCTCCGCCTCCTCCGCCGACAGCCGGGAGGGCTTGGCGGGAGCGGGGGGCCGACGATGGGGCGGGGCGGGAGGCGGCCGGGGGTTCGATCGGTTTCCGAAGGAGTCCCAGCCCGCCGCCGCGACCAGCGCGGCGCCCAGGAGGGCGGCCGAAACGAGCCGTACCCGTGTCATACTTCCGCCTTCGTCCCCGTCATCCTAACGGACGGGATCCGCCGAGGTTCGCTTTCGAGAAAACCACGGGCCGAACCCCCGGCGACCGTTCCACGTTGGAGTGTCCATGATGCTGCCGACGCTTCTGCTCCTGGCGCTTGCTCAGGATCCAGTCGAGGCGCGGATCGAGGAACTCGCCTCGCGCGACATCGAGGTCCGGAGCCGCGCCGCGAAGGAACTCCTCGATCTCGGAGCCCGGGCCCTCCCCGCGCTGCAAAGGGCGGCTCGCCACGCCGATCCCGAGATCGCCCTTCGGGCCCGGCCGATCCTGAAGAGAATCGAGGTCCGGGAACGGCTCACCCCGGCCCTGCGGGCGATCGAGGGGCTGGACCTCCGGCTCTGCCGGGACGACGACAAGGTCTGGACGGAATTCTTCCTGGAGGCGCTCCCCTGGAAGAACCCGCCGGGCACGGTCTACTCGAAGCTCAGGCCCGCGGACCTGGAGGTCCTGGTCGAGCGGGCGTTCGCCGGGGCGAGGGACGACCGGCAGACGCTCGAGGTCCTGACCGGGGCGCGGCAGCACCGGCTCCAGCGCGCCCGCGGGCCGGCGGAGGCCCTCCTTCGCGACAGGCCCGCGGAGATCCGGGCCGCGGCGGCCGCGTTCCTGGTCGAGCTCGAAAGGGACAAGGTACTGGAGCGCGCGGAGCCCTTCCTCCGGGACGGGCAGAAGGAGGTCCGGACCGCGGTCGTCGCGTCCCTGGGCGAGATGCGGGCCCGTGAGGCGATCCCCCGGCTCCTCGCGATGAAGGACGACGCGGACGTCACGATGACCCTCGGCCGCGTCCTCCTCATCCTGGGCTCCAAGGAAGGAACGCCGCTCCTCCTCCGGATGGCCGAGCTCCATCCCACGGGACCCTCCCACGTCCGCGCCCAGGCCACGATGTATCTCGGTTTCTACGCCGGGCCGGAGGTCCTCCCGCAGATGCGCGGGTATCTCAAGTGGACGAGGAACGACCCCAACTCCTCGTACGGGGCGTTCGTCCACCTGGGCAACTGGGGGGATCGGGAGTCCATCCCGCTCATCGAGAAGGAGGTCCGCGAGTTCAAGCTCTGGGGCAACGACGGGCATGCCGCCTCCCGGGCGCTCTTCCTCATGGGAGCGACGTCGAGTACCTCGACCCTGCTCAAGCTTGCCGAAGAGGGGAACGACGGGGCCATCTGGGCGCTGGGGCGGGTCGGGAATCCCGACGCCATCCCGGGCCTGCGGGGCCTGCTGGAGAGGAAGCGAGTGAGCGCCGCGGTGGCGCTGGCGGAGCTGGGAGATCGCGAATCGATCCCCGCCATCCGGCCCTTCCTGGCGTCCCGGGTCCACGGCCATCCGGGAACCGCCTGCACGGCCCTCGCGCTGCTGGACGACGTCGAGTCCGCCGCGAGGATCGGCGCCATGGAGGACGCCGGCGTCGCGCGCAGGATCTGGCCGGCCCTGAAGTCCATGGACGGGCCCGACGGCGCGGCGCTTCCGGAAAAGGAGGGATACAGCGGCGACTGGTCCTCCAGCGAGTACCAACCGGCGCTTCGTGAGGGGACGAATTCCACTTACGGCTTCCCGCGTTTCCTCGGCGTTCGAGGCGCGGCGACGGCGCGGGCCGGACGGTCGACCGAAGCCCTGGTCTCATGGCTCGGCAAGAGCGGAAGCGACTCACCCGGCCTGATCGCGGCCGCCGCGCTGACCCGCATGGGCCGGACGGAGGGGATTCCCTCGCTGCTCGAGGCGGAGCGCCTCCTCTTTTGCCTCAACTCCGTGCGCCGACCGGAGGCCTGGGCACGGCTCGAGGGCAAGACCACTTCCCTCAACCTGTACGCCCCCTACGAGAAGATCCACCGCGCCCTCGCCCGGGAGGCCGGCCTGGAGCTCGAGGGCCCGCCGGACGGAAGCGACGCCCGGAAGGCGTGGGTTGACGTCCACCAGCGCTTCCGCAAGTGGGGCCGGCCCGCGACGCTGGCGGAGGCCTTCGAGATGCTGGAAGACGCCCGCTGGTCGGTCGTGCTGGAGGAGGACCGCCTCCGGATCGTTCCCCAAGACGAGGCGCTGGGCTTCTGGAGTCGGTGGGCCCGGACCCGCTAGGGGCGAGGACTCACGGCCCCCGGTTCCAGTCGGGCGGCTCGCGGCCCTGGAGGTGGCGGACGAAGAAGTCCCAGGTGCGGCGCTGGCCGTAGGAGCCGCCGTTCGAGTGGCCCATGCCGGGGACGACCAGGAGGTCGAAGACCTTCCCCGCCTTGACGAGCGCGTCCACGACCTGCATCGTCGAGGAGGGGTCCACGTTGGTGTCGAGCTCCCCCACGATCAGGAGGAGCTTCCCGCGCAGCTTCGCCGCGTGGGTCACGTTCGAGTTCTCCGCGTAGTGCGGCCCCACCGGGTAGCCCATCCACTGCTCGTTCCACCAGAGCTTGTCCATCCGGTTGTCGTGGCAGCCGCAGGAGGCGACCGCCGCCTTGTAGAAGTCGCCGTGGAAAAGGAGCGCGCCGAGCGCGCTCTGCGCCCCAGCCGAGGTCCCGTAGACCCCCACCCGCCCGAGGTCCATGAAGGGGCGCGTCTCCGCCGCCGCCTTCATCCAGGCGATCCGGTCGGGCAGGCCCGCGTCCTTCAGGTTCCGGTGGCAGACGTGGTGGAAGGCCCGCGAGCGGTTCGACGTCCCCATCCCGTCGATCTGGACCGTGACGAAGCCGAGCTGGGCGAGCGCGTGGGCGCCGTTCGCGGCCGAGAAGGACTTCGGCACGAACGAGCCCTGCGGGCCCGCGTAGAGGCTCTCGACCACGGGGTACTTCCGAGCGGGGTCGAAGCCGACCGGCCGGTAGATCACCCCCCAGATGTCCGTCTTTCCGTCCCGACCCTTCGCCGAGAACCGTTCGGGCGGACGCCAACCCGTCGCGAGCAAGTCCGCCGCGTCCGCCTCCTCGAGCCGGCAGACGAGCGCGCCGTCGTCCGTGCGCCGGAGCTCGTGGACGGGCGGCCGGTCGACGCGCGAGTACGTGTCGACCAGGAGGCGGCGGTCGGGAGAGAACTGGACCGAGTGCGTCCCGTCCCCCTCCGTGAGCGCGACGAGGCCCGTCCCGTCGAAGTTCACCCGGTAGTGGTGCACGTGGTAGGGGTCCTCGCCGGCGTTCCGGCCGCTCCCCCGGAACCACAGCTGGCGCTTCTCGTCGTCCACGAAGTCCACGCCCCGGACGACCCACTCGCCCTCCGTGATCCGAGCCTTGACGCGACCCTCCCGGAGGCCGTGGAGGTAGAGGTGGTTCCAGCCATCCCGCTCGGACATCCAGACGAGCTCGTCCGTGCCGCGGACGTAGTGCTGAAAGCACTTGTGGAGCGCGATGAACGTGTCGCTCTTCTCCTCGAGCGCGACCCGCGCCCGGCCGGTCTCGGCGTCCACCTCGACGATCCGGGCGAGCCGGAAGCCGCGCTCCATGTAGGCGAACGTGAAGCGCTTCCCGTCCTCCGACCACCGCACCGAGTTCATCGAAAAGGCGTCCATGTGGATGGGGTCCCGGAAGAGGGCGTCGTCGATAGGGACGCGCCTTCTCCCCTCGACTTCGAAGAGGTGCGGCTTCCGGGTCGCCACCGGGTCGCCGGGCTTGGCGTAGTTCCGGGTGAAGTGCTTGGGCTGGAGCTGGTCCTTCGGGGAGGACTCCACGTAGTGGACCTGCCGCTCCTCGACCGCCTTCGTGCGGAAGACCACGAAGCGCTTCCCGTCCGGCGACCACGAGACGCGCCCTCCGTAGGAGTGCTTCGCGTCCCCGTCGGTCGTCAGGGCCTCCTCCCCGAGGAAGACGTTGTGGTCGCGGAACCGGACGTCGCCACGCCGTTCCCGGGCCGGCGGCGGCGCCTCCGGCTTGGGGGGCGCGGGCCGCTTCTCGACCGCGTACGTCGAGAGGTCGCACGACCACCACGACCCGCCGGTCTCGAAGGACACGGAGGAGAGGTCCTCCGCCGGGAGGATCGCGTCGAAGGGCAGCGCCCCGGGCCTCAACGGCCTGCCGAGGGCCTTGGAAAGCGACTCCGCGAGCCGTGCGTGGTCGAAGGCGGGCCGCCGCGTCGTGTCGGCCACGACGAAGGTCCGGATCCCGCGCACGTCCGTCCGGTACCAGAGCTTGTCCCCGAACCAGCGGGGGGAGATGGAGCTCGTGTAGACCTTCCGCCCCATCTCGCGGGAGAAGCCTTCTGCCTTCCGGTACGAATCGCGGAGGTCCTCTCCCTGGAGGAGCAGGAGGAGCAGCGCGGCGGCGGTCATTCGAGAAACCTCCACGAGGTCTTGAAATCGCGCGACAGGGGGACGCCCGCGAGGCTCGCGCGGATCATCTCCACGGGGATCGAGTTCTCCCGGAGGACGGCGTCGTGGAAGGCCCGCTCGGTCATCCGACCGGAGCCGACCAGCTCCCGGTGGAGCGCCCGGATCTGCCAGCCGCCCACGAGATAGGCGCACTGGTAGAGCGGCCCGTAGGCGCCGCCGATCCAGCGGCGGACCTCCGCCTCGGCGCCCGCCGGCTCGTGGCCGACCCTCTTCACGACGAACTCCACCATCTCCTGCGGGGTCATCTTCCCGAGATGGAAGCGGAGCGTCGTCACCACCCGCGCGCAGCGGTGGGAGCGCCAGAAGAGCATCCCCACCCGGTCCTCGGCCGAGCGCGCGAAGCCCAGGTCCCAGAGGCGCATCTCCCAGTAGAGCGGCCAGCCCTCGACGAGGAACGCCGTCCGGAAGAGCCCCCGGTGGGGCCGGTGGCGGGCCGCCATGAAGCCCTGGAGGTGGTGGCCGGGGATCAGCTCGTGGTGGACGGTCGCGCGAGCGAAGTGGACGTTGTTCCCCCGCATGACCATCTGCTTGAGCTCGTGACCCATTTCTCCCGTGGGGTACGAGATGCGGATCACCTCGCCGCCCGTGAAGTAGGGCGTCGTCTTCTGCGCTTCGGCGGACATCATCTCCATCCGCCAGACCTCCTTGCAGAGGGGGGGGGACGCTGACGAGGTCGCGCTTTTCGAGGAACTCCTCGGCCTCGAGCGCGAGGTCGCGGATGAGCGCGGGCTGTCTCCCGGGCTCGACGTGGAGCGACTTCACCTTCTCGAGCGCCTTCGGCCAGTCGTCGCCGCAGCCCAGTTCCCGCGAGGCCTCGCGCATCCGCTCCTCGCACCAGGCGAACTCGCGCTCCGCCGCCGCGATCAGCTCCTCGGGGGAGTAGGGGATCATCTCGCGTTCCAGCTCGGCGAGCAGCGCCTCCCGCCCGAGCGGCTCGCCCACCAGGCCCTCCGGGCCCTCCTTCTTCAGGCCCGCCCGCTCCGCGAGTTCCTTCCCGTACTCCCGGAGCTCGCGGTCGGCCTCCTCGAAGGGCTTCGCGGCCCACCACGTGTAGCGCGGGTCGTACCCCGCGTGAAATCGGTGCCACGACTCGAGGGAGCGCCGGAGCGCCTCGACCCGCTCCGAGGCCCGGCGCGCGAGCGTCCGGGACCCTTCCCTCCCCTTCCGCGCCGCCCCGACGGCCTTCGCCAGCCCGGCCAGCCGCCCCGCCGCCGCCGCCGCGTCCACGCCCTCCCGCCGCCGGCGCGCCTCGGCCAGCTCCACGATCGTCCGCCAGAAGGGGACAAGGGACTCCAGCTCCCGGTCGAGCGCCTCCGCGCGCCCGAGCTCCCGGATCTCGTGGCGAACTTGGTTCGCGAGGAGCAGCCAGTCGACCTTCCCCTCCTGTCCCAGCGCGTCGAAGGCCACGGTCTCGAGCGCCTTGCAGGATTCCTCCGCGAAGGCCCGCAGCCGCTCCCGCCGCGCGGGGGACATCGGCGCGTCGTGGAGCCGGCCGAGCGCGTCGCGGTCGGCCGCGTAGCGCTCCACGACCTCGCGCATCGAGGGGGGATCCCCGCCCGGCGCGGCCAGCGCCGTGCAGGCGCAGGCCAGGAGCGGGACCGCCGTCATCCAGCGCATGTCACCTCCGAATGCCGTCGACGAAGGGGTCGCGGGGATCGAAGACGAGCCTGGCCTCGGCCGTCACGTGGGCCCGCCCGCGGATCGTGGGGATCACCTGTCCGTCGCGCAGCGCGACCGACGCCTCGAACACGCTCCCCAGGATGCTCTCCTGACGCCAGACCTCGCCCTCCTTGAGCCTGCCGTCCTCGTGGAGGCAGGCGACCTTCGCGCTCGTCCCCGTCCCGCAGGGGGACCGGTCGTAGGCGAGCCCCGGGCAGAGGACGAAGTTCCGGCCGTGGACCCCCGCGGTGGGCGAGGGCGCGAAGAGCTCCACATGGTCGATCTCCGCTCCTCCCTCGCCCGTCACGCCCTGCGCCGCGAGCGCCTTCCGGATCCGCGTCGCGAAGGCCGTGAGGGCGTCCACCCGGGCGAACTCCAGGGCCTGGCCATGGTCCTCGACCAGGAAGAACCAGTTCCCCCCCCAGGCCACGTCCCCCGTCACCGGGCCGTGCCCTTCGACCTCGACCGTCGCCCCCTTCCGGTGGCGCCGGCTCGGGACCATCCCGACCCGGACCTCGCCCGAGGGGAGCAGCTCCGCGCGGACGTCCCCCACCGCCGTCTCGATCCGGTGCGACCCGACGCGGATCCGCCCGAGGTGCGCGAGCGTGGCCAGCACCCCGATCGTCCCGTGGCCGCACATCCCGAGCGTGCCGACGTTGTTGAAGAAGACCACGCCGGCCGCCGAGGCCGGGTCGCGGGGGGGGACGAGGAGGGCCCCGACCAGGACGTCCGAGCCGCGCGGCTCGTTCACCACGGCCGAGCGGAAGCGGTCGTGGTCGCGACGGAAGCGCTCGAGGCGCTCGGCGACCGTCCCGGTCCCGAGCTCCGGGCCGCCCTCGATCACGACCCGCGTGGGCTCGCCGGCCGTGTGCGAGTCGACGACGCTAACGTATCTTGGCGCGGGCACGGCCGTTCCTCGCCTTCCGAGCGCCCGGCCGGGAGGCCAGGGCGCGCCGCACGATCCCCTGGATGCGCGCCCGCTCCTCCCCCGCGAGGGGCAGGCGCGGCGCGCGGCAGGTCTCGGTCCCCATCCCCGTCTCCGCCATCGCGAGCTTGATGTACTGGACCAGCTTCGGGTGCGTGTCCAGGTGGAGGAGCGGGGTGAACCATCGGTAGAGGTCCCGGGCCTCCTCGAAGCGCCCCCGGACGGCGAGGTCCCAGAGCCGGAGGCTTTCCGCCGGGAAGGCGTTCACGAGGCCCGAGATCCAGCCCGTGCAGCCCAGGACCACGCTCTCGAGCATCAGGTCGTCCACGCCCCCGAAGAGCACGTAGCGCGAGCCGACCGCGTTGACGAGGTCCGTGACCCGGCGGGGATCCTCCGAGGACTCCTTGATCGCGACGAGGGTCGGCTCGTCGGCCAGCTCGGCGAAGGTCTCGGGCGTGAGGTCGACCTTGTACGCGACGGGGTTGTTGTAGCAGAGGATCGGGAGATCGGTCGCCCGCGCCACCGCCCGGAAATGGGCCGCGGCCTCGCGCGCGTCGGCGGGGTAGACCATGGCGGGGAGCACCATGAGGCCGTCCACGCCGACGGAGGCCGCCTCCCGGGCAAAGCGGCAGGCCGCGGCGGTCGAGTTCTGGGCCACGCCCGCCAGCACGGGCACTCCGCCTCCCGCCGCCTCCACGGCGGCGCGGAGGACGTCGAGTTTCTCGTCCGGCTCGAGGACGTGGTTCTCGCCCACGGTGCCGATCGCGACGAGGCCGTGGACCCCGGCCCGGACGAGCGCCTCGAAGTGCCGCGCCGTGGCCTCCCGGTCGAGCGACCCGTCCGGCCTGAAGGCCGTCGTGGCCGCCGGGAACACGCCCTTCCAGTCGACCTTCATCGGTCTCACCGCCCTTTCAGGAGGGAAAGCAGCTTGCCCAGGACCTCCTCGCCGTGCGATCGGATCCCGTTGTGCTCGTACTCGTTGGTGATCCAGACCTTGAGGCCGCGGATCCCGGCCGCCGTCTCCTCGGAGAAGCCGCGGTCCACGTACATGTCGTCCGCGTAGATCACGGCGGCGGCCGGCACCTCGTTCCGGGCCAGGCGCGCGGGGTCGTGGAGCCGGGGCCACCCGTCCCACGCCGCCAGGAGCTCCGCCTCCTCCTTCATCCGCCGGAGGTGCTCGTACTCGTCGAACATCCACCGGAACATCATCTCGCCGGTGAAGGGGACGAACGGGTCCTCGCGGGCGAACTCGGGCGTCTCCGCCACCGCGCGCTCCGCCGCCCAGCGGGACGCGGCTCCCTCGCAGTAGCAGGCCTCCTGGAGCATCGAGAAGATCGGGGCCTGGCGGTACGTGAGGAGGGCCTCGAAGTCGCAGAGGAAGGGGTAGCCGACCTCGGGGCCGCGCCGGCCCTGGACGAAGGCGGTCTCGAGGAGATAGTGGACCTGCTCGAAGCCGTCGTGGAAGCCGAACTGGAGGCCGAGCTGGAGGAAGCGGCGGCGCGAAAGGCGCTCGCCCGAGGGGAGGCGGACCTCCTCCCGGTCAAGCGTCCGGCACAGCTCCCGCACGCGGTCGGCGTCCTCCGGGTAGCGCTCGTAGTAGAGCCGGTTCTTGCGGAGCACGTGGCCCGCGGTCCGGCGGTAGACGTCCTCCGCCGTCCGGCCGACGGGCGGGAGCCCCCCCGTGATGATCGCGCCCTCGAGTCCCTCCGGGGCCGCCGAGAGGTACCGCGTCACGCAGAAGCCGCCGAAGCTCTGGCCGAGCGCGGTCCATTTCCGGTCCGGCCCGAGGAGCTCCCTCCGGACGAGCTCCGCGTCCCGGACGATGGCGTCGGAGCGGAAGCGCGTGAGGTACTCGAAGCGCTCCCGGGCGGAGCCGCGCCGGGCGAGAGACTGGGCGCAGACCTGGGCGCTCCGTCCCGTGCCGCGGCCGTCGAGGAGGAGGACGCGGTAGTCCTCGACCGCCCGCTTCACCCACCCCGTCCGGCCCAGGACCCGCGGGCCCGGGTAGCCCGGCCCGCCCTGGAAGAAGACGAGCCAGGGGAGCTCCTCCCCCGCCTTCTCGGCCGCGGCGACCTCCCGCGCGAAGAGGGGGATCGCCTCGTCCCCGCCCGGGTCGAGGGGGACGCGGAACTCGTGGTCGGTGAGGACGAGCCCCGGGATCCGGCGCGCGGCGGTGATCATTGTGTACAAAGTCACATTTTCTGGAGTTCCGGCCCGCTGTCAAGTAAAATCGGAGGAGATCCGGGATGGAACGGGATCGGGGGAGGGGGCCCGCGACGGAAAGGGAGGCGAGGATGGGACGGACGGCGAGGAGCGGGCCCCATCCCCCGATCCTGCCCCATCGGCGGATCTCCTCATGACGCTCGCCGCCTACATCCGGGAGGATCTCCGGGGCCGCCTCCGCTCCGGGGGCGGCGTCCCGCGCCTGACCCTCCGCGACCTCTCGGCGCACTACGGGGTGAGCATGACGCCGGTGCGGCGGGCGGTGGCGGAGCTCCTCCGGGAAGGGTCCATCCGGAAGGCGGGGAACGGCCGCCTGGCGCCGGGGCGCCGCCCCGCGCCGGCGCGGCCCGTGGCCTCCCCGGCCGCGCGGGAGGAGCGGATCGCCCGGGACCTCCTCCGGCGTAGCCTGGAGGGCCGCGGGGAGTTCCTCCGGGAGGAGGCGGCCGCGCGCGCGTACGGGGTGGGACGGACGGCCCTCCGGAGGGTCTTCGGCCGGCTCGCGGCCGACGGCCTCCTCGAGCACCTCCCCCGCCGCGGGTGGCGCCTCCGGCCGTTCCGGCAGGAGGACATGGAGGCCTACCTCGAGGTCCGCGAGGTCCTCGAGCTCAAGGCCCTGGAGCTCGCGATCCCGCGCCTGGACCGCGGGGCCCTCGAGCGCCTCCTCCGGGAGAACCGCTGCTCGGGAGGCGACCCGCACGTGGACGGAGAGCTCCACGCCGTCCTCATCCGGGCCTCCGGGAACCGCTACCTCGAGGACTTCTTCCGGCGCCACGGAGCGTACTTCACGACGCTCTTCTACTACGCGGCGCTCGGGGCCTCGGTCGTCGACCGCATGGCGCGGCAGCACCGCGCGATCCTCCGCGCTATCCTGGCCGGCCGCCCCGCACGGGCCCGGACGGCCCTCGCCCGGCACATCCGGGCCCAGAAGCCGGTCCTGGCCCGCATGATGCGCCGTCTGGCCGCGATCCCGGTGGACCGATGGCCGGACCTCCCGACGTAGCCGTCGTGGGCGGCGGGGTCGTGGGCGTCGCCTGCGCCTACTTCCTCGCGGAGCGCGGCCGCTCGGTCGAGGTCCTCGACGCGGGCGAAGTCGGAGGCGGCTGCTCCTACGGAAACGCCGGCCTCGTCGTCCCCAGCCACTCGATCCCGATGGCCGCCCCGGGGGCCCTCTCCCGGGGCCTGAAGTGGATGCTCGACCCGGAGAGCCCCTTCTACGTGAAGTTCCGGTGGGACCGGGCGCTCTGGTCCTGGCTCTGGCGCTTCCGCTCGGCCTGCCGCGAGGAGGCCGTCCGCCGCGCCGTCCCCCTCCTTCGCGACCTCTCGCTCGAGAGCCTCCGGCTCTACGACGCCCTGGCCGGGCCGGCGTGCCACTACGGGCGAAGGGGCCTCCTCCTCGCCTACCGGTCCGAGGAGGGCCTGCGGGACGGGATCCACGAGGCGGAGCTCCTCGCGGAACACGGCCTGCGCTCGGAGCGCCTCGACGAGGCCGCCCTCCGGGCCCGGGTCCCCGCGCTCCGGCCCGGCCTCCGCGGCGGGATCCACTACCCGGACGACGCGCACCTCCACCCGTCCCTCTTTGTCGCGGACCTGGCCCGGAAGGCGGCCGCGAAGGGCGCGGTCTTCCGGCCCGGGACCCGGGTCCTGGGCTTCGAGCGCTCGGGCCGCCGCGTGACGCGCGCCCGGACCTCGGCGGGGGACGTCGCGGCCGAGGACTTCGTCCTGGCCGCCGGGGCCTGGTCCCCGGAGACGGCAGAGGACCTCGGGCTCCGCCTTCCCATCCAGCCCGCGAAGGGCTACAGCCTCAGCTTCCGGAGCCCGCCCGCGCCCCCGGAGATCCCCCTCCTCCTCATGGAGGTCCGCGTCGCCGTGACGCCCATGGGCCCGGTCCTCCGCCTGGCCGGGACGCTGGAGCTGGCCGGGATGGACTTCTCGATCAACGAGCGCCGGGTGGCCGCGATCCGGAAGGGCGCGGCGGAGTACCTGGAGGGGACGGAGTCCCTCGAGCTCCTCGAGACCTGGCGGGGAATGCGGCCCTGCACGCCGGACGGGCTCCCGATCCTGGGGCGCCCGCCGCATCTCGACAACGTCGTCCTCGCGACCGGCCACGCCATGATCGGCCTCTCGCTCGCGCCGGTCACGGGGAAGCTCGTCGCGGAGATGGCGGAGGGGAAAAGGCCGTCGATCGACGTCGGGGCGCTCGCCCCGTCCCGCTTCGCCTGACGCTATTTCGGCGCGGGGAGGTCGACGGGGCGCGAGGACTCGGGCAGAGCCTTCCCGGGCCGGACCTCCTTCCGGTGCTCGAAGGGGTCCTGGGCGGGGCCGGCCGCGGGGGCGGCGGCCCCGGTCGAGACCGCGGGTGGGGAAAGGGGGCCGGGCCCCACGCCGCGGGAGAGCTTCAGGACCTCGCGCTCCGGGTCCGCGGCCGCCGAGGCGGCGGGCGCGGGCGGGGCCTCGCCGGCCCGGAGGACGAGGGTCGCCGGCGTCCCTTCGGGAGGCAGTACGTTCTTCGCGGTGTCCAGCTTGATCAGCCCCTCCTCGCGCATCGTGAGCGAGCTCTGGACCACCAGCTCGTCCGTCACGGGATAGAGCCCGATCAGGGTGCCCGACACGTCGGCGCCGAAGGCGTTCTCCTTCTGGACCGACCCCGTGAAGCGCCACTTGAGCGGGGGCAGGGGCTTTCCCGTCCGCTTCTCGGCGAGCGCGCTCTCGATCCGGATCTCGCGGGCCGGGCGACCGCCCGCCGCGGGCAGGTCGAGGAGGACCTGGATCTCGGGCCCCGAACCCAGGTTCTCGCCCCGCCCGGGCTTCCCGGGCTTGAGACCCAGCGACTCGAGGGCCTTGTGCACCTGGCTCGGCGCGGCCTCGATCACCACGACCGTCTCGTGCGCCTTCTGCCCCTTCGGCGCGGGCAGGGTCGCGATCACCTCGATCGGGTAGATCTCGGCCAGGTTCGCGAGCTTCCGCGGGGCGATCTTGCAGGCGACCCGGACCTCCTTCTTCGCCGCGTCCACCGCGATCCCGGGTCCCGCCTGGGGCAGGACCGCCAGGAGCGCCGCCATCGCTGAGAGCGTCATCTTACTTTCCCTCGCCGATGCAGACGATCACCGTCTCCCCGCCCGCCGACTTCCCCTCGAGGGTCGTCGTGGCGACGTAGAGCCGCCCGCCGTGGACGACCGGCGAGCCGTAGACCATTCCCGGGGCCTTCACCGCGGGGTCCGCGGCGAGGTCCAGCTTCCACCGGAGCTTCCCGTCCGCCAGCCCCACCGCGTGGACCGCGCCCTCGATGTCCGCCGCGTAGACCGCGTCCCCCGCCACGGCCGCCCCGGCGAAGAACGGGTGGCCGCCGCGATAGCTCCAGCGGGGGCGCCCCGTCGCGGCCTCCAGGGCGAAGACGTGGCCGGACGTGTCGCAGACCACCGCGAGGTCCCCCGCCAGGGCGACCGAGGCCAGGACCGCGCCCGCCGGCTCGTGCCGCCATGCCGCGCTCCCGTCGGACGCCTTGAGGGCCAGGACCTCGCCCTTGGCCGACGCGAGCTCCTTGGGGTCGTAGCGCATCGTGCTCGAGGGGACGAGGACGAGCCCGCCCGCGAGCGTGGCGCCGCCCCAGGCGTTGAACTTGAGCGGGGCCTTCCAGGCCTGCGCCCCGTCGGCCGCGTTCAGGCAGAAGAGCGCGCGCTCGCCCAGCCGCTCCTTGTCGAGGTAGGCCGAGGCGGCGTAGACCCGGTCCCCGGCCACGAGGAGCGGCGCGTCCACGTGCCAGGCCCCCTTCCCCGCCTGCCAGGCCAGCTTCGGCGCGGGCCTCGGCAGGTTGGCCTCGTTGGGCGGGATCGCGAAGTCGGGGTCCTTCTTCTTCTCGACCTCGTACGCGTCCGCCATCGCCTTCCACTTCTTCTCGACCTCCGCCTCGGCCTGGGCCACCGGGAGCTCGCGGCCGTCGAGCGTCACCCGGTCCATCTCCACCGAGAGGACTCCCGCGCTCCCCGCCCCCACGTAGGCGCGCCCCCCCGCGATCGCGGGCGAGGCCTCGATGTGGACGAGCTCCCCCGGGACGTCCAGCCGCCAGAGCGCGCGGCCGTCGGCGGCGCGCAGGCAGTGGAGCGACGGGTCGTTCGTCTGGTGCATTCCCTCCCCGAAGACGACCCGGCCGCCCGCCACGGCCGGCGAGCCCACGGTCGGAAGGCGCACGATCGGCGCGCCCCGGCTCCAGGCCGCCTTGCCCGACCCGAGGTCGAAGGTCCGGAGGCCCCCCGTGTTGAACGCGCCCAGCACGACCAGGAAGAGCCGGTCACCCGCCGCGGCCGGCGGGGCGATGAACTGCTCCTTGGAACGGTAGACCCAGAGGACGTTCGGCCGCGCGGGCCCGGGCTTCCCGTCCACGGAGCCCGTCCGCGCCGGCCCCCCGCGATGGGACGCCCAATCCCCCTCCTGCGCCGCGGCGCCCGCGGCCAGGAGGAAGCCCGCGACCGGGAGGACGACGCGCTTCACCGGGTGGGATCTCCGAGCAGGATGAAGGGGTCCTGTCCCTCGTTGTTGAACACCACGTCCCAGATTCCGTCCTTGTTCACGTCCGCGGCCGCCACCCGGCGCGAATTCATGACCCTGCCGCCGAGGCCGATCTCGGCGCCCGCGTCCTTGAACTTGCCTCCGCCCAGGTTCCGGAAGTAGCGGTTCGGAGCACCGAGGCAGGCCACGAGGAGGTCGGGCTTCCCCTTCTTGAAGAGGTCCGACCACTCCGCCGCCACCGCGTTGCCGGAGAGCTTCGCCAGGTCGCCGGACTCGGCCGTGACGTCCGCGAATTTCCAGTTCCCGTCGTTCCGGAAGAGCCGGCCGCCGCCCGCCTGCGGGACGAAGAGGTCGAGGTCGCCGTCCCCGTCGAAGTCGCCGGCCGCGGGGACCACCCCTCCGGCCCGGTAGCGGACGGACCCGCCGTCGAGGGTGAAGCCGCCGGGGGTGTTCCGGAGGAAGGCGCCGTCGCCGGCGCTGTAGAGCGCGTCCTGCCGGCCGTCCCCGTTGAAGTCGGCCACGAGGAGGTGGTCGCCCTTGAGCGAGCCGCCCAGGCCGTCGGGCCCGAGGCCGGCTTTCGCGGTCGCGTCCTCGAACGGCGCGCCCGCAGGCTGCTCGGGGGCCTTAGGGGAGAAATAAAAGCCGGAGGGGCCGCCCCCGTTGCAGATCTTGAGGAGCAGGCGGTTCTTGCCCTTCTGGAGGGGGAGCTTCGCGAAGCTCTGGTCGGGCGCGGCGCCCCGGCCGACGTTCTCGGCGTGGATCTTCTTGCCGTTGACCCAGACCGTCAGCGTATCGTCGCTCCCGAACGACGCGGCCACCTCGCAGGCCGCCTCGGCGTCGACCTCGCGGGTGAGGTAGTTCGCGACGTTCTCGTGGAGGGGCTGGGGCAGCGACGACAGGAAGTCGTGGACGGCGCCGTCGGGCCAGTCCTTCTTCTGCCAGGCGGTCTGCTGGTTGGCTCGCGTCGGATACTTGGCGTCGAGCTTGATCTCCTTCTCGGGCGGGAAGACGAAGTCGAACTGGTTCCCGTCCGGAGCGGCGAAGCCGCCGATGAAGTGCCACGGCCCGAACTTCGGAGGCTTGGGGGCCGCCGCGGCGGCCTGGCCGGGGTTCCGGTAGAGCCGGAGCCCGAGGAAGCCGTTGGCCACCAGGACGTCCGGCTTCCCGTCGCCGTCGTGGTCGAACCACGCCGCGGCCGTCACGTTCCAGTAGGGCTCCTTGGGGAGGAGTTCAGTGTCGTCCCGGAAGCCGGTCCCGAGGTTGGTGAGGAGACGGGGCCCCCCCGGGGCGCCCAGGAGGAGGTCGGCCTTCCCGTCGCCGTTGTAGTCGGCCCAGGAGGCGGAGCGGGCCCCGCCCTTGTAGGGGAGCGAAACTTCGTTGAGCGCCCCGCCGTCCACCTGGACGAGCGCGGTCTTGGTCTCGCCGAAGAGGCAGAGGTCGGCGTCGCCGTCGCCGTCGAAGTCCGCGGGCGCCACGCCCCGGGCCTCGGGGTCCACGCGGGAGAGCGCGGCCAGGTGGCTGAAGCCGGGCATGTGGGTGATGCGGCGGAAGTCCTCGCTGCCCCAACCGATGAAGTCGCGGGCGGCGTTGTAGTCGGCGAGCTTCAGGCTCGCCCGCATGCGCTGGATCTTGGCGGTGCGGAGCTGGATGGCGTTCTTGTCGCCGTCCACCATGGCCGGGACGATGACCTCGCGGTTGGCCAGGATCTCCTCGACGGCCATGACGAGCTTCTCCGGCCTCCCGGCGAAGGTGCGGAGCAGGAAGGGCTCGGCGTGGCTCATCCCCCAGTCGGTCCCGCCGCCGTAGGCCTGGTACCAGTACATGTCGATGCAGGTCTCGCTGGCCCCGCCCTGGTACATGAACACGGCGATCTTGCCCGGCTCGGCCCAGGCCATCACGTTCTGCCACTCGCGGGGGTGGAAGCCGGCCTTGGCGATGTTGTGGCGGATGATCTCGGTCGGGTGCGTGCCCTTCAGGTCCCGGATCTTCCGGTAGAGGATCCGGTTGTTCTCCTTGTCCACCTTCTCGACCTGCATGACGACGATGTTGCTCGACTGGGCGACGACGGCGCCGAGCGACATCGTGGCCTCGATGTAGGCCTCCGCGGGGGACGGGGCCCGGAAGACGGCCAGGCCGAAGAGGAGGACGGCCGGCAGGAATCGCTTCATGGCTTCCCCTCCTTGAGCATGCGGCGGGCGGGCTCGGCCCACTCGCCGGCGCCGAAGTCCTTCACGATGCTCTCCAGGATCGGCGCCGCCTGGGCGCCCTGGTTGGCGGCCTTGAGCGCGGCCGCGTGGTGCCAGCGGATGAGGGGGACCCAGGCGGAGCGGGCCGGGTCCTTGAGGAGGGCCGCCTCGTGGCGGGTCCGGCACTCGGCGAGGACGGCGGCCGCCTGGGCGGGGTTGTTGGCCGCCCGGTAGAGCTGGCCCTGCCGGAGGAGGGCCAGGGGGGCGACCGGCGCATTCACGAACGGCTCGGCGCGGAATCGCTCCAGCTTCTGGATCGCGGTGTTCGGGTCCCCGGCCAGCGCGTAGCAGTTGGCCCGCTCGTACTCGGCCACGGGCCGGAGCGGATGGTTCGGGAACTGGGCGCGGAAGCCCTCGTAGAGCTCGCGGGCCTGGTGGGCCACCTGGGCGCGCTCCTCGGGGACCGAGAGGAGGGCCGCGCACTGGCGGAGGGCCTGGCCGAGCTTCATGATGGCGTCGGGGGTCCGGTCCCCGGCCTGGCCGACGGACTTCTGGAGCTGGGCGGCCGCTTCCTGGAGGTCCTTCAGGGTCTGGGCGGCCGCGAGGGCGTCGGCCGCGTCCTCGGCGGGCGCGGCGGCCCGGAGGAGGCACTCCGCCTGGAGGAGGCCCGCGTGGGCCATCTCGCCCGTCCGCTCGGCGTCCGGGATCGCTCGGAGGCTGGCCAGCGCGTCCTCGAACTTTCCGAGCCGGACCTGGGCCACGGCCGTCCGGTAGCGGGCGGAATTCGCGGCGGCGCCGCCGCCGGAGAGCACCCGGGCGTACCGCTTGACCGCCTCGGCGAAGAGGGCGGGATCGTTCTTCGCCTGCGCCTCGGCGAACGCGACGTCCGCGCGGCGGAGGAGGACGTCCCCGAGGAAGGGGCTGGCCGGATGCTGCTTCTCGAAGCGCGCGGCGGTTTCCTCGGCCTCGCGGTACTGCTTGGCGGCCGCGTGGGCCCCGGCCAGCCGGGCAAGCGCCTCCTCGGCGTGGGGCCCGGAGCCGGAGAGAGGCCGGTAGACGTCCACCGCCTCGGCGGGTCGGCCCGCGCGCTCGAGGGCGTCGCCGAGGGCGAGCTGGATCTCGCCGTTCGCGGGCCCGTTTTCGACCTCGGGCGCGGCGGCCGCCTTCCGCAGGTGCTCGGCGGCGTCGGCGGGCTTCGACCCCGGCGCGGCGAGGACGGCGCGGGCCATCCACCAGCGGGCGGCCCGGGCGAGGGTCGGATGGTCCTGGAGGGCCTGGAGGGTCTTCAGGGCCTCGGCGTTCTGGCCCGCGCGGACCTGGCAGATCCCCAGGCGGAGCTGGGCGGCGTGGGCCCAGGCGGGGCGCTTGTCCTTCTGGAGGAAGAGGACGAACTTGGCGAGGGCCTCCGGGAAGCTCCTGAGCTCGTAGAGGAGGACGCCGTGGTGAAAGACCGCCTCGGTGACGAAGGCGCCCGAGGGGCCCTGGACCTTCGCCCCGGCGGCCGCCTCGTAGTGGCCCGCGGCCTCGGTGTACTCGCCGGCCCGGTGGTGGATGCGTCCCAGGAGGAAGCGCGCGTGGGCCCCGTAGGCGGGATGGCCGAAGGGGGCCAAGCGGCTGAGCGCCCGGCCGGCCGCGAGGTCGTTCCCCGCCTCGAACGCGGCGCAGCCCGCATAATAGTGGAGCCGGTCGCGGTGCGGGCTCCCGGCCAGGGCGGGGTCCTTGAGCAGCGGCTCGAGGGCCGAGAGGGCCTCCTTGGCCTTGCCGGCCCCCAGGTCCGCCGCGGCCCGGTCGCAGGCCGCGCCGAACGGATCGGGCGCGGGGGCCTGCGCGCCGAGCGCCAGGGCCGCGACGGTCAGGGCGAGGATGTTTCGCACGCTCGTCGTCCTCCGATTCCGCCTTGCTATAGCTGAACGGGTCCGGCCCGTTTCGCTTACCGGCGCTTTACCGCAAGATCTGTGACCGGAGGCCGCTCCGCGTTTCAGGGGGCCTGGAAGACCTTGGCCGCGTCGAACTCGGGCCAGGGCTCCCCCTCCTTCGGCGGAAGCGGAAGGGCCTCGATCTTCTCGCGGGTCCAGGGCTTGAGCTGGGCGTTGGGCGCGGGCGCCTTGACGCGGCCGGCGACCACCTTCTCCATCAGGGCCGAGAGCTCCTCGGGCGTCCCGTGCCAGACCCGGTTCATTCCGAGCTCGATCTTCGAGAAGCGCCAGACGGGATCGCCCCCCTGGGCCGTCATGAAGAAGCGGTTGAGGTAGAGCAGCGCCACCTGGGCCTGCTCGGAGTTGTCCGCCTTCCGGTAGAAGATCGAGACGGGCGTTCCGACCACGGCGTGCCGGAGCGCGGCGTCCGGGTGCCAGGCGTCGCCGGCCCCCATGTCGATCCGGATCCGCTCGTAGACCGTCTTCCCCTTGGCGGTCTTGCCCACCCTGAGGATGAGGACCTTCTTCTCCAGGCTGACCGCGTCCACCGTGCCGCGGGCGATGACGTCGGACTCCTTGACGACCCCGCTCATCGCGGTGAGCGCCTCGATGTATCCCAGGGCGGGGAGCGCGAGGAGCGGGAGGAGGAGGACGGCCCGCCCGGACTTCCCCAGCCCCGTCATCATAGAGAAGGATAGCGCGAGAAGGCCGAAGTGCAAATCCGCCCCCCGGATTCCGCGACCGGATCCCCCGCGGACCGGCTGGAGGGGTCCCGCTCGGCTACCGGGCGGGCTCCGCCCGGCGTTCCCTCAGGAGCCGCCGGATCGTCCCCCGGAGCGCCTCGTCGTCCCAGGGTTTGGGGACGAGGATGTAAAGCCCGTTGCTCAGATCCGGCGCGGTCGGCGTCTGGCCCGGGTAGCCGGTGAACAGGACCCGGCGCGTGGCCGGGCGCGCGGCCGCGAGCTCCTCGAGGAGCTCGACGCCTCCCATCTCCGGCATCCGGGAGTCGGCCAGGACCACCCCGACCTCCCGCGCGCGGACCCATTCGAGGGCCTGCGCCGGCCGGAGAGTGGTCAGGAGCTCGTAGGGCTCCTTCCGCAGCAGCCTCTCGAGCGAGCGGAGGATGGCGACCTCGTCGTCGACCGCCACGACGAGGTCGCTCGGCCTCCCGGCTCGCGGAGGCCTCATCCTCCACCGCGATCGCTCTGGCGCTCCCGCTCGCCCGGCCGGCCCCGGGCCGGGGGAGGCAGGATCCCGAGGCCGCCGAAGAGGGTGTCGGCGTATCCGGACGGGTCCGTCACCCGGAGGGTCGGCCCCCCCTCGGCGTAGGCCGAGCGGGCGACCTCGATGAGGAGCCGGGAGACGGATCCGCGCAGCCACGGGAGCCCGACCAGGTGGACGTGGAGGCCCAACCCCGCCGCGCGGGCCTCGCGGGCGGCCGACCGGACCCGCTCCAGCACGTCCTCGGGCGAGGTCCCGGCGCAGGAGACGCGGACGAAGCGGTCGGCGGGGTCCCGAGGGCGGCCGAGCGCCTCGGCGATCGCCGCCCGGAGGTCCCGGTCGTCCCAGGGCTTGGTGAAGAGGCGCGCGACCCCGGGTTCGCCCGACAGGACGCGGGACGCCGTGTCGAGGTAGGCGGTGAGGACGAAGACCGTCGTGCGGGGCGAGATCCTCCGGACTTCCCGCGCGAGTTCGAGGCCCGAGAGCGCGGGCATCCGCTGGTCGGTCACGAGGACCGAGACCGGGCGGCGGCCGGCGAGCTCGAGGGCGTCGTGGGGACGCTCGAGGGTGACCAGCGCGTAGGGTCCGGCGGAGAGGGAACGGCGGAGCGCCGCGAGGACGCGCGCCTCGTCGTCCACGCAGACGACGAGAGGCTCCTTCCCTTCCATCCGGCCGGCCAAGGGCGCTGTAGGAACGGACATGTACAATCTCGTCGCCTCCCGAACCGAGGCTCGGGGACTCGAGCCGGCGCTCCCGCGCCCGTATGTACGACAAGCGGGGCCGGGAGGTTTCAGGCCAGGAGCTCCACGAACTCGCGCAATTCGAGCTCGAGCTCGCCCGGATCGGTCGCGGTGGAGAGGATCTGCCGCCGGAGGATCGCGCGGAACGGCGCCTGGAGGCGGTGGACCGCCGTCCGGGCCGCCGCTTCCGAGAGCCCCGTCCGGGCCGAGATCTCGGAGTAGGAGGCGCCCAGGAGGTGGAACCTCAGGGCCTGGACGTGGGCGGGGTTGCCGCGCAGCCCGGCCAGGCACTCCTCGAGGAGCCCGCGCGCCCAGGCGCGGTCCGCGGCCCGCTCGGGGCTCTCCGGGGCGGCGGCGACCCGCGCGTACTCGCGGCCCCCTTCGCCGAAGTCGAGCGAGAGGATCCGGCGCTCGCCGCCCCGCTTCCGCCGCCCGGCGGTCCGGGCCCGGTCCCGGATGAAGTTCTCCAGGGCCGACAGCAGGAGGGTCCGGAACTTCCCGCGCTCGGGGTCGGCCACGGCGACCACGCGGCGCTCGAGGAGGAGGGTGAGGAAGTCCTGGACGATGTCCTTGGCGGTCTCGTTGTCGTGACCCCGCTTCCGGACGAAGATGTAGAGCGGCTTCCAGTAGATCCGGATCACGGAGTCCATCGCGACCGTCTCGCGCGCCGCGAGGCGCACGAGGCCCCACTCGGTGGAGGGGAACTCGACCCGGTCCCCGCCGATCCGTGTGTCCGTCATGGCGCTCCAAGGGACTATACCCCGCGGAAGCCCGAAGCCGCGGCCCGAAGGAGCGCCCCCGGGGGCCGGGGAAGGCTCCGGCCGCGTTGACGGAGGGAGAAGGGGCCGGCTAGACTGGGCCCCGGCGCCTGCGGACCGCGCCGAGGAGGGACTCCGACCCTGAAGAAGAGGAGCGTGCCGTGCGGGCCGGGCTGGGCGGGCGTCGTGGCGGCCGTCCTCGGGGGCTTCGCCTCCGCCCAGGACCCCGCGCCCCCCGGCGGGCCGGACGCGGAGGTCCGCCGGAGGATCGCCGGGCTGATCGGGGAACTCGGCTCGGACGACGTGGCGCGGCGCGACCGGGCGACGCGCCTGCTGACGGAAGCGGGCGAAGCGGCCCGGTCCGGCCTCCGGGAGGCGGAGCCGGGCGCCTCGGCGGAGGTCCGCGGCCGGATCAGCCGGATCCTCCGGGCCCTCGACTACGGAGTCCTGGCCACCCGCGCGCCCTGGACCCTGGAGGACTGGGAGCGGGAGCTCGGCGTCCGCTTCCGTCTGGCCGGCGCCGAACGGCGGAAGGCCCTGAGGGAGCTGGGCCTGAGGCCGTCGGACGACGACTTCGCGAAGGCGGAGGGGGCCGCCCCGGGCGCGAAGCCGGAGAAGCTCTTCCAGGCGCTCCTGGACGCGTGGGCCGACGCGGATCCGAGGTCGGCCGCCGCCTGGGCCCACGCCGTCACGCTCTACGTGACCACGGAGAAGGACGACCTCCTGGAGCTGGCCGCCCGGGTCGTGCTCCGCTGGGCCCGGAAGGACCGGGAGGCGGCCGCCGCGTGGGCGAAGTCCCTCCCCGAGGGCCCCGCGCGCGCGAAGCTCGTCCGGGCGCTCGAGGCCGCGCGGTAGTCCCGACGGCCTCCGTCCCGCTCCGGCCGGGGAGGGTCGGCGGCGCCCGGGAGCGGCGGATCCCCACGTGAGCGCCTCCGCGGACCCCTCCCCCGGGGGGGGAGTCGCTTCGGGTTCGCGCTTCGGCGAGCGTCCGGCGCGACCGTCATCGCTCCGGTCCCGCTCCGCTCGTCCGACAGAAGGGGGGTACACCCTCGTTCGCGATTTTAGAACGGCCCTCCAAGATTCGATCCGGAAGCCGGCGGCCGCCACCTCAAAATAGCGCCAGATTTGGCCCCCGGGCCGGTTCTAAGGGCCCGGGGCCCCCGGACGGCCCGCCCGTCCCGCGCCTGCCGGACGAACGGACTGCCCGTTCATTCCCCACACCAACCACCCCCACACATCCATCCTCCCCCCCAACCCGCCAAGGAACCCGGTCCCCGGCCACAGGCAGGCTGGGGGCTTGGTCCCGGCGCGAGGGGCGCAGCCGGAGGATGCACCGCGGGGGAGCGCGATCTCGCTCTCAACGGTGCTCGGGGCGCGGCCCGTCACTGTGGCGCGGAGGCGTCAACAGTGACGGGACGCGATCCCGCCGCTGGACGCCGAAAAACGCGAGATAACGGCTGTTTGGGGAAGCCGTGCAGAGTGACGGGCCAAGAAAGCTCTACCTGTCGTACTCCGCAGGGCCGTCTCGATCGGTCCGCGGAGCCCCTTCCCCCCCTTGCAGTACCTGCGGTCGTGATGACCGCGCGCGGTGGACACGCGCGGCTGCCCTCGGGTGGCCAAAGCCCTGCGCGATCTCCTTGGTCGGGCAGGTAGGTCCTCCTGGGCAAGCACCCCGGGCTTGCTCGGTGAATCCCTTCGGGGACCCACGCCCACTTGTGCCGAGTGGCGTGCGGTTGGTGAGAATAGGCACGGTGCCGCTCCGCGTCGCGGGGACGAGGCTATCCTTCGGGAGCCGCGTTCGGAAGACGGCACGAACCTCGCTCACCTCCGATTGACATTTGGAAGTATCAGACGCCCGTACCGTGGCACTTCTTATACTTCCTGCCCGATCCACAGGGGCACGGTTCATTACGTCCGATCTTCTTCGCCCGTTCCGGGAGTTGACTGGCGGGAAGTCCCTGTCGTGCCTGGGCGTCGCGCAGGCTCTCAATTAGCCTACGCTGATTCCGGAGCTCTTTCCTGCCGATGTCGGGCAGGCCCGACTCGTAAGGCACGAGGCGCGCCATCTCCGCCTCCGCGGCGGCGAATTCGCCGCAGTGAGCTAGAACGACCGCGTATTGGCCACGAAGCGGAACAATCCGATCCACCATCTTGGCCCGGATCGCCGATGGCAACAGGCTCCCCTCGAGCACTTGGCGTGCGCCAACTGGGTCGCCACGTCCGATGAACTCGTCGACAAGGTCCTGACCGACCTTCAGCGCTGAATCCACGGCGTTCGCCATGGCGTAGAACTTGAACGCATGCACTCTCGCAAACCCAGAGTCCTCACCTATTGCCGAGGAACTGCGCGCGGACAGATCGAGGCAGTCGGCGAGGTGCTTGAGATCGTCACCAAGCGTGTCCGACTGTTTGAGCAGAGGCCAAATATCGTCGGGGTTCTTGGCCAAAACGTCGCCTATGTCGAGGCCAAGGTGATCGTAGTACTCCTCGGCGAGTCCCAGCGCGAGGGCCTTCGCTGGACCGTGCCGCCCGATCATGTGCATGGCGCATGCTGCGTTGTACTTCACGATCCGCAAGTATGCGGGATCGTCAGGGATCAGCTCACTTAGCAGGTGGAGCGCTTTCTGCGCGCCATCCGCATCGCCACGTCCAGCGGCATAGAGCATGCGCTTCATTCCCAGGGCGAGGACCTCGCGACGGCCGAGGCCGTTTTCTCCTACAAGCTGCTCCATCCTGCTCATCCGCTGCGGCAACCTGCTCACGTCGCCGTTCTTGAGTTCCGCGAAGGCGAGCGCGTCCAGCGCCCAGAACCGCTGGGCCGGGGACAATGCCGACCTCGCAGCGGCATCCTCCAGCACCAATGCGAAATCTTGGGCTAGGCCCATCTCATGGAACATTTCGTTGCTGGCCAGATCAATCAGGGTCTCGACGTCGTCCGTGAGCTCCAGAAGCCGAATGAAGAGAGCAAAGCGCGACGTGTCGCGTTCCTCTCGAAGAGAAGCCGACAGGATGTCCTTCAGCGCTAGTTGGGTTGTTCGGAGCACGGTCTCGCCAAGGTCTCGGATGCGGGCTCTTCCGAGCACGCGGACCGCGTCATGCACTTTGAGCCGAGCGTTACCAAAGACATGAATGAATCCGCCGGTAACGAGACTTCGGACTGTCTTGGCGAAATCCACTAGCGCGAGCGGGAGAGCCTTTGAAGCTAAGGTAGACGCCTCTTGATTGGTCAGTGGACAGTCGGCGATGGAGAGAACAGCAAGCACGTCCTTCGCTTCTCGCGCGACAGTATCGTAATGTCGGGCCAAGATCGTTTCTTGGGAAGTCGGTACGAGATGGGTCTGCGCCTCGATGTCCGTGCACAGTTTGGCGAGGTCGCCAGCGTACGCCGATGCGGCAACTCGGACAGCGCTCTGGACGTACAGAGGTAGCCCTCCCGTGATCCGAAGCAGACGATTGCATGTAGCGTAGTCTGCCCTACAGCCAGAATCTGCTGCCTCAGCCGCAATCGTGTCCTCAGTCCAGCCAGCCAGTTGTTCATCTGGAATCCCAAGCCTCGACTGCAAGGTCTGCACTTCCGAGCCGGGTTGGCACAGGAGCACGAGTCGAAGACGGCGTGTAGATTCGGCCACGGCCCGCAGATTGTCCGTCGGCACGCGATGCGCGTTGTCGATGACTACTACTGCGTCGATGACGTCACGGTCGAGTCGATCGTCCAGAAGGCGTAGCATCTCGATGCCGCTGGCGCCGGGCAGTAGGATCTCGCCGAGACGGCCCTTCTTCATACCAACGAGTCTTCCCGCGAGTTCGCGCACGAGAGATGCGGCCACCGTCGGTCCTGGCACTTCGGCCGCGTCGAAGTAGGCCGCTGCGTATGGAACATGGAGAGCTGCTTGGGAAGCCCACGCTGTCTTACCTGCTCCCGAGAATCCGCAGATCAACCTGACCCGCCGATCCGATGCTAGGCCTGGCTCGTTCGCCTGGGGCCGGTAGTGCGGTGGAATAACTGGGAAGTCCTGAAGCCGGAAAACTAACTGCTCAAACAGCGTTGGAAGGTCAGCGACAGTGAACAAGTGGTCGGTATAGGGAGCGCCGCCCGACGCGGCTAGCGCGGCAAACCCAGCGAGTTTCCAAACCAGGGTCTCTGGCAAGAGTGCGGCAAAGGGGAGGGTTGCTGCGAACTCGGCGCACCAGACAACAGCATTGGACGTACCATCCCACGCCGGAGGGAGCGCCGGTTCTTCGCGCCCCTCACGTCCTGGCCAGCGGAGAGTCACATCCACCGGCCACTGGGCTCCTCTCGTTGCCTCCACGAGCGAGGGGCCGGGCGCGCTGTTGCAGACGATCCAGAATGATGCTATTCCCTGTCGGGCGCCTGACGCATGCGCCTTGCGGAGCTCCGCGAACCTCTCAAGTACATTCTGAATGTCACTCGGAAGGAGAGGCTTCGACCGGGTCTTGACCTGTACATAGACACGCCGGCCGGCGAGCTGTACCTCGATGTCCTCGTCGCGCTCGACGAGTACGGCGATAGCTCCTGCCTTCGATGCCAAAAGAAGGCACCCAGCTGCGTAAAGGTGTTGGTAGAGGAAGCCTCGGTGGACACCTTCTATCCGCTCCAGTTGCCGGGGGTCCAGGACTGTAGGCGGTTCCGACAGTTCCGACATTGAGTTCGCTGTTCTCCGATTCGATCCCCTTTCCAGAAATCAGTGTCTCGGGAACAACCCGCGCCAACGGTCATGGTTTGCATGGAGAACTGGAATCGAGTTATTCGGCGTTCGGTGAGCCAGCACGATGACAAAGCCGCAATCGCCAAAGCCCCGTGGCTTCTTGCGATCCGCCCTCCTGCAGTAGGCGAGAAGGCCATCCTTCTCGGCCGGAGTGAAGTGCTCGCAGTCCACAGCGAAAATGTCATCGGACTTATCGAGAACATGGCGAGTGAGGAGCTTTAGCTTCGTCTCCTGCCCGATCCTTTCGACTGCCCGCTTGCCCGCTGCGACGAGAATCAGGTACGTTTTCGGATTGCCGGGCAGGAGTTCGGTAAGACCAGTGATTCCAAGCTTCGCATCACCATTCCACGCGCGGCAGGCTTGTTGTCCGGTCCCCGCGAAGTCATCAACGAACACAACACTATCCGCGGTTCCGAGATTCGCTTGCATCAGCTCTGCCTTGTGGATGAACACCTCGTTGTGTTGATTGCCGGCCATCCCAAGCGCCGTGCGGGCGCGATGAAGCATGGAATCCCCGCTTTCGCCAGCACTGACCGAGAAGGCCACGAACCTCCATTTGCCGACGCGCTGAGTCTTGCTCTTGTGCCAACCGGGCAAGCGGTCGACCGTCCTCCGAAGTGCGTCTTCCACGTCTTCTGGCTTCAGGAACGTCACCGCATCGAGCACTCTGGCACCCAAGTCGATATCCTGGCCCTTGAAGTTCCTGAGCCAGGTCTTGAGTCTTTCGTCTGTGGCAGCAACGCGATAGCCGTCGAACCGGTCAAGCCATCCTCGAATGCGGGCGCTGTCGATCGGCTTCCCCCGCGCTTTGGGTGTCCTCACTCCTTGATTCTCCGACCAGCGGCTTCGAGACACTTGCGAATGGATCGAAGGAGAGACTCCAGCGCCTTCCAGAGGTCTTCTTCGCCAATATAGGCCTCAACGTCGAGGTCCTTCAGTTCGTCTTCGAGCTTCTGGACCTTCACATGCAGAGACCTAGCCTGTGCCGAAACATCCGCAGCGGGGACGAGCAGGTGGTCCGGAGGCAGTTCGACCTTCTCCACGAATTCCTTGAGCCGCGGGATGAGGGCAGAAGTCTTGCCAGCCTTTCGGGCGTTGGCGATGTGCTGCTTCGCTTTCCGGAAATCCGTGACGGCCTTGATGCCCCCCTTGGGATCTTGGTACTTCTCCAACATCTTCTGCGTGAGTGCCGGGCGCGAGTACCCGGGCAACTTGGCCACGATCCGATCGCGAAGGAATGGATAGAGTTCGATGTAGAAATCCGCCTTCACGCGCTTTTCGGGATCGGGGTCCAGCATCCTGTCCTGATCCCCTTTAGGAAACGAAAGGAGTTTCTTGCACCGGACGATGACGGCCACATCGAGTCCGGTCAGCTCCGACAGCTTCTTCTCCGAGGTCTCCTTCATCTCCTTCATCAGAAGATCCACCTTGAGCGCCGTAGGCATTAGTTCCCAGTCCTCGCGGAGCTTGTGGATCTGGAACATCGTGACGATGTTCTGGACCAAGCTGGGCTCCGCGACCTGATTCACGGAAACCTTCGGCATCTGGAGTTTCTGCGCGCACATCCAGCGCCGCTGACCGTCCAGAATGATGAACTGACCATCCGACCCGCGCTGATAGACCGTCAGGGGGACAAGGATTCCCACGCGCTTGATCGACTCCTCCAGGGTCTGCATCGGGATCTTGTCGAACAGCATTCTCGGATTGTAGGGGTTGGGTTGGAGCTGGTCGGTGCGGAGATACTTCACGCCCACAGGTTCAGGGACGAGTGGTTTTTTGTGTTCGGTCATCTCGGCCTCCAGTCTCCATGCGGCATGGCCTACCCCCGCCCTTCGCAATTGGGAGAGTACAGGACCGCCTCCTTCACTCGCACCCTGCTTTGTGGATCAGCTGCCAGCGTCGAAGAGCGTGCAAGCGTCTTGGTCTTAAAGCCCTGGTAGAGCTTGAGAACGTCGCCGTGATTGGCGTTGGTAACGATCACGTATGCCCCAGCTGCCGAGAGTTCACACGCCCTCTTGGCGAGCCGTTTCTGGTCCTCCCAGGAAAACAGTGTCTGGTTGTAGTCGACGAACCCGTTGTTGTTGTGTCGCGTGACGTAGGGAGGATCGAGGTAAACGAGATCGTCCGGCTCTACGTCCTGAAGAGCCTTCTCGAAGTCACCGGAGCGAAGAGTCACAGCGGTACTTTGAAGAGCGCGGGCGCATTCACGAAGATTGCCGAAGTCCGCAATGAAGTCCGTCTTGGGTATCCCGTAGGGAACATTGAATCGGCCCTCTGAGTTGACGCGATAGAGACCATTCCAGCAGGTCTTGTTGAGATAGATGAATTCGGCGGCCCGCTTGAGCCTTCCCGGGCTGCATCGGCTGCGCGTCTTGTAGAAGAGTGTTCGATCGGGTTTCAGCGGCTTCAGGTGGCGGCTGACCGCCGCCACGTCGTCTCGAATCGCTGTGTAAACGTCGATGAGCTCGCTGCACTTGTCATTGAGCGATGCGCGATCCGGATTCAGCAGGAAGAAGAGCGCGCCTGATCCGACGAACGGTTCGTGGTATCGCCTGAACTTGTCAGGAAGGAACGGGACGATCTGGCGCGCAAGCCAGCGTTTCGATCCAGCCCATCGTAAGAAGGGCCGAGGTACAGCGCTGTACGGGGCATCAGCCCTTGTCTCCAATAGCTTCCGGTCGAGTGCCTGGTGGCCGTTCTGCTCAGCGACGGCCCCAGCGCGAGGGGAACCCGGACGGGTCATGGCTTCCCCCCGATGACTTCGAGGAACTCGGCGACGACGCGAAGTTGATCGTCGGGGACATCGTTTAGGACCAAGGGCGCGAAGTCCGGATTCTCTGGCAGAAGTTGGATTTCGGTATGCTTCCAGCTTCCCGTGGCGTCTCCTTTCTTCTCGCTACGATACCGCTTGACGGTGTAGCTGCCGCCGGTCTCGGGATCGCAGACTCCCCGATGTTGCACGAGAACAATGCGGTTCTGTCGCGTACCCTCGACCGGACTCTGGAACAGGCACCAGCTGCCATCCGGAATCCTCGGCTCCATGGAACGGCCGACAACCTGTGCGACGAACATACCGGGACGGAGCGGGTGGGGCGATTCCACGGCCACCCACTCGAAGCCATCGTCCTGGACATGCTGCGGATCGCCAAAAGCGCCTGCGGCGGCCTTGAGCGGGACAAGCGGCACGCAGGTGACGTATCGGTCTTCGGGACGACCATCCACCATCCTCAACTGCGGCGGAAGAGACCGATCGCGCACCCGGCCTTCTCCCATGCCCGATCCGACACGCAGCCGCCGATAGGCCTCCGAGGCCATCCAGGCACTCACGACCTGCCGAAAGGGAGCATCGTTCATGTACCGAACGAAGATCTCCTCGTTCTGATCCATCCGCTCGACAAAGAGCCGCTCCAGCAGGTTCCTGAACACCAGCTCGAACTTGTCCTCAGGGTTGACGGCAGCCGCCTGCCGCAGTCCGTCGTCCGTGACTGCGGCCTCGACGATCTGATCGAAGAAGAGCTGGTCGGCCTGGTTGAAGTCCGTGCCGAATCGTTCGTTCACCAAGTCGATGAGCTGCGACAGAGGGACTGCTTCCGCCCGTAGCGCTCCTGAGCCGACTTCCTTCGGTCCGTCGAGCGGTTGGGCCATACCTTCTTTAAGCGAGATCGACCCCTCGCTGATCTTCTGTAGGCGGTAGTACTCGAGCCGCACCTCGTCATCGAATTGATAAGCGGGACCACTCCGACGCCTGGGCAGCTTCGCTGCCAAATGGCGCAGGAACACATAGAGTCGTTCCAGATCCGAGTCCTGATAGGGGATGACCTGGCTCAGAAAGGCGTACAGGTTGCGGAGCGCCTGGATCTTGCCCCGCCAGAGCTCCGCCTTGTCCTCCTCGTTCTCCTGCAACACCGCGAATCGAGAAACCGCGGGATCGAGCGCTGTATTCATCGCCTGGTGGTCCAGTGCGCTCTGCCGTTGCTTGGGCTTGAAGTACACCGCGCAGAACCGTTCGACCTCCTCGTCGAGATAGATGCCGGAGGCGTCCAGCTCGCCCTTGATCGCGTAAATGTGGGCAGGGTCGACCTCTTCTCCCATCTCCGCGCCTTCGTAGTAGACCTTGAAGGCCTCGCGGATCTCTTCCCGGTCGTTCACGAAGTCGAGGATGAACGTGTCTTCCTTGAGCGGGTGAATGCGGTTCAGCCGCGATAGCGTCTGCACGGCCTGGATGCCCGCCAGCCGCTTGTCCACGTACATCGTGTGCAGCAGCGGCTGATCGAAGCCCGTCTGGTATTTCTCCGCGACCAGTAGGACTTGGTACTCCTGAGTCGCGAACTTCTCCGGCAGCTCCTTCTCGCGGATGCCGAGGTTCATTTTCTCCTCGGTGTAGGCTACGTCCGGGAGCTTGTCGTCCTGCACCGCTCCCGAGAACGCGACCAGCGTCTTGATCGCATAGCCCTTTTCCTCGATGTACCGGTCGAAACTCTGCTTGTAGCGCACGGCCTCGAGGCGGGAGCCGGTGACGACCATCGCCTTGGCCCGGCCCCCGATCTTGTGTCGCGTGACGGACTGGAAGTGCTCAACCATTATCTCCGTCTTCTGCGCGATATTGTGGGGGTGCAGGCGCAGGAAGCGCGCGAGCGCCCGAGCTGCTTGCTTCCGCTCGACGTTGGGATCGTCCTCGCAGGATTTGAGCAGCTTGAAATATGTGGCGTACGTCGTGTAGTTCTTCAGCACGTCGAGGATGAAGCCTTCCTCGATCGCCTGGCGCATGGTGTAGCGGTGAATCGGATCGCCGCCGCGCCCGAACACCGCGAGCGTCTTGTACTTCGGTGTGGCGGTGAAGGCGAAGAAGCTCAGGTTTGCCTGCCGCCCGCGCTTGGCCATGCTGCGGAACAGCTCTTCAAGGTCCTCGCGCCTCTCCTCCACGGCGCGCTTGCGCGCTTGTTCGCGCAACTCCTCCCCTCCGAGCACCTCCTTGAGGTCCGTCGCCGTCTCGCCGCCCTGCGAGCTGTGCGCCTCGTCGATGATCACCGCGCAGCGCCGTGTCGGCAGCGTGCCCTTTCCCTGCTCTCCCCGCTCCTCTTCCATCTTCAGCAACTGGCGCGACACAAAGGGAAACTTCTGGAGCGTTGTGATGATGATCGGAACGGCGTTCACCAGCGCTTCCGCGAGCTGCCGAGACCGCTCGTCGACCTGCTGCACCACGCCGCGCTTGTGCTCGAACTGGTAGATCGTGTCCTGGAGCTGCTGATCAAGCACGACGCGGTCGGTCACCACGATCACGCTGTCGAAGACGCGCTGATTGCCGGAATCGTGCAGAGATGCCAAGCGGTGCGCGAGCCAGCCGATCGTGTTGCTCTTGCCGCTGCCCGCCGAGTGCTCGACGAGGTAGTTGTGCCCGACGCCCTCGGCGCGAGCGGCGTCGACCAGCCGCCGGACTCCATCGAGCTGGTGGTAGCGAGGGAAGATCATCGACTCGACCTTCACCTTACGGCCCTGGTCGTCGCGCTTCTCGTCGATCTGCAGGTGAAGGAAGCGTGCGAGGATGTCGAGCAGGCTGTCGCGCTGCAGGACCTCCTCCCACAGATAGGAGGTGCGGTAGGTCCGCCCAGCGGGATCGGGCGGGTTGCCTGCGCCGCCCTCGCGACCCTTGTCGAAGGGTAGGAAGTGCGTCGCGTTCCCGGCCAGCCTGGTGGTCATGCGCACCGCTTCGGTGTCCGCAGCGAAGTGGACGAGCGTCCGCCGCTTGAACTCGAAGAGCGGCTCGCGCGGGTCGCGGTCGCGCCTGTACTGGCGCACCGCGTCGTCCACGGTCTGTCCGGTGAGGGGATTCTTTAGCTCGACCGTGGCAACGGGGATACCGTTCAGGCTCAGCGTCACATCGAGCGATTTCTCCGACTTCGGCGAGAAGTGGAGCTGGCGGGTGACCGCCAACCGGTTGGCCGCGTAGCGCGCTTCGAGCTCCGGATTCAGCTCATGAGCGGCCTTGAAGTAGGCCACGCGGAGCGTCCGGCCATAGCATTTGAAGCCGTGTCGCAACGTGGCAAGTGATCCGTTCGCGTCCATCCACTTGCACAAGTCTGCGAGAACTTGCTCGCCCGTCTTTGCGCCGTGCAGCGCTTCGAGCTTCGCCCACTCGGCGGGCTGTGTGTTGCGGATGAACGCGAGCACGGCCTCAGGAAAGATCGTGCGCTCGCGGTCGAACCCCTCGCGATCAAGGCGGAAGTAGCCATGCGACAGGAGATGCCCCTCAAGGACAGTTTCGAAGGCCGCTTCGTAGTGGCGCCCGTTGCTCATGATTACAGTTGCCCCCCGACCCGTGGAACAAGTTGCTCATTGCCATCGAAAGAAGGGTAGTGCGTCCCCAAAAAGGCTTCGCGGAGTCTTCGGCGCATGTCGGCATCACCCACAAAGACTGTCCACCAAATCGAGAACAATCCCCTACCGACAGCATTCTCGACGATCAACTCGCGCATCTGGATGGTGTTGTTCGCCGCGAGCCGACCTCGATCCATCGTTGCCATTTGCCAGATCTCGTTCCGGCGCAGCCACCGCCGATCGGAGGATGTGGGCTCGCGTCCCGCGTTCCCCGGGTACTTGTCGAGCCCCGCCAACTCAATGGTCGCTTGTGCTATCGCCCGTTGGGCTGCCAAAAGTCCCACTCTTGGCTGCACCAGACCACCCATCCCGTAGTCGAAGGCACGCAATGTGTTGTCACGGTCCGGCCAATAGAACCTATTCAGCGCGATGCGTTTCTTCCCCTTACTGGAGTTGCAGTTGACGCAACCCAACAGGAAGTTCCGCCACGCGGTCCGCAGTCGTGCGTGCCGCGACTTTGGCTGTACGTGCTCGACCGCGAGATGGGTCTCGATTTGTCGCTCGCAGTAGCTGCAGTAGTCGCCGAGGCGCGCCAGAAGATCCGCGCCGGCGTCCTGGTAGGTCGCATAGATGCCAGGAGCCGCCCCCTTCTCAACGGGTCGCATCGCCGCCCCCTCCGCGATGCGTCTCGCGTTCCAACTTCAGGAGCGCATGAAACGCTGGGTCGTCGCTGAATGGCGCTGAGACCTCGTTGAGCTTCTGCTCAGCGGCGTAAATGTCAGCCTCCTGCCTCCTCGGCGCGCGCAGCAAGCGAAAGTACTCCTCGGCGGCACTCATCATCTGGCGAAATCGCTCGCTCTTCTGCGGTACTTCCACTCCCATCACGTTTTCCGCGATATCTTCGATGCTTTTATCCGCGTACTCCACAAACTCTTCGGGATCGAGGTTGATCAGCTCACCCGGACGCAGTGACTGGATCACGAACGGCGAGTGCGTGGTGGTTATGAACTGGACATTTGGAAACACCTTGCGGAGTTTCTCGCCGACTTCGCGTTGCCACTTGGGGTGGAGATGCAGCTCCAACTCGTCGATCATGACCACGCCTGCCCCATGCAGCGGATCCTCGAGCACTGTGCGATCCGGATTCGCCAGCGCCAAGCGCCGTCCAAGATCGCAAACCAGTGCGAGGAATGAACGCTCGCCGTCCGATAGTTGCGACAGATCCAGGGGCACTCCATCCTTGTCCACCAGCATGCGAAGAGGTTCCTCCTGGACGCGGAGGTTCTCGAAGCCACCAAGGAAAGAGGTGAGCGCGCGGGAGATAGCCGCGACCGCGCGGTCGCCGAGGTAGCTTGGGTTGTCGCGTCGCTGGTCGCGTTCGAGCACGATTGCACTGCGATACCTGGCCATGAAGTCGCGGAAGTTCACGGTGCGGTTAAAGAGCGCTCCGACGTAAGCCACAGCCTGCCCCCGCGGCACCTCTGCTGGGAGTTTCTTGGGTAGGCGGTAGCCAGCTCGATCAGTCGTGTAGTAAACAGCTAGCGGGGCAGCGTCATCTGCTCGAGTGGCGTCCCCGTACGCGGTCCGCACCTCACGCTTGACCGCAGCAGGAAGCTTGGTCGTCGAGATCCGGCGGCGCTCCCGTTCAAAGGTGAGCTTGTACTCGAGCGGGATTCCTGCGCATGTCACTTTCATCCCCAACTCAGCGGAGGCTGCGCCGACGTTAACTTCCGACGCTGTGATTGTGCGATAACCACTGCGGGCGGGCGATACGAGCGGCAGGAAGCGCGAACAGAGTAGCGCGAGACCATCGAGAAGTGCCGTCTTGCCTTTGCCGTTGATGCCCGCAACAACGGTAAACCGGTCCGCGAAACGAAAGGAGGGCGGCTCGATGTGGACCCGATAGTTGCGAAGGGTAAGCTCGCGGATCCTCATCGCGTCACTTCACCTCCAACTGTCCGGTCACGGCGGCCGCTATGAGGGCGGAGCGGCGCTCCCTCAGCAGTGCAATTGTGCGCTCCGTCGCCAACGATGTCTCGTCAAGGTGCGCCGTTCGGCGAGAAACGCTGTGTACAATTGCACGCTGCTCAGCCGCAGGCGGTAAGAACAGCTGAAGCGTTTCGAATCTCTCGGGTTCAAGACGCCATTGATTGGTGCGAATGCCATTGGACATCGAAAGATATGCAGTCCTCAGCAGCGAATTCCTCAGCAGGAAGTGAAGGAACGAGGGCTCCTCGTTGTGCTGGGGAGCGTAAATGACGTAGTCCGGACTCGTGATCCCGCGAAGCGGTGAGATCCCAAGTGACCCCTGCCATGCTTTCATCTTGTTGATTACTAGGTCATTGGGGTTGACGAGCTGGTACTTATCTAGGTCGTTGGGAACTCGGTTGGCGTTGTCGTCGCGCGACGAGCGCTCGATTACTCCGTACTCCCGATAGACAGAGAGAACCAGCTCGTCCGGGAAACCCAGTCTCTTGATCTGCCGAAACAATCGTCCCAGGCGTGTTGGAGTCCAATGGACCGGAGCAAGCGGTAGCCACTCACAGGTCGTCTCCTTTAATTGCACTTGCGGATCGAGACCGCGAGTGACGGCGCGGGTGACGACGGCGCGGCGCTTCTCGGCCATAAGGGCGAGCACGTTCTCCTTCGCCGCAATCAACGCGTCGATTCGCGCCGCCTCGCGATCGAGGTAGTCGGCAATGGCGCGCTGTTTGGTGAGCGGGTGGACATAGACCGGAATGCTCGCCAGATCGGATGCATTGATCGCGGGGTAGCTCACGCCAACCGAACGTTTCTCCACTTCAGCCAGGAAGGCCGGCTCGCGCAACGCGTATTTGCAGTAACGGGCATCGAAATCACCGGGTCGTGGACGAACGACGGCAAACCCAGTCGACACAATGAGGTTCTCGGCCGGGCGGCTGATCTGCGCAATCGCCTGGAGGTACGTCCGGACCGTGGAGATGATCACATCACCGTCGCGGACCCGCCGGCGGGCGCGGCTCGGTGCCTCCTCGAACCGGTAGGTCGCGAGTTCGCCGATGTTCCCCGACGAGTCGACGTTGCTGATGTCCACGTACTGGAGTCCGAAGTCGGGATCAGTGTCTTCTGCGAGCGCCTCGTCGTTGAGCGTCGCGATGTACTTCAGCCTACGCTGAGCGGCCGAGCACCTGTCAGTCACTGCGTGACCTCCCGCATCAGCCGCATGATCTCCTCTTCTGCCTTCTTCAGCTCCGCGTCGATCTCCTCCAACGACCGGGGCGGCGTGTACTTGTAGAAATGGCGGTTGAAGTTGATCTCGTAGCCGACCTTGTCCTTGCTCCGGTCCATCCAGGCGTCGGGCACGTGAGGACGCACCTCGCGCTCGAAGTATGCGTCGATATCCTCCTTGAGCGGCACGTTCTCGAAGTCGCGCAGGTCGGCGTCGGGCTCGTAGTCGCCATCGCGCCCTTCTCTCAGGACCGGCTCGGCTTCGGGGTCTCTCTGGGTGAAAACGCTGCGGAAGAGCTTCTGCTCGGGCGCCTTCCAGCGTGATTTGCGCGCGTGCAGCAAGTTCTGGATGCGCTCCCAAACCGCATTCCAGTTGTGCTGCGGCTCGCGACCCAGCGCTTCGTCGATGGCCTGCACGTCATCAAGGAGGTGCGGGCAGGCGTCGAGAAAGCGCGCCTTGTCGTCGGTGGTCATCCGATAGGTGAGGCGCAGCCGGCGGTGGAGAGTGACGCGTGTGTAGCCGAAGTCGGCGTTGTCGAACACCTTCGAGCGCTCGCTGTCCTCAAAGCGCCCGTAGAGCCGGACGATCTCCTCGATCTGGCGCGCCGTCATGTGCCGGCGCTTGTCGCCGAGGCTGCGCTTGCTTTCCGCGCTCCCCCCGGCTGTCCAGAACTCGCGGGTGTCAAGGAGCTGGATCCTGCCCTTGCGCCGCCTCTCCTTGCGGTTGGTGACGATCCAGACGTAGGTGCCGATGCCGGTGTTGTAAAACATCTGCTCGGGCAGGGCGATGATGGCTTCGAGCCAGTCGTTCTCGATGATCCACTTGCGGATGTCGCTTTCTCCGGATCCCGCGCCGCCGGTGAAGAGCGGTGATCCGGAGAAGACGATGGCCAGGCGCGAGCCGTGCTTGTGCTCGGCGGGGCGCACCGGCTCGAACTTGGCGATCATGTGCTGGAGGAAGAGCAGGGCACCATCGTTCACGCGCGGCAGGCCCGCTCCGAAGCGGCCCGTGAAGCCGAGCTTGTCGTGCTCGTGCTCGATCTCCTTCTGCTGCTTCTTCCAGTCCACGCCGAACGGCGGATTGGTCAGGAAGTAGTCGAACGTCTCCCCCGAGAACTGGTCCTCTGTGAAGCTGTCGCCGAAGCGGATGTTGTTGCCGCCGCCATTGTGGTCAACCTGCTTCATCAGCATGTCCGAGGCCGCGGTGGCGAAGGCGCGCTTGTTGTAGTCCTGCCCGTAGACGTAGAGCTTCGCTTCGCCGTGATGGTCGCGCAGGTAGTTCTGCGCCTCGGCCAGCATGCCGGCGGTACCGCAGGCCGGGTCGAGCAACTTACGCACGGTGCCCGGCGCAGCGAGCAGCTTGTCGTCCTGAATGAAAAGGATGCTCACCATCAGCCGGATGACCTCGCGCGGTGTGAAGTGGTCTCCTGCGGTCTCATTCGCCAGTTCGTTAAAGCGGCGGATGAGGTTCTGGAAGATGAGCCCCATCTGCTCATTCGGCACGCGATCAGGGTGCAGGTCGACGTCGCAGAACTTCGAGGCGACGATGAAAAGGATGTTCGCCTCGCGCATCTTCTCGATCTCGTTCTCGAACTCGAAGAATTCGAAGATGCGGCGAACGTTGGCCGAGAAGCCCTTGATGTAGCTGACGAGGTGCTGAGCAATCTGGTCGGGATCGCCCTTGAGCTTCTCGAAATCGAGCGGCGAGTGGTTATGGAAGCGCTGGCCTGCGGCCTTGTTGAGCCGCGCGTCCAAGGCCTCGCCCTTGAACTTGTCCCTCGAGCGCTCGTACTCGGCAAGAACCTTCGCCTTCGTGGGACCGAGGACGCAGTCGAAACGACGTAGCACCGTCATGGGCAACATGACCCGCTCGTACTGCGGCGGCCGGTATGGTCCGCGCAGCAGATCGGCGATCTGCCAGATCAGGTTCGCAAAGTACTTGTGGTCAGGCGTGGAGCCCATTTCGCTCAACCGCCCCTTTCGCTGAAAGTGCTCACCGGCAACGTCCTCTCACGCTCCTCAAGATCTCTCCTACGAGAAAAGGCGCGCCAGCAAATCCGCGCCCGCCCTCCCCATGCTGCGCAATAAGTCCTGGATACGTTGTTTGGCGAGTGGCGAGGGGGCTGCGCGACCGTTCTCCCAACGGTTGATCGTCGGAAACGTGACTCCGAGTTTCGCGGCGAACTTCTCCTGGGTGAGATCGAGCCGCTTGCGAAGCTCGCGTACCAAGCTGGCCATGTCATCGCGAATTCCCTTCACGGCTCTCCTCCTGTGGCCAGCGCGGTGAATCATGTAGCCTGACCTATCAGTTGATATATCATGCGTCCGGACGTCAAGGAAAACGAAGGAGGCGAAGGGTCGCTCGCGATGCATAGCTGCTCGCTCGAAGGGCAAAGGGACAGGGAAGGGTGGTTGGCATACTCGAAGGGCTCAAGGGCTCGCCTCGCCCGCTCCAGGGCTCGGCTCGAGGGGCGAAGGGGCACTGATCACGAGAATAGATACTCGGACTTGAGCACCTCCGCGAGATCGAGCGCCCCGAGCGGCGGCGGCGGGGGAAGCTCGATCCCCGGCGCGCTCGCCTTCACCTGCTCGAAGAATCCAGGGAGCGTGAACTCCGTGTTGTGGAGGCGCACGAACTGCTCCCGCAACACCTCGTTCATGAGGTCCACGTCGCACGCGTGGACGGCGTAGCTGTCGTGGACCATCGCGAAGTCGCGGAGGCCGCGGCGGTAGAGCTCCTGGACCGTGAACATCAGGTGCGCCGCGTCGAGCGACTGGACCAGATTGGCGGTGATGCCGTTCTCCTGCTCCTTGAGGTCAATGCCCGCTCCTTCCTTGTGCCGGAGCGTCTGGAGCGTGATGAGCGCCGTGTCCACGCGATGCTCCTCGAACTCGCGGTAGTCATTCGTCACCTGGAAGCCGGTGGGGAGGGTCCACGGAATGGGTTTCCCCTTCTCCCCCAGGATGGTCGCCAGAGTGCGGAGCCACACCGTGATCTTGACGGCGTGAACGACAACTTCGCCGATGGCCTCGACGAGCCGTTCGGCGAGGAATTTCGACGTGTGCCCGTGCCTGACGAATCGATCCGGAAAGTCCTGTCGAACCGCTTCCCGGATTTGACCAAAGATCCCCTCGGGCGTGACGCCGTAGGGCGTCGTCATAGTCGGCTTCTTGACGAGCGCGCGGTCGATGATACCCCGCCAGGCCAGGATGTCCGGGTCGCCCAGCGCCTCATAGGGCTCGACGCGCTTGATGAGGCGATGGGCGACCTCCTGATAGATGTCCTGGGGCGCGGGAGACGGGACGACGTTGGTCCACCGAGCTCCTTCCGGGTCGCGCCCCAAGGCCGAGAAGTGCTGAAGGCCGTTGCACGTTCCATCCATCGCGACCGGCTGGCGGCTCACGAGCCCGGGCCCCTCGGCGAAATAACCCGCCCATTCCATGCACGCGGCCAGAAAGCGCCAGGGCTTCTCGGCCTTGACCCAGGACATTCGGCCATTCAAGGGCCTCTTCGCCGAATCGAGAATCACCTCCTCACAGTTCTTCACCCAAGCAACGCGCGCGTCGAAGGACAATTTGTCCACCCTGTGGCCGTAGAGGTTCGCGAGATGGACCGCAAGCCAGAAGGCCCCGCGCTCTCCGAGCGGCTTTCCTCGCCCGAACTCGAGGAGCGCCCGACCCGCGTCGTCGGTCTGCGGGTTGACCGTTTGGGGGATCGAGTAGAGTCTGCCCCGCCAGTCGAGATTGCAAGGGAAGTAGATCGCCTTCTCCCGGGCGAACGCATTCGCAAGCATGAGTCGCCTATTCATCGCATCGTGCGCGGAGAGGGTCTCGCGGTACCAGCGTGCGGTCAGGTCCTTCGCCTGATCGACGTCCGGGAGTGGGGGTGGGAGCACTTCTCTTGGCTCGCCCGACTGGTAGGCCTCGGCCATGACCTTGAGGAGGCGGCGGTTGATCCGCCACGGGGGCTCCTGAATTGCGTTCAGCACCTCGCAGGCGATCCGGTCATCCCCGTGGGGAAGCGGCTCTGCTACGCCGTCTTGGCGTTTGACGAGGCCGGGCGAGACCACGAGGTATCCGCCGCCTTTCCCGTCTTTCCAGCGGCGCGGGGGGATGATCATGGGCCGGTAGACGGGGACGAGGAGACACTCCGCGACTTGTTGTAGCTCTTTGACTTGCTGCTTTCCCTTGTCCGTGAGCTGGATCGTCGCCTGGGCCTTCGGGCGGTTCAGTTTGTATACAAGCCCCGTCTTCTCGACGGCCAGGTCGACCAGTGCCCCTCCCAGTTGGAGTCCCATATCGTCGTGGGCCCAGCTCTTCTTCCGGAAGGCTTCGATCTTCTCGGCCGCGTTCCGTCGAGCGTGCCAGGGGTTGCGATTCCGCTTGAGGAGGAGGTCGGCGAGGTCGCGCTCCCGGCCCCGGAGCTTGTCCCGCTGGTTTTCGATCCACGAGGACTGCGCGATCTCTCGCATGACGTTGATGGCCGGCGGACCCTCCTCGGTCATCTCCGGGTCGCCGAGCGATTTCAGGATGACGCCGAGCGTGATGAGGGCGAGCTTCTCGGCGTCGATCGCGATGAGCGCGACGCCGTAGGGCCACCGCGCCCCCTCCGAGACCGCGTCCTGCTGCTCCCGGATGGCCTTGGCGAGCGGTTCGAAGGCCGCCTGGAGGAGCCGCATGGGCCCCCGCGCGGCCGACCTCTTGACGCGCCGCTTGGCCTCTTCGATGGCGTCGGTCTCGATCTCCAGCTCCCGCCGTTCGAGCTTGGTCACGCGGAAGGGGAGGCTATCAAGCCACTGATCGAAAGTCTACGGATAAGGAAGGATAGCAGTCCGTCATCATCCCTTTCCCGTCCCTTCTCGAGCCTCCCGGCCCCAGCCGGCGCTCCCATGGACGGGTCATGGGCACCCCGACCCGGGAACCTGCGTGGCTCCCGAATCGGGGTGCCCCTGGCCCCCAGAAGGAGGTAGTGCGTGGCAAGTGGCTGGAAGGCAAGAGCCTACGGGAGGCGGCGGAGGCGGAAGGGCATCGTCCGGCTGAGGCACGAGGTCGCGAAAGGCGAGGCCTTCGAGATCCTCGTGGCCCGCCTGGCGTCCAAGGCCGAAGGACTCGACCGCGAGAAAGCGGCCTGGTTTCTCCGGCACCTTGGGCGTCCCCCCAAGCGAACGACCGCCTGAACGCCCCACCCGCTCCCCCCACCCTCCCTCCGGCGGCATGCGCCGCCGGAGGGAGGCCCCTTTACTCCCCCTCTCGTCGCCGGGCCGCCGCCCGGACCCGATATGAACCCCTGAAAGAAAGCGAGGCAGAATGAAGGAACCCAACACCCCCCTCGAACGGCAGCTCATCTCCATCCTCGCCGCCAACCGCGAGGACGCCTACGGCACGCAGCGGAAGCGCTCGGGCGAACTCTCCCAGGCGGCCCGCGGGCTCCACGACCACTTCGGCCTCCAGAAGTGGGCTAACCTCGGGGCCAAGCACGTCGCCTATGTGGTCGAGTCGTGGAAGGCCCAGTACGCGGGCAAGCGCACGCTCGACCAGAAGCTCACCCACTTCCGCTGGCTCGTCCGGAAGATCGGGAAGGCGAACCTCCTCCCGCGGGAGAACCGGGAACTCGGCATCGAGCCCGCCCCGCGCTACACGAGGGCCGGGAAGTTCCTCAGCGAGGAGCGCCTCCGCGAGATCCTGGACGGCGTCGCCGACGACCCCCGCCGGAGGATGGCCGTCCTCCTCGGGCGGCACCTCGGACTCCGCTTTCGGGAGGCGATGCTCTTCCGCCCCTGGCGCGACTGGGAGGAGAGCGGACGCATCTGGGTCAAGCGCGGCACGAAAGGCGGGCGGCCCCGATACCTCTTCCTCCACAACCCCCGCCAGCGGGAGGTTCTGGAGGAGGCGCGAGCGCTCGTCCACGGCCAGGACGCCGCCCTCATCCCCCAGGAAGCCGCGACCTGGGAGCAGTGGCGTCAGGCGTCCTACCACAAGCTCCGAAAGGCGGGCATGAGCCGGAAGCTGGACGCCGTCTTCCACGACCTCCGCCGGACCTACGCGGGGGAGAGGATGCACTACCTCATCCGCGTCCGAGGTCTCGACCAGGAACACGCCGAGCGCATCGTCACCCGCGAACTCGGCCACAACCGCCGCGAAGTCCTGCGGTGGTACCTGGAGGACCAGGACCTCATCGTCGCAGTTGTCGATGGCGCGTCCTCCCCGGGAGCCGCCCCTTCCGTCACTCCATTCGGAGGAAACGTATGAGGGAACGCTGGACTGGGGGAAGTAGAAAAACCACCGGCAACGACGAATCCCGCGAACCTTGCGAGGGCTCGCGGGTTAAAGAGGGCGTCCGTTCCTTCAATGTCGAGGAGCTGGACCGGCTCGCCCGGGTCTTTCGCCTCCTCGACACCTGGGACCGCGCCCAGCGGTCCGAAGCGAAAGTGAGGAAAGCCGCATGACCCAGAAAGCCATCCGCTTCTTCCGCGTCTCCTCCAAGGAGCAGGAGGAGGGGTACTCCCTCGAGGCCCAGGAGAAGGCTAGCCTCGAGCACGAGCGCCGGAACGACCTCGAGGCCGTCCGCAGATGGGCGGTCGCCGAGACCGCCAAGACCTCCGAGCTCCGCAAGGCCTTCAAGGAGATGGTCGAGTTCGTCCGGAAGAACCCCTCCGTCAAGGTCCTGCTCTTCGAGAAGCCCGACCGGATGACGCGCAACTTCCGGGATCTCGTGACGATCTACGACCTGATCGAGAAGCACGGGAAGGAGATCCACTTCTTCAAGACCGGCCTCAAGATCAACCGGGAGTCCAAGTCGAGCGACCAGATCCAGCTCGACATCCAGGTGGTCCTGGCCCGGAACTTCATCAACAACCTCCGCGAGGAGGTCATGAAGGGCCTGAAGATGAAGCTCGAGAAGGGGGGGTGGCCCGGCACCGCCCGGATCGGCTACCGGAACAACAAGGCCACGGCCGAGATCGAAGTCGATCCCGTTCAGGGGCCCATCGTGAAGAAGCTCTGGGAGCTTTACGCGACGGGCAACTACACCGTCCCCCGGATCGAGAAGATGGCCGGCGAGATGGGCCTCCGCTACGGCAACAACCCCAAGCCCCTCTCGCGTGCCTCACTCTACACCATGTTCCGGAGCCCGCTCTACCACGGCGTCGTGCGCTGGAACGGCCAGGAGAAGCCGGGCACCCACGAGCCGCTTATCACGAAGGACGTCTTCGACCGCGTCCAGCGCATCCTCGGCAACGAGAAGTGCTCCAAGAGCCTGAAGTTCGCCTTCCGCGGCCTACCGACCTGCGGGACCTGCGGGGGGTTCATCACCGCCGAGCGGCACGTCAAATCGCTGCCCGGCGGGAAGCGCGAGTACGTCTACTACCGCTGCACGGGCTGGAAGAACGGCGGAGCCGTCTGCGCCGACAGCTACATCCGGGAGGAGGACCTCGTCCAGCAGCTCGGTCTCCCGCTGAAGGAGCTGAAATTCGACGTGAAGACCCTGGCGGACCTCCAGGCCGCGCTCAAGAAGAGCTACGCCGCCGAGAAAGAGTTCGCCGCGGAACGGACGGGCGTCCTCCGGGCCGAGGAGTCCCGCCTCAAGAACCGCATCGACCAAGCCTACAACGACAAGCTGGACGGCCTGATCACCGCCGAGGAGTATTCCGACAAGGTACACGCTTGGCGCGACCGCCTGGCCAAGGTCCGGGCGGAACTTGGGGGGTTCGAGGGCGCGCACGACCTCTACCTCGACGAGGCGTCCCGAATCCTAGAAATCGCCCAGAAGGCCTACGACGTCTACCTGGCCCAGCCCGACAACTTCGAGCGGCGCAAGCTCCTCGACGACCTTGTTTCTAAAGTGGTCATCAAGGACAAGATGGCCCTTTCGAACCTCAAGGAACCGTTCCAAACCCTTGCTAGAGTGGCCTCCGCCGCAAATTCGGGGGAGGCCGATCAAGGGTGGTACCCCTCCGTTGAGGCTGGACGAAACAAATCCCCCCAGCGACGGCTGCGGGCCGCCACGCGGTTTTTCACCCGGGCCCGGGGCAAGCGGCGGTTCTTCGCGCTCGACGAGAAGCCCGAGCTCCTCAAGCACCTCGATACCATCGACCAGAGGGCCTGGGAGCAGTACGAGGCCCACCTGAAGCGCATTCCCGCCCTCGAACGCGCCGGATTTTACCAGCGCCTCATGGCGGAGCACAAGCTCCGGAGCGTCTGCGCCCTGGCCCGGATGGTCGGGAAGACCGAGGAGGGCATCCGGCCCTACCTCAATCTCCTCAAGCTGCCCGCCCCCATCCTCCAGTACCTCCGGGAGCACCGCGACCCCGCCACCGTGCGCTACTTCAGCGAGAAGCGCCTCCGGCCGCTCCTCCGGCTCGGCGACCCTCGCGAGGCCTGGCGGCGCTTCCAGCGGATGATCCGCCAAGCCCGCCGGGAGGCGGGAATCTGGAAGCCCGATGGCCAGGAGCCGACCGTGGAAGCGCAGTGACCCTTGGGCGTGGCCCCTCCCCCCTGGTGGGAGGAGGGGTCACCCGCCCGCCCCGCCGAGGTGGGGCGAACGGGTGAGCCGCGTTCTTTGAAACCCAGGCGAGTACCCCCGCTGCGCGGGGAGGATGGGCGTCCTCTCGGCGGCGCGGCAGGGTCGGGGCCACGGGCGCGGGCTGGCCGAACGGGATGAAAAGCGGAGGCTTTCCAGGACCGGTCGGTCGGGCCGCCGCCGGACCCCAGAGGGGTCGGACTCGCGGCGCGAGTGCCGGCCTCGACCTTGCCGCGCCTGTACTACTACCCCTTTCCCTTATCCCTTACCCCTTGCCCCCTCCCCACCCCACCACCCGAGACCGGGCGACTGGCACCACCTCGTCCGGATCTTGGCGGATGGGTCGCGCAGCGGGGGCGCTCACGCGGCGGCCGGACCGATGCACCCCGGCCGCCCGGAGGCCTGGTCCTCGGGCTCCGGCCTGAACCCTTCGACGGGCTCAGGGTGAAGCGGGATCGCGCGTGGTCCCGAGGGGACGGGCGGTGCGTGCACGTAACGGCGCCGGAAGGCGCCCGGTACGTGCCACGCACCCGGGTTTTGCGGCGCTTGCCCATCGAAAAAGCGCCGCCTCTCCGGAATCGCTCCCGGCGGTTCCGCGCTGAACACGACAATCGCGCGAATTCAAGGGGGTATGTCGGGTGGAAGAACCGTGGAAAGTCTAGCGCGACCCTGGGGGGTCCGAAGGAAGTTCGCGATGCTCGCAGCGATGAAGCAAGACCTGCACGACCGGCTCTGGAAGGCCCACGAGCGGTGGCTCAACCTCCAGAAGGCCGGCGAAGCGGGCCCTCAAGCTCAGGGGCTTGAGGGAGGCGGGAGATCCGAATCTGCTGCGGACGGTGCCGGCCACCCGGGAGGATCGGGAACTCCGGGAAGGGGATCGGCTTACTTTGAAAGGCGTGACCTGAACCGCATGCTGCTCGCTGGCCGAGTCGCGCGTGCGCGATATCGAAGGGGTGAAGGACGCGGTCGTCGACATGGTGAGAATGGAGATCGTGGTTACACGGGATGAAGAGAAGGTCGATCTGATCGAGGTCATTCGCAACCTCCGCGAAGCGGGATTCGACGCGGCGCTGAAGAGATGAGCGGCGGGAAGGAGCGGCAGTCGAGTCCGAGCAGGAAGAGAAACGTCATGTGGCAGGATCCCCAACGGGCCTCGCGTCCCGAGTTCGGCTGCGGCGCGTGAAGATTCGCGATTGCGTGACTCTCCTGATCCGAGCCTCCATGGGGCCCGGCGGGTAGGCTCCATCGGCGGGAATGCCCGCCTGGACCGACTTCAGGCAGAGCACCCCGGTTGCCCGGCCAGCTTCGCATTCGTCGACACGATTCATTGAATACTGGAGTCGGCTCCAGATTCGTTACAGAAGTGCTCGGAGGTGGCTCCATGGGGATCGGCGACGGGCAACCAGATTGGCGAGGTCAAGCAGCTCATCGGAGAATCGACATGCGCAAGCGGATGGCCGGGAGGGGACTGACTCTTTTCTTCGTGGGACTCCTCCCTGCATCGGCGGTCGGACAGGCCTGACCCGCCTGAAGCAACCCCACGATCCCCACTCGTGGAGAAGACGAGGCCCGTGTGGTCTCGAGGTGCTGGAAGAAGGACGCATTTCGGCTCTCGCTCGACGTGCTCTACGGATCGGATTTCGAGGGCGGCCACCCCGAGACAAAGGGGCTTACGCCAGCGGGACAGGTGATCACGGTTCCTGGACGCCGGCACGAAGTGACGCTCGACCTGACCCGGATCCAGATCTCGACAGACTACGCGCTCGCCGACGACTGGCAGGGTCGCCTGCGTTTGCCCTACGACATCAAAGATCAGGAGTCCGAGGTCACGTTCGTCGAATCCGCAACAGCAGCCGAACGGGAGGCCATGCTCCGAAATCTGGAGATCCACCACCGAGACGAAACCTATTCCGGATTCGGCGACGCCTCGCTTCTGGCCGCCCACCGGCTGACCGACGTGCTGTGACAGGAAGACATCCTCGTTCTTTCCGCCGGGAGCAGCGTCCCGGTCGGGAAAACGGAGAAGAACCCTCTGGAGGCGGCAGTCGGGGGAGAGAGGCGCCTCCATCTCCAGTTCGGAACGGGTACCCTCGATCCACTCTTGGAACTCTCCTACGTCCTTCCGTTATCGCCGTCGTTCTCCCTCTCGTTCTTCGGCTCCGGGCGGTTTCCGTTCTACGAGAATCCGAAGGGGTATGAGGGTCCGACCGAGTCGACCGGCGTCGCGGCGCTCCGATGGGCCGCGATGGAGCGGCTCAGCCTGCACGCGAACTATACGCTCTTCCACCAAGGATTCGCGCGTTGGGACGGGGAACGCGACCCGAACATCGGCGTGATCGCCCACATGGCACTGATCGGGGCATCGTACCGGCTTTCGGAGGACGCGTCCGTCGGGCTGGACCTGCGCCTTCCGATCGACCAACGGCCGATCGGCGACGGGGATGCCTTCGAGTTCGGGCCGACGTTGCTTGCGAACCTGTCCTTCGGATTCTGACGGGAGAAATGAAGGGCGCTTTCCGGATGGAAAGCCTCCAATCACACGGCCCGGAACCGAGGGCGAGTGGGCGTACGTGGATGGGCGGTCTATGCGTCAATTGGGCTTCTCTCCCCGGGCCACGCCCCCCCCGACTTCCTACTCTGCCGGGGCGGCCCGGGCGATGAAGCCGTAGCCCTCGATATGATCCGCGACCTCGCGCCGGGCCGCCCCGAGGCGGTCCTTCTCGACGAGCGCCTCGAAGCGTCCCTCCATCGTCAGTCTCGCGTGGGCCACGCCCTTGACTCGCCCGGACATCTCCACGAGATCGTCCAGGCAGTCCTTGCAGTCGACGCCGTCGACCTGGAACCGCAGCCAGGCGTGCGATTCCGGCGCGGCCATCACGCCGGCGGACTCGAGCCTCCTGGCCATATCGGCCGGGTCGATCGTCGCGCGGGCCGACCAAATCTCGATCCGGTCGCCGTCCACGCGGACGCCCGGGTAGGGAAGGTAGTCCTTCGACCGATCGATCCTGCCGGGGTCCGGGTGCTGGAAGGTCTTCTTGACCGCCGCCGTGTCCACCGGTTTTGCCGCCCGGTAGACGAACCGGACGGGGTCCTCGAGCGTCGCCTCGATCCCGGCCGCGGCAAGGTCCTCCACGAGCGCCTCGTAGTCGTTCCCGAACTCCGGCTCGGCCGCAAGCCAAGCGTACCACTGGTTGCGCGCGACGAACTTGTCCGAGATCCCCTTTCGCGGAAACAGAATGTCCCGAGCCCGGCGGACGAGGGGCCCGTCCTGGTACCCGGCGATGTGGAGCCGGACCACGTGGGAGGACACGCCTCCCATCACGGGGATCGGGTTTCAGCGTCACTCCTTGGGGTCGCCTCTCTCCCCTTGCGCCCAAACCCCGGTCGCCGAGAGCGCCATCCACGCCGCCGCCGCCACGAGCCTCCGCATCACTCCGCCTCCTTCTCCCAGGGAACGAGCGCCTCCGGCACGAGGCCCCAGTTCCTGAGCACGAGATGCGACTTGCCCCCTTCGCCCTTCCAGCCGTGCACCACGCCCCGCACCCAAATCCGCTCCTTTGCGGAGGCGACCGCCTCCCGCCCCACGGGGTTGAGCCGGAGGGGTATCTCCTGTCCCGTCGGATGAAGGGCGAAGACGGGGCCGCCCTCCCTCTCCCCGATCGTCCCGAACGCCTCCAGCGTCACCCGGTTGAGCGTGTAGCCGACCTGGTCGATCCTCTTCTTGAAGACCTCGAACCGGAACTCCACCGGGCTCCCGTACTGGACCATCGCCCGGCTCTGGGCCAGGTTCACGTTCACTTCGCGCGCGCCTGACAGGCGCGAGAGGGACTCGAAGGTCCCCTGCCCTCAGGCGTTTCAGGTCATGCCCCAGACCTCCAGCGTGACCAGGGCGAAATCCTGCGGGTTCATCCCCGACTGCTCCACCTCGTAGACCGGGCGGCCGTACTTGGCGCATCCCGTGAGCAGGAGCAGGGCGAACGCGAACAGTCTCATGTCAGAAGCTCCATCGGAAGCCGATGAGCACCCGCCAGTCCTCGCCGAGTTGGGTGCCGTCGTAGCGCTGGTAGGCGGGGATCCCGAAATACCCCTCGAAGACGAGTTCCGGCCGCGGGGCGTAGCCCACGAACGGGCTCACCCAGACGAGGTCCCCTCCCGAGTTCGAGACCGTCTTCCCGCCGATCCGCTCCCGGAAAAGGTGCACCCAGGAGAGGTCGAGCCCGACCTTGAACTCCGGCCCAGGGAAGGCCATCTGGATCGGAAAGTACGCCCCCGCCACGCCCAGGACGAGCTCGTCCGATGCGTCCACGTCCTTGGCGCCCTCCGTGTTCCAGCGGTAGAAGACGCCCGCATCGAGGTCCCAGAGCTGCCAGCGCTCGGAGTAGGCCACCGCGGCGAACGGGCTCCACGCCCCCGACCCCAGCCAGACCGGCCGCTCGGGAAGGTCCGCCGTCTCGCCCGTGGGCGTCTGGAGCCCGAGGATGAACGCCATCTGCTTGGAGTTCAGGATCCTGTCTTCCCGCAAGAAGCGGTACTTCGCGGAGACGCTCACGTCGCCCACGCCGTTGTCCTCCAGGTCGCCCGCCGCCGAGTCGCGCTCCTTGGAGACGTAAGGCGCGGTCAGCCCCAGGGTGAGGTCCGTGATCAGCCCGTACGTGAGGTTGACGAGGACGACGTCCGACCTGATGCGGACGTCGTTCGGGTTCCCCGTCCGGTCGTCCCCGTCGAAGAAGTGGCTCCGCTCCCGATGGGCGTAGGCGGCGTTGACTCGCGTTCCTTCCTGGAAAAGGGTGATCCCCGTCTGGGTCTCTCCCTGCGCGTAGGCGGCGGTCGAGAGTCCCAGGACGAACAACGCTGAGGCCCACGGCCTACTCCTCATCGGGCCTTCAACCGATCTCGCGCTTGCCCCTGAACTCCGGCGCCCGGCCCCACGAGAGGTCGTCCATCTTGTAGGAGCCCTTTTTCACCGCCTCGATCACCTGCCCGTACGACACGCCGGGCGCGTCCTCCGCCAGCTTCACGAAGACGTAGGACTCCTTCCTGAGCCGGATGTCGAGCTCCGCGGCCTCCACCCCTTTCAGACCTGAAAGGTGCTTGAGCGCGTTTCGCGCTCAGCCGCCTCAGCCCATCCCGGAGACCACGACCTGGAAGGACGTGTCGAAGACGATGGACCCGCGGTCCACCTTGAAGGGGCTCCCCTCCAGCGCTTTCTCGAGCGCGGCGAGACGGAGTTCGGCCTTATCGTGAAGAACCAGGGTCGCCGTTCCTCCCTCCAGACGGACGTCCTTCACCACGGGCTCCGGCTCCCTGGCGTCCGAGGCGCGCTTCGACGCGATCGCCTTCACCCTCTCGGCGAAGGCGGCCGGGTTGCTTCCGGCGAGGCCCTCCACCCTGATCCGCGCGGAGCTCGCGGCTTCCTCCGCCTGGATCCGACTCATCCCGTCGGGAGCGGACAGGCGCCCGACGATCTCCTCGGTCGAGCCCGGGGCCGCTCCCAGCGCGGCCGCCGCGAGGATCGCCATGATGGCCTTCATCGTTTCCTCCCTGCCCTTTCACCGGTTCGAAGGCGCGTCCGGGGCTGCCTGTTTCTTCTTGTCCCCGCAGGGGCAGGGCCCTTCCCCTTTCGGGGCCAGCCCGGCGCCGGCCTTGCCCGTGCCGCAGAAGCCGCAGCACTCATCGGCGGACTTCGGCGCGCCGACGACCTTGCTGGCCGCGCAGCAGCCCTTGGCGGACGCGACGGCAACGTCCTTCCTCTCCGTGCAGCAGCCCATCTTCTCGACATCCCTTCCGTTGGCCATGAGGGAGGACTTCTCTCCACCCGAACAGGACGTCCAGGCCGACACCGACGCGGCCAGGACGGCTGCCATCAGGACCTTTCCGATCGTCATCGTCTTTCTCCTCTCGAAGCCACGATTCTCCGGATCCGATCCAACTGCTCCGGGGTCAGGGTCATTCGGGTCTTGGCGATGGTAAGCACCTTGTCGACGAAGGCCCCGGCCTGAAGGTGCCCGAGCTCCTCGGCCCGGGACCTGACCTTGTCCTCGTCGATGGGCGTCGCCTCAAGGAGCTTCCGGAGCTCCTCCATCCTGGCGTCGATCTCCCGATCGCGCTCCGTTCGCTGGGCGATTCAGCCGTCGCAGCAGAGCATCTGGGCGCGCTGTTCGGCCGTCAGGCCGATGTCGCGCGGCTTGACCGCGCGCGGCCCGTCGGGAACCGCCGGCCGCGGGCGTCCCGCGGGGTAAAGGTGGGCGCCGAGCGAGGCCGCGAGCGCCCCCGCCAGGAACCATGGGACGAGGCGTCTCATGGCTTTCTCCCTTCGGAAAACACGGAGGCCAGGAGACCCTCCACGGGAGGGTCGACTTCGAGCGCCTCGGCTTCGCCCACCCGGGCCGAGGCCGCGGAGGTCATGAGATCCGAGAGATAGGCCTCTTCGGCCGCGATAGCCGCCGTCGGCGGGGCGGCCGGACCGACAGATAGGACGGAGAGGCCGGCCAGCGCCGCCAGAACGCCTGCTGCCGCCGCCCCGAGGCGGGGGGCCCAGCGCCTGAACGCCCGTCGCGCCGGGTGTCGGCGGCGCTCTTCGAGCGTCGCCAGGAGCCGTCTCCAGACGCGCTCAGGCGGCGCGACGGGCGGCGTCTGGAGGGCCGCCTGGAGTCGCCGCAACGCCGCGAGTTGTTCGGCGCACGCCCCGCAACCCGAAAGGTGCGCCCCCAGGGCGTGGCGCTCCAGGGCCGGTGCCGTCCCGTCCAGGTGGCTCGACAACTGATCGCGGACGTCTTCGCATCTCATGGCCAACCTCTTGGGCACCGATGTCACCCTTTCTCTTCCGTGGATCGTGAAAGAAGTTCTCGGAGCTTCTCTCGCCCTCGTGCGACCCTGCTCATCGCGGTCCCCGGGGAGATCTCGAGAGCCCGGGCGACCTCTTCGTAGGAGAGTCCCTCGACGTCCTTGAGCGCCACCGCGGCCTTGAGCTTGGGGCTGAGGATGGCCAGGAGCTTGAGGACCCCATAATCCTCCGGCGGTGCGGAGGCGGGGGGATCGGACCGCCGACTGAAAAGCGACCACGGGAGGACCCTCGACCGGCGCAGGCTCCTCAGGCGATTGAGGCAGTGATTGACCGCGATCCGGTAGATCCATGTCTTCGGGCTCGCTTCCCGGCGGAAAGAGGCGAGGTCGTCGTGGACGGCCAGGAAGACGTCGTGAACCGCATCCTCGGCGTCCTGAGTCCCGAGTCCCATGCCAAGGGCCAGCCGGAAGACGAAGGGTGCATACTCGCGGTAAAGAGCTTCGTAAGCCGCGTCCGTTGCGGCCGGGGCGCCGGCGGGGACGACGTGATCCTCCATGAGATGAGGGTTCACTCCTTCTTGGGCACCGCAGAGGCCTCCAGTCTTCCGCTGATTCTACAGGCACACGGAGGTGACCTACCCGCCGTGGGGAGCCCGCCAGATCCTGCGGACGCCCGACCATCGAAGTACCCCTCCTCCTAACGAGGGGCCGAGCCCGCGAGCGTGCCCGACGGGCTTGACTCTCCCCGGGGTTTGTGGGAATATACCCCCTAGGGGTATTGCTCTCCGATGGGAGGCCCTCGATGGCGAAGACGGCGCTCATGGCGACGAGGTACCTTGCGGACGAGGACCGATCGGCCCTCATCCGGCGCCTGAACCGGGCCCACGGCCAGATCGGAGCGCTCCGGAAAATGGTCGAGGAGTCCGAGTGCGTGGACAAACTCCTCATCCAGATCAGCGCCGCGAAGTCGGCGCTCACCCAGGTGGCGCTCGAACTCATGGAAAAGCACCTGGTCAACTGCACGGAGACCTGCATGGGCGGCGATCGGGAGGAGAACATCCGCCGGGTTACCCGGGCCCTTGCGGCGGTCCTGAAGAACGCGTAGGGACGAGCATGAGGGAGAAGGGCCTTTGGGCCGGCCTCGGCGCCGTGGCGGCGGCCGTCTTGGGATCGTCCTGCTGCTGGCTCCCGATCCTCCTCCTGGCGTTGGGGGCCGGCACTGCGGCGACGTCGGTTACGGGATTGGTCGAATCCTACCGCTGGCCCATCGTCGCGGTCGCCCTATTCCTCCTGGGGACGGCCGCCTACTTCACGTACTTCCACAAGGCGGCGGGCGAATGCTGACCCCGGACGGGAAAGGCGTTGCGGAGGTCCCGCATCAAGTCGCTGAACCGCTGGATGCTCCCCTTTCCGGGGGTCTTCGTCCTGGGATTCACGATCCTTCCCAACCGGATCCTCTCGCTCGTGGCGGCTCCATCCGCGGCGGACATCAGGGGCGACGAGGAGACGATCATCGTCACTCTCTCCGTCCCCGGGATGACGTGACCCGTTTCCTGACCCGCGAGGGTCAAGCACGCCCTGTAGGGCGTGACGGGAGTGAAGTCCGTATCCGTCGATTTCAGGACGGCGTCGGCCCGCGTGGCCTACGCGAGGGGTCGCCCGACTGAGGCCCTGCTTGAAGCGCTCAAGAAGGCCGGCTATCCCCGATCGGAGGTGAGGCCATGATCCGCATCGTGCCCGCAATGGCTTGCGTGGCGCTCGCGTTCTCCTGCTCCAAGGAACCGGACGAGGCTTCGCCCCGGACCGACTCGCCGGTCCTGGCGATCAAGGTCGACGGCATGCAGCGGGGGGCCGGTACCTATGGCCTGCGCCGACGGGCTGCCCGGGACATCTACGCCCGGACCTATGCAGGCAGGGTGGTCGACGGCCTCTCCCCCCGGGGCGCCCGACGGGAGGCCAGCGCCGACGCCGTCGAGCGCCTTGGCGACGGGCGGGTTCGAACCGACGTGGCGGCCTGTTACCTGGACCCCGCTGCCTGATCGGAGACGTGGACGATAGAGTCTCAAGGGGATAGACTTCAGGGATTCTGATCAAGAAAGCGGCCTGGAACCCAATTCCTGTCGTTGACCCTGGCACGACTGGATTCGAGCGGCCAAGGGGCGAGGACCCGTCCACGAGGCCGTTGACGGTGCGGTTGGGCATTGAGGCCCGGCCGGCTTCTCAACCCATTCCCCAGAGCCGGACGTCTTGAGACCCATGGAGCTTCGACGGCCATGACGTTGACTCCCAGCTTTCGCAAGTTCGTCCTCACCTCGCATGTCGCTTCCTCCGTCGGCTGGCTCGGCGCAGTCGCCTCCTTCCTCGCTCTCGCGGTGGCCAGCCTGACCAGGCAGGATGCCCACATGGTACGGTCCGCCTATCTTGCCGCAGAGCTGGTCACATGGTGGATCATCGTGCCGTTGGCGTTTGCCTCGTTTCTTACCGGGCTCGTCCAGGGACTCGGGACTTCGTGGGGTGTGTTCCGACACTATTGGGTCCTAGCAAAGCTCCTGATCACAGTCCTTGCGACGATTCTGCTACTCGTTCACCTCCGCCCCATCGGTCACTTGGCACGTGTCGTCGCCGAAACGACATTGGCCGAGGGCGAGCTCGCGGGGATTCGCATCCAACTCGTGGCCAACTCGGGCGCGGGACTCCTGGCGTTGCTTGTGGCCACGGCGCTCGCGCTGTACAAGCCGCGTGGATTGACGCCGTACGGCGTACGGCGGCGAAGCGAGGCGGCTGAGCAACGCCTCGAGCCCGCCCCTGAAGCCGACGCTGGTTCCCGGAACGGCGCGGTCTCCAGAACACCTGCGTGGGTGAAGACGGCCGCGTTCGTGGCGCTCGCCTTGCTCGTCCTGTTTCTCCTGCTACACCTCGCGGGCATGGGTCTCGGGGGTCATGCACGAGGGCGATGAATTGTCGGGGAACGGGGAGAGACCTCGACCGCAGTCGAGGGCCGCCGCCCCGTTCCTTCCTTCAGGCCATTGACGACGGTCGTCGGCGTCCGCCGGTCGCACACTGCGGGCGGCATGCGACCCCACCATGAGGACGGTCCCGGGCGTGGAGCTGGGCTCGGTGAGTCGCAGGCTTCCACGCCCGGAACACGCCTGGATCGGGGTGGAGGGTCATCCCCGCCCTGAGTTTCATTTGTCCGATCTCATCTCGGTCCTACCGATCGGGAGTCCGCGGAATACGACGTCGTCGACGACCACGCCCGCGCCCCTGAGCGTGGCCAAGACGCTTCTCATCCTCGGAACCTTCGTCTCGTCGAATGACAGGAAGAGTCGCGCCTCGTTCCCGGACAGTCATTGAACGTCGACGGACTTGAAGCCATCATAAGCATAGAGCGCCCTTTCGATCTCTTCCCTCACGCTCTCGCTCGGGGGCCTCACTTTGAGGCAGGCGCTTTCGGTGAATGCCAGCAGGTCCGAGTCGACCCGATAGTCAAGGCCGATCGGCCGCACTTCATTGACGCTCCTTGCAGCCGCGGAGAGGGCCCCTTGCACTCTCGAGAGCTCCAGGCTCGCGCCTTCCTTGAGCTCCACGACGGCGAACGTGCGTCCGCCTCCCTCCTTCATCACGACCCTCTCCACTTCCTTAAGCCTCCTGAGGGCACTCTCGATCGTGAACTCGCAACAACCACTCTCTGCGCCTCTGACCAAGAGCTTTACGGGAATCGTCCCCGAGGGAGGCGACTCACGGCAGCCGACCAGGCTCCACGTCAGGACGGCCGCGGCGACGAATCGCAAATCGGCCTTCACCGCCTTACCTTTCGCGCATCAACGCAACGCCCCGAGGGGTGTCCTCCGACAGCATGGTAAGAAGCCATCGTCGGGCGATTCCTTATCGGGCCTCAGAGCCCAGCGCGCCCTCGGGATTCGTCGATCGGAATCAGCCGAACGAGTCTATTTCGGATGGTCTGGCCCTCCAATGTGCTTCTTGAGCTCGATCACCATGGGGCCGTACTTTGCCGCCGCCTTGACGGCCATGTCCTTGTTGCCCGCATGCGCCGCCTCGTCTATTTCCTTGAAGAGGGCGATGATCTGTTTGGACAGACTTGCGATCTTCTCGCGATCTTCGACGGAGGCGAGTTCCGGAAGCTTCTCGCAGATCCGGGTGATCTTGAGCGCCACGGCATGGGCCTTGTCGTTGTCATCCTCCTTGACGAGGCCCTCGATCGCCCGGACGTGCTCCCCGATCTTGGCAACCGCGTCCTTGAAGTTGTCCGGAACGACCGGCGGATACTGGAATCCCTTGGCGTTCTTGGTGTCTCCCTGGATCCGGAAGATGACGACCGCGCGGAATTCCCGCTCGACGGATTTGAGCTTCATCGGACACTTGCTGCACGTCCCCGGCTCGCCCACGACGGGGTGGCCCTTCATCCCGCAACTGTAGGCGTCGAGGTCCACCGCCGCCTTGAAGTACGGAGTCCCATCATCCTCGCCGTGCCCGGCCACGGCCTTGCCCTCATGCGGCGCGTGGGGCTTCAGGACCAGGAACTCCACGTGATAGCCGTCCATCTGGACGACTTCGCCCCCACGGCCGATCCCCGCTCTCTTTCCGCCCTTCGGCGTCACGAGCTCCGTCTGGAGCATTTTCCGCGTCGCGCCCTCAGGCTCGATGAGGACAAGCACGGTGATCCCAGTCAGAGCGACGGGATTCTTGTCCTTGTCCGCCAGATACACGCGGATCTCACCTGCGCCGGCGCCTCGCCCCTCCTCGTCACCATGGGCGGCGGGGGCGAAGGGCGCCGAGAGCGCCATGAGCGCTGTCAGAAGCTCTTTCATGGCTCACCTCACTTCCGCTGGACGTGTTCCCGGCACACCTTGCAGTGGTCCTCGGCGGAGTCGTAGCTCCCCCCGTGGCGGGGGCAGGTATACTTTCCTCCGGGCGTCTCGGCGGTGGGGTCCTCGTCGTGGTGATGCCCCGCGCAACCCGCGATCCCGCCGGCCAGGACCGCCCCGAGCGCCAGAACGATCGTCGCCAGAAGCCTTTTCATCGGATCCTCCCTTTGAATCAATGATCAATCGTGTTTCCCGTGGTCGCCGCCCCCGTGCTTCTCGAGATCCGCGATCAGCCCCTTCATCCTCTCGTGGAGCTTGACCGTCTCCTCCTTCTTGCCTGCGTCGGCCGCCTCGTCGATCTCGTGGAACATGCCCGCCAGCTCCTTGGCCTTGATGTTCACGTCCTTGAGCATCTCGGGTTTCAGATCCTTCTGGGCGAGCTCGGGAAGCTTCTCGGCGATCTTCTTGATATCCGCCGCGGCGGCGTGGACCTCCGAGAGCTTCCCAGACGCGATGAGCCCGCCGATCTTCCCGGAGATCTCCTCGCACTTGTGGACGGCTTCCTTGTAATGGCCGGGCACGGTCACCGTGCCTCCCTCCGAGCCGTGCCCTCCCTCAGCGTGTCCCTTCTCGCCGTGATCGCGCCCGTTGCCGCACCCGGCGCCCCACGCGAGCGCTGCCGCCAACGCCATCGTCCAACTCAACTTCGCCATGGCCTTCCTCCTTTCCATCTAGTGACGACGCCCTTTCGCTCCCACGTCCCCGGCACGAGCCAGGAGCGCGTTGATCGTTTCCTCCGTGAATCCCGCAGCCACGAGCGCCACGACATCGTTGTCCGTGAGAGTGAGGACGACGTCCTCGCGTTCCACCTCACGGACGATCTGGGAGTCCGAAAGCCCCCTCTCCTTCATCGCCATCACGTCCGCTGCGCCCACCCTCGTGTGGCCGTGGGCGCAGCCGACAAAGAGGGTCAGGAGCAACGCCGCGACGATCCCTCGCATGTCCGTCCTCCTCAGGCGATCGACACCGTTCTAGTGATGCCCGCCATGGTGACCTCCATGATGTCCCCCATGATGCCCGTAAGAGTGGTGCCCGTAGGGGTGGCAGTAAGAATGGTGCCCATAGTCGTAGTGGAGATAGAAGTACGGCGACCCATGGGAATAGGTGCTCGGGTAGGAGTAGTAGATGTCCGGCTCCGCGTACGTCCAGGTGCTGCTCGGCCCAGCGTAGGGAATGTAGGTCGTCCGAGGCGCGTCGGAGGGGAGCGCGGGCGGCGCCGGCGCGGGCCGGGGCGCATCCTGCTTGGGGGCTCCATGGGACCTAGGATGGTCGGCGGTCTTCAGGATATGCGTCATGACGCCATCGCTCACGCCCGCCGATTTCAGATCCACGACGTCGGTAGCCGAGAGATCGAGCCTCGCCCCCCTCGACGTCAGGAACGTGATGATGACCTCGTCGCTGATCCCCGCCTTGGCAAGCTTGACGACGTCCTCCATGGTCACGTCGTCCGCGAAGGCGGGCGCAGCGAGGGTCGTGGTCGCGAGAACGGTCCAGACGACGTACTTCATGGCTCCTCCTCCAGGCGCTTCAGCCTGTTCTCGAACTCCTCCTTGCCGATCTTGCCGGTCGCGTGCTGTTCCTTGAGCCAGTTCCGGTAGGCGTCGGTCAGCTCCGACCGGCGCATCTTGAACTCCTCCTCCGGTGACTTCTCGAGCGAGTACTTGAGCCAGGCGATCTCGAGCTTGGCGGCGAGTCGCGGGTTACCCGCGTAGCGCTTACCGCCGACCCGCACCCGCTTTCCCTCGTTCTCGGCATGCTCCAGGAGCTTGATCAGCGGCTCGACGGAGGTGGTGCTCACCATCTTGCCCACGACCGGTACGATGATGTGCAGCGCCTCCAGGATGTCCTTGTCGTCGTGCTTCTTCAGGAGCAGGTTCAGGATCGTCGCGCCGACTTCCCAATCGAGGTCCTCCAGAGCTTTCGCCAACGGCTCGAGCACCTCGTGGCGATCCTTGTTGGGAAGGACCGCCCCCGCGACCGCCTCGACAGCCTTCGGGTCGTCAAGAGTCCCGAGGACTTTGGCCGTCGTAATCCGGACCTTGTCGGCCTCGGAAACGAGGAGCCCCGAGAGGACGCTTACGCAGCTTCCACAGCGGTGATTCCCGAGTTCGCGGACCGCCTCGACGCGTTTGGCCTCGTCCGCGCCCGCGTAGGCCTTGCGGAAGGCATCGAGCGCCTTCTTGCATTCGTCGCTGACGTCCTTCCCCTCCTGCGGCTGGAGGACGAGCAGGATTCCGGTGAGCCAGGCCATTCCGTTCACGTCATCACCTCAGCCCAAAGAGCTTCTTCCAGTCCAAGTGGTTCCCGATCTGGAACATGAAGACGATGTCGCTCTCGCGATCCTCGGACAGGGGCACCTCGACGCCGAAGCGCACCGTCCACCCGGACGCCGGGTTCCAGAGGTTGAGGCCGGGCAGGAGGCTGAGGACGCTTTCCCCCTGCTCGGGGCCACGCAGAACCTGCTCCCCGAGCACCTCGAGCGAGATCGAAGGCACTATCGCCTGATTGGGCTTCGTGGGCGCGAACGTCTGGTCCTTGGTCCGCTCCCATTCGATGAATGAGTAGGAGAGGACGAGCCCGTACTCGAACCCGGACCCGTGCTCCGGCCCCAGGCTCCAGAAGGGCACGAGATTGACGCCGAGGAACCAGTTGTCCCAGGCCTGATCAAAGAAGAGGTGGGGCTCGAACACCGTGTTTCCGTCTCCCACCCCCTGCCGCTCACTCCCCGTGGGCAGCGTGAATCCCAGGACAAACGTCCAGATCGTCTCCGGCTGGTTCACCAGGGCGTACTTCAGCGGCTGGAACTCGATGTCCCCGACGGTGTAGTCGCGCGAGTGGCCGGCCGTGGTGAACGGGATGATGACCTCGCTGCCCCAGCGGAAGTGCTCATCCCAGGTAACCGCCAGCTCCACGCTGTTCATGAAGGCGTCCGGACTCCTGCCGTCCGCCGTGCGCGCATCGTCGGCGAAGAAGAGGTTGAGGCGCTGCTCGTCCTCGATATGGGCGTGATGGACTCTCAGGGGGTCGATGATAGCCCCCGAAAAGGGTGCGCCCTCTTCATGGCGCGTCCGGAAGCTCGGCGCCGCGGACCCGCGTTCCATGTCTTCCCCGAAGCGCACGAGATTGCCCGTGTACCCCGGCGGCAGGAGCCCATCCTGAGCGTGAACGGCTTCAGGCATCATCACGGCAACTCCGGCCAGCAACAGGCTGGCCCAGGTCGGTTGAACGTGCATTTCGACCTCCGCACGAAATCTCCCTGACTCCCCGGCGAACAGCGCCGGGATGCGGAGGTCCCCGGATCGCAGCTAGATGCGTGGAATAGCCGGACTCGAGAATCGCACTTGCGCCCGGCAACGCACGGACCCAGCCGAGGGCGAGAGCGAAAGGCGAGATCGGCTCACCACAGACGTTCGGGTGCGAGGCTCTTGCCAGCCGGCACTTCCCCGGGCAGCAACCATGTTCGTCATGCTTGTGCGGCCCGTCCGGACACGTGTCCTCCGTGCTCTGGGAAAGCGTTACGAGCGGCGGGCTCGCGGGAACCTTTTCGTAGCGGAAGCCTGACTGATAGAGGGGGCCGCGAGCGAAGGATAACCCGCCGATGGCAGCCCCCAAGGCGAGGGACGCCATGATGCCCGCGACGAAGCCCCGTTTCATCTAAGACCCCAGCCTTCTCGCCGCGGCCACGAGGTCCGCCGGCGCGGCGTTCTCGTCGAACTCCGCTTCGTCACCTTCGAACCTTCCCTGGTAGACCTTTCGCCCGAACTTGAAAAAAAGCGCCGGCGTCACGACCTGGTC
>Ga0187893_10000158_pt1 | contig 159271 bp, 127 predicted proteins | sample MA1701074metaG_FD_139574 | JGI IMG/M metagenome (GOLD analysis project Ga0187893, IMG submission 139574) | White microbial mat communities from a basaltic lava cave in the Kipuka Kanohina Cave System on the Island of Hawaii, USA - MA170107-4 metaG ...
CGTGACGTGCACGGGCACGACGTACGACAACGCGAACGACCGGGAGCTCGAGGGCGAGGGGACGATCGCGGGCAACCGTCTCGACATCACGCTCGTGCCGATCAACGGCGACGACGACTACTCGGCCGACGTGACGTTCCTCTTTGGCCCCGACGGCGACGAGTTCTGCTGCGCGTTCTCGGACACGAACAACGACGTCGGCCCGCTCGGCAGCTACGAAGGCACGCGTCAGTAGGCGGCGGCCCCCGACGCCCCCTCGCCAGGCTCTCTGCAGAGCCTAGTCCGGCCCGCCGACCTGCCCCTCGTCGATACGGACCTTGAGCGTGCCGAGGAGCCGCTGGATCTTGTCCTCGACCTTGTTCAGGTTGATCACGTTCTCGAGGACGATCGGCCGCTCGACGCCGGGCGGCACGAGGACGAGCGTGCCCGCCCGGAGCAGGATGTGCTCGAGGACGTCCGTGATCTCCTTCTGCATCCGGAGGCCGCGCGTCGGGAACCGCTGGACGTCGCCGAGGAACCCGTGGTGGTGGAGGATCTCGTTCGGCTGGAACTCCCAGTAGTTGAAGCGCGTGGTGAGGAAGACGAGCAGGTAGATGACCGTGAAGACGACCGAGATCACGTAGTAGAACGTCTTGTTCATGAAGGTGGGCAGCTCGCGCAGGTAGGTCCCCACCGCGGCGAGATACCCGAACTCGATCCCGGCGAACACGAACGCGAGGATCGCGAAGACGATCGCGACCGACCGGATCCGCGTGAACTCGAACGAGATCACGAGGATGTTGAAGACGAAGAGGAGGATCCAGATCCGGCCCACGAACGCGCTCGCCCGGATGGTGCTCGCGTTGAGCGTCTCGCCCGCGACGAGCACCGGCTGGAAGATGCCGCAGAGGATGGACGCGATCCACGTCAGGTAGAGGTAGACGATCTTCGGATACGGGCGGACGACGACCGTCGTCGATTCGCGGGCGGCAGCGGCCTCAGCCATGCGGCGAGGCTAGCACGCACCCCCCCGGGGCGCAATCGGACGGGCCGGGGACGCGCGCCGGCGCAAAAGGTACGATGGGAAGCCATGGAGCCCGTCGAAGGGGGCCCGCGGTGCGCGAACCAGGTCCACGCGCACATGGGCGGCGGCCGGCCCGAGCCGACGCAGGTCTGCTCGTGCGGCGCCGGGCTCATCCACATGCTCGACTGCCCGGTCGACATGGGCCTCCCCTGCGCGTTCTTCCGCCCGCTCGAGGGCGCGCCCGCCTCCGTGGACGCGGTGGCCGCCGACGAGCTCCACTCCCGGCTGATGCAGGACTACCTCTCGCGCGCCTACTACCACCGCATCCGCGCGCTCGCGCCCGCCGGCGACCCGTGGCAGCGCCGCCGCGAGGAGCTCTACGCGTTCTACGCGACGGTCGAGCTCGAGGGCTCGGAGCTCGACGACGACGAGGAGGGCTACGAGCGCGAACGGGAGCGGCTCCTGGGCCTCCGGAAGGAGCGCGAGGAGATCCGCGCGCAGCGCGAGGAGATGACGCGCGAGGAGAAGGCGAAGGAGCGCGCGCGCCTCGGGATCAAGACCGTCGTCGAGCGGGCGCAGGAGGCGGTGGCGCTCCAGCCGCCGGGCCCCGTGGGCGACCCGCCGGCGACCGGGGAAGGGGGGCCTCGGGGGGAAGGACCTTTGCCGCCCGCCGAGGGGGAAGGGCGTCCGCGGCGCAGGCGCCGGCGTCGCCGTCGTCGCTCCGGCGGCCCTCCCGGCCCCCCCTCTTCCGCGCCCGGCGCTTGACGCTTGGCCCGAACCGTGTAAACACGCTCCGGCGAACGCCATGCCCCGGAGAACCGACCTCAGCTCCATCCTGCTCATCGGGTCCGGCCCGATCGTGATCGGCCAGGCCTGCGAGTTCGACTATTCCGGGACGCAGGCCGTGAAGGCCCTCAAGGAGGAGGGCTACCGGGTCATCCTCGTCAACTCGAACCCGGCGACGATCATGACCGACCCGGAGCTCGCCGACCGGACGTACGTCGAGCCGATCACCGCGGACGTCGTGGAGCGGATTCTCCAGCGCGAGCGGCCGAGCGCGCTCCTGCCCACCATGGGCGGGCAGACGGCGCTCAACGTCGCGATGCAGCTCCACCAGCGAGGCGCGCTCGAGAGGTACGGGGTCGAGATGATCGGCGCGAAACCCGACGCGATCCACCGCGCCGAGGATCGCGCCGTCTTCCGGGACACGATGCGCGAGATCGGGCTCGACGTCCCGCGCTCCGCCCTCGCGCACACGATGGACGAGGCGCGGGCGGGGATGGCCGAGCTCGGCCTTCCGGTCGTCATCCGGCCCGCCTACACGCTCGGCGGCAGCGGCGGCGGGATCGCCTACAACGTGAAGGAGTTCGAGGAGATCTGCGCGCGCGGGCTCTCGCTCTCGATGGTCTCCGAGGTCCTGATCGAGGAGTCGGTGGTCGGGTGGAAGGAGTTCGAGCTCGAGGTGATGCGCGACCGGCTCGACAACGTCGTGATCATCTGCTCGATCGAGAACGTGGACCCGATGGGAGTGCACACGGGCGACTCGATCACGGTCGCGCCGGCGCAGACGCTCACGGACCGCGAGTACCAGCGGATGCGCGACGCCTCGATCGCGATCATGCGCGCGATCGGTGTCGAGACCGGCGGCAGCAACGTGCAGTTCGCGGTCAACCCGGCGGACGGGCGGCTGGTCGTGATCGAGATGAACCCGCGCGTGAGCCGCTCGAGCGCGCTCGCGAGCAAGGCGACCGGCTTCCCGATCGCCAAGTTCGCCGCCAAGCTCGCGATCGGCTACACGCTCGACGAGATCAGGAACGACATCACGAAGGAGACGCCCGCCTCGTTCGAGCCGACGATCGACTACGTGGTGACGAAGGTCCCGCGCTTCACCTTCGAGAAGTTCAAGGAGGCGGATCCGACGCTCACGACCCAGATGAAGTCGGTCGGGGAGACGATGGCGATCGGGCGGACGTTCCGGGAGTCCCTCCAGAAGGCGCTCCGCGGCCTCGAGATCGGCCGCGCGGGCCTCGGCGCCGACGGGAAGGACCCCGCGCTCCCCGTCGAGCCGAGCCTGCTCCGCCAGCGGCTCGTCGTCCCCAACGCCGAGCGCATCTTCTGGGTCGGCGTCGCGCTGCGGCAGGGGATGAGCGTCGAGGAGGCGAGCGACCTCACGAAGATCGACCCCTGGTTCGTGGACCAGATGATGGCGATCGTCGAGCGCGAGCGGGAGGTGTCCGCCTGCGGCACACTCGCGAAGGTGCCGCGCGCGCTCCTCCGCGCCGCGAAGCGCGACGGCTTCTCCGACCGGCAGCTCGCGCACCTGCTCGGCTCCACGGAGAAGGCGGTGCGCGCGGAGCGGCGCCGGCACGGCATCCGGCCGGTCTACAAGCTCGTGGACACGTGCGCGGCCGAGTTCCGCGCCTTCACGCCCTACTACTACTCGACGTACGAGGACGAGGACGAGGTCAACCTGACGCCGCGGAAGCGCATCGTCATCCTCGGCGGCGGCCCCAACCGGATCGGCCAGGGGATCGAGTTCGACTACTGCTGTTGCCACGCGGCCTTCTCGCTCTCGGAGATCGGCTTCGAGACCGTGATGGTCAACTCGAACCCCGAGACCGTCTCGACCGACTACGACACGAGCGACATGCTCTTCTTCGAGCCCTTGACCGTCGAGGATGTCCTCCACGTGATCGAGCGGGTGAAGCCCCACGGCGTGATCGTGCAGTTCGGCGGGCAGACGCCGCTGAACCTCGCCAAGGCGCTCGAGGAGGAGGGGGTGCCGATCCTCGGGACGTCGGTGGACTCCATCGACCGGGCGAGCGACCGCGAGCGGTTCCAGGCGCTCGCCCGCGACCTCGGCGTGAGGCAGCCGAACAACGCCACCGCAACGAGCGTCGAGGGCGCCGTGACCGAGGCGCGCCGCATCGGCTACCCCTGCGTCGTGCGGCCGTCCTACGTCCTCGGCGGGCGCGGCATGGAGACCGTCTACGACGAGGAGTCCCTGCGCGAGTACATGGCCCTCGCGGTCGCCGTGAGCCCCGACCACCCGATCCTCCTCGACCGGTTCATGGAGGAGTCGATCGAGCTCGACGTGGACGCGATCTGCGACGGCGAGCGCGTCGTGATCGGCGGGATCATGGAGCACGTCGAGGAGGCGGGGATCCACTCGGGCGACTCGGGCTGCTCGCTCCCGAGCTACACGCTCTCCAGCGCGGTCCTCAAGACGATCCGAGCCCACACGGAGCGGATCGGCCGGGCGCTGCACGTGCGCGGCCTCATGAACATCCAGTACCTCGTGCAGGCGGGCGAGGTGTACGTGATCGAGGTCAACCCGCGCGCGAGCCGCACCGTCCCGTTCGTCGCCAAGGCGATCGGCCGGCCGCTCGCCGGGATCGCGGCCAAGGTGATGGCGGGCCGCACGCTCCGCGAGCTCGAGTTCATGGGCGAGCTGGTCCCCTCGCACGTGAGCGTGAAGCAGCCGGTCTTCCCCTTCGACCGGTTCCAAGGCGCCGACATCATCCTCGGTCCCGAGATGCGCTCGACCGGCGAGGTGATGGGGATCGCGCCCGACTTCGGCGTCGCCTTCGCGAAGTCGATGGACGCGGCGGGGCGCGCGCTGCCGCGCGAGGGGACGGTCTTCCTCTCCGTGCGCGACAGCGACAAGCGCGGCGTGATCTTCATCGGCCGCCGCCTCGTCGACCTCGGCTTCCGGATCGTCGCCACGCCGGGCACGTACGACGCGCTCAAGAGGGGCGGCGTCGAGGCGCACCGCATCTTCAAGCTCGGGCAGGGGCGGCCGGATGTCCTCGACGCGGTCAAGAACGGCGAGATCCACCTGATCGTCAACACGCCCGTGGGCAAGGGCGCGCACACGGACGAGGGGCGCATCCGGCAGGAGGCGCTCGGGAAGAGGATCCCGATCATCACGACCCTCTCGGGCGCGGCCGCCGCGGTGAACGGGATTGCCGCGCAGCGCCAGCAGGCCGTCCAGGTCCAGAGCCTGCAGGAGTACCACGCCCGGCGTCTCGTGCCGGTCCCGTGAGCCTGAAGGAGGGGGTTTCGGGGGCCGGGAGCCTCGTCGACGCGTTCGCCGACTTCGTGGGCCAGGTGCCGTGCCGCGACGTCGAGCTGCCTTGGGGGCGCACGCAGGTGTGGGACGCGGGGGCCGGCCCGCCGGTCGTCCTGCTCCACGGGATCGCCGGGGGACGCCGCCCCTTCTTCCGTCTCCTGCCGCTCCTCGCCGAGCAGCGGCGCGTGATCGTGGCCCCTCTCCGCGGCGAGGACCTCCCCGCCCCGCGCGCGACGTTTCCGCAGCTCCTCGACGACCTCGGGCGGCTGCTCGAGGCGCTCGACCTCAAGGAGGCGACGCTTTTCGGCACCAGTTTCGGGGGCGCCGTGGCGCTCGGCTACGGCGCTCGCTTTGACCCCCGCGTCTCGGCGATCCGCGTCCAGGGCACGTTCCACGACTTTCGCCTCCGCCCTCTCGACCGCGCGGCGCACCTCCTCTCGCATGCCCTCCCGTCGGCGCTCGGCGCCGCGTACCTCGCGCGGCGGGTGCGCCTCGGTCCCGAGTTGCGCTTCCTGAAGGAGCACGCTCCCGGGATCGATGCGCTCTTCCCCGGCTGGTGCGCAGGGACGCCCTTCCCGACCGTGCGGCGGCGCATCTCGCTCCTCCACGATCTCGACCTCTCGGACGAGGTCCGGAGCGTCCGGGTCCCCCTCTCCTTCCTGCACGGCGAGAAGGACCGGGTCGTGCCCCGCGCGTACTTCGAAGCCCTCCGCCGTCTGCGTCCCGACGTCCCGGCGACCCTGCTCGAAAACGCCCCTCACAACCTCGCGCTCACCCACCCGGGACGTTGTACTAGGTACGTGGTCGAAGGATTGTAAGTCGTTTGCGGGAAGCTTGTTATGGCGTCGAGGTGCGGACCTGAGGTCCGCACTTCGGGCGGCGGCTACTTCCCCAGCTCGCCGAGGTCGGTGAAGACGATCCAGTCAACCCGGATCGACTGGCCCGCGGGGTTCGCAGCGACGAGCGTGGTCGTCGACTCGGCCGCGCCGACGGAGACGAGCCCGCCCTCCGGCAGGCGGGCTGCGAGTCCTAGGCCCCGATCGCCCGCGCGGCAATAGAGGAGGGTCCCCACCGGGAGCGCCAGGCCTCGCGGGGGTTCCCCTCGGCCCTCCCCCTCCCCTCCCAGCCGCCCCTCGGTCGCATACGGCGGGCAAACCCACTGATCGAACACGGGGCCCGTCCACGCGCAGCCCGCGGCGATGCCTCCGGTGGCCTCGATCGCGGCAGTCTGGCAGACCTGAGTTCCGAGGAGCTCGAGGGTCGAGCGCCAGCGCGGGCCCGCGGGTCTCAGGAGGCCCGTGAGCTCGATCCGCACCCGCCCCTCCGCTGCTTTCACGGCCACGTCGCCTTCGACGCGGTCCGTGTTCTCGGCAAGCCCGACGACCGCGAAGCAAGCGCCGCCCTCGCCCGCGAGATCCGCGCTCCAATCCCGCGCGAGCTTCCTCCGCAGCGACGTGATGCTCGCGGTCCTGCGCTCGATCCCGAGGAGCAGCCGGTCCGTCTCCACGACCACGCGGTCGAACGTCTCCCGCACCCGCGCGGGGCCGACCGCGTGCTCCACCCCCTCCGGCAGCAGCGTCGCGAGCAGCGCCGCGAAGACCCGGCCGCGGTGCCGGTCGTAGGAGGCGGCGTCCTCTGGCGCGAGGTCGCGGCGCACCGCGTGGTACGAGAGAAGGAGGTCGGACGCCGCCGAGCGCCGCGCCTCCGCGTCGCCGCTCTCGGCCGCGGCCAGCCGGTAGAGCCGCTCGATCGCGCCGACGCGGAACCCGAGCCCGAACTCCTCCTCGAGGAAGAGGTCCGCGGCGTCGCGCGGGTCGCCCGACGAACACACGCCGCGCGCCCTCTCGACCGCGCGGGCGAGGAGGGGCGGCAGCTCGACCGCCGCCTCCGGGTCCCGCCAGATCCGCGCCTCGAGGTGCCCGCCGCCCCGGAGCACCGCGGCGGAGAACCGCCGGGCGTCCTCGCGGATCGCGGCGTGGCAAGGCCAGGGCATCCCGAGGAACGAGTCCGGCTGCGCGTCGATCTCGAGGACCACCCGTGCGCCACGCGCCTCCCACGCCCGTGTGACCTGCTCGATCGGCTGCCCGAGGATCCCCTGGAGCCCGCTCGCGTCGGCGCCCGGCCGCAAGCGCACCTCGACGTTCCCCGGCACCGCGCCGTCCGGCGGCGGCTTGAGCGTCAGCCCGGTCGCGAGGATCTCGAACCGCCGCGCCGGGAAACGCGCGGCCGCCTCGCGCCAGAGCAGCGCGTAGCTCTCCGCGGCGCCCGCGGCGAGCGCGTCCTCGTCCCAGACCGCGGTCACCTCCGGCCAGATCCCCACGCAGTCCACCTCCGGGTGCGCGTCGAGCCACGCCCCGAGCCTCTCGAGATACGCGGCCCGCGCCTCCGCGTTCAGGAGCGCGAAGTTCCCCCGCGGCCCCCGCACCCCCCCGCGCTTCGCGAACCACTCGGGGTGCGCCTCGAACAGCGCCGTCGGGAGGAAGTCGTCGAACGACGTGCTCGAGACCCTCACCTCGTAGCCGAGGTCGCGCACGAGGGGATCCGTCCGATACCGGTCGAGGCCGCGCACCGCGATGCCCTGGGCCGGGATCGAAGGGTCGAACGCCTCGACGTAGAGCGTGCGCGCGGGCTTCCACGAGCGCGGCTCGAGCGCGAGCGTCTCGTGCTGCGGCATGAGGGGGTCCGGGGGCCGGAGGCCCCACGACTCGAGGATGTCGTAGGCCGCCCGGGCAAGATCGCGGCCGCGGACGACCGTGCCCGTGATCTCGTAGCCGGGAGCGTCGCTGGATTCGAACCGGAGCGCGGCCCCCGCGCCCCCCTCCGGCAGCGCCACGCCGGTCATCAGCACCACGTGCCTGCGCACGAGGTCCGCGGCGAACCGCGCGGCGGGGGTCCCGTCGGTCTCGACGCGCACGCGCGCCGCCCCGCCCGCGACGATGTCCACGGCGAGGAGCAGCGGCAGGAGGTTCAGCGAAGGATCTCCGCGGACCGGATCCGGTCGCCGAAGTCGAGCGCGTCCACGGCCGCCATCCCCTCGACGACGCGCCCGACCGCGGGAGAGGCGTCGTGGCCCGTCCGGAACCGCAGCGCGCCGGAGTCGGAGAACGAGAGCGTGCCGCGCCACGCGCGGCGCGTCCCCTCCGGCGCCGGGCGCTCCGCGTCCTTCGGCGTCGCCTGCGCGAACACCGCGCCCGTGACCTCGTCGAACGCGACCTCCGTGCACGCGCCGCGCGCGACCAGCGCGAGGAGCGACTTCGCGGCCTTCGGCGCGTCGCGCTCGAAGAGGCTGACGACCACGCGGCCGCGGGTCGTGTCGAAGGCGACGCGCGGGAGGTCCCCGTCGCGCTCGCGGGCCAGAAGCTCCCGCTTCCACGCGTCTCCCATCGCCCGGATCTCGTCGCGCCCGGGCAGGTCCAGCGCCGCGGCCTCCTCGAAACGCATGTCCGCGATGAGCAGCATGCGGCGCGTTCCTGCGATGAGGAGGCTCGCGCGCCCGGGCTCGAGCCGCCACATCGGCGCCTCGGCCTCCCACGCGTCGGCGATCCGGTTCGCGCGGCGGAGGAGCGACGCGCGGCTCGCGAGCGCGAAGAGGTCCATCGGATCGCGCGTGACGCACCGGTCGAGCTGCGCGAGCAGGTCGTCGATCCTCGCCGTGTCCTTCCTCCCCTGGACCGCGTCGGCGACGGGCGTCTCGGGCGCCTCCTTCCCCGCGACGAAGCCCAGCGCCTCGCGGAAGAGCGCGAGCTCGAAGGCGCGGTCGCGGTCCTCGTCGGGCGTCAGGAACGCGGGTGCCTCCGCGGGCCACCGCGCGGCGAGCGGCTGCCACTGGCGCGGCTCCTCGCCCTCGCGCGGCGCGAAGGCGATGGGCGCCGTCTCCCCGGCGGGGTGGACGACGTCGAGCGTGAAGACGATCCGCTGCATGGGCGACACTTCGAGCGCCTCGAGGGCGATGGCGAACTCGGCGGACCAGCTCTCCGCGTCGGTGTAAACGCGCGCGCGGAAGCGGCAGGAAGCGGGGGGGGCGAGGGGGGCCTCGCGCCGGAGCGCGAACGATGCCCGCTTGGCGACCACGGGGGCGATGGGGTACGGGGAGAGGGGCGGGATCGTGGAGGCGGGGTGGAACGCGTGCGACGAGTAGTTCTTGCCCCCTTCGTCCGACACCTGGAGGTCGATCCGCTCCCCGCCGTAGGGACGGGCGATCCGGACGCCCACGCAGAGGACGCGGCCCGACGAGAGGAGGAAGGCCTCGCTGCCTTCGGCCACGAGCCGCGCCGCGCCGCGCCACTCCTCCTCCGCGATGGCGCCGTCGATCTGCGGGCAGGCGGCCTCAGGCACGTCCGTCGCCGCGAGGTTCGCCGCGACGAGGAGAAGCGCGAGCGCTACCCGCACACCGGGCACGGGTCGTCCCCCGGAGGCACCGGGTGGTCTCCCGAATCGAGCTCGCCCTCGCCCATCTCGTGCCAGAGCCGGCACTCCTCCGCGTACGCGTCCCGGGGAGAGGCGAGGGGGAGGTAGAAGCAGGCGGTGTACGGGCTGCCGATGTGCCCGAGGATCCCCGCGCGCAGATCGGTGTCCGACCGGCCGACATACGAGATGAAGACCGCGCCCTCCTGCGGCCGCGCGTAGCCGAGGGCGTACGCCCCGGGGACGCTCGCGGGCACACGACGCGTGACCTCGACGGCAGCGAGGTGGACGGGGCCCAGGAAGTCGGCCACGGGGTAGAGCCTACCTGACAGGTGCCGAACCTGGGGGCGGCGGGCGCCGTTTGCAGCAGCGTCGCCCGTCGGTATGCTGGCGGTGCCGATGGAGGGCAGGTGGATCCGGAGCGCGCGGTGGGACCTGACATGGCTCATCCTGAGCGTCCTCGTCGTCCCGGTGTCCCCGCTCCTGCACACGCTCGGCGTGAGCCCCGCGAACGTGGCGATGATCGTCATGCTCGTCGTCGGCGGTCCGCACGTCTTCGTGACCTTCACCCGGACGAACATGGATCCGCGGTTCGTCCGCAACCACAGGGTCTACACGCGGCTCGCTTTCCTTATCCCCTTCGCGACAGCCGCCTTCGCCTACGGGGCGACGCCGCTCTTCCTGACCGTCTTCTTCACCTGGGCGTCCCTGCACGTACTCCAGCAGATCACGTACATCGCGAACTGCTACAGCAACCGCCAGAAGCTCGCCCCCGCGACGCTCGAGCGCTGGGTCGAGTACGGCGTCATCTTTTCCTGCCTCTACCCGTTCGCCACGGTCCGGATGGTCGAGGGGACGTTCATGCTCGACGGGACGCAGCTCCTCGTCCCCGAGGCGATTCTCGGCCCCGGTCTCGTCTGGGCCGCGTTCGGCGTTTTCGGCGTGTTCCTGCTCGCTTGGACCGTCCTCGTCGTCCGGCGCGCGATCGCGGGCACGCTCCACTACGGGAAGACGGCGCTCCTCGGGGCGACCGTCGCGGCCACCTTCTTCACCCCGCTCTTCCCGAACCTCGACGTGGCGTTCCAGGGGATCAACAGCTGGCACTGCGTCCAGTACCTCGCGCTCATCTGGTGGGCCAACCGGGTCCGCACGGAGCGCGGAGAGGTCGAGCTGGGCTTCGTCCGTTCGCTCTCCGCAGGGGGAGTCCGCGGTTTCCTTTGGTACTACCTCTCCGCGGTGCTCGGGACCGTGTTCATCGTCGGGCTTGTCTACGGCATCGCGGCGATCGTGCCCAAGAGGGCCGACGGCAGCCCGGTGGTCTCCGAGCTGCTCATCTACTACATGATCGGGAAGGGCCTGCTCCTCACGCACTACTACTACGACACCTTCCTCTTCACCCAGCGCGACGAGCTGACGACCCCTCTTCCGGCCACCGCTGCCGCAACGGCCTAGCAGGCCCAAGCCTTTGTCTCCAAAGGACTTAGCTCCGGCCAGGAATATCGTTACAAACCGCCGCCAGAGCGTCGTAAACTCCTATAGACCCGGTCTAGCGGTATCGGCTTCTCCTAGATCCCTTGTCATCGGAGGTACGAAACCATGGCTCGCGTCCTCGCGCTCGCTCCCGCCCTCATCGTGATCGCGGCGCTGATCCGTCCGGCTGACGCCGGCTGATGCCCGTCGCGTTCCGCCGCCAGTCTGGCGCGGCTTTCGATCAAGTGGGAGACCGTCTCGGAGGTCGCCCCCTCCGCCGTCACGACCGGGGAATCCGGCGAGGCTGCTCCCGCCGAGCAGTCCAGGGCGATGGTCGCCGACAAGCCGATGATGGTCTACGTCATGTCGGACGATCCGAGCGACAAGGAGACCCGCACCCTGGAGAGCGTCGCCTTCAAGAAGGACCAGGTCGCCGTAGGCGCGAATTTCTTCCGGCCGATCAAGATGACGGCCGGCGATGCCGCCCAGGATCGGATCATCAACGATGCAGGCAAGGCGATTCCCCGCATCGTCCTCCTGAAGCGCGACTACACGGTCGCCGCCGTCCTCGGGGGCAGCGCACTTTCGGGCGGCAGCCTCCTGAAGGCCATGCAGCAGGTCGTGGCGAAGGAGTTCGAGACGAACTTCGACACCATGGTCAAGGACTACATGAGCCTTCTGGCCGACCTCGATCGCCTCGAGAGCAAGAGGACGGCCATTGAGGACCAGAAGCGTCGCCTCGCCGAGAAGGCGAACAAGAGCAAGGAAGCCAAGGTCGCCCGCGACGAGGCCGAGTACAAGGCCGAGATGGCGGCGTGGGAGGCGAAGGAGAGCAAGCTCAAGGAGCTGAAGCTCAAGGGAGCCCCCGAGACCCCCGCCAACGAGCAGGCGTAGCCGATCGTCACGCCGTCCGGAATTGAGCTCAACCGGGGCCGCCCCATTCGGCGCGGCCCCGCTTGTTCTTGTGCTCGGGTGCTCGGGCCAAGGCTGCCGACCCCGACTCTCCTGTTCACCCGCGGGGATCTCTCGGCCCGCCGCGAGACGCGCAGCCGTTGCCATAACCCTTTCTTGCCAAGGGACTTAGGGACGCCCTTCGGCCCCCGCCGCCCCCTCCCGAATTATCTTAGAAAGAGCCCCGGCTGCGTCGTAGACTTCTATAGTTCAGGTCCGGCTCTATCGGCTTGCCCGGACCGCGTTGTCGTAGGAGGTACGAAATCATGGCTCGCGTCCTTGCGTTCGCTCCCGCGCTGGTTGTCATCGCGGCGCTGATCCGTCCGGCCGACGCCGGCTGATGCCCGCGCTCAGGCGCCAGTTTGGAACGCCTCTCGATCAAGTGGGAAACCAGCTCGGCGGTCGCTCCGAGCGCCGTGACGACCGGGGAAGGGGCTGAAGCCGCTCCCGCGGAGCAGGCCCGCGCGATGGTCTCCGACAAGCCGATGATGGTCTACGTGATGTCCGACGATCCGGCGGACAGCGAGACCCGCAAGCTCGACTCCGTCGCCTTTGCCAAGGAGCAGGTGGGCATCGGCGCGAAGTTCTTCCGCGCGATCAAGATGACGACGGGCGACGCTGCCCAGGACCGCATCATCAAGGATGCGGGCAAGGCGGTTCCGCGCATCGTCTTCCTGAGGCGCGACTACGCGGTCGCGAACGTCCTCGAGGGCAACGAGCTCTCGGGCGGCGGGATCGTGAAGGCGATGCAGCAGGTCGCGGCGAAGGAGTACGTGAACAACTTCGACACGATGGTGAAGGAGTACATCAGCCTCCTCAACGACCTGGATCGCCTTGAGAGCAAGAAGGCGGCGATCGAGGACCAGAAGCGCCGCGTCGCCGAGAAGGCGAACAAGAGCAAGGAAGTCAAGATCGCCCGCGATGAAGCAGAGTACAAAGCCGAGATGCAGGCGTGGGAAGCCAAGGAGACCAAGCTCAAGGAGCTGAAGGTCAAGGGCGAAGCTCCCGCCGCCAACGAAGAGGCGTAACCGGAAGGTTGCCGCAGGCAGCCGCACGGACGAAAGGTGCCAACCCGGGGCCGCCCGTTCTGGGCGGCCCCGATTTAATTTGATGCCATGTCCGTGAACGACCCCCTCTCCATCCGCCAGCTCGAGGTCTTCGTCGCCCTCGTCGAGCAGGGCTCCTTCACGAAGGCGGCCCGCCACCTCGAACTCAGCCAGTCCACGGTGAGCGGCCACATGGCCGATCTCGAGCGGCGGCTCGGAATCCGCCTCGTGGAGCGCGACCGGAACGGGGTTCATACGACGGCAGGCGGGCGCGCCCTCCTCCTGCCGGCCCGCCAAGCGCTCCTCGCCGAGCGGGGGGCCCGGATGGCCGTCCAGGAGCTCTCGGGCCTCCTGCGCGGCACGCTGGTCGTCGGGGGGTCCACGATCCCGGCTTCCTACCTTCTCCCGGGACTCTTCGGGCGCTTCCATCGCGAGCATGCGGGCGTGAACCTGCGGCTCGTGACCGGCGACTCGCGCGAGATCCTCAACCGGTTGCGCCACGCCGAGATCGAGGTCGGGGTCGTCGGAGCGCCGCCGGATGGCGGTGATCTCAAGAGCACGAGGATCGGCGAAGACAGCCTGACGCTCGTCGTCGCGCCGGACCATGCGCTGGCGGGGCGCTCCAACGTCCCGGCGAGCGAACTGCTCCAGTATGCGTTCGTCATGCGCGAGGAGGGCTCGGGGACGCGCGCGGCCACGATGCAGGCGCTCAAGAAGGTGCTTGGCGCCGACACGCCTCAAAAGCTCTCGATCGCATGCGAGGTCGGGTCCGCCGAGGCGCAGAAGGCGGGGGTCCGGGCGGGTCTTGGGGTCGCGTTCGTCTCGACCCTCGCGATCCGGGACGAGATCGCCCACGGCTCGCTCGTCGCGCTGAGGGTGAAGGGGTTCGAGGTGCGCAGGCACTTCCACCTGGTGACAAGACCGGAGGACCTCTTGAGCCCCGCAGCCAAGGCCTTCCGGCAGACCGTGACGAAGAGCCCGGCAGAGTAGGCGTTCCCGCCGCCGTTCCTAGACTAGGCTCCGTCGAGAAGGCTGCCTCGATTCGAGCTGCTGCGCCGACGCCATGACTTCGTCGCGCCTCCTCGCCGGGCGTCTCCGTTGGCCCTAGGTCGTCGGCACTCCGCTCGCTCTTGCAGCGCTTTCTCGGATGGACCTCAGGGGGCCTCGGGGGCGCCATGCCCCCGGGCATTTCCGGCGGCGCGGTTGCGCCCTCGGGCCCGAGTTGCGAATATGCGCACCGCTGTGCAATTCGGGGACGGTGATGGCTCTGTTCGGTAGCAAGTCCAGCGCGGAAGATGCTGCGCTGGCGTCGCGCTACCGGCATCTCCTGAGCGTAGCGAAGACGCTGACGTCGGAGAGGGACCTGAAGCAGGTCCTTGCGGCGACGATGGACGCGATCGTCGAGCTGACGCGGGCCGAACGGGGGTTCGTTTGGCTGGGCTCCCCCGAGGACGGCGCGGTCGCGGTGGCGAGGAACGTCGACCGGGAGCACGTGAAGAAGCCCGACGGCAAGCTCAGCCGCTCCATCCTCGCCCGCGCCATCGCGAGCGGGGAGACCGTGCGCACGGACAACGCGCCGGAGGACTTCCGGGGCAGCGCGTCCATCGGCGAGCTGAAGCTCCTCTCGGTCCTATGCACCCCGCTCGTCCTCCACGGCAAGACGATCGGCGCGATCTACGTGGACCACCGCTTCCGGGAGGCCGAGTTCGAGGAGGAGGATCGCGCGCTCCTCGACCAGTTCCGGGATCTGGCGGCGATCGCGATCGAGAACGCCCGCCTCTTCGAGGAGAACGATGCGCAGCGGCGGCGCCTCGAGGAGCTGAACCAGCGCCTGGAGCAGGAGGTGGCCGCGCAGAGCCAAGAGATGGAGGCGTACCGGCAGCGCCTCCGCGCGCTGAAGCCGCGCGAGAAGTACCTCTTCGACTACTCGAGGATCCTCGGGTTCAGCCCCGCGATCCGCGAGATCTTCTCGTTGCTCGACCGGGTCATCCCGACCGCGTTCCCCGTCCTCATCCAGGGGGAGAGCGGCACCGGGAAGGAGCTGATCGCCTCGGCGATCCACTCGAACGGGCCGCGGCGCGAGAAGCCCTTCCTCACCGAGAACTGCTCCGCCGTCCCCGAGAGCCTCCTCGAGAGCGAGCTCTTCGGGCACGTGCGGGGCGCCTTCACGGGCGCCGAGCGGACCCGGGACGGCCTCTTCCAGCGCGCCGACGGCGGCACCCTCTTTCTCGACGAGATCGGCGACATGTCGATGGCCATGCAGACGAAGCTCCTCCGCGCGCTCCAGGAGGGCGAGGTGCGCAAGGTGGGCGCCTCGGAGGTCGAGAAGGTCGACGTCCGCATCATCGCGGCCACGAACCGCGACCTGAAGCAGGAGGTCGAGGAGGGGCGCTTCCGCGAGGACCTCTTCTACCGGCTCAACGTGGTGGCGATCCGCGTGCCCCCGCTTCGCGAGCGGCGCGAGGACATCCCGCCGCTCCTCGAGCACTTCCTCGCGCAGGCCTGCGCGGACGCCAAGGTGCCGCTGAAACGCGTCTCCGCGTCCGCCCTCAAGATCCTCACGGCCTACAACTGGCCCGGCAACATCCGCGAACTGCAGAACGAGATCAAGCGGGTCGTGGCGCTCGCCGACGACACCATCGGCCCGGAGCTGCTCGAAAACCTCAAGTCCCACCCCGCCCTCCTCGCCGGCAGCGCCCGCGGGGGGCTAGCCGGCCGGACGCTCAAGGACATCGAGCGGCAGGCGATCCTCGAGACGCTCAAGCTCGCCCTCGGCAACAAGGCCGACGCCGCGAAGCGGCTCGGGATCTCGCGCCGCGCCCTCTACGACAAGATCGAGAAGTACAAGATCGTGCCGCCGCGGCCCCCGGAGCCCCCTCCCTCCAAGGTGTGAAAAAGTCGCGCACCGTGCCGGGCGGTGACGCCGAGCGCGTCGGCCCTAGGGTCTTAAACCGTTATTGGACAATGGGTTAGAGGGGGGGTGGGGGAGGAAGGGCCCGGCACGGGGTGTGATGGGTAGGTCCTTGATGCGTCGCTTCGCACCGGCTCTCGTCTGCCTTCTCGCCGCCCGTGCGGTGGCGGAGCCCTCCCTCGCGGACCTTCTGCCCGCGGACACGCCCGTCTACTTCGAGATGCGCTGCCCGACCGCGAAGGAGATGGAGACGCTCGCGATGGCTCGCATCTTCAACGAGCCGGCGTTAAAGGCGCTCGTCGCGCAGGCGCAGGGGGAGGGCAGCTCGTTCTCGGCGATGCGCGTCCCGCTCGGCGACGCGCTCCTCTCGGTAAGGACCGACATGCTCGCGACGGGCAACGTCTTCGCGGACGTCTCGATCGTCGATCCGTCGGGCGAGCGTTCCTTCAGCGTGCGGGACAGGATTGCGCTCGCCATCGTCGACATCCAGGCGGCGCCCTTCCCGGTGGAGCTGGTCGCCGCGTTCGAGACCGCCGGGGACGCGAAGGAGGCCGTGGCCGTCATCGAGCGGATCGCGGCCGCCGCGTCGCTCGCGGCGCGCGGCGCGGAGGGCGAGATCGACGAGGAGCTCTCCCGGCTCGTCCAGCACGGCGAGCACAGGGGCATCCGCTACTCGTGGGCGGACGTGGGGCCGGTGCGGCTCTGCCTCGCGCCCGTCGGCTCGATGGTCGTCGTCGCGACCAGCGAGGCGCGGATCAAGGACATTCTCGAGCGGAGCGCCGGCGCCGCCGCGGACTCGCTCGTGCGCGACCCGCGCCACCTGGAAATGCTCGCCAGCGTGCCCGGAGACGGGACGCCGATGACGCAGATCGAATTCCACGTCGACCGCGCGCTGCGGAAGGTGAAGGCCGCCTTCCCGGGGGTCGGCATGATCGCCGAGCAGGCGATGACGCAGGCCGGCCTCCGCGACCTCGAGTGTGTCACCACGGTCGCGCGGGTCTCCGGCGAAGGCGTGCGCGCGACCACCTCGATCCGGCTCGCGCCGGCGGACCGCCGCTTCGGCCTCGGCCGCCTCTTCGGGAAGGGCGGGCCTCCCCCTTCGTACGGCGGGCTCGCCTACGTGCCGGAAGACGTCCTCTACGTCAACTGCGGCAACGTGGACATCCCGGGCCTTTACGACATGCTCCGCGAGCTCGGGGGCATCCAGTTCGCGATGGCCGTCGCCGTGCCGGTCGAGCGCGACTTCGGCCTGAAGCTCAAGGAGGACCTCGTGGACCTCGTGGGCCCGGAGGTCACGCTGATCGTCGCGCCGAATCGCGGCCTTCTGCCCGACCTCGCGCTCGTCTGCGAAAGCCCCGATGCCGCGCGCCTCGAGAAGAACCTCCTCCAGCTCCTGTCGCGGGTGAAGTGGCCGGCTGGCACGGGCGTCACGGACTTCAAGCTGAGGGACGTGACCGTCCACACGATTCCCCTCGGCCACCCCAAGTTCGGGAACGTGCCGCTCGCCCCGACGTTCGGTGTCGTGGACGGCCGCCTCGTCTTCGCGCCGTTCCCGCTTTCGCTCCAGCGCGTCCTCGCCGTGAAACGGGGCGACAAGCCCTCGATCGAGAAGAACCGCGAGTTCGCGAAGCTCAGGGGCGTCGTCCCGCCCGACGCGCAGGGGCTCTCGTACCTCGATCTCTCGCGGATCTTCGCGCTGGTCTACGACACCTGCATTCCGCTCGTCCAGGCGATGTCGGGCGGCGACTCCCCGCCCCCGCTCTACGAGTTCCCCGACGTGGACGCGCTCTCGCGCCACCTCTTCGGACGCATCGCCTGGCGGCTTGCGGACGACCGCGGGCTGCGCTGGGAGTCCTACGCATCGCTCGACACGAGCAGCTTCACCCTCTCCCTCGTGGCGGGGGCGGCTGCCGGCCTTTACTACTTCCAGTCGCCCGAGCCGCCGGCTCCCCTCGCCGAGGCGGTCGCGCCGGCCGTCCAGGCGGCGCCCGGCGACGACGCGCAGGTGTGCCGCCACCACGTGCGGATGCTCCGCGCGCGCGTCCAGCACTACCGGAAGGAGAACCGGCGGCTGCCCGACCGTCTTGAGGAGCTCGAGGCGAAGTGGCTCGAACCCGACACGTTCGTGGTGCCCGGGACGGGAGGCAAGCGGTACGTCTACCTCGGGCCGAAGGGGGAGGGGGAGGTCCTCCTCCACGGCTACCCGAACGGCGCGGACGGCCTCGTGACCGTCCTGAAGACGAACCTCAAGTTCGAGCGCGTCAGTTCCCAGGAGCTGGAACGGCTGAAAGGCGCGCAAGAAGGGCGCTGACCCAACCGACGCCTTTCGGCATGCTCTCGAGCTTCTCCCGGAGGAACTCGGAGGCGCGCTTCTCCTGGTCCGGCGGCACCTCCTTCGCGAGCAGCACCGCGTGCTCGCAGAGGTACTCGAGGTCGGGGAACGCCTCCGGCAGCGCGAGCGCGAGTTCGATCGCCTGCTGCGCCGACTCGACCGCCCGCGGAACGTCGCCCTGGAGCCGGAGCACGAGCGCGCGCACCCAGTAGACGTACGGATCGAGCGGCGGCGAGCTCTCCGTCTCCGCATCGTCGAGCGCCTTCATCGCGAGATCGCGCCGGTCGAGGTTGAGTTCCGCGATCGCGAGCAGGAGGTTCGCGATGGCACGCTCCTCACCCTCGGCCGTGCCGAGCCGCTCCCTCGCGATCTCCTCGAGCGCGGTCGAGGGCACCGGCGCCTGTTTCGCGATCTTCAGGACGCTGTCCACGAGCTGCCGGGCGATCCGCTGCTCCGCCTTCGTCGTCGCCTCCGCGAACCGGGCCAAGGCGAGCAGCGACTCCGTCACGCTGCGCCCGAGAGAGGCGAGCACGTCCTTCAGGTTCCCGCCCGCCTCGGAGAACGTGTACATGGCGCGGCTGCGCAGCCACGGCTGCGTGAGCCGATTCCCGTTCTCCCCGGCGATCTTCAGGTCCTCCTCGGCCTCCGCCCTGTGGCCGAGCGCGCGGTGCGCCTGACCCCGCGTCAGCGTGGAGTAGACGATCGCCGCCAGGTATTCCGGATCCGCGACCGGTTCGGGAAGGAGGGTGATCGCCTCCTCGTTTCGCCCCTCGGCAAACGCGATCCGCGCGAGCGTGAGCCTTGCGAGCGGGCTCCCGGCGGGGAGCGCCGAGGCGGCGCCGGACGCCTCGGACATGCGGCCCGCCTCCACGAGAACCATGAGGTGCCAGAAGGAGCCCTTCGCCCTGGCCCGCTCGAGGTCCTCGATCACCTTCTCGAAGATCGGGTCGGGCAGGTCGAGCGTCTTCATCGCCCGCTTGCGGTAGATGTTGGCGCAGAGTTCCCGGACCTTCCCGTTCTCGGGCTCCTGCGCGCGGAGCTCCTCGATTTCCGAGACCGCGACGTCGGGGTCCTCGTTCGCCGCGATCCTGCCGAGCTTCGCCTCGAAGTCCGCGCGCTCCGTCTGCTTCGCCGCCCTCCCGCCGGCGACGAGGAAGAGGCCGACCGCGAGCGCGGTCACGGCGGCGAGCGCGGCCACCCGGTGCCGCCGGACCACGTCGGTTCCGAGCGCGAGGATGCCCCGCGGCTTCGCGTGGATCCGCTCTCCCGCGAGGAACCGCTCGAAGTCGTCCGCGAGCTCCGCGGCGGAGGCGTACCGGTCGTCGGGATCCTTCTCGAGGCAGCGGAGGACGATCGTCGCGAAGTCGAACGGGATCTGGCGGTTGAAGCGGCGGGGGGACGGGGGGCGCTCCTCGAGGATCGCCTTGATGAACGCCTGCACGGAGGGCGCGTCGAACGGCGGCCGTCCGGTCGCGAGGTGGTAGAGCGTCGCGCCGAGGGCGTAGACGTCGGCGCGGCCGTCCACCGGCTGGTCGGACCGCACGAGGATCTGCTCCGGGCTCATGTACTTCGGCGTCCCGACGATCGCGTCGGTCGACGTGAGGCTCGCCGAATCCGTGAGCCGGGCGAGGCCGAAGTCGGTCACCACCACCCGCCCACCCCGGTCCACGAGGAGGTTCCCGGGCTTGACGTCGCGGTGGATCACCCCCTTCTCGTGGGCGTGGGCGAGCCCGCGCGCCGCGTCCCGGCCGATCCGGGCGATCGCGAGGACCGCGTCCCGTTCCCGCGGCTTCTCCGCGTCGAGCGGCCGCCCTTCCACGAGCTCCATCGCGAAGTAGTGGGTCGTGCCGACCTGCCCGACCTCGTAGATCTGGATCACGTTGTCGTGGCGCAGCCGCGCGACCGACTCCGCCTCCCGGTGGAACCGCCGCACCTGCTTCGCGTCGAGGGTGATGTTGGCGGGGAGGATCTTGAGCGCGACCTTCCGCTTCAGGTCCTCCTGGAAGGCCTCGTAGACGACGCCCATCGACCCGCGTCCCAGCTCGGCGAGGATCATGAACTTGCCGAGCCGGTCGCCCGTCAGGTGGAAGGCCTCGTCCGGCGGCGTCTTCTCGGTCATCCCCGCACCAAGTCTAAGGGCGCCCACCACCCCCCCGCGCCCCCCCTTTTCCCTCTCGGGTAGACTGCGCCCGATGGAGCCGACGCTCGCGGACCGGGTTCGCGAGGTTCTCCGGCGCCTCGGCCCTTCCCTCAGCGTCGACGGCGGCGGCGTGGAACTCGACCGGGTGGAGGGGACGACCGTCTATCTCCGGCTCACGGGCGCGTGCATCGGCTGTCCGGGGTCCGACATCACGCTCCGCTACGGTCTCGAGAGCGCCCTCACCGAGGAGATCCCGGAGATCACCGCGGTCGTGGCGACGGAGGGGGGCGCGGGGGGCGGCGCGTAGTGCGGGCGCGCGGGGCCGCCGCCCTAGGCTTCCTCGCCGGCCTGCTGGCTGCCGCGGAACCCGCCGACTACGCCGTGCTTCTCGCCAAGTCGGTCAAGGAGGAAGGCATCGACTACGCCGAGGTCGCGGCCGGCCGCGCGGCGCTCGACTCCTACGTGCGCTGGCTCGGCACCGCGGATCCGGGCGCGACCGACGCGGACCGGATCGCGTTCTGGATCAACGCCCATGACGCGTTGACCCTCCGGCAGGCGCTCGACGCGCGGCCCCTCTCCGTACGCGACGTGCAGGGATTCCGGGACCGGGTGTGGAGGGTCGCCGGCCGCGACGTGACGCTTGACGGGATCGAGGAGATCCTCGGGGCGTCGGGGGATCCGCTGGTCTTCTTCGCCCTCTACCGCGCCGCGCGCAGCTCGCCGCCGCTCGCTGCGGCGCTCTACGAGGGCAAGGACCTCCGCGCGACGCTTGAGCAGCAGGCGCGTGCCTACCTCGCCGACCCGCGACAGAACCGCTTCAACTACGCGCAGATGCGGGCCGAGCTGTCGATGCTCCTTCTCTGGCACCGCGCGGTGCTCGAGGCCGGGCGGGAAGGCGACGTGCCGCCGCTCCAGCTCTTCCTCGCGGACCACCTGCCGGCGGACAAGACGTTCGAGGCGATCGCGCGCTCGCTCCGGAAGACGCGCTGGGACATCTCCTTCCGGCCCTTCGACTGGGCGCTCGACGATGTCCCCGCCCCGCGGCGCGCCCACCCCGCCTGGCTCCTCCTGTACGGGATCGCGGCGCTGGCCCTCCTCTTCCTCGGATTCCGCACGTTCCGGCGGCTCCTCAGCCCCCCTGCCCCCCAGGCCCCCGCACCCCCCGACGGGTAGACTTGGCCCCGATGGAGAGCCACGAGAGCGTCCTCGACGTCATCGGGGAGACCCCGCTCGTCCGCCTTCGCCGGGTCACGGAAGGCATCGCCTGCAAGGTCTACGTGAAGCTCGAGAACCTGAACCCGGGCGGCTCGCTCAAGGACCGGATCGGCCGGTACATGATCGAGAAAGCGGAGAGAGCGGGGAAGCTCAAGTCCGGCGGCACGATCGTCGAGTCCACGTCCGGCAACACGGGCGTCGGGCTCGCGATCGCGTGCGCGGTCAAGGGCTACCGGCTCATCTGCACGATGCCCGACAAGATGAGCCAGGAGAAGATCACCCTCCTGCGCGGCCTCGGCGCGAAGGTCGTCGTGACGCCGACCGCGGTGCCGCGCGACGACCCCCGCCACTACGTGCAGACGGCGAAGCGGATCGCGCGCGAGACGCCGAACGCGTTCTACATCGACCAGTTCAACAACCCCGACAACCCCGAAGCGCACTACCGGAACACGGGGCCGGAGATCTTCCGGCAGCTCGGCGGCAAGCTCGACGTGCTCGTGCTCTCGATGGGCACGGGGGGAACGCTCACGGGCGCGGGGAAGTACCTGAAGGAGAAGATCAAGGGGCTTCGGATCGTGGGGGCGGACCCCGAGGGGTCGATCTACACCGCGATCGTGAAGAACGGGAAGCCGGGGGAAACCCACGTCTACAAGGTCGAGGGGATCGGCCACGACTACGTGCCGGGGACGTGCGACCCCTCGCTGCTCGACGACTGCATCACGGTCTCGGACCGCGCGGCGTTCCAGATGGCGCGGCGGCTCGGGCGCGAGGAGGGGATCTTCGCGGGCGGCTCGACCGGCGTGAACCTCGTCGCGGCGCTCTCGGTCGCGCGGGCGCTGCCGCCCGAGGCGGTCGTCCTGACGCTCGTCTGCGACACGGGCGAACGCTACCTCTCGAAGCAGTGGAACGACGACTGGATGCGCGACAACCAGTTCCTCGAGGAGGCGGCGACGCTCACGGCGGAGGGGATCCTCGGCCAGCGCGCGCGAGAGACGGAGGCGCTCGTGAGCGTCCCCGCGAACGCGACGGTACGGCAGGCGATCGAGCTGATGCGCCAGCGCGACCTCTCGCAGCTCCCGGTGAAGCGCGACGGCCAGCTCGTCGGCTGCATCAGCGAGAACCAGGCGATCGATCTCCTCTTCAACCGCAAGGATCTGAAGACGCTGAGGGTCGAGGAGGTGATGGGGCCGCCGCTCCCGGTGCTGCCCGCGGAGACGCCCGCGGAGGAGATCGCGTCGATGCTCGCGCGCGGGGTGAAGGCGGTGCTCGTGGACAAGGGAAGGGGGGATCTGGTCGTGCTCACGAAGTTCGACCTGATCCACGCGAGCGCGCGATGACGGAGCACCGGTTCGACACCCGCGCGATCCACGCCGGCCAGGCCCCGGACCCCTCGACCGGCGCGATCATGACGCCCGTCTACCTCACCTCGACCTACGTGCAGCAGGCGCCCGCCGAGCACAAGGGCTACGTCTACGCGCGCGGCGACAACCCGACCCGCCGGGCGCTCGAGGGGTGCCTCGCCTCGCTCGAGGGGGCAAACCACTGCACCGCGACCGGCTCCGGCCTCGCGGCCGAGACGATCGTGCTCCTGGACCTCGGCGCGGGGACGCGCGTGGTCGCGGGGAACGATCTCTACGGCGGAAGCTACCGCCTCTTCGAGCGCGTCTTCCGGAAGCTCGGCCTCGACTTCGAGTACGTCGATTCGAGCGACCTCGGGCAGGTCGAACGCGCGCTCCAGAAGAAGGCGGACCTCCTCTGGCTCGAATCCCCCACGAACCCCCTCTTGAAGATCACGGACATCCACGGCGCCGTGCAGCTCGCCCGCGCGCGCGGCGTGCCGGTCCTTGTGGACAACACCTTCGCCTCGCCCTACCTCCAGCGACCGCTCGAGCTGGGCGCGGACATCGTGGTCCACTCGATGACGAAGTACCTGGGCGGGCACTCCGACCTCATCGCCGGCTGTGTCCTCACGAACGACGCGGCGCGCGCCGACCGCTACAGCAAGCTCGCCAACTGGACCGGTCCCGTGATCGCGCCGCTGACCTCCTTCCTCGTCCTGCGCGGGCTGAAGACCCTCCACGTGCGCATGGATCGCCACTGCGAGAACGCGGAGCAGCTGGCCCGGTGGCTCGCCGGCCACCCGCGCGTGAAGCGCGTCTGGTACCCGGGTCTCCCGAGCCACCCGAACCACGCGGTCGCGAAGCGGCAGATGTCGCGCTTCGGCGGGATGCTCTCGATCGAGCTGGACGGGAGCGTCGAGGACGGCAAGCGCTTCTGCGCCGCGACGGGCGTCTTCAGCCTCGCGGAGAGCCTCGGGGGCGTCGAGTCGCTGATCGAGCACCCCGCGTCGATGACCCACGCGTCGGTGCCCGCCGAGGAGCGGCGGAAGGCCGGGTTCACGGACGGGCTTCTCCGCCTCTCGATCGGCATCGAGCACAAGGACGACCTGCGCGCGGACCTCGAGCAGGCGTTCGCGCGGACGTTTCGCGGGTGACGCGGCGTTTCGCGGCCGCCGAAGCGCGCGGTAGCATGGGACTCGCTGCTTGGGGCTAGGGCACGACGTCGCGCCCGGCCGCCGGCGCAGCCAGCGCGCTTCCTCCGGAGGAACGGATGGACAAGCCTCGCATCTTCCTCGGCTCGTCAGGCAAGCAGGAGAAGCTGCTCCAGGCGCTCACCCGCGGCCTCGAGGAGGTCGCGCGCGTGGAGCCGTGGACGACGTCCTTCAATCCCGGGACCACCACGCTGGAACGCCTCCTTGAGCTCACCCGGGAGGTCGATTTCGCGGCGTTCGTGTTCGCCCAGGACGACTGGACGACCAGCACCGCGGCGGCATCGCCGGCGCCGGGGGCCGGACAGGCCTCGCCGCGAGACAACGTCGTCTTCGAGGCCGGCCTCTTCGGTGGAGTCCTCGGAATGCGCCGGACCTTCATCCTGCATGCGAACGGCGCCAAGCTCCCGAGCGATCTCCTCGGTCTCACGTGCGTGCGTTACGGCGGGGCGGCCACCGCGGCCGAGATGCGGGTCGTCAACCAGAAGCTCCGGAAGGCGATCGAGAACGAGGGGCGTCTCGCCCGCATCGAGGGCCTCTGGTGGCAGTTCTCCCTGACCGAGCGCACCGCGCGGGAGCCTTCGGCCGTGAGCCTCCTCAAGATCTCGCGCGATCGCGACGGCGTGCTCGAGATCGCCGGCCGTTCGTGGCAGGAGAATGGCAGGCTGTCCGCGCGATACTGGAGCGAGGCGGTCAAGGAGCGGAAGGAGCCTTCGGGAGTCCTCTACTACTGGAAGGGAGAGAGGCCGCTGGACCTGGAGTGCCCGCAGTTGTACGGGACGGGAGAGATCCGGGTGGAGTCGGCCGAGCACGCGTCCGGCTACTGGACGACTCGTGCGGACAAGCTTCCGGAATTGGACGTGCGGACGTCCGGTGTCTACTGGCGCGCGGATCCCGAGGACATGAGCATCCTGGACGGGCGCGACGATCGGAAGCGCGCGGAGCTGATCGCCGCGCGCCTCGACCACTGGAAGTCGCTCAAGGGCTCCTGAGATCGGTGCATGGCAGTCGCGGACCGTAGGACGAGCTTCCCGAAGCCCCAAGCGCTCGTCGCGCGGTTGCCCCCCCGATAGGGAGGCGAGGGGGCTCCGGGGGCCTTGTCCGCCTCTCGGTCGGGATCGAGCACGCGGACGACCTGCGCGCGGATCTCGAGCAGGCGTTCGCGGGCCGCTCGGAGGTCGGGCGTCGCGGGGCCCGTGGCAGGCCGCGGCCCCCGCGCCCCCTACTGTTCCGCCTGGAGGAGGTCCGCGGGCGCCGGCTCGATCTCCATGATCTCGTAGGCGACCGCCCCCTCGGGAAGCACGATTTCCGCCCTTGCGCCCCGCCCCTTGCCGAGGAGGCCGCGGCCGACCGGCGAGAGGTAGGAGATGACGCCCCGCTCGAGGTCCGTGTCCCACGGACCCAAGAGCGCGTAGGTTTCCTCGCCGCCCCGGGAGAGGTTCGCGAGCCGCACGCGCGTGCCGACGACGACCTTGTCCGTCGTCACCTGTTCCGGGTCGAGGATGCGCGCCTTGTCGAGGTCGTCCTTGAGTTCGCGCAGCCGGCGCATCAGGTGCTCCTGCCGCTCGAGCGCCGCGGAGTACTCGGCGTTCTCCGAGATGTCGCCGAAGGCCGCGGCACGACCGAGGTCCTCGGCGTTCTTCGGCACCTCGACGTCGCGGATCTGCTTCAGCTCCTGCTCCCGCCGGCGGTAGCCGTGGAGCGTCGTGTAGATGATCTCGGAGCCGGCCGCAGCCTCGGCGGGCGCCGCGGCGCCCTCGGTCGCCTCGGCGGCCGTCGCCGTGCGGACGTTCTCGTGGTGAACCTCGATGACCTCCTGGAGCGCCTGGCGCGTCTGGTCGGTGAAGCCGCGGTTGCGCTGGATCTTCGCGAAGAGGTAGCGGCCGTAGTCGGGCGAGGTCCGCTTCACCAGCTCCTCGAACATCTTGAGCCGGCGCGACGTGAAGAAGCTCCGCACGTGACGGAGGAACTCCTTCCCGCGGGCATCGCCGGTCCGCTTGACCTCGAGGCCGATCTGGTCGGCGAGCGTCAGGAGCTTCTCGATGACGGTCGTCTCCTTCTCCCCAGGAGCCAGCTCGACCGGGACCGTCCCGTGCAGGAAGCCGCGCGCGTACCACAGGAAGAGGTCCGGGTTCTCGCGCGGGTTCGCCGACAGCCCGCCGAAGAACGCGATGAGCACGTCGGGGCGGTGCGTCTTCAGGTGGTCGAGGATCGAGTCGGCCGCTTCCACGTCGCCCGCGCGCAGGATGCTGACCACGCGGTCGGTCGCGTCCGGCGCGCCGCTCGCGATGAGGTCCTGCGCCGCCCGCTTCCGGTCGCCCGGGTCGAGCGCCGTGAAGAGGGCCACGATGTCGGGAGCCTCGAGCAGGAGCCTGCGCGCCTCCTCGGCGGCGGCCGGCGCGCCCTCCCCCTTCAGCTCCGCCTTGAGGTAGAGGAGCGCGATACGGCCCGGGGGCGCCGCGGCGGGCAGCGCCGCGTCCACCTCCGCCGCGATCGCCGCGCCGAGGGACGGGGTGAGGTCGAGCGAGCGCAGGAACTCGCGCGCGGCCGCCACCTTCTCCTTCGTGTCCGCCCGGGCACGCATCCGGTCGGCCACCTCCTGCTCCACGGTGTGCGCCTTGGCGCGCAGCTCGAGGGGCGGGACCGACCCCTTGCCGACCTTGATCTCCGGATCCCGGAGGATCGCCTTCTTGGCGCGCGTCCACCAGCGCGACCACTCGTTCTTGTCGAGCACGTCGGGAACGAACTCCTCGCGCACCTGCTTGAGCGTGGACTTCCCGCCGTGCGACCGGAGGAAGATGCGGAAGACCCGGGCCGGGTCCGCGTCCATGACCTGCTTCAGCTCGGCGCGCCGGTAGTGCTTGAAGACCCCGATGTGGTCGTCGTCGAGCCTCTCGAGGATCCTGGTCGCGCTCTGGATGCCGATCTGGTGGCCCGGCTTCCGCTGGAAGTCGACGACCATCTTCTCCTCGGCGGGGTCGAACTCCGCGACCACGCCGTAGCCCCAGCCGCCTCGGTGGTAGACGTACGCGCCCTCGGAGAACGTGAGGAAGCGGTCGAGCGCCTCGATCTGCGGACGGATCGCGCCGTCGCCCGAGAGCCCCGACTTCTCGAGGAACGCCTGGAGGTGCGGGTTCTTGCCATGCTTCGCCTTGTACGCGGCGATCAGCAGCTCGCGCTGCCCCTCGGGGCGCTGGCTCGCGCGGAGCGACGCACGCGCGGTCTCGAAGGCCGCGTCCACGCTGCCCTTCTCGAGCAGCGTCTGCGCGAGCGACAGCAGCAGCTCGCCCGCGAGCGCGCTCTTGTCGTAGCGGAGCAGCTGGCCCGCGGCGCCCACGAGGTACTCGTGGTCCTCCGGATGGAGACTCGCGTACTCGCGGAACGCGGCCTCGACCTCGGCGAAGTCGCGGTTCGAGAGCGCGGATCCGATCCTCGAGCGAAAGGCTTCCGCAGCCATCCTGACCCTCCTGGGTTCATGCGTGAACGGAGACGGCCCCGCGGATCGGGGCCGTGACCCTCCATTGTGGCAAGACGGCGGCCGGCTGGCTAGGAAAGAGCGGGGGGCTCGGGGGCCTTGCCTCGCCGAGCCGCGTCCTCGGGGCGAAGGCGGGCCCTTCCCTTCCCTGCGCCATCGACCTTGGGCCATCGGATGGCCCAAGGTCTCCCTATCCCTTCCCCCGCCCCTTGAGCCGCGCGAGGCGGCGGGACCGGCGCTCCTCGGCCTCCCGCTGGCGTCGCTGCTGCTCCTTCGTCCTCGCGAGCAGCGGGGGCACGGGCGTGGGGTGCCCGTTCTCGTCGAGGGCGACGAAGGTCAGGTACGCGGACGCGCAGTGGCTCCGGAGGCCCGAGGCCGCCGACTCCATCTCCACGCGCACGCCGACCTCCATCGAGGTCTTCCCCGCGTGATTCACGCTGGCCTGGAGCACGAGCACGCTCCCGACCGGCACGGCCTGGTGGAAGACGATCTCGTCGATCGCCGCGGTGACGCAGGTCGCGCGCGCGTGGCGGCGCGCGGCGATCGCCGCCGCGATGTCGATCAGGTGCATGACGCGGCCGCCCATGCAGTTGCCGAGCGCGTTGGCGTCGTTCGGCATCACCAGCTCGGTCATCATCACGGTCGAGTCGTCCGCGGCGCGCGGCTCCATCGCAACCTCCTTCGACGGCCTCATTGGTACCACGCGGCGCGGTACGCGATCCCGAGCCGGAGGATCCTCTCGACGAGGTCCCCGTAGGCGAGGCCCGCGGCGGCCGCGGCGCGGGCGAAGTCGTCCGCGCGCGAGAGGTCCGGGTTCGGGTTCGCCTCGAGGACGAACGGGACGCCGTCCTCGCGCAGCCGCAGGTCGATCCTGGCGTAGCCCGAGAGGCCGAGGAGCGAGTAAACGCGCCGCCCGAGCTCCGCGATGCGCGCGGCGGCGCCGGGCGGAAGCCGGGCGCGCCGTTGCCGGATCCGGTACCGCCTCTGGAAGGCCGGGTCCCACTTCACGCGCGCGGTCACGAAGCGGGGGGCCTCTGGGGGCAGGCCCGAGAGGTCCAGCTCGAAGGGCGGGAAGGTCCTCGGGCGCCCGTTCCCGAGGACCGCCACGCTCAGCTCGCGGCCGAGGACGTACTCCTCCGCGATCGCGTCGCTCCGGACCTCTTCGTGCACGAAGGCGACGCGGTCCCTCAATCCCTTGGCGTCGCGCACGAGCGACTTGTGCGCGAGGCCAGCGGAGGACTCCTCGGTGAGCGACTTCACGAGGAGCGGGTAGGCGACGCGCGGCGGGTGGAAGCGGCGGCCGCGCGGGTAGACGTCGAAGGCCGGGACGCGGACGGCATGGCGGGCGAGGATCGTCTTCGTGAGGGCCTTGTCGCGCGCGATCATCAGCCCGCGCGGGTTGCACCCCGTGTAGGGGACGTCGCGCAGCTCGAGCAGCGCCGTGACGTGCGGTTCGAACTCGACGAACCCGTGGAACTCCTCGAGCATCGGGAAGACGACGTGCGGGGCTCTGTCCGCCATGGCGTCGAGCACCCGCGTGATCTCGGCCTGCGGCTCGACGCAGGTCACCTCGTGGCCGCGATCGCGCATCGCGCGGACGAGATCGAACTCCATCCGCCACCGCGCGATCTCCTTCGCGGGATGTCCCGCGAGGCGCGGAGGCGGCGTCGAGCCCTCGGGCACGAGAGCGAGGACGCGCACGCACGCACGGTACACGATTCTCAAATTGAAAAAAAACGTGCGCTGACCGCGCACGCCACTTCTCAGTTTGAGAGGCGGACGCGCAACTCGTCGTGCAGGTCACGCGCGAACGCGCGACGCTCACGGTGCGAGCGCGCCGCAGCGCGTCTTTCACGCCCTTGCCGTGCACGCGAACCCTATCAATTTGAGAAGTCGGGAGCACGCGGACGCCCGGAAGCGGCGGCGGAAGCGGCGAACGAAGCGCGGAAAGACGCGAAAGAACGTTCGGCACGGATCTTGTATCTGCGGTCTCGCAAGGTCCGATCCATCTTTCGCGAAAGGAGTCCGAAGCATGGCACGCAGGAAGAAGGCAAAGAAGAAGGCGACGAGGAAGAAGGCAACGAGGAGGAAGCGCAAGTAGCACGGAAACCGGCGGCACATCCGCCGGATGGTTCCGGATCGTCAGCGGAGTCCCGAGCGGACTCCGCTGGCGTTTTCGGGACGCACACCCGCGCCGTGTGCAGCGGGATGGCGCGACGCGTTCACCGCGTCCCCGCGGCGAGCGCGAGGTCTCCGGTTCCGCGGTTCAGGAGGCCGTGGCGTCCGCCCCCGCCGCGGACCGCTCCTCCTCCTCCATCTCCTTGAGACGCCGGTAGAGCGTCGCGACGCCGATCCCGAGGATCTTCGCGGCCGCATCCTTGTCCCCGGCGACGGCACGGAGCGTCCGCTGGATCGCCTCCCGCTCCAGCTCGGCGAGCGGCTGACCCACGCGGAACGGGATCGCCTCGGCCGGCGGCTTCTTCGCCTCGAGCCGCGGCAGCTCCGTCTCGGTGATGAGGTCGCCGGTCGCGAGCACGATCGCGCGTTCGATCACGTTCTCGAGCTCCCGGACGTTTCCCGGCCAGTCGAAGCTCGCGAGCCGGTCGAGCGCCTCCGGCGTGATCCCCTTCACCCGCTTGCCGGCGAGCTTGTTGAAGTTCTCGATGAAGTGCTGCACGAGGAGCGGGATGTCCTCGCGCCGGCGGCGCAGCGGCGGGATCTCGATCCGGATCACGTCCAGCCGGTAGAAGAGGTCCTCGCGGAAGCGGCCCTCGGCCACGGCGCGGTGGAGGTCGGCGTTCGTCGCGGCGACGACCCTCGCGTCGACCTTGATCGTCTCGCTGCCGCCGACGCGCTCGAACTCGCCCTCCTGGAGGACGCGCAGGAGCTTCACCTGCGTGGTCTGGGAGATCTCTCCGATCTCGTCGAGGAAGATCGTGCCGCCGTCGGCCAGCTCGAAGCGCCCCTTGCGCCTGCCGACCGCGCCCGTGTAGGCGCCCTTCTCGTGGCCGAACAGCTCCGTCTCGAGGAGCCCCTCGGCGAGCGCGGCGCAGTGGAGCTTGACGAGCGGGCCGTCCGCGCGCGGCGAGAGGCGGTGGATCGCGTTCGCGAAGATCTCCTTGCCGGTGCCGCTCTCGCCGGTCAGGAGGACGATCGACTTCGCCGGCGCGACCTGCTCGACCATCGCGAGCGCCTCCCGGAAGGCGGGGGAGCGGCCGATGAGCCGCGACAGCTCCTCGCGCCCGAGGAGGTCGGCGCGCAGGCGCCGGTTCTCGAGGACCAGCCGGCGCGTCTCGAGCGCGCGGGCCGCGGCCTTCTTGACGTCGCGCATCTTCACGGGCTTCTCGATGACGTCGAAGATGCCCTGCTTGATCGCGCTCACCGCGGTGTCCACGTTGGCGAACGCCGAGATCATGATCACGGCGAGATGCGGCTGGACGACCTGCGCGGTGGTGGCGAGCCGCAACCCGTCGATCCCGGGCATCTTGTAGTCCGTGATCAGGAGGTCGATCTCGTGCTCCTGGAGGAGCGGCACCGCCCGGGACCCGTCCTCGGCGGTCACGACCTCGTAGCCCGCACGGTTGAGGCCGCGCTTGAGCGTCTCGCGGGTGTTGCGGTCGTCGTCCACGACGAGGATCGTCGGGCGCTGCGCGATCATCGCCGTCCCCCGGAGGCAATCCCGGCGGGCTTGCCCGCCGAAGCCGCGTCCTCCCGGCAACGGCGGGTCACGCGGCGTCCTCCTCGCGCCAGCGCGGCAGCGCGACCGTGGCCAGCGCGCCGCGCGGCCTCGTCGATCGCAGCGCGACCTCCCCGTCGTGCGCCATCACGATCTCGCGCGAGAGGTAGAGGCCGAGCCCGGTCCCCCGCTCCTTCGTCGAGAAGAAGGGCTGGAAGAGGTGGGGGAGCGCGTCCGCGGCGATGCCCGGCCCGCGGTCGCGCACGGAGAGCTTCACCCGGTGCAGCAGCCGCCGCGTCGCGAGGAACACGCACGCGCCGGGGCGCGACACGTCGAGGGCGTTCTGGACGAGGTTCACGAGCACCCGGCGGAGCATGTTGCGGTCGCCGCGGACCGCGGTGTCGCCGCGGCCGAGTCGGAGGTCGAGCGTCACCTTGCGGCGGCCGGCCATCTCCTCGGCCTCCTCGGCGAACTCGCGGACGACCTCGTTCAACTCGAGGCGCTCGAAGTTCGCGTTGCCGAGCTTGCTGAGCGAGAGGTAGTTCTTGATGATCTCGTTCAGCCGCTCGATCTCCTCGCGCATCACGCGGAGGGTCTCGACGGTCGCCGCCGGGATCTCGCCCGCCTCGCCCAGCTCCTCCTCGAGGAGGTCCGCGTTGAGGAAGAGCGCGTTGAGCGGGTTCCGGATCTCGTGCGCTACCGAGCCCGCGACCTTCGCCATGGCGCCGAGCTTCTCGGTCTCGATCAGGCGCGAGCGGATGTGGCGGATCTCGGTCAGGTCGCGGAAGACGACGAGGATGCGCGGGTCGGGGCCGTCCGCCCGCGCCGCGGCGAGGCGGACGGGGAAGGTCCGGCCCGTGGCGCCGCGCAGGTCGAACTCGCGCCCCCGGAGCACCCCCTCGTCCTTCAACGCCTTCCACATCGCGTCGGCGTCGCCGCGCTCCGCGAAGAGCGTCCTCATCGGCGTGTCCTTGAGGTCGCGGAGGCGCAAGCCGAGGGCCTCGCGCGCGGCGCGGTTGGCGTGGAGGAGGTGGCCGTCCGGCCTCGCGAGGAGGACGCCGTCGTTCAGGAGCGTCAGCAGGCGGCGCTGGACGTTTGCGATCTGCCGGCGCCGGCCGAGATCCTCGGGTCGCGCCGGGTCCTCCCGCTCCGCGAGCGCCCGGAGCGCGGCATCGGCCGCCCGCTCCCGCTCCGCCCGCTCGCGCGGCCCGCTCTTGACCGCGAGCCGCGCGCGCAGGACGACATCGAGCAGCTCGCGCGTCGGGAGGTCGCTCCTCAAGGCGGAGTCCCGCGCCGCGTCCGCGTCGCCGCGGTAGAGCGCGGGGACCAGCGCGCCGAGAAGCTCCGCCGCCCGGTCGAGCGGCGCCGCCGCCTCGCCCTTCGCGTCGAGGTCGGCGAGGCAGCGCGTGATCGCCTGCCCGATCCGGCGTTCGCCCGGATCCCTCGCCGCGGAGCCGCCGTTGACCGGAGAGGCCCTCGGCGCGACGCCGGCCGTTACCTTGGCGAGACGCATCCGCGCGGCCGAGGATAGCGCCCGTTACGGACAAAGGGGGCGTCGCGGATATGCTGAAGCCCTTGAGAGCCGCGCTCCTCCTTGCGCTCCCGCTGCTCGGGGCATGCGTCGAGCGGCGGCTGCTCGTGCGCACCGATCCGCCGGGGGCGGAGGTGACCGTGAACGGGGAGCGGGTCGGGCGCGCCCCGGCGACCTGGCGGTTCGACCACTACGGGGAGGCGCTCGTGGAGGTCGAGAAGCCCGGCTACGAGCCGCGGCAGCAGGTCGTCGACCTCCGCTCCCCCTGGTACCAGAAGCCGGGCCTCGACTTCTTCGCGGACGTGCTGGTGCCCGTGCGGATCCGGGACGAGCACGAGGTGGAGCTGCGGCTCGAGCCGCTCCGGCGCCTCAGCGAGGGCGAGATCGAAAGGGGCCTCGGGGAAACGGCGCGCGCCGCCGACCGATTGAGGAAGGCATCGGAGGAGTCTCGATGAAGCGCGTCCTGGTGATGGGGCTTGGTCGGTTCGGGGGTGGCGCCGCGGCCGCCCGCTGGTTCCGGGAGCGCGGGCATCCGGTCCTCGTCACCGACCTGAGCGACGAGAAAAAGCTGAAGGAGTCGATCGCCGCGATCGCCCCGCTCGGCGTCGAGCTCCGGCTCGGCGGCCATGACGAGGCCGACTTCGACACGGCCGACATCGTGGTCGTCAACCAGGCCGTCCCCTTCGAGCATCCCCTGGTCCAGCGGGCGCGCGCGCGCGGCAAGGAGATCGTGACCGAGCTCGGGCTGACCCTCCGGCTGCTCCAGGGTCCGATCGTCGGGGTCACGGGCACCAAGGGGAAGTCCACGACCTCGGCGCTGCTCGCCGCGATGCTCCAGGCCTCCGGCCGTCCGGTCGCGCTCGGCGGCAACATCGGGCGCCCCCTCCTCAACGAGGCCGAGCGCCTCTCGCCGGGGACGATCGCCGTCCTCGAGATCTCCTCGTTCCAGCTCGCGTGGCTCGAGCACGACGACTTCGCGCTCACGGCCGCGGTCATCACGAACGTCACCGGCGACCACCTCGACCGCCACCCGACCTTCGGCCACTACGCCGCGTCGAAGCGGCGGCTGGTCGAGTCCGTACGCCCGGGGGGCGCCGTCGTCCTCCGCGAGGAGGACGAGGTCTGCCGCTCCTTCGCCGCGCACACGCGCGGCCGGGTCACGTGGTTCGGCGAGAGCCGTCCGCCTCCGGTCGCGCTCGACGACCTGAAGCTGGCCGGCCGCCACAACCGGTGGAACGCCGCGGCGGCCGCCCACGCGGCGCTTGCCGCGGGGGCGACGCCCGAGGGGTGTCGCGCGGCCATTCGGGACTTCCGGCCGCTCCGCCACCGCCTCGAGTCGCTCCGAACGGGCGGCCCGGTCGAGTTCGTGGACGACTCGATCGCGACCACGCCCGACGCGGCCGCGGCCGCGGTCGCCTCCTTCGGGCGGCCCGTGATCCTCCTCACCGGCGGCCGGGACAAGGGGCTCGACTGGGCCCCGCTGGTGCGGGCGGCCGACCGAGCCAAGGCCGTCATCGCCTACGGCGAGACCGGCCCGCTCCTCCACACGAGGATCCCCGCCTCCCAGCTCCGCCCGACCTTCGATGCCGCCGTCCGGCGCGCGCTCGAGCTGGCCCAGCCGGGCGACGTCGTCCTCCTGAGCCCCGGGTTCGCTTCCTACGACGAGTTCCCGGGATTCGACGCCCGGGGGGACCGCTTCCGGGAGCTTGTGGGCGCCCCGCTTTGACGGCCCGCGCGTCCACCCGATAATTCATAGGTATGGCCAAGCTGTGCCAGTACTGCGGCAAGCGCGAGGCGAAGATCCACTTCACCGAGCTGCGCGACGGCAAGAAGACCGAGATGCACATCTGCGAGCAGTGCGCCCACGAGAAGAACATGACCCTCGCCTTCCCGGCCGTGCTCTCCCAGCTGGTCAAGGGGGGCCCGGTCGCCCGCGAATCGGAGGCGGTCCCGGCGGCGTGCCCGTCGTGCGGGCTCGCGTACGCGGAGTTCAAGGCCAAGGGACGGCTCGGCTGCCCCCGGTGCTACGGCGCCTTCGGCCCCGTCCTGATCCCGCTGCTCGAGAAGGTCCACGGGGCGGCCGTCCACCGGGGCAAGACCCCGGAGCGCGTGAAGGGGGCGCTGGCCTCCCGGAAGGAGCTCCTGGACATCGAGGAGCAGCTCGCCAAGGCGGTCGCCGACGAGGAATACGAGAAGGCGGCGCAGCTGCGCGACCGGATCCGGGAGAGGAAGGGAAAGGAGCCGTGAACCCGGCGCCCGAAGCCCCCTCCATGGAGAACGCATCGTGACGCTCGACGAGTTGATCGGCCAGAGCGGCGAGTGGCTCAAGGGCAGCGGCCCCGAGAGCGACATCGTCATCTCGAGCCGCGTGCGCCTCGCGCGCAACCTCGCCCGGTTCCCGTTCCTGACCAAGGCGGGCGACGCCGAGCGGGCGGAGATCCACGAGGCGGTCCGGCGCGCCCTCGACAAGATCGGCCTTGGCGACAACAGCCACCTCTACGTCGAGCTCGAGCGCACGAACGAGATGACGAACCGCTTCCTCCTCGAGCGGCACCTCATCTCGCGCGAGCTGGCCAACGGGTCGGGCGACCGGGGCGTCCTCTTCAACCGGAGCGAGATGCTCGCGGTGATGGTCAACGAGGAGGACCACCTCCGGATCCAGGCGATCCGGGCGGGATTCCAGCTCCACGACGCCTTCCAGGATCTCCAGTGGCTCGACGACCAGCTCGACCGCGAGCTCGAGTTCGCCTTCTCGAGCGAGTTCGGCTTCCTGACCGCGTGCCCGACCAACGTCGGCACCGGGATGCGCGCGTCCGTGATGTTCCACCTGCCGGCGCTCGTCTTCACGAAGCAGATCGACAAGGTCTTCTCGTCGGTGACGAAGATCAACCTTGCGGTGCGCGGCTTCTACGGCGAGGGGACGCAGGCGTCGGGCGACTTCTACCAGATCTCGAACCAGGTGACGCTCGGCAAGAGCGAGGAGGAGATCCTCGACCTGCTCGACCGGGTGGTCCCGAAGATCGTCGCGTACGAGCGGGCCGTGCGGGAGCACCTGCTCGAGAAGGACCGGCTCCGCCTCGAGGACAAGATCTGCCGCGCCTTCGGCGTCCTGCGGTCCGCGCGGAGCATCTCCTCCGAGGAGACGATGGACCTCCTGTCGGCGGTGCGGCTCGGCGTGAACCTCGGGCTTCTCCACGACGTGGAAATGTCCACGGTGAACGAGCTCTTCATCCTGACCCAGCCCGCGCACCTCCAGCGCCTCGAGAAACGCGACCTGACGCCCGCCGAGCGCGACTCCGCCCGCGCCGACTTCATCCGCAAGCACCTGCACCTCTGACGTACCCCTTGCGCCATCGATTGCTCGCAACCCGTGCGCGGGCATGGATTTGCGGCGTCCGTTTGCGGCACTGCAGTCCGCAGTTCCGGAAAGAGAGGAGGCCGCGGGGCGTCTGGAATCGAGTGCCGATGTTCGACCGGTTCACGGACCGCGCGCGGAAGGTCATGGGCCTCTCCCGGCAGGAGGCCCAGCGGCTCAACCGCGACTGCATCGGGACCGAGCACATCCTGCTCGGGCTCGTCTTCGAGGGGAGCGGGGTCGCAGCGGACATCCTCAAGAACCTCGCCGTGGACCCGAAACGCATCCAGCAGGGCGTCGAGAGACTCGTCACGCGCGGCAAGGCGCCGCCCACGATGGGCAGCTCCCCTTCACGCCCCGCGCGAAGAGGGGTGCTCGAGTTGGCCCTCGAGGAGGCGAACAACCTCGGCCACAACTACATCGGGACCGAGCACGTCCTGCTCGGCCTCGTCGCGTCGGGGGACGCGGGGGTGCTGCGGCGGCTCGGGGTAGACCCGGAACGCGTGCGCGCCGAGGTCGCACGGCACGTGACCCGGGGCAACGCGATGGTCGCGACGGGGCAGTTCCCGTTCACGCCGGCGATGAAGCGTGCGCTCGAGCTGACCTTGGAAGAGATGCAGGTCTTGGGCCACGACTCGATCCGCGAGGAGCACGTCCTCCTCCGTCTCATCCGGGAGGAGAAGGGCGCGGCCGCCCAGGTGCTCGCGACGCTCGACGTAACGCTCGACGCCGTGCGGAAGGCGCTCGGCCCCCCAGACCCCCTCGGATGACGCCTCCATTACGTGCAGCGTCGCCCGATACTGTGCGGCGCGCGGTGGACGCCTGCGCACAGCATGTGTCTTTTTGACAGGACTCCGACGCGGGCGGCACCTAGGGAGGCGCGCGCGGAGCAGATTCAGGCGCGACGCTAACCCCTTGGCACGACTCGTCTTAAGGGGCCGGCCCCGGAATCGTCCGATAGACTCTTTAGAGATGCGTCTCGGATCGTACTCCGGTATGGAGTTCGCTCCGGGATCGCTTCGGAGCCGTGATAGACATGGGGCAGATCGCCCCGGAGACAGCTGATGTTTGACCGCTTCACTGACCGCGCAAGAAAAGTGATGGGACTCGCTCGCCAGGAGGCCCAGCGCTTCAACCACGACTACATCGGCACCGAGCACATCCTCCTCGGGCTCATCCAGGAAGGGAGCGGGGTCGCCGCCGACGTCCTGAAGAACCTGGACGTGGATCCCAAGAAGATCCGCCAGGAGATCGAGAAGCTCGTATCCCACGGGACCACGATGGTCACGATGGGGCAGCTCCCCTTCACGCCCCGCGCGAAGAAGGTGCTCGAGCTGGCCCTCGAGGAGGCGAGCAACCTCGGCCACAACTACATCGGGACGGAGCACCTGCTTCTCGGCCTCATCCGGGAGCAGGAGGGCATCGCCGCCCAGGTCCTCCAGAACCTGAACGTGCGCCTCGAGGACGTCCGCGAGGAGGTGCTCGAGCTGCTCGGCGCCGAGGTCTCCGGCCAGGAGACCGAGGAGGAGGCCGAGCCGGCCCAGCAGCAGAACACGAAGTCGAAGACCCCCGCGCTCGACGCGTTCGGGCGCGACCTGACCGAGCTCGCCCGCGAGAACAAGCTCGACCCCGTGATCGGGCGCGAGCCCGAGATCGAGCGGGTCATGCAGATCCTCTCGCGCCGGACGAAGAACAACCCCGTGCTCATCGGCGAGGCGGGCGTCGGCAAGACCGCGATCGTCGAGGGCCTCGCCCAGCGGATCGTCAAGGGCGAGGTGCCGGAGATCCTCCGCAACAAGCGGATCGTCGTCCTCGACCACGCGATGATGGTCGCGGGCACGAAGTACCGCGGCCAGTTCGAGGAGCGCATCAAGGCGGTCATGACCGAGGTGCGCCGGTCGAAGAACGTCATCCTCTTCATCGACGAGCTCCACACGCTGGTCGGGGCAGGGGGTGCGGAGGGGGCGATCGACGCGAGCAACGTGCTCAAGCCCGCGCTCTCGCGCGGCGAGGTGCAGTGCATCGGCGCGACGACCCTCGACGAGTACCGCAAGTACATCGAGAAGGACGGCGCGCTCGAGCGCCGCTTCCAGCAGATCCTCGTCGAGCCGCCCAGCAAGGACGAGGCGCTCGCGATCCTCAAGGGGCTGCGCGAGAAGTACGAGGTGCACCACCGGGTGCGCTACACCGACGCGGCGCTCGCCGAGTCGGTCGACCTCTCGTCGCGCTACATCCCCGGCCGCTACCTCCCGGACAAGGCGATCGACGTGATGGACGAGGCCGGGGCGCGCGTCCGCCTCTCCGCGATGACCACGCCGCCCGACCTGAAGGACATCGAGACCGACATCGGCAAGCTCGACACCGAGAAGGAGGAGGCGGTCGGCAACCAGGACTTCGAGCGCGCGGCGAAGCTGCGCGACCAGGTCTGCAAGCTCCGCAAGCAGAAGGAGACGCAGCTCAAGGAGTGGCGCGAGAAGAGCCGCGAGATGGACGTCAAGGTGGACGTCGACATCATCCAGGAGACCGTCTCCCGGATGACCGGCATCCCGCTCACCCGGCTCGAGAGCGGCGAGGCGGAGCGGCTCCTCAAGATGGAGGCGGAGCTCCACAAGTCGGTCGTCTCGCAGGACGACGCGATCCACTCCATCGCGAAGGCGGTTCGCCGCGCCCGCGCCGGGCTCAAGGACCCGAAGCGCCCGATGGGCAGCTTCATCTTCATCGGCCCCACGGGCGTCGGCAAGACGCACCTCGCGAAGGCGCTCGCGAAGTTCATGTTCGGGGCCGAGGAGTCCCTGATCCAGATCGACATGTCCGAGTACATGGAGAAGCACAACGTCAGCCGGCTCGTCGGCGCCCCGCCGGGATATGTCGGCTACGAAGAGGGCGGCCAGCTGACCGAGAAGGTCCGCCGGCGCCCGTACAGCGTGGTTCTCTTCGACGAGATCGAGAAGGCCCACCACGACGCCTTCAACATGCTCCTCCAGATCATGGAGGAGGGGCGCCTCACCGACTCCTACGGCCGCCAGGTCGACTTCAAGAACACGATCATCATCATGACGTCGAACATCGGGGCGGAGCGGCTCGCCAAGCAGGAGTCGCTCGGCTTCCGCCGCGGCGGCGAGGACGTGACCCACGACAAGATGAAGACGATGCTCAAGGAGGAGCTCGAGAAGCACTTCCGCCCGGAGTTCCTGAACCGGGTCGACGACATCGTCTTCTTCCGCCCGCTGACCCGCGAGGACCTGAAGTCGATCATCGACATCGAGCTGGCCCACGTGCGCGAGCGCATCCGCGTGAAGGGCCACACGCTCGCCCTGACGGACATCGCGAAGGAGTTCATCATCGAGCAGGGGTACAACCCGGAGTTCGGCGCGCGGCCGCTGCGCCGCGCCGTCGAGCGCCTGGTCGAGGACCCGCTCAGCGAGAACCTCCTCGCCGGCCGCTTCCCCGAGGGCTGCGTGATCCTCGTCGACAAGGTCGAGACCGGCCTCGTCTTCAAGGAGAAGAAGCCCGAGCCGGCGCCGGTCGGGTAGTTCGTCGCTCCCGCAAGCCAAGGGCCCGCATCGGCGGGCCCTTTTTTCGTCGGCGTGAGGGGGCCTCGGGGGCCGCGCCGGACGTAGAATCCACGATCGGCGATGCATGACCTGGCACATGGTCAGCGCGTCGGCAAGCTCGAAGTCGTCCGTGAGCTGGGCCGGGGCGCGTACGGGCGCGTCTACCTCGCGCGCGACATGCTGCTCGACCGCCCTGTCGCCCTGAAGGTCGTTCCCGGAGTCCCCGACGCCACGGAGAAGCACCGGGCCCGCGTCCTGCGCGAAGCGAGGGCGGCGGGGCGGCTGAGCAGCCCGCACGTCGTGTCCCTCTACGCCGTCCACGACACGCCGGAGGGCGGCTGGATCTTCGAGATGGAGTACGTCAGCGGCGGGACGCTCTCCCAGCTCCTCGCGCGCGAGGGCAGGATGGAGCCGCCCCGGGCGGCGAGGCTCGCGCGGGGAATCGCGATCGCGCTTGCGGCCGCCCACGCGGCCGGGATCGTCCACGGCGACGTGAAGCCGGGCAACGTCCTGCTCGACGGCTCGGGGGAGCCCAAGCTCGCGGACTTCGGCTTCGCGCGCGTTACCGGCGAGCTCATGCAGTCGCAGAGCTCGGGTCGGTTCGAGGGGACGCCCACGTACATGGCGCCCGAGGTGTTCCTCGGCGAGGGCACGTCGCGCGCGTCCGACGTGTGGGCCTTCGGCATCCTGCTCTACCAGATGCTCACGGGTCGCATGCCGTTCCAGACGCGGGACTGGGCGTCCCTTTTCTTCGCGGTGCAGCACGCGGAGCCGTTTACGCCGACGCCCGCGGTGTCGGCGCCGCTCTACCAACTCTGCCTCGCCTGCCTCGCGAAGCGGCCGTCCGACCGACCGCAGTCCTGGGACCACGTCCTCGCCGCGCTCGCGGGGGACAAGAAGGCCGCGCTTGCGCCCGCCCCGACCGGAGCCCCGGACCCGGTCGGCCGTGATCGCGAGCGGCAGCAGATCGATCAGGCGATCGGGAGCGCGGCGGCAGGCGCGGGCTCCTGCGTCCTCCTGAGCGGGCCGATCGGGAGCGGCACTTCGACGCTCGCCCGGGCCGCATGCGACGCCGCGCAACGACGTGGGTTCACCTGCGTCGAGGCGACCGTGAGCCCGCTCCACGGCCTCCTCCGGCCGCTCCTCGAAGCCACGAAGCGTGCGATCGAGGGAGGCCTCCCGGGAGCCTTGGACGCGGAGAAGTACGCCTCGGCGGGAGAGATCGCGCGTCGCCTTCTCGGCACGCAGCCCGATCTGCACCCGGACCGGGGGCACGCTCTGTGGGCGCTCGAGCAGTTCCTGGAACAGCTGGCCGGAAACCGGCCCGTGGCGATCCGCGTGGAGGGCGCGGAAGAGGCTGACGCGGACGATCTGAAGGCGGTCCAACACCTCTTGCTCCGTGTCGCGCAGTTGCCGGTCCTGCTGCTGCTCACCTGCTCGACTGACCGCGGGGCGCCCGACCGCGTGACGCGCCTCGGGGCGACGGAGGGCGTGCGCCGCATCGACGTCGCGGCGCTCGCGCGCGAGGACGCTCACCGTCTGCTGGCCCGCGTGGCGGAGGTCACGTCCGTGGCGCCGGAGGTGGCGCGGCGGATCCACGCCGTGGCGCAGGGCAATCCGCTCTTCACCATCGAGCTCTACCGTCAGCTCGCCTCGTCGGGCATCGTCGTGCGTCAGGGGTCCGCGCTGGTCCCTGGCCCCGCGTGGGGCACGGACGCGCTCCCGCGACGTCTGGCCGACCTCTATGCCACCCGGCTCGCCCGGCTGGCCGAGGGGGACCGCGCCCTGCTCGACGCGGCCGCGGTCGACGGCCTCCAGCTCGACGGCGAGGCGCTCTCTGCCATGGTGGATCAGCCTCTCCTCACCGTGCTCCGGCGCCTGCAAGGGCTCTACCGCGAGCACGGCTTCGTCGCCCCGGGGCCCTCCAGCTACGGGTTCGCGAATGCCGCCCTTCGCGAGGTCATCTACCACGATCTCGCTCCCGACCTGCGCCGCGCGTTGCACCTGGGACTTGCCCGGCATCTCGAGGCGCGGCCGGCGGGCGAAAGCGACCCGGAGCGCGTCGGGCTCCACTGGGAACGGGCCGGGGAGCCCTTGCGGGCGCGCCCCTACCTGCGCCGGGCTGCCAGCGCGGCGATCGCGCGCCAGGAGGTCTCGAGGGGCATCGACCTCGCGGCGCGCGCGGGGATCGCGGGCGGACGCATCGACGGGGCCGAGGCGGTCGCGGAGGCGGACCTCGTGATCGGGCTGGCCGACGGCTACTACGGCGGGGGGCGGGCGGAGGACGCCGAGGCGCTCCTGCGGGCGCTCCTCGAGTATCCCCAGTGCCCCGAGACGCTTCGCCTGCGCGCGTTCGTCCACCTCGCGGTCGTCCGCTACTACCGGGGCGGCCTCTCGGAGGCCGACGAGCGGGAGGTCCGTCGAGCGGAGCAGGTGCTTCCGCCGGGGCGAGCGAAGGGTCTCGCGCACTACCTCCTCGGCATCCTCGCGAAGTACCGCGGCGACCTCGACGCGGCCGAGACCTGCATGCGCAGCGCCGACGGCGTCTATCGCGCCTGCGGGCTGGACGCGTTCCGCTCGGCCGCGATGGACCAGCTCGCCTCGATCGCGATGCGTCGAGGGCGCCTGCGCGAAGCCGTCACGCTGTACGAGGAGGCGGCGCGTGTCGCGGCCCAGAGCGGCCGCCGTCCCAACGCGGCGGCAAGCCGGGTCAACGGCGCGCTCGCCTCCCTGGAGCTGGGGCGGATCCGCGGCACCGCGGAGGTGCTGGATCGCGCGATCGCCGAGTTCGATATCGAGGGCACGCTCAACCTGGCCGCGCACGCCCGAGCGATCCTCGGCAGCGTGCGCTTCGCGCAGGGCGACCTCGCCGGGGCGCTCGTCCTCGCGGAGGATGCGGGGGGCCGTTTCGCCCGCAACTCGTACCTTCCGGGGATCGCCGACGCGACCCTGCTCGAAGCGCACGTCCACGCGATCCGGGGGCGCCTCGAGGAGGCGGAGGCCGCGTTGGCCCGCGCCCACGCAGCCGCGGAGAAGGCGCAAAACCTGCGCGGCCTCGAGCAGGTCGCCGCCGTCCACGCCCTCCTGAGCGCTTGGCGCGGCCATCCGCCGGAGGCGCCGGCCGCCACCGTGCTCGCGCACGCACGGAGCCAAGGAGGGGTCACGCCGGCCAACCTTCTCCTCGTGGCCGAGGCGTGCGCGTATTCCGGTTCGGTTCCCGCGCTCAGGGAGCTGTGCGGTCTCCTCCTGGATGCGGGATCGGAGGAGGTCCTCCTTCCGGTGGCCCGGACCGTGGCCAACGCCGTGGCGGAGGCTACGCCTGCCTCCCTGGGCGAGGCCGCGGCCGCGTTGCGCGGCGAGGCCACCGGCGAGTGGGCGCTCCTGCGCGCCCTTGCGGCGCTTCTCGAGGCGCGTTCTCTCGGTGCCCGGGATCCGGCGGGCGCGGAGGCCGCGGCCCTCGTCGGCATCGACGTCGCAAGAGGCCTCGGCCACGTCTGGCTGGAGTTGCGCCTGCTTGCCCTGCTCGCGGCGCTCTTCCCGCGCAAGGACTACTCGGCGCGGTTCGCGGAACAGCTCGAGACCGCGGGCCCGACGGGGGAGGCTCGGGAACCGCTACGGCTGGCATGGTCAAAGGCAGACGACTACGGCATGTGATCCAGCTCGGTCGCGATCCAGCTCCAGTCCGGATTCACTGCGGCCGCGTCCCAGTAGGCGTCGGCGACCGCGGCGCAGTGTTCGGCGTCGGGGATCGGGTCGCGTCCCGGGTGGTTGGCGCGGCAGGCCGCGACCAGGTCGTGGATCTCCTTGATCAGGTCGGTGTCAGGCTCCCCGTTCGGGAGCCTCGGCCCGTGAGGGCCATCGACGCGCGCGTCGATGAACATGAGCATCGCCCTGGCCGTCATGAGGCCGCACTGCGTGTCAGGCCACGCGAGCTTGGAGTCGGGCGGGGGCGGGGGCATCGGCGCTTCGACCGCGGCCCCGTGCTCGAGGTTGCCGAGCGTCTTATCCCACTTCTTCTCGAGCGCCCAGAGCAGGGACGCGGCCACGTAGTCGGAGTGCTTCTTCTCTCCCAGCTGCCCTTCCGCGGCCGCGAGGTGGCAGTTCTTGCGGCAGACGTAGAGGGCATCGAGGAGCTTCCGCTTCATCGCCGGCGGCGTCGCGTAGTCCTCCACGAGCCGCTGGATCGCGTCGAGGTGCGTGCTGACGTCGGGGCCATGTTTGTCGGGCCGCACATGGGGCCACGCGCACGCCGAGAGGAGAGACGCGACAAGAAGCCCGCACACCCGCCTGAGCATGGGTTCCTCCGTTTGTCGCCAGAATGTTGTCACGGTTCTCGTCGCCGCGTCAAGCATGATTCGCTCGGGGACCGGCGGCGTTCGTGGGTTCTTGTTAGGCTTGGAGTGTGACTGCGCCCGACCCGCGGCTCGGCCGCCTGAAGACGCTCCTCAAGGAGCGCGCGGTGAAGTTCGGCGACTTCACCCTCTCGAGCGGCGCGAAGTCCGACGTGTACGTGGACGGGCGGCTTTTCACCCTCTCCGCCGAGGGGGCGGCGCTGCTCGCCGAGCTCCTCTGGGAGAAGATCGCGCCCTTGAAGCCGGATGCGGTCGGCGGCATGACCATGGGCGCCGACCCGATGGTCGGTGCGATCCTCCACCACGCGGGCAAGCTCGGCGTCCCGCTCGCGGGCTTCCTCGTCCGGAAGGAGCCGAAGGGCCACGGCACGAAGCGCGCGGTCGAGGGCCCGAGGCCCGACAAGCCGAGGCCCCGCGTCGCGATCGTCGAGGACACATTCACCTCCGGCGGCTCCGCGCTCAAGGCCGCCGCCAGCGTCCGCGAGGAGTGGAAGGCGGAGGTGGTCGGCATCTTCGGCCTCGTGGACCGCGAGGCGGGCGCCGCCGCGGCCTTCGCGGCCGAGGGGACCCCCTTCCACGCCCTCCTCCGGCTCACCGACCTGCGCCCGTAGGTCGGCCCCCGAGGCCCCCTTGCGGCCGATAGAATGGACCGGTGCGCGCGCTCCTCCCCCTGGTTCTCGCCGCCGCGGCCCTCGCCGACACCGTCCACCTGAAGAGCGGCAAGAAGATCGAGGGCGCGGTCGTCGCCGAGGACCCCGAGGTCGTCGTCAACCCGTTCAACTCGACGCTCCCCGGGATGACGCTTGGCGTCCAGCGCTTCCCGAGGGAGAAGGTCAAGTCGATCGACAAGACGCCGCCCCCGGAGCTGGAGTTCCAGCGCCGGATCCTCCGCGCGAAGGACGCGGCGGCGGCGATCGAGCTCGCCGACTGGTGCCTCGCCCAGCGCCTGAAGGAGGAGGAGGAGCTCGCGCTCGAGACGGCGCTCCGCCTCGATCCGGCGCACGAGGACGCGCGGAAGCGGCTCGGCGCGAAGGCGCCGAAGCGCAGCTGGTCCGAGGACGCCGCGCTTGCGCGCGAGTACCTCGCGGCGGACGAGTCGGCCCGCGACCAGGTGCTCGTCCGCGTGCCCGACGAGTTCACCTTCGGGGCGCGCTACCTCCGCCGCGCGTGGCGCTCCGCGCACGACCGGAAGGGCTACCAGAAGGACCGCTCGATCGCGCTGCGGGCGGACAAGCTCGCGGACAACGCGCGGTACACGCTCTTCGTGCCGGAGAGCTACGATCCGCTCCTCCCGACGCCGCTCGTCGTCGGGCTTCATGGCGGGGGGGCCGGGGGGGCCGACGGCAAGCTCGTCGTCGGCAGCGGGGCGGACGCGATGAACTTCTACCAGGGCCAGTGCGACGCCCGCGGCTGGATCTGCGTCTGCCCGACCGCGGCGACGGCGGGCTGGGGCTCGCGGCCGAACTGCGACCTGATCGACGCGATGCTCGAGGAGCTGCTCGCGCTCTACAACGTCGACGAGAACCGGATGTACCTCGTCGGCCACTCGATGGGGGGCGGAGGGACGTGGGCGCAGGGGTCGCGGCTCGCGGAGACGTGGGCGGCGATCGCGCCCGCCTCCTCGTTCGGCGTGGACGGCATCGCCGCGCTCGAGAAGACGCGGACGGGCTTCTACGTCTACCACAGCGACGACGACCCCCGCTGCTCGGTGGACGGCGTCCGCCCCCAGATGCAGAACCTCCTGGGGAAGGGGATCGACTTCGTCTACACCGAGCTGCCGAGGCGCGGCCACGACTTCCCGGGCGAGGTCGTGGAGGACATCTTCCGCTTCTTCGACGCGCGGACGGTCGCGCGCCGGCAGGGGAAGTACCGGCCGCAGGTCCGGCCGCTCTCCTCCTTCGAGCGCAAGGTCTCGCGCGACGAGAAGAAGTACCTGCCGTCGCTCGGCGAGGCGGAGGCGGGCGAGGCGTCGCTCTCGGACCTCCTGAAGGACCTGAAGACGGGCGGCGGCGTCGCGGAGCAGGCCGTGCCGAGACTCATCGCGCACCCCGACCCGAAGACGTCCTCGAGCGTCGCGAGGATCCTCCTCAAGGCGGACTCGGGGCCCGATGTCCGCCGCCACGCCGCGCGCGTCCTCGGCGGACGGAAGGCCGCGGACCAGATCGACGCGCTCGGCCGCGTGCTCCTCGTCGAGGAGGAGTCGAACGCGCTGCTCGCGCTGCTCGGCGCCGTGGGGGAGATCCAGGATGCCGCCACGGGGGGCGATGCGGTCCTGAAGTTCCTCAGGAAGCGGGGCGAGTACCTCGCGCAGCGCACGCAGGGAGGGGTGCTGTCCCACAGCGACTGGGAGACGATCCTCCCGACGATGACGCGGGCGTGCGAGCTGCTCGGCACGTTCGCGCCGCCGAAGGGCGCCGCGCAGATCGGCGCGACGGTGATCGACGGCGTCTTCCTCGCGGGCCCCGCGGTCCGGTTCGACACCGAGAACCAGCACCCGCTCCCGTACGCCCAGGCGCTCGCCGAGGCGGCGTGCGCGGCGCTCGGCCGCCTCGGCGGCCCCGACGCGGTCGCCGCGCTCGAGCGGATGAGGAAGGCAGGCGAGGGGACCTCCGTGACCGTGAAGCCCGCCTATGGCCCGGTCTCCGACGTCAGCGGCTGGGCGAGGGATCCCCGCATCGCGGGCTTCGTCCAGGAGGCGCTCACGGCGCTGCGTTGAGGACGGCCATGCGCACCGGGCTCGACTCCGCCGCGGACCGGCACCTGCTGTACAGGGCCTGCCGACCGGCTGTACACCGAACCCCCCGGGCCCCCGGACGTTCCCCTCTGCGGTGGCGCACGCCGCTTGCTGGAGATCCCGCATGAGACGCGCGGTCGCGATCACGCTGCTCGGCCTCCTTGCCGGCCGGGGCGTCGGCCAGGAGCCGGTCCCGAGCGAGGAGCCCGCGCCGCCCGTCGACGTCGCGAAGGTGCTCCGCGATTCCAAGGAGTTCGCGGAAACCTGCAAGCGGTTCAAGATCTCGTGGGAGGAGGGCGTCGTCCGCGCGACGGGCGAGATCGCCTACATCGGCGGCGGGCCGTGCGAGTACATCGTGAACGTCTCCCCCGCGAAGGCGCACGAGACGATCGTGCTCCTCGACAACGGCCCGTGGACGTCGAAGCGCCGCCCCTCGGGCGGCCGCATGAACGGCTACGCGACCTGCCTCAACAACGCCTTCCTCTGCGCGGGATTCAAGCCCGGCAAGCCCTTCCGCTGGAACGAGGAGACCGGCGAGATCTTCCCGCCGGAGGGCGAGCCCGTGGACATCGCGTTCGAGTGGACGGACGGGCAGAAGGCCCGGATCCGCGCCCGCGTCGCGGATCTGCTCTGGAACTACCGCACCCTCGAGGTCATGCGGCCCGGCCACCTCGTCTACACCGGCTCGATGATGGTCGACGAGGGTCCGCCCGACCACAAGATGTGGTTCGGCGCCGAGATCGACCGGCTCATCGTCGCCTGCTACAGCACCGCGACCGCGCTCATCGACAACACCGAGGAGGGCGCCGCGGAGAACGGCACGTACGAGGCGATCCCCGCCCGGCTGCCGGAGATCGGCACCCGCGTGACCGTGTTCTTCTCGAGGAAGCCGCTCGAGGGGGTCACCGAGTTCAAGCCGCTCGAGCTTCCCGAGGAGGTCCTCGCGGAGCGCAAGAGGCGCGCGGAGGAGAAGGCGAAGGCAGAGGATGCGCCCGCCCCGAAGAGCGAAGGGGAGGGGCACGGGGAGGGGAAGTGACCGCCCGCGACCAGGCGCTCCGCCTCGTGCGCCGCGCGCGCAGGAGGCTCGAGGCCGTGCGCCTCGCGAAGGCCGCGTCGAAGGGCGCGATCGGGGGCGCGGCCGCGGGCCTCCTCTCGATCCTCTTCCTGCGCGGTCCCCTTCCGTGGGCCCTGATGGCCCTCGGGGCGGTCGCGGGGCTCGCCCTCGCGCTCCTCCGGCGACCGATCGGCCTCGACGCCGCGGCGCTCTACCTCGACCGGCGCCTCGGGGCCGCCGAGCGGTTCGCGACGGTCCTGACCCGGCCCCCGGACCCCCTCACGAACCGCGTTGCGGAGGAGCTCGCCCACCTCGATCGGCTCCCGCGCACCCCGATGCCGCGCGAGACGGCGCTCGTGCCTCTCGCGCTCTTCCTGCTCTTCGCGACCGGGCTCCTGCCCGCGCCGCGCGAGGCGGCGGCCGAGCCGCCCCGGTTCGTCGTGGCGGCCGTCGCGGAGGAGGACGCGGTCGCGTCGGCGGACGAGGCGACGCTGGAGAAACTCGCGAGGGGCGAGCGTCTCGCGCCCGAGGAGGCGGAGGCGGTTCGCGAGGCGATCGAGCGGGCGCTGCGCCGCCCCGAGGAACGGCGCGCGGCGACCGCGGCGCTCGCACGCGCGGCCGCAGGCGAGGGGGCTTCGGGGGCCCTGGTCCTCGAGGCATTGGAGCCGCGCGCAGCAGGTCCAGGAGGCGCGGCGCTGCGCGCCAGCGCCTACCCCGAGCGGGAGGAGTTCGTGCGCGCCTACCGGCAGGCGCTGGAGGACGGGCAGTGAGGACGGGCGTCTGGCTCATCGGAGCGTGCGGCAACGTGGGCATGATGACGATCGTGGGCGCGCGCGCCGTCGCGCGCGGCCTCGCCGGGCGCGTCGGTCTCGTGACCGAGCTCAAGGAGCTGCGCGAGCTGAAGCTGCCGCCCGTCGAGGAGATGGTCTTCGGCGGCCACGAGGTGAGCGGGCGGACGCTTCACGAGGCGGCGCGCGAGTTCGAGCGTCGCGCCGGCGTGCTCACGGACCGCCTGATCGACGCGCTCGCCGGGGACCTGGACAGCGCGCAGGCCGAGATCCGCGCCGGATTCCCGACGAGGCCTGTCCGGCCGCTCGGGGCCTCCGCCCGGCGGCGCGAGGAGGGGCCCAAGGCCGGCTTCGCGGCGATTCAGCGCGACCTTCGCGACTTCCAGAAGCGGAACGCGCTCCCGGAGGTCGTCGTCCTGAACGTCGCCACGACGGAGCCGCTGCCGGACGCGCGGCCGGAGTGGGAGTCGCTCGCGGCGTTGCGCGCGGCGCTCGACGACGACCGGGCGGAGGTCTTCCCGCCGTCGCTCCTCTACGCCTACGCGGCCCTGGATGCCGGGTACCCCTACGTGAACTTCACGCCGAGCACGGGCTCGTCCGTGCGCGCGCTCGACGAGCTGGCGCGGGCGCGCGGCACCGTCCACGCGGGCCGCGACGGGAAGACGGGCGAGACCCTCGTGAAGACGACGCTCGCGCCGCTCTTCGCGCTGCGGAACCTGCGCGTGCTCGCGTGGGAAGGCTACAACATGCTCGGCAACCCGGACGGGCAGTCGCTCACCGATCCCAAGGCGAGGAGCGCGAAGTGCTCGAGCAAGGACCGGTCGTTGCGCGCGATCCTCGGCGACGCCGGCCACAGCTCGGTGCACATCGACTTCGTCCCGAGCCTCGACGACTGGAAGGTCGCCTACGACTTCATCCACTTCGAGGGGTTCCTCGGCGCGCGCATGTCGATGCAATTCACGTGGCAAGGGTGCGATTCGGCGCTCGCGGCGCCGCTGGTCCTGGACCTCGCGCGGCTCGCGGCCCACGCGCGGACGGGCGGCGAGAAGGGCGCTCTCGACCATCTCGCCTGCTTCTTCAAGGACCCGTACGGCGTCGACGTCCACGCGTTCCCGTCCCAGTTCGAGATGCTCCGCGCGTACGCCCTGCGCGCCCGGAAGGGCGCGGAGAGCCGTTCCGCGTAGGAGTCCGTCCCCCCGTGCCCCCCGGTGTCCCTCCGCGGGGACAGCGCCGCCGCGGGAAAGACCGGGAATCCGCCCTGCCCCTCCGGCACGCCGATCGCTTGACCCGTCTGCGGGTCCGGCGATAGTGGGCCGGAACCCCAGGAGACCCCATGCGCGGAATCGCCTTGATCCTGCTCGCCTTTCTCTCTTTCGGTTGCAACGGGAGCCCGAAGGGCCGCGTGAAGAGCGGCGACGAGGGCGACCTCGTCGGCGCGAGGACGGCCGGCGCCGAGACCTACAACGCGCTCATCGAGGATGCGTCGCGGAGGCTTCTCAACGCCGAGGCCGCGCGTTTCCCCGAGGGCGCGGTGCGCAAGATCTGCTTCGTCGGACTCGAGAACCGCAGCGCGGAGGAGCTGGGCGACATCCGCGAGTCCACGAACCAGATCATCGAGACGGTGCTCTTCCAGGCGAAGCGGTACGACATGATCGGGCAGCGGTACGTCTCGCACGTCCTCCAGGTGACGGGGATGCGCGCGGAGGACGTCTTCCTCCACGAGGGCCGCGAGAAGTTCGTGAGCGTCCTGCGGCAGGAAGGGCAGGATCCGGACTTCCTCCTCTGGGGGATCTACACGAGCCTCTCCACGGAGGGTGACAAGGAGCGCCAGCGGGACTACCTCCTGACGCTCGAGCTGACCGACGCCAGGAGCGGCCGCCTGATGCAGAAGGAGACCGCGAGGGTCCGCAAGGCGTACCGGTAGGCGGTCCGGGAGAACCCGCCGTGGTCCTGCGGGCCGTTCTGGTCGCGCTCGCGCTTGCGGCCGGGTGCCGGTCGTACTCCGACAAGCTTGCGGAGTTCCGCGGACGCTACCTCCAGGGGGACTTCGCAGGCGCCGACGAGGCCGTGAACCGCCTCATCGCGAAGGAATCCGGGGCAAAGCCCGAGGCGGTCGCGAAATCGAACGCGCTCGACGTCAAGGCGGGCAAGGGGGACACCTACCTCCTGCTCCTCGACAAGGCGATGGCGCAGCTCGCCCTCGGCCGGCCCGAGGTCGCGATCGAGCTGATGCGGAAGGCGCGTGACCAGCTCGACGCCCACGAGTCCAGGAGCGTCGCGCAGTACTTCGGGGCCGTGCTGACCGACGACACGGCGCTCGACTACGCCGGCGCCGACTACGAGCTGATCCTCGTGCGAGTGATGCTGTGCCTCGCCGACCTCATCGTCCACTCGAGCCAGACCGAAGGCGACGCCTACGCCTACGCGCTCCAGGTGGGCGAGAAGCAGGAGAAGATCGTCGGATCGCCGCTCGGCGAGGACATCGGGTACAAGCCGCGGGAGGAGTACCGGCGGGTCGGGATCGGCGCCTACCTCCAGGGGATGATCCTCGAGGCGACCGGCGCGCGCGACGCCGCGGCGCGCGCCTACGGGCGGTGCGTCGGCTACGAGCCCGGGATCCGGATCGCGGAGGAGGCGCTCGAGCGCGCGACCGAGGGGCACTACGCGGCGCCCGGCGAAGGCGTCGTGCACGTCTTCCGTCTCGCGGGGCCCGGCCCTTTCTACGCGACCGGGACCTCGCCGTCGACCGACTTTGCCCTCCGCCTCGCGCAGCTGGCCGCGGCGATCGTCGCCGACTCCTACGTGCCGTTCATGCAGACGGAGGTGCCCGTGCCGGTCCTCGCCGTCGCCCCCGTCGGCGCGGCGCCGCTCGAGGTCTCGGCATTCGGCCGCACGGCCGCGTCCGAGCCGCTCCTCGACGTCAACATGGTCGCGGGGCAGCAGCTCGAGAAGATGATGCCGATGATCCTCGCGCGCGCGGTCGTGCGGCGCGCGGTGAAGGCGGCGGCGACGACCGTGGGCTCCGAGGCGATCGGCAGGAACAACAAGAACGACACCGCGGACGCCGTCGAGCTCGGGTTCGCGATCGCGAACCTGCTCTGGACCGCGGCCGAGCGCGCCGACACGCGCTCGTGGAGCTCGCTCCCCGCGCAGATCGAGGTGGCGAGGCTGCCGCTGCCCGCGGGCGTCCATGCGGTCCGCATCGGCCCCGGAATGAGGGCGGATCTGCGCATCGCGGCGGGCCGCGATGCCTACATCCTCGTCATCCAGCCCGACCCGGGACGGCCGGGCGCCGTCCTGATCGACCGCCTTTCCCGTGTCGCGGACACCGGCCCCGAATCGCTGCCGGAGATTGGAGAATCGAAACCGTGAAAAGGACAGCACTCCTCGCGGCCGCCGCGGCGCTCGCCGCCGGCTGCTACCACTGGAAGAAGGAGCCCGACACCTATCGCATCGACTGCAACGTCCCCTTCGCGAGCGTCTACGTCTACGACGAGGACAACCAGCTCCTCTGCAAGCAGGCCGCAGGCGAGTTCTTCGAGAAGTTCGACGAGGACGGCCACGTCGAGGTGAAGGCGGAGGGCTACCACACGTTCTCGGGCCCCGTTTCCGAGCTCAGGCTCGACGGCCAGAAGAGCTGGTACTGCGAGCTGAGGAAGCGGCGGCCGGGCGATGTGGAGGCGACGAAATGAGGTGGATCATGCTGCGTACCGGAAGAGCGCTCTTTCTCTGCCTTTTCGTTCTCGGCGCGTGCGTCAAGGACCAGCAGGCCGCCCGCACCCGCAACTCCGGCATCGACAAGGAGCCGGAGGCGCACGAGACGCCGACGCCGGAGAAGCTCCCCAAGGAGGAGCCTCCGCCTCCGCGCGAGCAGGACCTGCCGCCGGTGGAGCCGCCGCCCAAGAAGCCGAAGTAGCCCCCCGGGGTCTCGGGTGCCGCGGCCCCCGAGGCCCCCTCCGTGCCGCCGGGCTACGGCGAGCGGACGGCCCGGAGCCGGCGGCCCACGAGAGCGACCGCGAGCGCGCCGGCCAGGGCGCCGAGCGTGTTCGCGAGGACGTCGAGTTGACTCGGATGGCGCGGCGGGATGTACATCTGGGCCGCCTCGATCCCGAGCGACAGCACCGCGGCGATCGCCGTGGCGGTCGAGACGCGGCGGCCGAGGAGCACGAGGAGCACGCCGCACGGGAGGAAGAGGATGGCGTTGAGCCCGATGTCGAGGGCGCCGAGTCGCGAGAACGCCGCGAAGGCGCGCGGCGCCGCGCGGAGGGGCCAGTAGGGCGCGAAGGTGAGGGCGAGCGTCGCGGCGAGCCACGCGCCAAGGAGGCCGCGCAGGAGGCGCGGATCGGGCACGCGAAGCGTGTCCTCCAGGTCAGCCGTCAGGACCGAGGCCAGCCGAGTCCGGGACGGCTTCTCACGCACCCTAGAAGGTCCGGGCCGGTTCGTGAGGCGGCGGGGGCTCCGCGGACGCCATCTCCTCGCTCTCGATGCGCGCTCGCGCCTCGGTCAGCTCGTCGTCGGTGATCCGGAGGAACTCCTGGACGACGTGCGGGTCGAACTGCGTCCCCGCGCAGCGGAGGATCTCGGCGCGCGCCGTGGCGTGGGGGAGCGCCTCCTTGTAGGGGCGCTTCGAGGTCATCGCGTCGAACGTGTCGATGATGCTGAAGATCCGCGCACCGAGCGGGATCTCCTCGCCCGACACGCCCTGCGGATAGCCGCCGCCGTCCCACCGCTCGTGGTGGTGGAGCACGATGTCCGCCGCGCCGCGGAGGAACTTGATCCGCGAGATCATCTGGTGGCCGATGACCGTGTGGCGGCGCATGACCTCCCACTCGGCGTCGGTCAGCTTGCCCGGCTTGAGCAGGATCGAGTCCGGCACGCCGATCTTGCCCACGTCGTGGAGGAGCGAGCCGTAGGAGATGTCCACGAGCTGCTCGGGGCTCACCCCGAGCCGCTGGGCGAGCATCACGGCGTAGACCTGGACCCGGCGGCAATGGTGCTTCGTCTCGCAGTCGCGCGACTCGATCGCGGAGACCATCGCATCGAGGGTCGCCTCGTACGACTCGCGCAGATCGCGCAGGAGCCCCTCGAGGAGCTTCGCCTGCTGCTCGAGCTTCTTGTTCTTGCGGATGAGGTCGATCGTCTTCTCGACGACCTTGTGCTCGAGGCTCTTCTTGTACTGGATGTTCTCGAGGAGGAGCTGCCGCCGCTCGAGGGCACGCTGCACCGAGATCGTGACCTGCGAGATGTTGAAGGGCTTGACGATGTAGTCGTAGGCGCCGAGCCGGATGGCATCGACGGCCACGTCGATGTCCCCGAAGGACGTGATCACGACGACGGGGATCTGGTCGGTCAGGTCCCCGAGGTTCTTCATGAGCGTGAAGCCGTCCATGACGGGCATCTTCACGTCGGTGACGATCAGGTCGTACCCGCCGGCGTGGACCTTCTCGAGCGCGACCCTGCCGTTCTCGGCCTCGCTCACCCGGTGGCCCTCCTGCTCGAGCGCCTCCCGGAGGATCTCCCGGATCATCGGCTCGTCGTCGACGCAGAGGATGTGATGCGGGCCCGGCATCCAACCGAATTATTGGCGTTTCCGGGGGGGACACTTTAGGGTGCGAGCGGGGGCGGAACCGGCCGCCCATCGGGTGTTTTCCCGCCCCCGGGCCCCCTCCGGTCGGCTACGCCCGCGACGGCAGAGCCTCGGTCTCCGTCGCGTCGGCCGGCGCGGGCGCGCGCCAGTGGAAGCGCAGCGACCCGAGGCCGAGGTAGAGGAAGCCCGTGCCGACGAGCAGGTGGAGCGGGAGCCCCCAGCTCGTGCCCTGCGTCGCGAGCACGATGCTCGACACGAAGATGTAGATCCCGAACGCCACTTCGATGATCGATTGCCAGACCGCCATGCGGGCGCGGTAGGAGGGGTCGGGGCGGTCGCCCTCCTTCGGCGTGCGCACGAACTCCGACCTGTGGCCGAAGAGCGCCTCGAGGACGCCGCGCGAGGAGTTGACCATGAGCGCCATCCCGAGCCCCAGCGCGAGCGGGATCATGAGGAACCGTCTCAATGTGAGACGGCGGGCCTCGACCTGGGCGAGGCCGTAGAAGGCGAAGAACGCGACGAGCACGAGGTTCAACCCGATGAGGTCGAGCAGCGCGAAGAAGGGCCCCGAGTGGAAGTTCGAGCGGACGAGGACCAGCGGCAGGTGGAGGATCGTGAGCACGCCGAGGAACAGGAAGGCGAGGTGGTTCGAGAGCATGAGCGTCGCCTCGAGCTTCTCCCGCAGGCGGATCGGCGTCTTCCAGATGCGCCCGAGCTGCTCGCGGAAGATCTCGGTGTACCCCTTCGCCCAGCGGTGCTGCTGGCTCTTGTACGCGGTCACTTGGGCGGGCAGCTCCGCCGGCACCTGCAGGTCGCGCAGGTAGACGAACTTCCACCCCTTGAGATAGGCGCGGATCGAGATCTCCGTGTCCTCCGCAAGCGAGGTCGCCGACCAGCCGCCCGCGTCGTCGATGCAAAAGCGCCTCCAGACGCCCCCGGTCCCGTTGAAGTTGAAGAAACGGCCCGTGCGGTGGCGGTAGGTCGACTCGAGGATGAAGTGGCCGTCGATGAAGTAGCTCTGCACCTGCGTCAGGAGGTTCTCCTCCAGGTTCAGGTGCTCCCAACGCGCCTGCACGAGCCCCACCTTCGGGTTCGCGAAGTAGGGGATCGTCTCGCGGAGGAACGCGCGCGGCGGCACGAAGTCGGCGTCGAAGATCGCCACGAGCTCCGAGTCGTCGCGCTTCAGCCCCGCGGCCAGCGCGCCCGCCTTGAACCCCTCGCGGTTGCCGCGGCGCAGGTGCTCGATCTCGACCCCCCTCGCCTTCAGCTCGACGCACGCGCGCGCGGCGGTCTCGACCGTCTCGTCCGTCGAGTCGTCGAGGAGCTGCACCCTCAGGAGATCGCGCGGGTAGTCGAGCTGCTCGACCGCCTCGAGGACGCGCCGCACGACCTTGCGCTCGTTGTAGACCGGGATCTGCACGAGCACGCGCGGCAGCACGTCGGGCGGCGGCGGGCGGACCGGACCCTTCCGCCGCACGAAGAGGTACACGAGGACCATCCGCGCCCGGTAGAGGCCGTAAAGGCCGAGCAGGCACGAGATCGGCACGTAGATGGCAAGCAGCAGGAGCTGGAAGACCGTCATCCTTTGCCCCGGGGAACTCTAGGATAGCCCGCTGCGGCGGGCTGGCCTAGAATCCTTCCCCCCGTTGCGCCCGGAGGATTTCGACTACCCCCTGCCGACCGACCGGATCGCATCCGAGCCCGCGTCGCCCCGCGACGCGGCGCGCCTCCTCGTCCTCGGCCCATCGATGGACGACCGGCGGGTCGGGCACCTGCCCGACTTGCTCCTCTCCGGCGACCTCCTCGTCGTCAACGACACGAGAGTGCGCCGCGCGCGCCTCTTCGGCCGGCGCGCGACGGGCGGCCGGGTCGAGCTGCTGGTCCTCCGCCGCCACGAGGGCGGTGCGTACGACGCGCTCGTCCGCGCGCACAAGCGGATCCGTCCGGGCGAGGAGATCCCCCTCGACGGCGGCCTCTTGGCCACGCTTCTCGAGCGGCGCGAGGGCGCCGTCTGGCGCGTGGGGATCGAAGGGGGCACGGGGGGAACGGATATCGAGGACGAGATCGAGCGCGTCGGGCACGTGCCGCTCCCGCCCTACCTGAAACGCCCCGACCGCCCCGAGGACCGGGAGAGCTACCAGACGATCTTCGCCGCGCGCCTGGGCTCGGCGGCGGCGCCGACCGCCGGGCTCCACTTCACGACGGAGCTCCTCGAGCGGCTCGAGGCGAGGGGCGTCGGGATCGCGAGGATCACGCTGCACGTGGGGTACGGCACCTTCGCGCCCGTGGACGCGGAGCGCATCGAGGAGCACCGCCTCCACGCCGAGGAGTTCGAGGTCACGGAGGAGGCCGCCTCGGCGATCGCGCGCCGACGGGGCCGGCTCGTCGCGGTCGGCACGACGACCACCCGCGTCCTCGAGACCCTCGCTCGCACCGGCGGGATCCGCCCCGCCCGGGGCACGACCGACCTCTTCCTCTACCCCGGCGTCCCTTTCCTCGCCGTCCAGGGCCTCCTGACGAACTTCCACCTGCCGAAGAGCAGCCTCCTGATGCTCGTCTGCGCCTTCGCGGGCCGTGAGCGCGTCCTCGCGGCGTACGCCCGCGCGCTGGAGGGTGGCTACCGCTTCTTCAGCTACGGCGACGCGATGCTCGTCTGGCCGTAGGCCGCCGCCCCGGCCCCCGCACCCCCCGGTTGTTATCGTGAAGCCGATGGACGCCCGCAGGCGCCACGCGGAGCTCTCGAGGATCATCGAGCAGGCGAACTACGACTATTTCGTCCGCGACGATCCGACCCTCTCCGACGCTGAGTACGACGCCTGCCTTCGCGAGCTGCAGAAGCTCGAGGAGGAGCACCCGGAGCTCGTGACGCCCGACTCGCCCACGCAGCGCGTCGGCGCGCAGCCGGTCGCGGAGCTCCCGTCCTACACGCGCCGCGTGCGGATGCTCTCCATCGAGAACTGCGTCTCCATCGAGGAGTTCCGCGACTGGGTCCGGAGCCTCGCCGACTTCCTCAAGCGCGACCCCGGCGCCTTCTTCGTCGAGCCGAAGCTCGACGGGACCGGGCTCGAGCTGATCTACGGCGAGGGGCGGCTCGTGACCGCGGCGACCCGCGGCGACGGGACGACGGGCGAGGACGTGACGCCGCAGGCGCGCACGATCCGCGCGGTCCCGCTCCGCCTCCGCGGCGACGCGCCGCGGCTCCTGAGCGTGCGCGGCGAGGCGTTCATCCCGAAGAAGGAGTTCGAGGCGATCAACGCGACGCTCGAGGGCGAGAAGATCTACGCGAACCCGCGCAACCTCGCGTCGGGCGCTCTGCGGATGCTCGATCCGAGGATCACGGCGCAGCGGCGGCTCGACTTTTTCGCGCACAGCTTCGGCGAGATCGAGGGGGCCGAGGTCCGTTCCCAGTCCGACTTCTATCGAGGGGTCCTGGCCTTGGGGCTCAGGGGGTGCCCCGACGCGCGGCGGTGCGAGTCGGCAGAGGAGGTCGAGAAGGTCTACGCGGACCTGCTCGCGCGGCGACATGACCTCCCGTTCGAGATCGACGGGATGGTGGTCAAGGTGGACGACTTCGCGGTCCAGAAGGAGCTCGGCTGGCGCGCGCGGTCGCCGCGCTGGGCGGTCGCGTGGAAGTTCCCGCCGACGCAGCAGGCGACCCGGTTGAACGAGATCCGGGTCTCGGTCGGGCGGACCGGCACGCTGACGCCGATCGCCATCCTCGAGCCCGTCCCGATCGGCGGCGTGACCGTCGGCCGCGCGACGCTCCACAACGAGGACGAGGTGGACCGGCTCGGCGTGAAGGCGGGCGACCGGGTCCTCGTCGAGCGCGCGGGCGACGTGATCCCGAAGGTCGTGAAGGTCGTCGAACACGGCAGCGGCGAGCCCTTCCGGATGCCCGCCAAGTGCCCCGTCTGCGGCGCCGCGGTCGTGCGCGAGGAGGGCGAGGTCTCGTCGCGCTGCCCGAATTCCCTCTGCCCCGCGCAGGTAGAACAGGGGATCCGCCACTTCGCCGCGCGCCGCGCGATGGACATCGAGGGGCTCGGCGAGAAGCTCGTGGGCCAGCTGGTCGCGAAGGAGATGGTCAAGGACGTCGCCGACCTCTACTCGCTCCGCGCGGAGGACCTCGAGGGTCTCGACCGGATGGCGGAAAAATCCGCGCAGAACCTGATCGACGCGATCGCAGCGAGCACGCGCCGTCCCCTCCAGGGGTTCCTGAACGCGCTCGGGATCCGCCACGTGGGGGAGCGGATCGCGGAGATCCTCGCGCAGCGGTTCAGGACGCTCGACGCGTTGATGGACGCGCCCGAGGAGGAGCTGCAGTCGGTCGAGGAGATCGGGCCCGAGGTCGGAAAGAGCATCCGCGAGTTCTTCGGCAGGCCGCAGGTGCGCGACGTGATCGCGCGCCTTCGAGCGGCGGGCGTCGAGCCGCAGCCCTTCGAGGGGAGGAAGGAGGGGGTGCTCGCGGGGGAGGTGGTGGTCTTCACGGGGACCCTCGGGAAGCTCACGCGCGAGGCCGCGAAGGCGCGCGCCGCCGCCGCCGGCGCGACCGTCGGCTCCTCGATCACGGCCAAGACGACGCTCGTCGTCGCGGGCGAGAAGGCGGGCAGCAAGCTCAAGAAGGCGAAAGAGCTCGGCGTGCGCGTGGTCACCGAGGACGAGTTCCTCAAGATGACCTAGGACTGCACCCCTTACGCCATCCTTCCGACGCAAGCCGTTCCAAGACAATGACTTGCGTCGTCCGGATGCGGCATTGCTGTCCGCAGTCGGAGGGGTCTTGGCGAGGACCGGGGCCGCCGGGCGGCGGAGGTGACGACGGTCGCCGCCGAGGGTCACGTAGCCGAAGGATGCGTCCTCGACCGGGTCGAAGGCGACCATCGCTCTCCGGGGCCGCGGTGGCCCCGGAGACAGTGTCCAGCCGTCGCAGTGCCTACTTCGATCGGATGCGGAGGACGAACGCCGCGGCGGCGGCGCAGAGGATCGCAAGCGCGCCGTGGAGGACCCCGCGCCCCTTCTCGTCCGCGTCGAACTCGACGCCATCGGCTTGGCCGAGCTGGGCGAAGTAGTACACGTCGCCGTCCTTCGGCAGGTCGATCCGCAGAGAGATCCGGCCCTTGGCAGAGGAGAGGTCGAGCTGTTTCGTCTGGCCGAGGCCTCGCTCAAGGTCTTCCATCGTCTGGCGCCACGCGGTTCTCGTGCCGTCGAGCCCTCCTCTGGAGGCGACGTAGCCATCGAAGGAGCGGTCGTCATCGGAGCCGTCGCCGAAGTCCCCGCGTGCCGCAATCTCCGCGACGGCTTCCGCCGCGCTATCCGCGGGCGGGGGAGGCAGCCGCGGGTCCGACGGCTCCCGCGTCGCCGGCGGCACGCCGCCGTTCGGGCCGCGGTACTGGCCGCCCTTGTAGATCGTGCCCTCGAGGCTCTGGTCCTGCCGGTCGGCGCCCTGCGCCGCCGCCTGTCGCTTCGCCCTGAACTCGTCCACCTGCTTCCGCTGCTCGGCGCGGGCGCGGCCGAGGAAGGCCTCGTTCACGTCCCAGGACTGGAAGCCGCGCGCCTCGCCCTCGTCCGCCTGCTGCGGCTTGGCCTCCGCCTGCGCCTTGTTCGAGAGGCTCAGCGTGTCGAGCGCCCGCCACTGCGACTCGACCTGCTGCTCAAGCGCGCCGCCGTCGCTCTTCTCTCGCACGAGCTCGAGCAGTCGGCGCGTCTCCTGGTCGAGCTGCTGCACGTTCGAGAGCGCGCGGCCCGCCTGGAGCGTGTTGCCGCGCTGCGCCACGTCGGAGATCTCCTTGATCTCCTGGTACCGGTCCGTCGCCTCGCCCGCGAGGATCAGGGCCTCCGTCGACTCCTCCATCTTCGTGTCGAAGTCGTACGAGAACCCCTTCGGGACGTGGAGGAAGAGCACGGTCCGCCGCAGGTCGAGCCCGTTCACCCTGGGCAGCCGCACCCGCGACGCGCGGCGGCCGACGGCCGAGTCCTCGTAGGCGTAGACGACGTCCACGTCGAACGACGGCGAGCCGAGCGCGAGCTTCCGGAGCGGCACGAGCAGGTCGCCGCCCTCCGCGAGCGGGCGCACGCCCTCGCCCGCGACGAGCACGCTCAGGAGCCGCGTTCCCTCGGGCAGCGCGAGCCGCATGAACTGCTCCGACCGGTTGTAGACGCGGTACGACACGGCCACGCGCGTCCACCCCGAGCGGTCCACGACCGCGGTCGCGAGCGCGCGGTAGACCACCGCCTTCGCGACCTCCTCGAACGCGTGCCGCTTCACGTCGAGCGCCAGCGTGAACGCCGCGCCCGCGCCGACGAAGACCCGCGCGACCGACTGCGCGGTCGTCTCCGGCGCGCGCAGCGGCAGGTCCGCGAAGTCGCCGGGATCGAGGTTCGTCGAGCGGGCGACCCGCACCTCGCCGTCGGGCGCCTTCTCGACAGCCACGTAGCGCGTCACCGTCCCGGCGCCCAGAGGCTCGACGCCGCGGATGTCGGTCCCGTACGGCACGTCGTACGCGACCGTCGCGGCCGCGCTGCCGCGCGTCGGGGTGCGGAGGGTCACGTGGAACCGCCGGCCCCCCTCGACCCCCTCCGATCGCACCTCGCGGCGGTCGTGCGCGACGACGAGCGCCTCGCGCTCTTCCGCGACGGGCACGACGAACGAGTAGCCGTCCACGAGCCCGCGCCGCACGTGGAAGTCCACGAGCGCCTCGACGCGCACGCGGTCCGCGAGCGGGACCACGCGCGAGACCACGATCGCGTCCACCTCGCGGGGCTCCTCGCGGGCGAAGACCTCGAGCCGCCACGGCACCGCGTGGTACCGGAAGGCGAGCACGAGCTTGCCCCAGCGGATGGCGCCGGCCTTCGCGATGTCCTCCGGCGAGAGGTTCGCCGAGGACTCGCGCACCTCGGCCTCGAGGCCGTCCGTGACCGCGAGCCGCACGAGGCCCGACTCGCGCGCGGCGCCCGAGAGCGACAGCGCGGGGGCCGCGAACGGCTCCGTCGTCGCGCCGACGCGGCGCAACACGATCCGGTACTCCTGCGTTCCTTGCAGCCGCGCCGCGCGGTCGAGGAGCAAGGTTCCCTCCCGGACCCACCAATCGCGCAGGTCCCCGGAGACGGCCGTGACCTCGTAGCCCGCCGGCACCGGGAGCGAGAGCGTGAACGGCCCCGGGCCGTTCTCGAGCGTCACGCGCAACGTCACCTCCGCGAGCGCGCGGTCGCGGTCCACGTAGAGGTCCACGTTCGTCTCCGCGCGCACGCGCGTCTCCTCGAGGCGGACGCGCCAGCGCAGGTCGAACGGCCGCACCGCGTAGCGGTACGCCTTGTGCACGACGCCGATGTCGGCGGCCGCGCGCAGGTCGGTCGGGGCCTCGTCGGCGCGGAGGAGCCCGCGGCTCTCGAGGACGTCGATCTTGAGGTCGGGCAGGGTCTCGATCGCGACGACACCCGCGTCGCGCAGCACGTCGAGCGGCGCGAGGTCGGGGACCGCCTCGGTGCGCTCGCGCGCCTCCTTCCGCTCCGCGCGCACCTCGACCTGGAGCGCGTGGTCCTGGGGCTTCGCGAGCGCCACCACGAGGTTGCCGTCGGCGTCGATCTCCCAGCCCGCGAGGTCCTGGCAGACGACCGAGAGCACGGTCAGGTCCTTCCCGACGCGGAGGCGCACGCGCGAGACGCTGCCGCCGCTGATCCCGTACCGGGCGCGCACGGCAACCCCCGTGAACCCGTCGCGCACGGCGACGACCGTGGCCGTCTCCGCGCGCAGCTCCGCCTCCTTCGCGCGGAAGGGCTCGACGCGCGGCTGGAACGTCGCGGCGACCACGCCGACCGGGCCCAGCGAGTGCATCGCCTGGTCCGCGCCGCCCAGGGATGCGACCTTGCTGTCGTAGCCCGGCATGTCGTGCTTCAGGACGAGCCGCGCGACCGCGACGGGCCGCACGGGCACGGCGAACGAAACGAGATCCCCCGCGATCTCGAGCCGCGGGCGCAGCTCCAGCTCGAGCACGCGCCGCCCCTTGCCCTCGAGCACGAGCACGTAGCCCTGGCCCTCGACCGCGAGCGCCGCGGGCTTCCCGTCGAGCAGCGCGTTCGTGATCGCCACGTCCTTGAGCGCGAGCGGGAGCCGCTCCGCGTCGTCCGTCTCCTTCGCGATCTCGTACCGCGCGCGCATCGTGAGCTGCCCCTGCTCGACCACCGCCTCGTACTGTGCGTCGGCGAACGCGGTCGCGCCGCCCGCCGTCTCCGGGTACGCGAGCTTCCGCAGCCGGTGGTACTCGTCCGCCGGCAGGAACACGCGGTCGATCTTGCCCGGCTCCGTGCCGTACGGGACGAGCACCTGGTCGTCCGCGCGCGCAGCGCCGGCCGCAAGCAGCAGGGCCGCCGCCGCGGGCATCCACCGCCGCGCCACGCGCCGAAGGAGCCGCGCGACGAGCACGATCGCGGAAACGGCCACCAGCGCCTTCGCGGCGCCCAGGGCGAAGTCACCGGGCAGGAACGAGAGGCCGGCGAAGTGCAGCGAAAGGAGAAGGAGGAGGGCCCCCGGGAGGAGGAAGAGGAGCCGGCGCCGCCGTCCGAGGACGAACGCGAGCGAAGCCGCGGCGCCGACGACGACGCCCATGTACGCCTGCCGGCCGTAGGTGTCCGAGCGCGCGTACGAGAGCGTGACGCTCCCGCCCGGCGCGAGCGAACGCAGCTGGCAGAGGTTCTCGGGCCTAAGGAACTGGATGTCGAGGCTCAGGAGCGCGCGCTCGGGCCGCGCGCGCTGCTTGCCGCGCCCCTCGCCGCCGGGAGCGGGCGTCGGCGGGCCGCCGGGCTTCCCGCCGTGGGCCTCGAACCGGAATCCGCCGGCGCCGCCTCTGGCGCCGCCAGGCACCAGTCCGCTCTCGCTCTCGGCCTCCGGCATGTCGGACGCCTCTTCGTCAGCCTCTATCGCATCCTCGGATTCGGCTTTCTCCACTTCCCGCTGGATCGACTTGTCCTTCTTGCTTCCGCGCGTCTTCCTGGACGCCGGCGCCTTGGCCGCCTCGGGCGAAGCCGCGCCCGCGTCCGCAGCCGGCGTCGTCGGGGCCGGCCAGGGTACGACGACCGGCACGCCGAGTTCCGCGGCCTTCTCGAGGGCCTCGACGTAGAGAACCTGGTTCAGAAGCTGCTGCTCCGTGGCCACGCCTTCGGCCAGTCGGTCCACGACGGCCGTCATCGCCATGATCTTCTTCTCGTCCGCTCCCTGCGCGCGGGCCGTCTCGACCGCCGTCCTGAGCAAGTCGACGCTTTCCTGGGTCACCTCGCCGCCGGCTTCGACGTGCTTCAGCCGTTCCACTGCGACCGGCCCGCTCGCGGGCGCGGCCATGTCGACGCCCTTGGCCATCGACGGCAACGCATCCCAGAACGCGTCGAGGACCGTCTCGCGCTCCCGGACGGTCAGCGGCACGAGGTCGCCGTCGAACCCGGTCACCTGGTAGCCGTCCGGCAGGTGCAGCCGGTAGGTCGTCTCCAGCACCTCGATATCGAGGGTGGGACGGTCGATCGTGAGCTTGCCGGCGGCGCCGAGCTCCTGCGCCCGCGTCTCGTAGACGACCGCGACGACGAACGGCGTGTCGCGGTCGCGGCTCCTCGGCAGCGGGAGCTTGAGCATGCCGGCCTCGCGGAGCGGCTTGATCGGCTCCCCGGCCGCGAGCGCGCCGAGAAGCTCCGAGCCCCCGGGCAGCGCCATCGTGAGGAACGGCTGGTCGTTGTTGCGCACGCGGTACTCGGCGCGGCAGCGGACCCGGCCCTCCGGGGTCACGACGCCGTAGATTTCCGCCGAGACCGCGATCGCCTGGACGACCGGCTCGGGGTCGTGCCGGCGCGACGAGATGTCCACGCGGTACGGGTGCTGCGCGTACGCGAGGACCTCAAGGGGGGGGCGCTCGGGGGCCTCGGGCAGCTCCCCGACATCCGCCTCCCGCAGGCCCTCCCTCTTCACCGCGATCTCCGTCGTGCCCGACGAGTGGATGACGACGAAGCCGCGCTCCTGCGTGTCGGGCACGGAGACCTCCGGCGCGACCGCGCTCCACGCGTCCGCGTCGAACTTCCGGTCGAACGAGACGTCGAGCCGGTACGGCCCGCGGATCCGCCTCTGGAAGACGATCGTCCATGTCTCCGGGTCGGCGTCCTTCGCCGGCGCGCGCTTCTCCTTGATCATCGGGCCCATGAAATCCACGAGCGGCCCCGTGCCCTTCGGCAGCGAGACCTTGATCTCGCGCACGCCCGTCCGCTTGATGTCGAGGAGGATCGTCGCGCCCACGGAGAGCAGGCGCTCGACCGGCAGCAGGTGCGTGACGACCGTCGCCGCGATCTGCGGCTCGTGCCGCTCGAGCGCGAAGCGCGCGGAATAGCCCGGCTGCTCGAACCGCCACGCGAAGAGCATCCGCTCGGTCGCGCCGCCGAACGCGCGCGCGGCCTCGGCCATCCCGACCTCGGTGAGCCCTTGGATCGTCCCGAGGTTCACGCGGAACGCGGGGTCGGACGCGATCACGAGGAGCCCTGTTTCGTGGGGGAGCCCCGCGCGCACCCCCGAGAGCTCGAACGCGACGGCGCCCGCGTTCGGCACCCAGTCGACCTCGTCCGTCTCCGCGGTCACGAAGAGCGCGTGGCGGCCGGGCTTCAGCCCCTCGGGGAACTCGAGGACGAGCCGCCCGTCCGGCTCGTACGTGGAGGGCGCGTCCGCGCCGTCGAGCAGGACGCGGCGCAGGAGCCAGCCGCGAGGCAGCGAGGGCTCGAGGCGGAAGAGCGGGTCGCCCGTGATTTCGATCCCGACGTAGAGCTGGAGGCTCTTTCCCCCCTCGCGGAACGCGAGGAGCGCGCGCGTGGTCGCCTCGGCCCGCGCCACGACGCGCTTCAGGGTCGCGGTGACCTTCGCGGCCTCGGACCAGACCTCGTAGGACGCGAGCGTCTGCGCGCCCTCGAGCCGCCGGACGCCGCTCACCGTGAGCCCCTCGATCCGGACCTCGGGGCGCGCGAGGATGCCGAGCGTCCCGCGGAACCGCACCGCGCCCCTCACGCGCACGACGGGGATCTCCGCCGTCTCCACGCGATCGCGCGGCAGGTCGGTCTCGAGCGTGAGCGCGACCGTCTCCTGGAGCGGCTCCGTGAACCGGACCTCGATCGTGTCCTCGGTGGCCCCGCGCACGAGCCGCCACGTCTTCACCCCCTTGCCGTCCAGCGCCTGCACGGTCTGGCCCGGCGCAAGGAGGAGATCGACGCCGTCCACCGGCGCGCGCAGGATCGAGAGCGTGACCGAGGTCCTGAGCCCCGTCCGCGCCTCGCCGATCTCCGCGATCGTGTCGAACGACGCGCCCAGGAGCGCGTCCAGCCGCCGCGCAGGCGCGAGCGGCTTCATCCAGAGCTGGAAGAGCCCCGTCTCGTCCGGGTAGCCGACGACGCGGCCGCCGTCCGCGCCCGACCGGAACGCGCGCACGATGGGCCCGACCTCGCCCTCGACCTCGGGCGGCAGGTCGAGCGCGACCGTGTGCCCCGCGGCCATCGGCAGCCGGAACGACCCGCGCAGGAAGTCCCCGTCCCGCGCGAGCTTCACGGAGATCACCGCCTCGACGTCGTGCGTGCCCGGCGTGGAGAACGTGAGCGCGTCCCCGCGGAGGTTCGCGATGCGCTCCAAGGCCGCGCCCTCGACGCGGAACGGGATCTCGACCGTCCCCTCGCCCTGCACGACCGCCGTGTACTTCGCCGAGATCCGGAGCACGTCGCCGTCGAGCCGGGCGGCGCACGCGCCGCGCACGAGCCTCCCGCCGAACGGGGGCTTCTCGCGCGCCGCCGCGTCGTTCGCGCGAGCAAGCTCGAGGAGCCTCCTGTACTCCTCGGCCGTGATCAGGAATCCCGCGCCCTTGAGGGGGAGCAGGTCCTCCGCCGGGGCGTGGATCCACACCTTGGGTTCCTCGAGGGGAGGGGGGCTCGGGGGCGGCTCGCCCGCGAGCGCCGGCGCGCCGAGGAGGAGGATCAGGAGCCGCCTCATGACCGCACCCTCCGGCGCTCGAGGCGCCACACGACGGCCGTCGCGACAAGGGCGCCGAGGAGCGCGCCGTTCCAGAACCCCGCCCAGCCTGGCCCCACGAACGCGAGCATCGCGAGCGCGACGAACGCGACGCCCGCGCCCGCGCGCCACGGCTTCACCTTCCGCGCGAGCAGCGCGACGCCCGCCCCCGCGAGCCCCGCCGCGAGGAGGACGAGAACGATGCCCATCGCGACCGACGTGTGGGAGATCACCAGCTCCGCGTCGCCCGTGCCGCTCCAGAAGAGGCGTTCGACGCTCTCTCGCTGCGTCGGCTGCGGAACGATGTCCTTGAACGCGACCGGGCGTACGGCGGCGCCGCGCTCGGGCGCCCCGCCGACGGGACGCACGAACGTGCCGAGCTGAACGATCGCGCGGCGGAGCCACGTCCCCCGAGCCCCCTCCTCATCCGCGGCCGTGACGTTGCCGGAAAAGCCGGTCGCGCGCCACTCCTTGGGGTAGAAGACGCTCCAGGTCAGGAGCGCCTGGAAGGGTTTGGTGCCCTCGCCCCACGCCGGCAGCTTGGGCCCCGTGATCGCGGTATCGCGCACGAGCGCGCCGCCCGTCTTGACCGGGTGCGTGTACGCGATCGCGACCTCGAACGACGCGTCCTTCTTGAGGCCGGTCTCGAGCGGCACGAGGAGCACGCGCCCCTCGCCGAGCCGCGGCTTCTCGGGCTTGCCCGCGACGCGCAGGTCCTGGATCTCGCTCCCCTCCGGGAGCTGCACCGCGAGGAACTGCCGGTCGTTGTTCAGGATCTCGAAGAACGCGGTCGTGGTCGCGTGGGTCTCGTCGGCGAGGACCGTCTTCAGGTACGCGAGCCGCACGACCACGTCCGCGACGGGCTGGTACTCGTGGCGGGTGAGCTCGAGCCGGAAGGGCTCGGGCTCGTCGAGGCGGCGCAGCGCGAGGAACGTGTCCGGCGAGCGGAGCGCCTCGGGAAGCTCGGCCGGGTCCACCTCCTCCCACGGGCCGTCCGCGTCCACCTTGAGCGCCGGCGACTTGCGCACCGCGACGAAGCCGTTCGCGGACTCGACGTCGAGCGGGAGGACCTGCGGCACCGCGACCGCGCCCTGCTCGTTCACCTTGAGCGGCTCCTTGAAGACGTCGTCGTACTCGACCCACATCGCCACCCTTCCGAGCGTCGGCCCCTGGAGCGAGACGGTGAACGTGGTGGTCGGGAGCTTGCCCTCCTCGACCGGGTCGTCCGCGTGCGGCTTCTCGCGGATGTTCTGGCCCTCGACCTTCAGGCGCTCGACGATCGATTTCGGCACGCGGAACCGGAACGTCTCGACGCCCGTGAACTGGACGTCGTACAAGAGATCCGCGCGGATCCGGACCTTGCCCTCGTCGGCCTGGAGGGAGTAGAGGACGTCGCAGGTGACCTTGGGCTTTCGCGGCTCGACGGCGAAGGACACGGTCGCGCCGGGGCCGTGCCACCGGTAGGCGAAGGAGAGGGGCAGCGGGGAGGGGAAACCGTCCTCTCGGGCGAGCTGCGCGGGCTCGAGCGGCACGACGCCTTTCGCGTCCGCGGCGGCCTTGATGCCGGGGTCCATGTAGACGCCGAGCGTGCCCTCCTCGAGGTCCGCGCCCAGCGGCCGCACGAACGGGACGTCGAGCTTCCCCTGCGCGAGGTCGAGCGGCGCCTCGCCGGTCACGGCCAGCACGAGCCCGCCGATCCGGCGGCCCCGCAGCTCGAGCGTGATCGTCCTCCTGCCGTCGGCGACCGTGTCGGTGCGCGTGTCCACGAGCTGCTCGTCGCCGACCTGCGTCAGCTGGAGCCATTCGGGCGCGTCGAGCTTCAGGCTGAACACGCCGGCGCGCTCGACGCTGTACTGGAGGACCTGGTTGAGCCGGATCCGGCGGCGCTCGACCTCGAGCCGCGCGCGGCTCATCACCGTCACGCGCGGCGCGATCCGCTCGGTCGTGAGCGTCACGCCGTACGGCAGCGCGGGGAACCGGAAGCCGAGCGCGCGCTCGTTCACCTTCAGCAGGTCGGGGAGCGCGGTCACGTCGATCTGGAAGGCGTTCTCCAGGGCCGCGGGCCTGAGCCCCACGCCCTCCGCGCCCTTGACCCGGAGGAATCCGCGCTCGCGCGCCGCGCCTTCGAGCTTGAGGACGGGAAGGGGAAGGGGTCCGGGGACCTCGAAGGGCGACTCGAACGCGACGCCCATCTGGTACGCGCCCGTGACGGGCTCGTGGAGGGTCACGTCGAGGAGTGTGCGCGCGTCGTCGGCGAAGCTCCACGTCTTCAGGTTCGCTCCCGTCACCTCGAGCACCTGCACGCCCGCGGGAACCTTCACGCGGAAGGCGCTCGACGGCGTCCGGAGCACCTGGAGGTCGAACGTCGCGAGGCCGCGGAGGACGCGCTCCTCGACGGTCATCGCGACGAGGTCGGTGGCGAAGAGGAGCGGGGGCTCCTTCTGGACCTCCTCGGGCTGGTAGCGCCACGTGAGCTGGACGTTCGGCTGGGGGCCGAGGAAGGCGAGAAGCACGGTCTCGTCGCCCTCGTTCGTCGTGGTCATCGCCCGCGCGGGCTCGAGCTTGATCTCGGTCCCCTTGCCGGGCACGCGGAACGAGAGCTTGTGCAGGGGCACCGAGGGCAGGTCGAACGCGCACGTCGCGAACTCCTTCCCGCGCGCGATCCCGGCGACGAATCGCGCCTCGACCTTGTGGCGGCCCTGTCCTCGGAGGAGGAGCTCGTAGCCCTGGCCGGACGGGGCGAGGACACCGGCCGCGCCGTCCACGGTGACCTCCTCGAACGCGACCTTCGAGAAGCCGAGCGGGACGCGCTGCCACGCCGCGTCGAGCACCTCGATCTCGATGGTCGCCGCAAAGGACGCGACGCCTTCCTGCACCTTCCCCTCGTACGTCGCGCTCTCGACGACGAACGGGACCGGCGGCTTTCCCGGCTCCGTCTTCGGCCCGTACTTGAGCTGCCAGAGTTCGAGGAACTCCTTGTAGGGCACCATCACGCGTTCCTTGTCGGTGCCCAGGACGTCCTCGAGCTTGGTGTAGGGGACGTAGATCTTGTGGAGCTCGGGGGTTTCCTGCGCGAGCCCGTTCGCGACGAGGAGGAGGAGGAGTGCCAGGCGTTTCATGCGTAGACAGCATGACGCTCGCCCCGGGCGGCGGGGTCAAAAGCGGGTCATGTTCCGATCCCTCCCCCCGAGGCCCCCCTCTTCCTGAGGGGTAGAATCGCCATGTGCGTACCCTCCTCTTGGGCTTTTTCCTCTTCGCCGCGTGCGGCCGCCAGCCGCCGCCGCAGGGGCGGCCCGAGGATGTCGCCCGGGCGACGTTCGACGCGCTCAAGGCGGCCTCGATCGAGCCGCTCGAGTCGCACCTGATGACCAGCGAGGAGCGGCGGAAGGTGACCGGCGTGGACCTCGACGCCACCGCGGAGCGCGAGCGGTGGGAGACGCACATCGTGTGGCACCACGAGCGGCTGAACGTGGACTGGGAGACGGCCGCCGCGGGCGCGATGAAGGTGAAGTACGGGCCGATGGGGGTCAGCGCCAACGTGGCCCTTCCGATCACGAGCGCGCGGGGGACGGTGACGGTGGACGTGGCCGTCACGAAGGTCGGCCGACGGTTCGTGTTCGCGGACGTGAAGGCCGGCGTGGACGCGCAGACCAAGCAGGCCGCGCCGGAGCCCGAGGACGAGGGCGGCGGCGGTTAGCCGAGCAGCGCGCGGAGCGCGGCTGCGGACGCGCGCGGATCCTCGGCCGCGCAGATCGCGGAGGAGACCGCGAGTCGGGTCGCGCCGGCGGCGACGAGCTCCAGGGTGTTCGCCGCGGTGATCCCGCCGATCGGGAAGATCGGGAGGCCGGTCGCGCCGAGGACCTCGCGGAGGAGCGCCGGGCCGCGGGGGGCGCGCTGGATCTCTTTCGTGCCGGTCGGGAACATCGGGCCGAGGCCGATGTAGCTCGCGCCGCGGCGTTGGGCGGCCGCGACCTCCGCCCGGTCGTGCGTGGAGAGGCCGATGATCATGCCCTTCCTGATTTCCTCCGGCGGCGTGTCGTCCTCGCCGACGTGGACGCCGTCCGCGCCTGCGGCTTCGACCAGGTGCACCCGGTCGTTCAGGATGAGGGGGATGCCGCGGGGGCCGCACACCTCGGCGAGTCGCCGCGCGAGCCGCAGGAAGTCGTCGTCCGGCGCCTCCTTGTCCCGGAGCTGGACCATCTCCACGCCGCCGTCGATCGCCGCCGCGGCGGTCTCGACGGGGTCCTTCCGGCACAGCCTCGGCGTGAGCACGAGGTAAAGGCGCGCGCGCACGGGGCCATTATCCGCGCCGCCCGCCGCCCCGCCGAAGTCGTACAATCGCGGTGTGACCCGTTGGGGGCTGATGCTCGATCCGGGCGCCGACAAAGGCGCGCGCGAAGCGGCGTGGACCGCGATCACGGAGCGCATCCGCCCCGCGATCCTCTTCCAGCTGCGCCGCCGGATCCACGGCTGGCGCGAGACGGAGGACCTCGCCGACCTCGTCCTCGTCCGGCTCCGCGAGCGTTTCGAGGGCCAGGGCCCGAGCGACGAGGCCGCGCGGCTGAGGATGTGCGCCGAGCGCGAGGTCCAGTTCCTCTGCGAGGAGCGAGGCGCGAAGGGCGGGATCGACCCCGAGTTCGAGCGCGACTGGTCGCGCGGGCTTTTCGGCGCCGCGCTCGAGGAGCTCGGCCACGTGCGCCCGGAGACCCGGCGCATCCTGCTCCGGATCTACGACCGGCCGGAAGGATCGCCCCCGCTCACCGCCGCCGAGCTGGCGGCGAAGCTCGAGCGGTCCGAAGACGAGGTCGAGCGCGCGCTCGAAGAGGCCCGCGAGGTGCTCCGGGGCCTCTTCGCCTCGGAGATCGCGGAGACGGTCGCTGCCGAGAACGACACCGACGCCGAGGTCGCGCACCTCGTCCCGCAGGCGCACGCGCTGTTCGGGTGAGGGGCGAGCCGCACTCCCGCACTCCTGAAGGTCACCCCCTCCCGCCGGTCGTCGCCGAGGTCACCGAGTACGGCCTTCAGCAAGGGTGCTGCTCCGGGTGCGGCCACACGACGGCAGCGAAGTTGCCCGAGGGGGGCCGACCGGTTGCGTGGGCGTCCGGCTCCAGGCGGATCCTCTCGCTGCTCACCGGCCGCTGCCGGATCACGCGGCGCGAGGCCCGCGAGGTCGTCGTCGCGCTCTTCGGTCCCAAAGCGCAGGTGTCGCTCGGCACGGTGGCCGCGATGGAGCGGCGCACGAGCAAGGCCCTCCGTCCGGCCTACGACGAGGCGCTCGACGCCGTGCAGGGCTCGGACTTCGTCCATTGCGACGAGACCTCGTGGCGGCAGTCGAACCGGCTCGCGTGGCTCTGGTCCGCGGTGACGCCGATGCTCAAGGTCTTCAGGATCGACAAGAGGCGGAACCGCGAGGCGTTCCGCAGGCTGCTCTTCGGGTTCGAGGGCATCCTCGTCTCGAACCGCTTCTCGGTCTACCGCGCGCACGACACGGAGAAGCGCCAACTTTGCTGGGCGCACGTCCTGAGGAACTTCCGCGGGCTCGAGGAGGCGGGAGGCAAGGCGAGGAGCCTCGGGAGGGCCGGCCAGAAGATCGTGAGAAGGCGGTCTTCAAGGAGTGGTACCGCGTCCGCGACGGCCAGCTCACCCGGCGAGGGCTCCGAAGACGACTCGCGCCACTGCGGCTCAGGCTCAAGCACCTGCTCCGTCGGCACATTCACAACCCGGTGCGCGAGGCGCGGGCGCTCGTCAAGGACCTCATCGAGTACGGCTCCGCGCTCTGGACCTTCGCGCGCGTCGACGGGATCGAGCCCACGAACAACGCCGCGGAGCGCGCCGTGCGCAAGGCTGTCCTCTGGCGGAAGAACTCGTTCGGGTCGGCGAGCCGGTGGGGCTCTCGCTTCGCCGAGAGGATGCTGACGGTCTGCGAGAGCCTCCGAGCGCAGGGACGGTCGATCCTCGACTTCCTGGAAGCGTCGATTCGCATGCGCCTCGTGGGAGAACAGCATCCATCACTGCTACCCAGCCTATCGGCGACCCTGGTAAGCGCTCTCTATGAGATGAGAGTCGCCAGTCGCAGCGCAGCTTCCTGAATCCCCGACGTCGGGGGGAGAACCTCCAAGCGTTGCGGATCCTCCTCCCAACCGCCCTCCTCGGACGGACGGTATGCGATGATTCGCAAGCGTCCGCCCGTCTCATCGATGGCCCAGGTCGAGGCGCTCCGCTCAAACTCGCTCCACGATCGCGACTTGGCAAGCTTCAGCACGACAGAGGCCGTGGCGGGCGAGCGCCCCGGTTCGGGGACAGGGGGGTTGCCCCGACTCGCCGCGCGCTCAATCGCTAGGCGGAGCGCCGAGCGATCTGAGATCGAGACCACCTCAACCGGTTCCACATCGACGTAGAGCCCCGACTTCGTCAGGCCGGTCGTGGGAATGAGCGCGACACCTCGCCGCACGTATAGATGGACAAACATGAGTACTACTCAACCTCCCGCACGATGACTTTCACGCCTTTGCCCTTCGCTCGGGCGCTCACAGCGTCCAGGACTGCCCTTTGAGACGCCGTGGTCGCGCCCTTCGGCACCGCGACCTCCAGCTCACGTGCGACAACTTGGTCCCCCCGAATGGTAACTCCAGCCCGAGAGCCACCCCCTGAAGTCCGCGACCTTGTCCACATACCCGTTGAGGACCCTCTGAAGACTGCTGGAATCCTGATACGTAGGCGCCTTCAAGTCAACGGACTTGATGCTGGTCGCTGTCCCATTGCTCCACTTGTCGACCGTCGGGAATCCGTCCGGTAGGTTGCCGCCCAAGCGCTGCTCAATTTCGAGGCCCCGGTCGTGAACGCTCTTCTCCCAGACCCCTGAACGCTTACCGTTCGTCGGGCGGACGGTCGGCGGCTCCCGCTTACTGAAGTACGCCCTCCAGCCCGCTATGCCCAGGTTTACGATGCCGATCGCAAGCGCCATCATTGACGCGCCGAACGACACGAGGTGTGCAAGATCGACCAGGAATTCGCTGGTGCCGATGCCGGCGAGAAAGTCGTCCACCCATTTCTTGAGCTCCTCGTTGTTTTTGCTCTCGCCGCCAAGTCGAAAGTCTGCCATCTCCCAGTTCACGGACCCGCCGAACCCCTTGTTGGCTGCCGCGTCGCTGACGTACTGTACGACACTATTGCACTTAAGTTGGGTGAGCCCACTGTTAATGATCGTAGTCGCATCCCTCTCCATGCTGTCATTGTCTTCGTAGTTGCTACAGTCATAGAGGTCGGCACCAAGGAGCTCTACGACAACAGACGCGCCATATGTGAGAATGGCAGCTACGGTACTTACCGCCGCCCCCACAGCACGATTCGACAGGCGTCGGAACTGCTCAATCGCTCGGATCGCGCGCAGTACTTCCTTCAGGCGGTCGCACTGGAGCTGTGCGCAGCAGAGCAGATACAGCAACTCACAGAGCGCCTCACTGAGATCGTATCTCGTAGTCGCGGTGCGGAGCCGTTGCTCAACGAGGTCGTAGCTGACTTGGGAAAGAGCGCCGACGGGGCGTTCGGTGTGAAGGTCGTCGATGATGCGCGGAGCCTGTTGTGCCAGCCGGCGCCGGTCGGGCAACCGGAACAGTGGCTTGCATTTTGCGAACGCACGGAGCGCGGCCAAGGTCTCATCGAGCGAATGCCGCTCTTCTTCGAAGACAGCCAGGCCACGAAGAAAGGCGCCGGCTTGCTGGGCCGCGTCCATGAACCCTTCGCGAAACGGACGCCCACGCACGGGCCGTCGCTGTTCTTGCGCCACCAAACTGAGGTCGAAGGTGTGGAAGGTTGGAGGCACGATGCCGCCCCCATAGAGTAGTGCGGCAAGGTTGGCGAGTGCCGAGTCGGACATGTTCCGGAGCGATGCTTGTCCCCACTTATGGGCCCGCTGGTTGACCTCGTCGATCGAGGCGGAGACGATGCTCTCCGCCGCCGGCGCGTTGTCGAAGAACGTCACGGGGGCGAGGGCGTCCCTGGCGACATCGTCTGCGCATGCCGCTACTGCGGTGTGGAGGTTGAATACCTGGAGATTGGCGCTGTTGAGCTCTTCCGGTCGGGGGCGGTCTAGCCACCAGCGGAGCACATCTGGGCTTGCCTGGTCGAGACGCGGTGGCGGGCATGGGAAGCCGGGGTTCTCGCAGAGGTGCGACAACGTCACCAGCGGCGAGGGGGGAAGACCGCGAAGCTGCGGTTGCACCTCGCGGCTGACGCCGAATGCCGCGCACCGCCACAGCAGTGCGTTGAGAAGGCCCTGGCGATCGGGAGCGTCCCGGCTGAGTCCGTCTGTCGCCAGCCGGTCGTTGCCGATGCGTCTGCGACTCGCCGCGCTCCACAGGCATCGAATCGCGTCTTCCAGCGGCAAGGAGTCGACCATGCCAAGGGCGTTGTCGCAGTTGTCGCAACCGGCGCAACGCAGGCGAAGCTCGGTGAGGAGGCCAACGCGGTCCGAATCGTCGGGGTCGAGGCCGCCGATCAGCGGCCGCTGGTTGATGTCGCGCGTCCGAGACGCCGCGTCCCAGAGGCACCGGATCCCCTCCTCCAGCGGCAGGAGGTCCGCTATCGCGAGCGCCTGAAGGCACGTCTCGCACTTCGATGCTAGAGCCACCGTCCTCCCCTCGGTCGCCTGGCAGCGGGCGCGGAGCTCCGCGAGGAGCCCGAGCCGGTCGGGATCCTGCGGGTCGAGCCCGTCGGTCAGCGTTCCCCCCCGGCCGTCGGGAATCCGGGACGCCGCCCCCCAGAGGCACCGGATCCCCTCCTCCAGCGGCAGGAGGTCCGCTATCGCGAGCGCCCGAGTGCAGGTGTCACATGTCGAGGCCGCTGCCGCGGTCTTGCTCGTGGTCTTGGGCGGTTCGTCGTCCACGACGGCGGCGCAGCGCGCGCGAAGCTTGCGAAGGAGTCCAGCGCGATCCGGATCCGATGCCAGCAATCCATGGGTCAGCGGCCGCTTCTTGCTGTCGAGCGTGCGGCTGGCGGCGCCCCACAGGCACCAGATCGCCTCGGGGGTGTTCAGTTTCAGTGTGTCTATCGCGGCCAGCGCTTGTGCGCAGGTGTCGCACTCGGGCGGCTCCGCGGCGACGGTCTTCCTCTCCGCGGGCTTCGTCGGGCGCGTGTCCCGAGGTTCATCGGAACCTCGCGCGGTCGGGTCGCAGCGCTCTCGTAGCTTGCGAAGGAGGCCGGCGCGGTCCGAGTCGCCCGCGTACAAGCCGTGGGTGAGCGGCCGCCTCCTGCTGTCGTAGGTCTGGCTTGCGGCTTTCCACAGGCACCGGATCGCATCAGGAGTACTCAGCTTCCGTTTCTCGATTGTCGCGAGCGCGTCGGCGCACGTGTCGCACTTGGGCTCCTTGGCCTCCGTCTCGCCGAGCTCCGGGAGGCGGCCGAGGGGTTCGCTCGGCTCTTCAATGCCTCGTCGGGTGGCAGCGCAACGCTCGCGGAGCTTGCGGAGGAGCCCGGCACGGTTTGGGTCGGACGGTGAAAGGCCATGCGTCAGCGGCCGTCCACTGGCATCCACCTCTCGGCTCGCGGCTTCCCAGAGACATTGGATCGCCATCATCGTGGTCAGGCGCTCGGAGGCGATGAGCGCCTGTTCGCATGTCTGGCACTTCGACGGTTGGGCGACGCTCCGGCTGCCGTCGGTGCTCGCACCGGACAATGAGTCCGCAGCGTCCGCGCCGTAGGGCGATGCGTACGGCTCGTAGTCGTCCAGCGGAGAGTAGCCCCACTCGCCCGGCAGGGGCGAGAGCGCGTTGTCATCTAGCCAGGAAGTGCCTCCGAGGTGGATCTTCGGCAGCGGCTCGAGGCTGCCGCCGCTGTACCATTCGCCGCCATTGCTCACGAGGTGCCTGTGGGCCGGGACCGGCGGCCGCACCCGCAGCCGCCGTTCGGCGACGCGGTCGGCGGCGCCCCGGCGGCCTTGCATCCGCATTCCTTGTGCGAGCCCGGCTGCGCTCCGGAACGGAGGCGGACCCCGGCCGACACGGCTCTCGGCGGGAAGGCGGCCACGACGGGCGCGTACCGGGTTGAAGGCATCGCAAACGTCCCTGCGCCGACCCGGCGGCCGAGCGTCGCCCGCGGGGAGATCGCTCCGGCGTGATCGGCTGCCGGGGCTCCCGGATCGCTGGCCGTCGGAGTCGCGCCCTTGTGTTTCGCCCCCCACAGCCTGCAGATTGCTGCGTCGTCGACCTGGTCGGACCACACTCCACGCATCGGACGACCTCCCTCTTTGTTCTCCCGCTCGCTCAGCTGTAGGCGGACCAGATCTCGCCCGTCTCGTCGAAGGCGACACGGAAGCCGCTCGTCGAGCGGAGCTGCATGAGCGAGCTGTCCTCCGTGGGCAGGTCTTGGCTGACCGCCGCCGGGTCGTAGGGCAAGCCGCCTTGGGAAGGGCGGTAGCTGTACATCCCGGACGAATCCACGTCGCTTGGATCGAGGACGCCCAAGAAGCCCCCGGGATCCCTAACGTCAGGCGGGCCCCAGACCAGTCCTCCGTTCTCGACCTCGCGGCCTTCGGTCGGGCGGCTGATGCCGGGCCGAGGCGGAATGACCAGAGTGAAAGGAGGATGCCGGTAACCGGTTGGCGGCTGCGGTCGCCCCGGAACCGTCGGGAACGGGCCGCTGGGGAGCGGCGCCTCAGGGGTCCCGACCGACGTCGACACGGCCGCCGCAGTCCTTCCGGGCGGGCCGGCCTGCGGCGGTTCCGTTTCCGGCCTGATGGTCAGGGACGTCGCGTCCGTGGTCTGCTCGACCGGGGCGGCGGCCGCGGGCGTGCCCGCCGCGCGCGAGCCGAGGATCGACCCGCAGTGGCGTTCGCGCCGGAGAACCCCATCGGGCCCCGGCAGGAGCCTCCTGTTGAACGGTGCGGTATCCACCCTCCTCTGCAGCGTCTTGCGCGCGGACTCGCGCATGCTGGCGCTGGACGACGCGAGCCCTTCGATCTCGCGGGTGTACGTCGTGCCGAACTTCATCACCTGCCGCTCGGGGCAGATCGGGATGTCGTACTGCGCGAGATCGGGCCAGCAGAGCTCGCGCTCCACGCGCTCGAGCCAACCGGCCGGCTTCCCGGGGACGCCGTGCGCCCGCAGATACTCGATGCTCGCGCTGCACAGCGGGTCGCGAGGCTTGGGTTCGGCGGCTGGTTGCGCCGCTCTCGCAGGGGCGGGGGCGGGCGGCTCCCCGCGCGGAGGCGCGGCAGGAGGCGCTCCCGGTCGAGGTGCTGCGGAGGGCGCTCCCTGCGACCAACTCTTGAGAACCGGACCTGCACTTGAGACTGTGCCGGGGACGGAAGCCTGCACGGGGACGCCGTCTCCAGACACCGGCACGACAGGCCAGCTGCCCGCCGCCCCGGCTCCGCCAGGGCCCCCTCCCCCCCCGTAGAAACCCGTCGGCCCATAGGCTCCGGTGGCCCCCATGGCGCTATAGGGCCCCAGGGCGTGCGGCACGCCGAAGCTGAAGGCGTTGGGGTCAAGGGCAGGGTCGTACGGGCCCGGCATCGCGTTATCCTCCGGCTGCCGCGAGCAGCCAGTCGAACAGGCCTTCGTCGCGGGTCGTGCACATGACCCGCGCCTAGTTGGAGTGTTTGACCCCGTACAGCCGGGCGATCGCGCCCTTGTTGAAGCAGGCGAGCGCCACGTCCCAAGAGACGTGGTACCACATCAGGTCAGTGCCCTCTTTCACGACCGGGCCGCGGACCTGGATCTCTTGACCCTTCACCGCAGCCGGGAAGATGCCGCAGAGGCCGATGTCTTCTCCGATCATGACCGCGTAGATCGAGGTGCAGTCGTTGGACGTGCCGCGCGTCTCGTCCACCGGAAGGAAGTTGTCGATGAGGATCGCCACGCCCGCGATCGACGGTAGCTGACCGAGTGTCGCGTGCGAGATGTACTCGACGTCCGTGTAGTTGTTCTTGTTGAGGTGCTTGAACGCCTTCGCGTGCATCACGAGGTAGCAGACTTCGTTCGTAGGGCGCGGGTTGAGCATCGTGAGCAGCAGCTCGATCTCGCCCTTGAGCACCGTCCCGCCGTTGGCAGCGTCGCTGCTCGCCCCCGTCTGCTGGGAGTACGTGCTGGCGAGCTTCGCAAGCCCGTCGAACTCCTCAGCGTTCACACTGGAGTCCCCACGCGCCAGGAGATGCTTGCAATGGTCCCGCACCGCCTCGACCTTGAGGTTGATGAGGCCTGCGAGGATGTCGCGGTGGGAGCCGTACTTGCTCGGGATCACGGAATCCACAGGCATCTCCGCGCTGATGCGCTTTAGCGCGAACGTCCGCGTCGCGATCGAAGGCATGTTCTGGTCGATGGCCGCGCCCGCGGCCTCGGCGTCGGCGAACTCGGAGAGGCCCGAGCCGGCACCCCCCTCCGAGGCGTCGATGACATTGAGCAGGAGCTCGTGCCCCTCGATCGGGACAAAGGGGAGGGCGTCGAAGAACTGGTCGGTCGGCCGCTGGTCTAGGTAGTAGCGGCCCGGGACCGCCCCGACGCTGAATCCAGCGGCCTGCGCGGTCGTGATGGAAGCCATGGGTTCTCCTTGGTTCTGCTTCTTTCCTAGGACGTAGGGATGATGCTGGCGATGCAGGCAACGGCGTCCGGATCCATCGCCAAGAGGCCTCCGACGAAGGAGACCGTGAAGATCTGCCGATCGGTGGCCTCGACCAGGTTGGACCCACGCACCTGGACTTCCCGGCCGACCCTCGCCTTCGGGACCAGCCCGACGAGGCCGGCGGGCGGGCCGATCAGGACAGCGTAGATGCGGGTCTGGTTGCTGCCGGCGCCTTCGTTCGTGGGGATCCAGTTGTCGAGCAGGACCGGCACCCCGGAGATCACGGGCACCGTGCCGAGGAGCGGATGGTCCTGCATCCGGATCTGCGTCTTGTAGTTGTTCTGGGCGAGGTGACCGAACGCGACTGCGTTCATCACGAAATACCGATTGTCGAGGTTGCCGCGGGACGACAGCATCGCGGCGCAGCGCTCCAACTCGCCCGGGTTCACCTTGTTCGCCACGCCCCCGTACGTGCCGGCGTCGAAGGAGGTTCCGCCCGATGCGACGAGCTTCTTCAGACCATCGAACTCGCCTGCATTCGTGCTGTCGCCGGCGATGAGCAGCCTCTGCCAGAGGCTCAGCACCGCGAGTGTCTTCAGTTTCACCAGGTGCCGCAGGAGGCGGTTCCCCGAGCCGTAGCGATCCCCAAGAACGGAGTCTGCCTCAAGGATCGCGGCGAGATGGGACATCTTGCCTTCGAGGACGCTGAACGTCGGCAGCGCCGCGGAGACGGCGGTGCCGGTCGCCCCCACCGTCGTCGCGTACGAGGCCAGATCCGAGGACTCCGCAGCGTTGAGCCTCACCTTCCAGCCCGACACTCCCCACACGGGGAGGACCTGGCGGAACTGATCCGCGGGCAGGTGGATGGGCTGGAGGCGGTCGGGGATCGCCGGATTGCTAAAGCCCTGGGCCGCCGCGATCGAGATCGTCGCCATGTCGGATCAGAGCTCCGGTCGCCGCACGATGGCGCGCTCAGGCCCGTACGACTCGACGGGCGCCTCCGACTGCACTTGCTCCCCCGACCGCAGGCGCTCCAGGAGCGCCTCGAGCTGCGCCCGGTCTTCCGACGACAGCTCGCCGTCGGCGACGAGCTGCTCCGCGAGCGCGGCCGCAGGGCCGAGCACCGGCCGGCCGAAGACCCGCAGCCACGAGGGCATCGCCGCGACGCGCTGCTCGCTGTCGAAGGTCGTGCTGAAGTAGGGCCCGAGCTCGAGCGGGGTCACGTAGGACTCCCTGCGTGGGGTGAAGCCTCGCGTGAAGGGGTCGTTGTGCAGCTTGTCGACGGCGTCCCAGAGGTGAACCTCGCTCCACCCGCTCCCCTCGCGCTCCTGGACCCTTACCCACCCGAACGAGCCGAACCAATGCTCCAAGACACGCGCCACATGCTTCGCGATATGAACCGAGGTCGGATCGACCGGCGCGCACTGGCCGGGCACCGACGACCCGCCTTGGCCGACGACGTCACGGACGGACTGAATGACCTCGTCGCGCGTGAAGGGCACGGGCAGGGACGTGCGCATCCCGAGATGGACTGCGACGGCCTTCTGGGGATGGTTGAGGATACGGTCGCTCACCCAGTCCGGTATGGGATAGCAGGTCATCCGGAGATCCTGCAGCTCCTGCCGTGCCTTCTCCATCTCCTGCTGGCGCTCGAACGCCTCCTGCGTTTTCTGCGCGATGATCTCTGCGTTTCGGGCCTCCCACGCCCGCACGCCCTCCGGCGTGCAGCCGACCACGTTCGGGATGCCGCCGATCTGAGCCTTTTCCTTGGGGCTCATCATCGCGTACTGATCGAGCATCTTGAAGCAGATGCCTTGGCCTCGCTCCTTCAGCCCCATGCCCTCCTGCTCCCGCACCAGCATCCGGTACTCATGGGTGCTCAACTCCTTCCTCGGATCCTTGGCAACCGTCGTGTACTGGTCGAAGAGGCTCTTGATCTCGCTCCTTGTCTGCTCGTCGCCCGCCGCGTACGCCGCCCTGTACCAGGCCTCGCAGTCCCTGACTGCCTTCAGTCCCTTGGCCGTGCGTATCGGTGCCGGCGAGCTCGCGCTGACCGCCTGCATCGCCAAGCCGGTGCGGCTGCCCTTCTTCGCTCTGTTGGCGCGCGCTCGAATCTCTTGCGTCGCGGCCGCTGCTTCGGCCTGGAGCGCCTTGATCGCCGCCTTGTTCGCGTCCACGATCGTCTTCAGTTGGTCCATGCGGCGTTCGATCCTCACCATGTCTTTCTGCTCGGAGTCGCTGAGGCCCACACGCGCCTCTTTGCTCGCGAGTCCCTTCCAGGCGCGCTCCAGCTGCCCGTACTCGCGTACGGGTTTCTCCAGTTCTGCGATGTCCTTGGCGATCTCGTTCAATCTCTCCAGCGTGATGCCCCCGACTTCCGCCGAGTCTCCGGGAGGGCAATCGGCAGGGTCCGAACCTCGTGTCTTGGGCTTGGCGGTCGGCATGGTGGCTCCCTCATCACGTGCCCAGTCAGTTTGCGTGCTGCACGCCGCTCATGCGCGCCAGCGCGCCCTTGTTGTACAAGGCGAGCCCCGCGTTCCAGGACACGTGGAACCACATGGCGTCGGCCGTGGCCTTCACGAACGGGCCCTTGACCGCGATCTCGCCTCCGCGGTCGGCCATGGGTGAGATCCCGCAGAGTCCCTTGTCTTCGCCCAGCACGACGGCGTAGACCGAGGTCGTGTCGCTGCCTGCGCCCACGTTGGTCGGAATGAAGTTGTCGATGAGCACCGGGGCCCCCGCGATCACGGGAACCCAGCCAAGCGGGTCGATCCGCCTGTACTCGGCGTCCGGGTAGTTGTTCCGAACGAGGTGCCGGTAGGTCTTCGCATGCATGACGAAGTAGACGTCGCGGCCCGCGACCCTCGGGTCGAGGAGTCCGAGGAGTTTCTCCATCTCCCCTGCCAGGACGGAGCCGCCGACGCCGTTGTTCGCGACGAATGTCCTGCCGTTCATCGTGGCCAGCACGTCGATACCCCGGAGTTGCGGGTCGGTCCCCGTGCCCGTGATCATCAGCTGCTTGAACCGGTCCCTGACGGCTTCGATCTTCACGTCGACGAGAGCCTTGAGCAGGGTCTCGTCGGCGCCGTACAGCTCCGTGACGATGCCGTCCACGGGCATCTCGGCGGAGATCCTCCGGATCGGGAACGTGACGGTGAACGTGTCGGGCATCGTGGCTTCGATCGCGGCGCCGGCGGCCTCGGCGTCGGCGTTGTTCATCAGGAGAGGCTGGAGGACGTCCCCTGTCAGGCTGCCGGCCGCGACGTAGTTGAGGCGAAGCTCGTGCGCGGCGACGTGCGCGAAGGGCAGCATCTCGAAGAGCTGGCTCGTAGGCCTCTGGTCGAGATAGAAACGCGGCGGAATGTCGCGCGGCGAGAAGTTCGCGGCGTCGGCGACGGAGAGCGAGGCCATCGGCCCGCCATCCTGAGGGCGGTGGTGAGGCCGCGCAAGCCGCGTCGGGCCGCGCTCGTGGACCTTCGTCTGGGGCCTGCGACTCGGGCCCGCCCTTCGGGTCACACCGCGGGCGGGGGCGCGAGCCGTCGGCCGCCTCCAGCGCGGCGTGGAGCACCTTGAGGACGAGCTGCCCCTGCTTCGGCGCGCCGAAGAACAGACGCAGGCGTCGCGTAGCCCTCCGCACGACGGTGCGCGAGCGGCCCACGATGCGCTCCGTGGCCCCGTACGTGCCGACGCACGGATTCACGACGCAAGCGAGGACGCTACGTTCCCGCGCCGGGAGTTTCAGGTTGTTGACATAGCGGACGGCGACCGAGGCGCCTGCGCGAATCGCGGTCTGTCCGGACTGGCTGCGCCCGTGTGTTGCGTGACCAAGGGCGAGCAGCAACAGCTCTCTCCCCAAGGTGCCCTTGGGAGGCAGGTCGAGAGTCCATCGGAGATCATCGATCGCCCGATCGAGCCGGTAGCCGGAGAGCGACAGGCGGCTTCGGATCTCCCCGCGCGCGTAGCACGCAGGATGGGCCACGAGGCAGCCGACCCGGACGCCGACATCGTCGATCCCGCAACTCGTGACCGCGCGCTCCACGAGTTGGAGCGTGGGACACTCCTTCAGAACGCTACGGATCTCCATTTTCCAGTCTCACCCCGGTCCCGGGCACCGCCCCTTGTGCGAGAGGGCAGGTCCCGGCCGGCCGTGCCGCGACGAGTCGAAGGCTGCTACCGCGGCTGCGCGATCCAGCACTGCAGCTTTTTCAGGGAGCTCTTGAACGCCGCGAGGTCGCCCTCGAACCGCTTGTCGTCGGCGCCGATCGACTCGAACGTCCACGTCCACATCACCTTCTGCGGCCGGACGTAGAGGACGGCGAGCCGCGCGGTGGAGTCGTCGACGCCGGTGCAGAGCCATCCCCTGCCGCTGCCGATCGCGATCTCGGCGAGGGGGGAGACGGCCTTGTACCGGTCCAGGAGGTCGCTGTGCCTGAACTCCGCCTCCTCCTTCTCCTCCATGGGCCGGTCCGTTTCGGACTTCGCGATCCGGAGCCGGACCACCGGCTTCCCGTCTTCATAGCGGCAGAACCCCAACACGTTGCCCTCGAGCTGATCGCTTCGTTCGGACACCATCCCCGGGAGCAGGGGCATCTCGAAGTACTGGTAGAGCCCTCCCGTCGCGTCCACCAGCTTCAGGCGGCACGCGACGTCTTTCGAAGGCATCTTCTCGATGGAGAGCGTCTTCAGGAACCGCGTGAAGTGATCGACGGTCGAGGATGCGTAGTTCTCCACCGTGATCGTGACCAGCGCCTTGCCCAGGACGAAGATCAGCGTGGTCGCGGGATCGACGGTCACGGGATCGGCGTTGAGCACCTTCACGGAGTACCGGACTTTGCAACCCTTGACCGCCGTGCCGCCGATCTTGTACTCCGCCGCTTTGTCCCGGTTTACCTCGCCCACGATCTGCGTCTGGTGCGGCCCGAGGACGGCCGGGAGCTCCTCCACGGCCTTGGCCGCCGCCGCGTCGAGATCGGCGCCGCCGATGTCCTCCACCTCCACGAAGACGCGCGCCTCGCAGTTGTTCGTCGTGTTCCGAAGGATGGAGAAGAGCCCGATGCCATAGCCCTTCCGGATCTGCTCCGCGGGAAGCTGCCAGTAGCAGCGGTCCGTCGAGATGCGGAGCGCGCAGGGCTTGCCAGCCAGCTCGGAGATGTCCACGAGAAAGTCCGTCGCGGGATCTGTCGCGGCGTGGCCCCCTAAGGACAGCATGCAGAGCAGAAGACCAAGCTGTACGAGCATGCGGGGTGCGCGACGTCTCATGACAACCTCCCCTTGGTCGGGCGCGATGCGGCGGCCCAGGTGACATCGCCAGGCCGCAACCAGTCTGCGATCCCATCACGCCCCGCGGGGGGGGGCGGGATTACCCATCCTTGACTTCATCCCGACTGCCTCCTGTACCACCTCCTGCGCGGCGCCGTCAACCGCGGGAACGGTGAATTGACACGACCATTGGAAACCACTTGTTCGACCGTCGGCCTTTCCGATTCGCGGCAGGTTCCTGCGCGGCTCGATCAAGTTGGTGCCAAAGGCGTGCAAATCAGGCGGAGGCCGCCGAGGCGCCGTTCAAACCGCGCTCCCGGCCCGTTCCGCGGGCCTTGGACCCCGTCGGCGCGCGGCCGCTACCGGTACACCGGCGGCACGATGACGGTGGTGCTCTCGAGCCGGTAGAGGCTCATCAGGATGCCCGTCTTGATCCCGTCCTTGCCGGTCTGCCACTCGTACGATTCGCCGACCGAGAGCGTGCCGAAGACCGTGATCGGGATGTCGAGCGCGTACGGCGCCCCCGTGCCCTTCGCCATCTTCACGTGGACCCACTCGTTGATCCGCGGCACCTGCCCGAAGCAGCACCACGCCTGGTTCCGGAGCAGGATGAACTCGGTCACGCTCTCGCCGTCGTTCCGGTACGGGAGCATGAACCCCTTGATCGCGAACTTCCGCGCGTCGAGCTCCTTCACCGACGCCGGGATCTGCTCCTTGGGGGTCTGGCCCTCCTTCAGCTCGAACACCTCGTACGGGTAGCTCGCAAGCTTGTCGAAGGTCAGGTCCTCGTGGTCCTCGAGCCCCTCCGGCTTCTTCTCGGGCGCCGGCGGCGGCGCCACCGGCACCGGCCGCGGCTCAAGCGTCCGCGCCAGCGACCGCTCCCCCACGAACGCGCTCCCCTGCTCGATCGCGACCGGCGGCGGCGCCGCCTCGGCGATCGGCTGGCCGCACGTGAGGCACTTGTTCACCGTCGATCCGAAGATGACGCAGGTGACGATCGCGACCGCGATCCAGGTGGGGCGCAGTTCCATGAGCCGCGCAATTCTATCATTGGGGGACTCTTGGGGGGGCGCGGGGGCCTTCCTACGACGTCGGCGCGAGGTTCTCCGCGACGTCGGTCCGGTACGCCTTCGCGGCGGGGAGCAGGCCCGCGAGCGCGCCGAGCGCGAGGATGCCCAAGGGCGCGGCCCAGAGGACCGGGTGGTACGCGAGCGGGTCCAGGACGACGCCCGTCTGCACGCGCAACGTGTACGCGGCGCCGGCGAGGACGAGCGCGTAGACGAGGTACCCCGCGAGCGCGCCCGCGGCCGCGATCGCCGCGGCCTCCGAGACGACCGCGAGGAACACGGTCGCGCGGCGGGCGCCGAGCGCGCGCAGGATCGCGAACTCGCGGCGTCGCTCGTTCATCGTGTTGTAGAGGCTCGCGAGGATCCCGCCCATCGACACCGCGACCACGAGGTAGGCCGTGACCTCGAGGATCCGCACGAACCAGAAGAGCTTGTCGAAGAGGTCCTGCATCACGTTCGCGATCGGCCACGCGAGCGTCGCGATGCCGCTCTCCCGCGCCTTGATCCCGAGCGCGAAGCCCGCGGCCTCGCCCTTGAACCGGAGGAGGACCGCGCTCACCTCCTTGTGCTCGTCCGCGATCTCCTCGTCGGGGGCCGGCTCGTGCTCCTCGCCGCTGCCGCGGAGGACATGGCCCTCCATGTAGAAGATGCCCTCGATCGGGATCCAGACGACCCGGTCCATGGGGGTATTCGTCGCCTCGAGGATGCCCGTGACCACGTACTCGTCCTCGTGCTCGTGCCCCTCCTCCCCCGTGCCGTGCGTCGGGTGGAACCTCGAGTTGAGCGCGAGCCCCGTCGCCTCCGCGGCGAAGCTGCCGAGGACCGCCTCGCGCTTGTCCGGGTGGAAGACGCGGCCGGTCTTCACCGCCGGGCGTCGGCCGCTCGCGTACTCGATCTCGAAGATCTCGGACGTCGTGCCGACGATCCGGAAGCCCCGGTAGCTGTCGCCGACCGCGTAGGGGATCGCGGTTTCGACGCGCGGGTCGTTCCTGAACTCCTCGTAGAGCGTCCACGGGATGTTGCCGGGCGAGGTCTCGAGGTGGAAGACCGTGTTCAGGACGAGCTGGAGCTGGCTCCCGCGCGCGCCGAGGACGGCGTCGAAGCCCGGGTCGCGGACGAACGCGTCGCGCGCCTGCGCGGCGAGCGCGAGGACCGAGAGGACAAGCCCGCACGCGAGCGCCGCCGCCCCCGCGGTGACCGCGGTCGAGAGCGCGTGCTGCCGGAGGCTCCGTCGCACGAGGAAGACGAGCGTCCTCATGCCCGGTTCAGCTCCTTCAGGTCGAGGACACGCTCGAACTGGCCGAGCACGCGCGCGTCGTGCGACACGACGAGGAGCGCCGCGCCGTTCTCGCGGCAGACGTCGCGGAGGAGGCGGAGCGCCTCGCCCGCGTGCTGCTCGTCGAGGTTGCCCGTGGGCTCGTCGGCGAGGACGAGCTTCGGCCGGTTCGCCAGCGCGCGGGCAACCGCGACCCGCTGCTGCTGGCCGACCGAGAGCTGCCGCGGCCGGTACGCGAGCCGGTCCTTCATCCCGACCCGGTCGAGGAGCGCCGCGGCGCGCGCGCGATCGCCATCGCCCCGGAGCATCATCGGCAGGAGCACGTTCTCGAGCGCGGTGAGCCCCTGCAGCAGGTTGAACGTCTGGAAGACGTAGCCGAGGCACTCCGCGCGCACGCGGTCGCGCCCCGCCTCGGGCAGCGCCGTGATCTCGTGTCCGGCCACCGCGATCCGGCCCGCGTCGGGGCGCAGCACCCCGGCGATCAGGTTCAGCAGCGTGGTCTTGCCGGAGCCGCTGCGACCGCGGAGCGCGACCTGCGCCCCCTCCGCGAGGCGCAGCTCCGCCACGTCGAGGATCGGCATGCGTTCCCCGTCCGGCGCGACGTAGGCCTTCTTGAGCCCCTCCACCGCGAGGGCGTCCATGGGGTGGGATTCTAAGGGGCCGCGGGGATTCCGGCCCCCGCAGCCCCCCAAAAACAACGCGGGGGCGCCGATGCGCCCCCACGCGAGAGAGAGCCTTGCCGTTACTTGCAGCCGGCGGGGATGTCCACGGTCGTGTGGACCTCGGCGATCCGCAGCTCCGGGAGCTGGATCGTCACCGGGTTCTGGGCCGCCGTGATCGCGATCGCGGCGCCGAGATTCGTCTGGAAGCGCTCGATCGGCTGCTTGAGCTTCGTGTGCACGGCGTGGACCTCGGTGCGCGCGAGGAAGCGCGCGCAGAGGACCCGCGCCTGCTCGTCGTACCAGGCCTTCGAATCGTCGGCCAGCTTGCGGATCTCGGGCGAGTTGATCTCCTCCGCGTAGCGCGTGAGGTCGTCGTAGGCGCCCTGCCGCTGCTTCTTGTCGAGGGTCGCGAACCGCCGCATGATCTTGTTCAGCTTGTCGTTCACCTCGCGGCGCTCGGTGAGCGCCTGGCGGAGCTTCTCGTCGCCGTCGATCTGCCGCTTCAGCTCCTCGAGGTCGTGCTTCGTGTACCACCGCCCCTCGAACTCGACGAGCCCCTTCCGGCGGTTCATCTCCTCCGGCGAGACCCAGCTGCCCTCGTAGAGCGAGTAGCCGAGCGCGCGCCGGGCGCCCTTGTGGTCGGGGTCGAGGTCGAGGACCTCGGCGTACGCGAGCTTCGCGCGGCTCGCCCAGTCGTTCTCCTCGAGCCAGCGCCCGAACTCGAAGATCGCCTCGGCGTCGTCCGCGGGGAGCAGCTGGAGCCGGTCGTCGAACTCGTCCATGAAGCTCCGCTTCTTGACGAGCTCCGTGACGTCCGTCTTCCTCACGGCGTGCTTGCCGTCGCGATCGACGACCGTGTAGCGGTCGCCGTCTTCGAAGACCCGGCCGGAGAGGACTTGGCCGTCCTTCAGGTGGAGTTCGTCCGCCGTGGCCGAAACGGCGAACGCGAGAAGGGAGAGAAGGGTGAGTCGGTTCATCGCTTCGTCCTCTTGAACGTGGCCCGCAGGTGCCTTTCACGCTCCTGTCATTTTGTCAGAAGGGCCGAGGGGCGCCCCCGAGGCCCCCGCCAATTTGACACGAAGGGAGGGGGTACGGGGGAGGGGTCAAGTCCTTTTGCCGCAAGGATTTGCGTGCGCCGACGTCGTTTGGCACCCGACTTGGAAAAGAGCCTCCTCTCCCGTGGTGCGTCTTGCCACTTCCATCCTCGTCGCGGACCAGGAGCGCGGCACGCGCTCGCGGCTCACGCGGGCGCTCCGCCGCGAGGGCTACGCGGCCCTTCCGGCGAGCACGGGGGCGGAGGCGCTCGAGGTCGCCCGGAACAGCGCCGTGACGATCACGATCCTCGACGTGCTCCTCCCCGACCTCTCGGGGATCGAGACGTTCGAGCTCATCACGGGCTTCCGCGACGTGGAGGGGATCTTCCTCGCGCGGGAGCGGACGAAGGAGACGCTCGTGCGGCTGCTCGACGCGGGGGCCTTCACGGTTCTCGACAAGCCGCCGCGGCTGGACTGGCTGCTCGAGGCGGTGCGGCGGCTCGACGAGAGGCTCGGGAGCGACAGCGAGGGGCGGCGGGCGCCGCCCGGGAACGAGACTTGAAGACCGGCGGCGCGAGCGGCGCCGACGGAGAACAACGAAACGCGAGGGCGGGCGGTGCGCCGCCCCGGAATCTTGGAGGTTCGAGGGATGGCTAAGGCCCCGAAGATCAAGCCTCTCGGGCAGAACGTGCTTCTGCGCCGGCTCGAGGCGGAAGAGAAGACGAAGGGGGGGATCATCCTCCCCGACACGGCGAAGGAGAAGCCCAAGGAGGGCGAGGTCCTCGCGCTCGGCGAGGGCGAGCTGGACAAGAACGGGAAGCGCAAGGACTTCCAGGTGAAGAAGGGCGACCGCGTGATCTTCTCCTCCTACGCGGGAACCGAGATCAAGCTTGAGGGAGGGGAGTACCTGATCCTGTCCGAGGACGACATCCTCGGCGTGGTGGAGGGCTAGGCCAATGCCCGCGAAACGGATTCTCTTCGACCAGGAGGCCCGCGAGAAGATCCGCATCGGAGTGCGGCGCCTCGCGAAGGCCGTGAAGGTGACCCTCGGCCCGCGCGGCCGCAACGTCGTGATCGCGAAGTCCTTCGGGAGCCCCACGGTGACGAAGGACGGCGTGACCGTCGCGAAGGAGATCGATCTCGAGGATCCCTACGAGAACATGGGCGCCCAGATGGTGAAGGAGGTCGCTTCGAAGACCTCCGACGTCGCGGGCGACGGCACCACGACGGCGACCGTGCTCGCCGAGGCGATCTTCGAGGAGGGGCTGCGCTCCGTTGCCGCGGGCGCGAACCCGATCTCGGTGAAGCGCGGCATCGAGAAGGCCGTGCAGACGGTCATCGGCGAGCTCAAGGACCAGAGCCGGAAGATCTCCGGGCCGAAGGAGATCGCCCAGGTCGGCACCATCGCCGCGAACAACGACGCGGAAATCGGCGACAAGATCGCCGAGGCGATGGAGCGCGTCGGCAAGGACGGCGTGATCACGGTCGAGGAGGGCAAGTCCCTGACGACGGAGATCGAGTGGGTCGAGGGGATGCAGTTCGACAAGGGCTACCTGAGCCCGCACTTCGCGAGCGACCGGCAGACGATGGAGTGTGTCCTCCAGAACCCGTTCATCCTCGTCCACGAGAAGAAGATCTCGTCGGTCCGCGACTTCCTGCCGCTGCTCGAGCAGGTCGCGCAGGCCCGCCGTCCGCTCCTCGTCATCGCCGAGGAGGTGGAGGGCGAGGCGCTCGCCACGCTCGTGCTCAACCGGCTGCGCGGCATCTTCGATTGCTGCGCGGTGAAGGCGCCGGGCTTCGGCGACCGGCGCAAGGAGATGCTCGAGGACATCGCGGTCCTCGCGGGCGGCGAGGCGATCATGGAGGCCATCGGAACCGAGCTCAAGAGCGTGACGCTGAAGCAGCTCGGCCAGGCCAAGAAGGTGATCATCGACAAGGACAACACGACGATCATCGAGGGCGCGGGCTCGAAGGCGGCGATCCAGGGCCGCATCGCGCAGATCAAGCGCCAGATCGAGGACACGACCTCCGACTACGATCGCGAGAAGCTCCAGGAGCGGCTCGCGAAGCTCGCGGGAGGCGTCGCGCAGATCAACGTCGGCGCGGCGACCGAGGTCGAGATGAAGGAGAAGAAGGCCCGCGTCGAGGACGCGCTCCACGCGACCCGCGCCGCGGTCGAGGAGGGCATCCTCCCCGGCGGCGGCACCGCGCTTGTGCGCTGCATCGGCGCGGTCGGCAAGATCAAGACGGAGGACGAGGACGAGGGGATCGGCATCGGCATCGTCCGGCGCGCCCTCGAGTCGCCCATCCGGATGATCGCCGAGAACGCGGGCGTGGACGGGTCGATCGTCCTTGAGCGCGTGAAGAAGGAGAAGGGCGCCTTCGGCTTCAACGCGATGAGCGGCGAGTACGAGGACCTGACCAAGTCGGGCGTCATCGACCCGACGAAGGTCGTCCGCTGCGCCATGGAGAACGCGGCCTCGGTCGCGTCGCTCCTCCTCACGACCGAGGCGATGGTCGCCGAGATCCCCGAGAAGAAGGAAAAGGCCTCCGCCGGCGGCATGCCCCCCGGCGGCATGCCCGGCATGATGTAGGTCTGACACTCACACCTCGCGGGTGACGCAAGTGCCCGTGAGGCAACGAGTTGAGATCACGGACCTGCGGCAGCGCTGCCGCAGGTCCGCTTCTTTTCCGGGCTCTGGAAGCGAGGGAGGCCGGGGGCCGTGCATCGGCCCTTCCAGGGGCTTGCTCCCGCGTGGCGTCAGCCGTTGACCAACGGCTCTGCGCTCAGTCTCATGGAGACGCAGCGGAGCAGTCGGGCATCGCGGGCGCCGTCGGCAGCGGGAGCGATTGCATCGCCTCGCTCCCGTCGAGCTTCCAGACGCCGCCCTCGCGCACGAGCAGGAGCGTCTGGTCGCGCGCGCGCCCCTTGAGGATGAAGCTCGTCTTGACCGTCGCGCGGTCGCCATACTGCTTCACGTCCGTGACGACGATCGTGATCGAGCGGAGCGGGTCGAGCGCCTTCGGGTTCTCGTCCTCCGCCTTCTCCGCGGCGGCGACGAGCATCTCCCGCGCGCTCATCTTCTTGAACGTGACAAGCCCCGCCGCCTTGAGCCTCTCCTCCGGCACGCTCGCGAGCGCCGCCTGAAAGCCCAGCAGCGGCGCCTCGAGCTCCGCCTGGCCGCTCGCGGAGAGCAGGTCGTAGACCGCCCCCATGTCCCCGTCCCGGAGCGCGCCCTCGAAGCTACGGACGGTCTCCTTGGGAGTGCGGCCCGCGCGGTGGGATTGCCCGCAGGCGGCCAGCGCCGCGGCGAAGAGGATCAAGGTGACACGGCTGCGCATCGTCGTATCATCGGAAGACGGCGTGCCGGCATGAGGGGCACGCCTTGTGCAAATCGTGCGGTGAAACAGGCCCCGGAGGCCATTTCCGGCCCCCCCGGCCCCCTCGATTCCCAAGCAGGAGACACCCATGTCCTGGCGGAGCGCCACACTCCTCGTCCTCGCCGCCGCGGCCCCTGCCTGCTACGACGACGATTGCTACAGCTGCGGCGGCAGCGGCCTCACGGCGCAGGAGGAGGCCTTCCTCGCGGAGGACGTCACCGACCTCATGTCGAACGTTTTCGCGACCGGGGAGAACGCGTTCGACGGCGACGCGCCGCTCCCCGGCGACGTCCTGCAGATCGCGGACGCGAGCAACCAGTTCACCGCGGTCTACGCGCTCCCCGACGCATTCCGCCCGGGCCTCGGGCAGGGCAGCGGCGACGTCGCGCTGCAAGTGACCGCCGACGGCGTCGCCGTCCAGGATCCGCTCCTCTTCTCCTTCGCCACCACCAACGCCCTCGACGTCACGCTCGTGTACGACCTCCGCTACTTCGGGTTCACCGACGGCGCGCGCGAGACCGACATCGCGTTCCGCGCGACGCTCGAGGCGACGCGCGCGAGCCCGGGGCAGCCGTGGGTCGTCACGTACACGGTGGGCGGCACCGCCTTCTTCGGCACCACCTTCGCCGACTTCAACACGTTCTTCACCTCGCCGGGGCCGCCGAGCGCGGGCATCGACAAGCCCGGCGACGGCGCGGGCTTCATCGACGACCCCGACGTGATCGACATCTTCGACCTGAACATCAACTACGCGCCCGCGGTGTTCGGGGCGGAGGGGCCCGTGGGCTGCTGCGCCCACTACTCGGCGTCGTTCGACTACGACCAGCTCTTCTTCTGATCAGGTTGCGAGGGGGCCTGGGGGGCCGGCGCGGCGGAGCCGGAGGGCGCCCGCGCATCCGAGCGCGACGGCCTCCGCGACGAGCCCGACGACCAGGCACGCAAGCGCGGCGTCGATCGAGTCGGCCTTGTCCGCGGGCGTGGCCGCGGCGCCGAGCGCCCCGATCGTCTGCATCGCCTCGCGGAAGCGCGCCGCTGCCCCCGCGAGCGCCGCGACGCACGCGGCGTGGCCGAGGCCGCGCACGAGCGCGCGCGGCCATGACGCGAAGACGCCCGCGGCCGCGGCGGCGACGCAGGCCACGCCGAGCGCGACGCTCGCGTGCGCCCAGGGGCCCGCGGCACGGACGGACTCCGCGAGCGGGGCCACCAGTGCCCCCTCGGTTTCCGATTCCGGAGCGCCGACGATGCTGACCGTCACCCTTGCCGTCCGCCGGAGGAGGGCGATCACGGCCATCGTCGCCGCGGCGAGGAGCATCGCCGCGAGGAGGGCCGGCACGATGCGTCTCATCCTCGAGCCGCCGGCAGCGGACGTCGAGCGCGCAGGAGGGCCGCGCCGCCGAGTCCTACGAGCGCGACGGCGGCGCCCGCGATCAGCGTGGAGAACGCGCTCGCGAGCCCGTAGGCGATGTCGGACGTCGTGACCGCCGCGCCCGCAGTCGCGACGATGTGCATCGCCTCGCGCATCCCCGCGAACGTGGTCATGAGCGCGAACAGGAACCCGGCGTCGCCGAGGCCGCGCACGAGCGCGGGCCAGTGCGCCCACGGGTCGGGCCGCTTCGCCGCGAGCAGGCCTGCGGCCGTTGCCGTGAGGATCGCGACCATCATGAGGATCGTGGGCCAGGTGTACACGCCGCCCTCCACGAAGACGTTCTCGAGGAAGCCGCGCGGGGGCGTGTCGGCTTCCTGGGCGAGCACGGGGGGCGCGTCGAGGAATACGAGCATGGTCACGAGCAGCAGGAAGACCGCCGTGCCGCCTCCGGGAACCAGGTACCTCATCCCGAAAGTGTGCCGTGTGGATGGCATCCGGGCAAGACGCCGCCGGAGCGCGGAACGCGTCCCGCGCATCAAGCCGCTGTGCCGCACCGACTGCGGCGCCCGTGCACCCTAACCGTGTGGCAGTGTCCTAACCAGCCCAAGCTGCTTCATCGGCCGAACTTCTCGATCTCGCGGCGCTTCGCTTCCGCCACGACGTAGCCACGGACGGCAGCAAGAGGCCCGTCTACCGGGGACGTCTTGAGCACGGCGATGATGCGCTTCCCCTCGGGCCATGCGTAGGCTTCGGTCGCCCTGGGGTTCCCGGCGAGGTCGAAAACGTGTACGTCGCCCTCCCACGCGGTCTGGCCACGGAAGGTGTCCACGACGCGCACGGTTTCGCGGAACGTCGCACGGCCCCCGTGGGTGCGCTCGACGGCGATCCGGCAATCCTCGGGGCCTAGCATGGCTCCTAGTAGTCTGCGAGCGCGATCAGGTCCGCGACAGTCCAGAGCCTAACCGTTGGGTAGTGTCCTAATTCGGAGGATCCGCCAGCTTTCCGTTGCGCGCCATCGTCTGAAGCCGCGCATAGATGGTCTTGCGGTCGCCCACCGCGTAGACACGACGCGCTTGGTTTCCTCGTCAACGCGATAGGCCATCCGCTTGTTCCCGCGATGTCCGAACGAAGCGCGTCGGAGCGGTAACGTCAGCTGACGAGTGCTGGAGTTGTACGGATCGGCCCTGAGATCCTCTACGCACGACTTGGCCAGGTTCCGGTCACCGGTTGATAGCGACTTCAAGTCGCCCACGGCCCCGGGATACCATTCAACACAATAGGCCAATCAGGCATCTAGCCCCTTCCACACCTCCTCGTCGGGAGTCGTGGCCATCGGCCTACGCAGCCGTTCCAGCGCAAGCTGGGCCAGAAGCTTGTCGTGCTCATCAAGCTCCACGAGGATTCGGGCATCAGCCTCATCCGTCGATCGAACCTCGGCCACCCGGTCATCCCTTCTTGAAGTCGTCACGGCTTCTCCTTCCTCGGCGGGATTGCGATAGTGCCGATCATACGCCTGGATATTCGAGGACATGAGGCCGTTGAGGATCTTGGCGTGCTGCGGACTCATGTGCAGCTCGCATATGTAATCGAGCGATTCATCCTGCCGCTTGACGGCGACCCGCAGGGACATGCCGAAGATCGACATGGCCACGTCCATGTGGTTCGTGTAGTAGACGGGGATCTTGGCCTGCGGCTCCATCCTGCCGAGTGTAATAGCACGCCACCACCCCCAAGTAATGGGGGTATTACCCCGCCGGGAGCCCTATCGGGGCTTCCTTGCGGCGATGGCGGCCCTTACGGCCCTAGAGGCCCATCCACTGGGGGCACCTTCAGACCGGCCAAGATGCGCTTCCCCTCGGGCCATGCGTAGGCTTCGGTCGCCCTGGGGTTCCCGGCGAGGTCGAAAACGTGTACGTTGCCCTCCCACGCGGTCTGGCCACGGAAGGTGTCGCCATGCCGGCGACCTTGTTCAGGCCCTCCGCGACCTGCTTCCCCCTCCCAACTCCCGCGTGTCGGCGGGACAGTCCAGAGCCTAACCGTTGACCTGCGACAGCGCGGCGCGGACGGCGGACACGGCGTAGTGGTCGGGGTTCTTCTCGAGGAAGGTCTCGAGGGCAGGGGCCGCCTCGCGCACGTTCAGCTCGGCCAGGTAGCGCGCCGCGTCGTCCGCCTCGTGCGGACGGTCGAGGCCCTGGAGCAGCCGGCCCAGCGGCGCCTCGCTGGGCTCCACCCGGTAGCGCGCCGCGGCGATCGCGATCTCCAGATGGGGTTCCGCGGGCACCTCCCCGATCCTCTCCGGGGCGAGGCGGCCGAGCGCGAGGATCGCCTCCCGGCGGAACCAGACGTCCTGCCCCGGATCGCGCGCCACGGCCAGCAGCGCGTCGGACTGCGCGGGTCCGCCGAGCGCCCCGAGGGCACGCGCGATGTGGCGCGGGTGGACCAGGTCCTTGTCGAGCGGCAGCAGCGCGGCGAGGACCGGCGCGGCCTCTTGCACCTTGAGCGCGACCGCCGCCTCGACGAGCAGGGCCTGACCGACGGGGCCGAACTCGTCCGTCGCGTCGCCGATCGGGGGCGGAACGATGCCGAGGCCGCGCAGCCGCTCCCCGATCTGCCGGAACTGAGCCTCAAGGGCCTCGAGGAGATCCCATCGGTAGACCACGTTCCCGAGCAGCGTCGGCAGGTGGCAGCGCACTGCCTCGTGGTTGCCGAGCGTGAGCCCGCGCAGCGCCGCCTCGGCCACCTGGTCTCGGACCGCCGCCGTCCCGAGCAGCTTCAGGAGCGCCGCGCCGGCGGCCGCGCCGGGATCGCGCCCCAGCCCCTCGGCGACCTGCGCCCGCTGCGCCGGCTTCGCCGGGTGGTAGGTGGGCGGCACCGTGTCGATCGTCCCGTCCCGCTTCCGGTACGTTCGCGTGAGGTTCCGGACCACGAGATCTTCGGACGCGAGCGTCGACACGGGACCGTAGAGGGCCGGGTCGTACTCGGCCGGGATCGTGTGCGAGCAGAAGTCGCGAACGAGCGCCTGCTTCCTCAGCAGAAGCGCCTGGCTGTGGTCCGGCGCCGGCTCCTGCTGCTCCAGCGCTTCCGCCTCGCGGCGCAGCTTCTCCGAGTCGTCCGGGGGGGCCGGGGGGGGCGGAGCGCGTCCCTCGAACCGGATCGCGCCGGCCTCCATCCGGAGCCGGTTCACCTCCTCGGCGTTCTTCTCGGGGTCGAGCATTTCGAGCGCGGACGCGAGGTCTTCGCGCGCGCGTGCGTCCTTCGGGCGGAGCCGGATTGCCTCGCGCAGGAGGTCCGCGGCCTTCGCCACGGTCTTCTTCGTCTCCTCGTCGAGCCCGCCCTGCTGGAACCCGCCGCCGACGAAGATCCACACGACGTCAGTCCCCGCGGCGCGCGCCACGAGCAGGTGGCCGTAGAGGCTCAGGAGCGCCCCGCGCTTCGGCCCCTCCTCGGTCGCCGCCGCGAGCGCCTTCGCGACCGGGTCCTCAAGCTGCCCCGCGAGGCCGAATCCTTCGAGCAGGGCGACTGCGCGCTCGAGGGCGCCCGCGGGGTCGCGCTCGAGCGCCTCCTTGAGCAGCGCGAGCGTCTCGATGTGCCGCGCGTAGGCGGCGTCCTCCAGCGGCAGCTCCTCGCGCGTGGGCGCGAACGGATCGGCTGCGGCCGCCGCCGCGAGGAGGAGGAGGATCGTGGCCCCCCGCATCCCCGCAAGTCTAACCCGCCGCGGCATGGCCGGCCGTCTCCGATCAAGGATGCCAGCCCATGGAGTCGGGCGCCTTCCGCCGGCCGCGAAGCGCCAGCACGCCGGCCGTGGCGACCACGACCGCGATCGCCAGGAGACCGGCGGCGGCCTCGAACCACGGCCCCCTGCCGACGACGCCCACGATGACCCCGCCCGCCGCCACAAGGACCGCGAAGACGAGGAGCGCGATGCCGATCGTATCGCGCCGGTCGCCGCGGGACTTGGACTTGAAGGCGACCGACTTGAGCGGATGGACCACGAGCGCGAAGACGAGGACGGCGAGGACCTTCGCGGCCAACGGCAGGGACCAGCCGCTCTTGACCGCACACACAAACGCGACGAGGCCCACGACGAGCCCGAACGCGATGACGCCATAGATCACGCCCCGGTGCATGACGTCAGAGCTTACCTCGCGCGCACCGGCCTACACGGCGACCTCGAGCGCCTCCTTCACGCACGCGTTGATCGACACGCCGCCGTAGCTCGAGCCGAGGAGCCGGAGCCAGGGCGGCGTCGCCTTCGCGAGCCGCGCGAGCACCTCCGCGTGGCCCCGCTCGTACTGTGCGATCCCGATCGTGTGGCGGATCACGCGGGCCGAACGCGGCTCCTTCCAGAAGCCCCACGCCTGCCGCAGGTCGCGCGCGACCGTCTCGATCAGCGCGTCGTTCTCGAGGTCGAGCGCCTCCGGATCGCGACGGCCCCCGACCATCACGCGGACGAGGCGCAGTCCCGCGGGCGCGCGGTGCGGGAAGATCGACGAGTCGTAGAGGGCGCCGAGGATCCGGAGCCCCTGCCCGCGCGGCGCGAGGAACCCGAACGCCTCGGGCACGTCGAGCGGCTCGTCGAAGACGAGCGGCACGACCGCGACGGGCGCCGCGGGGATCTGGCGCAGGAGACGGCCGAGGAGGCCGTCGGTCAGGTCGGCCGCGACCGAGGCGGGCAGCGTGCAGACCACGCGGTCGAACTCGCGCGGCTCGATCTGCTCCCACGGCGTCTTGAGCTTCAGGTCCACGCGCCGCGCGAGCTCGTCGACGAGGACCTGGAGCCCGTGGTCCACCGACGTGAGCGTTCCCCTGGGGCCGAACCCCTTCCCCCGCGCCCCCTTCCACAACGACCCGTGCTCGCTCTCGAGCGCCTTGAGCCGCGGGAACGCGCTCTTGACCGAGAGCCGGTGCGGGTCCCCGGCGTAGACCCCGGTCACGAACGCGTCCACGAGGACCTCGGCCGCACCCTTCCCGATGCGGCGCGCCGCGAAGTCGAAGACGCTCTCGTCGCCGTTCGGCGCCTCCCGCGCGAACGGCTCGAGCAGCACGCGCAGCCGCGCGCGGAGCGGCAGGCAGTCGCTCGCGAGGAAGCGCTGCGGCTTCGTCGGCAGCAGCCGCAGTTTCCCGGCGCGCCAGACGTAGCGACGCGCCGCGGCCTCGCGCGCGCGCACGAGCCGCGGCTCGAGCCCGAGCGAGCGCACGAGATCGAGCGTCCTCGGCTCGTCGTCGAGCCAGCCGTTCGGGCCCCACTCGACGCGGCACGCGTCGATCTCCTCGGTCCGGATGTTGCCGCCCGCCCGGTCGCGCGCCTCGAAGACCGTGACATCGTGGTCGCGGGCGAGGCGGTGCGCGATCGCGAGGCCTGTGACGCCCGCGCCGAGGACGGCGATCCTCATCCCCGGATCCTCACCGCGTGCGCCGCCTCGACGAACGCCTCCGCGTTCCCGATCGGCGTGTCCGGCAGGATCCCGTGGCCGAGGTTCACGACGTAGCCCGTGCGCGCGAGGGGCCCGGCCATCTCCCCGACCGCGCGCTTCACCTCGGCGGGCGTCGAGAGGAGCACCACCGGGTCGAGGTTCCCCTGCACGGGCCCGCGCGCGCGCGCCGCGGCGAGGTCGATCGTCCAGTCCACGCCGTACGCGGTCGCGCCCACGTCGCGGAGCGGGCCGCGCGCGAAGTAGATCACCGGGACCCCGAGCCCCTTCAGCCTCGCCACAAGGCGCTCGAGCCCCGGCGCGCAGAACCGCGCGAAGTCCGCAAGCGACAGCTCGCCGCCCCACGAGTCGAAGAGCTGGACCGCCTGCGCGCCCGCCTCGACCTGCCGGGTCAGGTACCGGAGCATGAGCTTCTCGAGCCACTCGAGCAGCTGCTGCGCCCGTTCCGGCGCCGCGTGCAGGAGCTGCCGGAACGCCGCGAACCCCTTTTTCGCCGAGCCGCCCTCCGCGAGATAGGTCGCGACCGTCGCGGGCGTGCCCGCGAAGCCGATCAGCGGCACCGCCAGCTCGCGGCGGAGGATCCGGATCGTGTCGTAGACGAACGTCAGCTCGTCGGCGCACTCCGGCGGCGCGAGCCCCTCGACGCCCGTGATCGCGCGCGGCAGCTTCGGCCCCGGCGCGAAGTCGAGCCCCGGCACCGCGGGGAGCAGCGGCACCATGATGTCGCTGAAGAGGATCGCCGCGTCCACGCCGAGCCGCTTGACCGGCTGGAGCGTCACCTCGGCCGCGAGCTCCGGGTTCCGGCAGAGCGCGAGGAAGCCGCCGGCGCGCTCTTTCGTCGCGCGGTACTCGGGGAGGTACCGGCCCGCCTGGCGCATCATCCAGACGGGCAGCCTGTCGACGGGTTGCTCGTCGAGCGCGCGGAGGAAGCGGTCGTTCGGCAAGCGGCCCAAAGCGTACCTTTCCGGACAACGATCCGGGTGGGGCTGCGGGGCCCGCCGCTAGGTCGCCGGGGCCTCGGCGTCCTTGCGCGCGCCGAGGCGGCGCGCCTCGTCCACGAGCGCCTTCGCCTCCTCGGCCTCGCCGAGCGCGACGTGGACGCGGGCCAGGTCGTGCAGCACCTGCGCCCGATCCGCGTGTCCGTGGTAGAGGTCCACGAAGAGCTTGAGCGCGAGCTTCGCCTGCTTGGTCGCGCCGCTCCGGAAGAGGTGGCGACCGAGGTGCCAGAGCGCGTGCGGCGGGGGGAGGAAGCCGCCCTCGTACCCCTCGAGCGCCTTCCCGGCATCCGCGAAGCGGCCGTCCTCCATGTGGCGGAGCATGGCGGTCACGGGATGCTCCCCAGCGGGGGAGCTGAACAAGCGCATCGTCCTAGCCCTTTGCGACGCCGTGCGAGGGTGCCGCGAGTCGAGCCTAGCCTACGGGGGCGGGAAGTCCACCGTGACCGCCTTGCCGTGGGCAAGGTCGGGGCCGCCGGCGATCGCGCGCGTCCCCGCGGGCAGCGTGAGCCGGGTCGTCGAGCCCGCGGGAGGCGCCTGCTTCGGCGCGACGAGCAGCCGCACCTCGACCATGCCGCTGCAGAGCCAGGCCTGCGACAGGTGGAAGTCGAACGGGAGCGGCGCGGTCGAGCCGTCCGTGAAGACCGAAACGAGCCCCACCGCGAGCGTCTCCGGGTCGAGCGGTTCCGAAAGCGCGATCGTGATCGCCTCGCCGTGATACGGCGCCGAGGGGTTCGGCGTGATCCCGGTGACCTCCGGCGCGACCGGCCAGAAGTCCACCGGGTCCCCGGCGCGGAACGCGAGGCCCTCGAGCTCGCTCAGGTACTCGCCGGTGGCCGCGCGCAAGCCGCGCGCGGCGCGCGGGAGCTGGAGCACGTGCAGCTGGCCCGGGATCAGGGCCCGCGTGTCGCCCGGCGTCTCGGGCAGCTGCGGGAAGAAGGTCAGCTCGCGCCCGTCGATGCACCACGTCCCCCGCGTCTCCCCGCCCGCGTGGGCGACAAGGACCCGGCCGTCGAGGTCCTGCAAGGGATCGAGGTCGGTCGTGAACGTGAACGTCAAGGGCGCGTCGCTCGGCCACGGCTCGGTGAAGTCCGGTACGCTCTCGATCGCGAAGAGGGGGGCCGTGGGGGGCAGGAGGAGGATCTCGAGGTGGTAGGGGCCGGGGTCGCCCGCCCACCCGGCGACGAAGACGAAGACCTTCTGGCCGAGGGCGACGTCCGTGCCGACGTACTCCGGCTGGGTCCCGTCCTCGAGCCCCTCGGCGAGCCGCAGCTTGCCGAGGTCGTCGCTCGCGAGGATCAGGTCGAAGTTGGCCGGATGGTTCCAGGTGAGCGAGGCCTGGAGGCGGCCCGGCGCCGGCGCGTCGATCTCGTACCGGTCGATCTCGCCCGTGTACCCGAGGCCGTTGTTCGAGACCTTCGTGAGGCGCGTGTTCGACGGCGCCGCCGTCCACGCGTCACCGTCGGGCTGGAGCAGGATGATCGGCACATTCGCCGACGCGCCGGGGCCGGATGAGCCGCCGCCACACGCCGCGACGACCGCAGCTACGAGAAGGGAGTAGAGCCTGTAGGAACCCGTGCCACGCCACCCCTGAGTGCCCGCACGCATTGTACATCTTCTTCGGGGCGGCAAGGGGGCCACCTGAAGCCGTGGCGGGAGGGCGTCGTCACCGCGAGACGCGGCGGATCCCGACCTGGAGCCTCATCCCCTCGATGTCGAGGTCGTGGACCGTCCCGGAGGGGGCGCCGGGGGCCAGTTTTACCGCAAGCGTCTCGCGCGTGATCCACTCGCGGTGCTCCTCGATCGCGCGGGCGAGCGGTTCCGCGTCGGCCTCGTACGCGACCTCGATCCGCGCCTCGTACGGGAGCTTCATCTCCTTGCGGGCGCCCTGGAGGCGGGAGACCACCTCGCGGGCGAGCCCTTCGCGCCGCAGCTCGTCGGTGACGCGCGTGTCGAGGACGACCACGCGGCCACGCTCGCTCGCCGCCGCGTAGCCCTCGCGGGCCGAAAGCCGCACCTGCACCTCGTCGCGGGTGAGCGTCACGGGGCCCGCGGGGAGCTCGATCGTGATCGCGCCCTTCTCCTCGAGCGCGGCGTAGAGCGCGGCGCCGTCGGCCTCCTCGAGCGCCTTCTTGCAGTGGGGCAGCGCCTTGCCCAGCTTCGGGCCGAGGGCCTTGAAGTTCGGGGCGACGGAGAACTGGACGTACTTCGCGGGCTCTTCGCTCGTCCGGATCCCCTTCACGTTCAGCTCCTCCTTGATCGCGTCGGCGAACCGGTCGAGCTTCTCCCCGCCGGCGAGGACGACGATCGCCTCCTTGAGCGGCTGGCGCACCTTGAGCCTGCTCTCGTTGCGCACGCGCAGCCCGAGCGCCGCGAGGTCGCGCGCGAGCCCCATCGATCGGCGCAGTTCCTCGTCCTTCCGCTCCTTCCGCTCCTTCGGGTACGAGACGAGGTGGACCGACGGCGGGGCGTCGGGCTGGAACGGGAGTACGAGGCGCCGGTAGAGGATGTCCGAGAGGAACGGGGTCAGCGGCGCGAGGAGCCGCGCGAGGTCGTCGAGCGTCTCGTAGAGCGTCGCGAACGCGGCGCGCTTGTCCGCGCTCTCCCCGCCCGCCCAGAACCTCGGCCGGCTCCGGCGGACATACCAGTTCGAGAGCGCGTCCACGAACGCGGAGATCCGGCGCGCGGCCGTGTGGCTCTCCAGGTTCTCGAAGGCCCTTCGTACGTCGACGACCGTCGCGTCGAGCTCCGCGAGCACCCACCGGTCGAGCGTCGCGCGTTCCTTGGGCCCCGGCGCACGCGGATCCCACGTGTCGATGTTGCTGTACGTGACGAGGAACGAGAAGACGTTCCAGACCTTGAGCAGGAGGTCGCGTGTCGCCTCCGTCGCAGCCTGCGTCCCGAATCGCGTGTTCTGCCCCGGCACGCTGGACACGAAGAGCGCCCAGCGGACCGCGTCGGCGCCGTGCTTCTCGAGCGCCTCCATCGGCGGCACGTAGTTCTTCAGCCGCTTCGAGAGCTTCTTCCCCTCCTCGTCGGTGATGTGGCCGAGGCAGACGCAGCTCCGGAACGGGTGCGGCGCCTTCGCGTCCGGGAAGAGCAGCGTGCTGATCTGGAGGAGCGCGTTCCACCAGCCGCGCGTCTGGTCGATCGCCTCGGTGATGAAGTCCGCGGGGAACGCCGCCTCGAACTTCTCCTTGTTCCTGTGCGGGTAGCCCCACTGGGCGAAAGGCATCGAGCCGGCGTCGAACCAGCAGTCGATCACCTCGGGCACGCGGCGGTAGGTGCCTTTCTCGCCCGGGCTCGTCCACGTCACGTCGTCGATCCACGGCTTGTGGACCATCAGGTCCTCGTGGAGGGAGGGCTCGCGCTTCTTCGCCTCCTCGAACTTCGCGAACGCGCGCGGGTTCCTCTTGAGGATCTCCGCGACCGAGCTCACGGTCTCCATCTTCCCGGTCACGTCGTTCACCCAGATCGGGAGCGGCGTGCCCCACCAGCGCTCGCGGCTGATCGCCCAGTCCACGTTGTTCCGCAGGAAGTCGCCCATCCGCCCGTCACGGATGTGCTCGGGCTGCCAGAGGACCTTCGCGTTGTTGGCGACGACCTTGCCCTTCTCCCCGCTCGTCCGGATGAACCAGGACTTGCGCGCGTACTGCATCAGGGGATCGTCGGGGGCGCGGGGGGAGAAGGGGTAGTCGTGGCGGTACGTCCCCTGGCTGAAGAGGAGGCCGCGCTCCTTGAGATTCTTCGTGATCGGCTTGTCGGCCTCCTTGAACATGAGCCCCGCGAACTCGCCGGCGTCTTTCGCGAAGCGGCCGTCGGGCTCGACGAGCTGGAGGAACGCGAGGCCGAGCTGCTTCGCGAGCCGGTTGTCGTCCTCGCCGAAGGCCGGCGCGACGTGGACGATTCCCGTGCCCGTGTCGAGCGTGACGAAATCCGCGGGCACGACCTCGTGCGCCTTCCCCTCGGGCTTCCGGAAGGAGAAGAGGGGCTCGTACTTCCAGCCGAGGAGCTCCCGGCCCCCGAGCCCCCTCCCCTTCTCGTACCCCTTGGCGAGATCCGCGAGCGCATCCGCGACGATGACGGTCTCGGCCGCGGACTTCATCTCGCGATATTGCACGTCGGGACCGACCGCGAGCGCGGCGTTGCTCGGGAGCGTCCACGGCGTCGTCGTCCACGCGAGGAGGAACGTGTTCGGCTTGCCCTTCACCGCGAAGCGGACGACGACCGAGGGGTCGTCCACGGCGCGGTAGCCCTCGCCGACCTCGCCTGCGGAGAGCGCGGTGTTGCCTTGCGGCCACCACCAGACGCTCTTCATGTCCTGGTAGAGGAGGCCGCGCTTGAAGAGTTCACTGAGCGCCCACCAGACGCTCTCGACGTACGCGCGGTGGTACGTCGCATAGCCCTCCCGGTCGAGCCAGAAGCCGACCCGGTCGGACATGCGCTCCCACTCGCCGATGTAGCGCCAGACGGACTCGATGCAGCGGCGCGTGAAGGCGTCGATGCCGTACGCCTCGACCTCGGGCTTGCCGGGGAGCATCAGCTCCTTCTGGACCTCGACCTCCACGGGGAGGCCGTGCGTGTCCCAGCCGCTCCGGCGCGGGACCTCGCAGCCGCACATGGTCCGGTAGCGGAGGAAGACGTCCTTCGCCACGCGGGTCAGGACGTGGCCCCAGTGGGGGATGCCGTTGGCGGTCGGGGGCCCTTCGTAGAAGGTGAATCGCGGCCGGCCCTTCGCCTGCTCGATCGACCGCTCGAAGATCCGGTGCTCCTTCCAGAGCGCGAGGAGCTTCTTCTCCTCGTCCGGGAACGACACGTCGGGAGGCGCGGGCTCGAACATCCGGACGAGGGTAACCCCTCAGTCGTCGTCGGTCCACACGCGCGGCTTCTCGCGCAGCAGCCGCCGGAGGCGCTCCATCGGCTCCCCGTCCCCGGTCCCCGTGACCTTCTTCATCGCCTCGCCGAGGCGGCGATCGAGGTCCGGGCGGCCGTAGCAGAGGATCGCCTTGGCCGCGTCACGCTGGAGACGGATGGCGTCGTAGCGCGCGCCGTATGGGACCTCGCGAACAGCGGCTCGACGAAGCGATCGTCCTTCAGTTCCGCGGCCTTCCGCGTGATGTCGCACATCGCGATCGCGTCGCTTCCGGCGAGCGCCGCGACGATCGCGGGTCCGAGTCGGTCCGGGCGCTCGCGGCCGAGGAGGTCGAGCATCGAGGTCAGGCCGTCGTAGTAGGGCGTCCGGTCGATGTTCTCGGTGACCTGCTGCTCGATCCGATCGAGCGTGCCCTTCGGATCCCGCTCGAAGAGGAACGCGAGGACGGCCTCGTCGAGTTGGCGCGCCTCGAGCCAGAGCCGGAGGAAGAGCGGAGCGAAGGGCTCGACACGACGACCGCGGACTCCGTCGAAGATGTCCCTTGGGTCCGCGCCTTCGCGCCACGCAGCTTCGAGAACCGTCGCGGCCTCCGCGTCCTCGAAGGCGGCCACGGCGTGACACCACGCGGATTTGCGGGCCTCGCCTGCCGCCGCGGCGAGGACAGGGCGTAGCTTCGGATGGGGGAACTCCGCGGCGGCGTCGTACGCGTCCATCAGGTGGCCCGGTTTTGCCCCTTCGCGCGTGAGTGCGGCAAGGAGGAGAGGCACGTCCGCCTCGTTCCGGTACCGGGCGAGCGCGATGCGCGCCGAGCGGTTGCCGTCAGCCGCGAGCGCGCGCACCCGGTCACGGAGCTCCGGCTCGAACGTCTCGGCCCGCAGCACGTCGTGGAGGACCGCGCGCTCTGGACTGCCCCCGAGGAGCTGCTTGCGGATCGCGGCGCGTGTCGCGGGCTTCAGGCGGTCCCGCGCGACCTCGATCATGACGCCGCCCGCGTCGGTGGTCACGCCCTCGCACCCGCCGAAGAACGCGACCACCTCGGTCATGTCGTCGACATGCTTCGCGATGATCCCGTCAGGGGGCTCCTTCGGGTGGTGCTCGACGACGGCCTGGACCGCGTAGCAGCGCACGATGGCGTTCGTGTCGTCGGTCAACGCGAGGAGCCGATCAAGGCTTGCGGCCGCGGCCAGGCGCTCGTACGCGCGGTAGATGTCGGATGTGTCTCCGTCCTCGCCCGTGTACTTGCCGTCGAACCGCTCGGCCCTTCGCAAGATGGCCACGGCCGCGTCCGCGTCGTCGGCCGCGAGCGGCGGCGCGAGCAGGAGAAGGCCGACCAGCCGACGCCCCATGACTACGCCGGATTCTAGCGGGCTCGCGTCGTCCCGGCGCGCGGACTCCTGCTGTGACGACCGGCCCCGGGCTACCCGCTCTCGGAGCCGGCCGGCTGCGGCAGCGGCCCGGTCGCCTGCTCGCGCCGAGCGCGCTCCTCCTCGAGCGCCCCTGCGAGCTCGAACGCCACCTCCGCGGTTTCGCGCGGCGACAGCTCGCGGCTCGTGCTCTTGACCGCCGCCGCGATCTGGATCGCCGCGAGATCGCGGAACGACAGCAACGGCAGGAGCTGCGGAACCACGTCGCTCTCCTCCGCGCCGCCGACGGCGGAGCGCGAGGCGTGGCTCGCGGTCCCGCGGGCATGTGCGGCTCGCCATGCAAACGGAACGCGGGTCGTGTCGGACATTGGTACCTCCTGCCTCCAGCGTACGGCGGCGCGTGCTTGGGAACGCCCACGTTACCGAGGGATCGGCAACCCGCAATCAGTACCGCTCCCGATTCTCGCGTCAAGCGTGCGTGAAAGTCTCTCCGCGCGCGCGTCGCACGATGACGCTCTCATCGGGGGAGCCCTGTCCAGCGACGGGACGTCGCGCACGATTCCGGTGCAGCGCGTGCGCGACGCACGCATCCAGGACGAGAACGGCGCCGGTCGCGTCGCGACCCCCGACGCCCCCTCCGCGTCCCGTGAGGGTGAAGCCGCTCGGCCGCGAGCGTCGCGCTCGTCGGCTGCAGCGGCCCGTCGAAACCCTGTTGCGCCTCTACTTCGGTTTCAGGAAGACCTGCGTCACCGGCCTCGTGTCGAGGCCCGCCTCGCGGAGGTCGAGCACGTAGGGCTCGGCGACGGCGCCGCCCTTGCCGTCCTTCACCACGCGCACGCGCGGGTGATGGGGCGCCTCGGCGAACACCTCGACGACGATCGCGCGCTCGCCGCTCTCGAGCGCGACCTCGGAGCCCGGCGGCGAGTTCGTCGTGCGGCGGACGAAGTGCCGCAGGAGGTCGCGCCTGCTCTTCATGCCCGGCGTGCGCAGGATGCGGTCCACCGCCTCGTCCGCGGAGAGGCCGCGCTTCGTGGGCCGCCCCTCGGCGATCAGGTCGAACATGTCGCCCACCTGGACCATGCTCGACACGGGGCCAGGCTTGATCGGGAGGATCGGCCGCGGGTAGCCGTGGCCGTCGTCGCGCATGTGGTGGCAGTAGGCGACTTCCACCGCGAGCGGGTCCACGTGGGGCATGCGGGCGAGCAGCTTCGCGCCGTTCTCGCAGTGGCGGCGGAGCATGCGCTCCTCCTCCGGCGTCAACGGCCCCTTCTTCTCGACGATCTCCTGCGGGATCGTGCCCTTGCCGACGTCGTGGAGCAGCGCGGCCTGCGCGAAGATGTCGAGCTCCTTCGGGTCGCGCGCGAGCGGCGCCATCATCGCGGTCGTGATGAGGAAGACGTTGATCGAGTGGTCGAAGGCGACGGGGCTCTCGTGCGGCAGCTGGGTCGCGGCGAGGAGCTGCACGCCGCCGCTCCTCGCGGCCTCGGCGGCGAAGCGGGCGACGGAGGTGACCGCGCTGAAGTCGAAATGGCGGCCCGCGCGCGCCTCGGCGAGCACGTGCTCCATGAGCTCGACCGCCTTGGCGTGCACCTCGAGCGGCAGTTTCAGCTCGGGCAGCTGCTCCGCGAACCGGCTCTTCCCTCGGTTCTCCGTGAGCTCCTCGCCCGCGCCCGGATCGAGGAGTTCCAGCCCCTCGCCCTGCGGCGGGAACGCCGCCGGGCGCCTGCCGGCCAGCCAGTCCACGAGGTGACCGAGCGTCTCGTCCGCGATGCCCGCGCGGAGGACCACGCCGCCGCAGTCGCGTTCGTGGAGGAGCTGGGCGAGGTTCGAGCCGGCGTTCCCGTTCACGACCGGCACCCCCTCGTGGGTCAGGATGCCGCCCGTGACCGTGAACCGCACGCGCTCGTTGCCCAGCCCGAAGACGTGCCGCAGGTCGGCCGCGAGATCGTGGAACGCGCTCTGCGCGCGCGTGTGGTCCGGCGCGTAGATCCTCCGGGCCGACACCGCGGCCGCGAGCCGGCGGGCCAGCTCCTCGGCACGGTCGAGTTCGAGGTGCGTCGTCACGAGGTCGTTCATGGCTGTTCGCCCCCGCCACTGGCGGGGGCCTCCTTCATCGCGGCAGCCGCCATGCGCCGCAGGTCCTTCCGGAACAGCGGCAGGAGGGCGGAGCGCGCGTGGGCGACCTTGAAGAGGAATGCGCCGCTCTCGGCGCTCCCCATCTGCTGGAGGGCCCTGATCGCCGTGCTGGCCTCGGCGATGCCACGCTTGCGGACGTTGGCCCTGTGGACGATGTCGGCGAGGACCCCGGCCGCGAGCGGCGAGCGGAAGCGCCCGAGCGCGCGCACGAGGTCCTGATCGATCCCCTCCTCGCCGTAGGCGAGCCCGAGCACGAGGAGCCGGAGCGCGGTCTCGCTCCCCGTCTCCGAGAGCCGGCGGACCAGCTCCTGCCGGTCCGCGACGGCGCCCTTCGTGAGGATCTCCTTGCAGATCGGCCCGACGACCGACGTGCCCTGCGCGAAGAGGGGGGCGAAGATCTCGGGCTTGAAGAACTGCTCGCGGTTCTGGCGCGCCCACCGCGCGAGCGTCTGCTTCTTCTCGCGCGCCACCTCGATGAGCCGCTCGGTCGCGACGTGGCGGAAGGGGCGGAGGAGCGGCGTGCCGAGGATGCGGATGAGCATCTGGAACGGGTTGGCGCGGTCCGAGAGGCGCTTGACGATCGGGCGCGCCAGCTCCGGCCGGTCGATCATCGAGGCGAGCAGCAGGAGCACGGCCTCCTCGTCCCGCGTGTTGTCGAACACGGCCTGGATGAGGAGCTCGCGCGATTCGTGCGCGACCGGCGGCATGTCGATCGCGATATGCCGCAGGACGCGGGCGACGGAGGTCGACGAGTAGCGCGCTTCGGCGATCGTCGCGAGGAACATGTGGCGCCGCTCGTGGAACTCGTCCGGGGTCGCGGCCGTCACGAGGAGCTCGCAGAGGATGAGCAGCGCGGTCTCCTCCGCCGAGTGGAACTCCACGTGGCGCCGGATCGAGAGGACCGTCGCCTGCGCGTCGGGCTGCTCCGCCGCGAGCAGGTCCCTCACCTTCTCGGTCGAGTAGGCCTCTTCCTCCCCGCCGGCCGGCTGCACGGCCGCGCTGACGCGCGTGAGGTCCTGCGGCGTGACGCCGCGGAAGAACGAGCGCAGGCTCTCCACGCGTGCCATGAGGATCGCCGCCAGCGCCGGCTGGTCGAGCGTGTGCTCGAGGATCTCGAGGAACGCCAGCAGCGCCGCCTGCAGCGCGTCCGTGTCCATCGTCTCCCACTCCTGCCGCGCGAAGAAGGCGAGCAGCAGGCGGTCGAGGTTTCCCTGCACCTGCGGGACGCTCTGCGGCTCCGCCCGGAGGCTGCGCTCGAGCGTCCGCTGGAGGCGCTCGAACCGGGCGATCGTCTCCGGGGCCCGCATGCTCTCGGCGAGGAGCGGGGTCAGGTGCCCGTGGGCCTGGTCTTCCTCCCCGTCCTCCTCGTCGCCGTCGCCGCGGAACGTCGAGACCTGGAGGTGCGGGTGGGGGGAGCGGGCGAAAAAGGCGTGCGCGCCTCCCGAACGGGCGAGTTCCCGTGCATCGAGGCAGAGTAGCTCCGCAAGGAGCTTCAGCTCCGAGCGCTCGATCCCTGGCAGCAGGATCAGGCTCCGAATGCGCCTACGGCGCAACTTGTAGGCCAGGTCCGAGGTGATCTCGGGAGCTGCGGTGACGGTCTCGTCGTTGAGCTCGACGCGCACGCCGCGAATGTTGAACGAGAGCGGGACCTTTCGCCCGCCGATCACGTCGTCGAGGAACCGGCTGAGCTCGGTGACCTGGGCCTCGACGCGCGCGTGGCCGGCGGGATAGAGCTTCAGGACGCGGGGGAACGCGAGGAGGGCGCGAAGGAGGCGGATGACCCGGTGGTCGTTCGCGCCGCCTGCCCTGCGGACCTCGGGACGGACCCCGGGAGCAGGGTCTCCCCCCGCCGTTTGGCGGGCCGGGACCCGCCCGCCTCCCCCCCTGCCAAGGGGCGAGGCGCCGCGCTGGTCCAGTTTCCCCATGTCTTGTCCGGAAGCCTGGTCGGAGCCTGCACCCGGAGCCAATCACAGGGCCGATTCGACGCAACCGCCAGCTCGGATTAGTTCGGTAAAAACTCATAATATGCTGTCAAATATGATGTTACATCGCAGAGTAGCTGCGGCGATTGGTCTCATTTGGTCTACTTGTCCCATCGGAAAGGAGGGGGTGTCGGGGGCCATGGGCGTTCTTGGCTCGCGGGAAGGGGTACGATGCGTCGATGCCTTACGACCCCGAACTCGTCGCCCCCATGCGTCGCGAAATGGTGGACATGGGCGCGAAGGAGCTGACCTCCGCGAAGGCCGTCGAGGAGTTCTTCAAGACGAAGAAGGGCACGGCGCTCCTCTTCGTGAACTCCGTCTGCGGCTGCGCCGCGGGCAGCGCGCGGCCGGGCCTGCGCCTCGCGCTCTCGGGCGACCACAAACCCGACCGGATCGCCACCGTCTTCGCCGGCCAGGACACCGATGCGACCGCGTCGGCGCGCGCGCAGTTCAAGCAGTTCCCGCCCTCAAGCCCGTCGGCCGTGCTCTTCAAGGACGGGGAACCGGTGTTCTACCTGCCGCGCCACATGATCGAGGGCCGGGACGCGCCGAGCGTCGCCTTCGAGCTCGTGGGCGCGTTCGACGAGTTCTGCGCGAAGAGCAAGAAGTAGCGCGTGGGCACGTTCCACAACGACAAGGGCGAGCTGCACGGCATCACGGTCGTGGTGGAGACGAGAGGGAAGCGCGTCTACGTCGGACGCTGCGACGAGGAGACGCAGGAGGGGATCGTGCTCCTCGACGCGGACCACCACGACGACGGCGCGGACGGGAAGAGCACGGGCGACTACCTCAAGTTCGCGGCCCGCTACGGCATCTTCAAGAAGCACGACCGGATCGCCGTGCCCCGCGCGGAGATCCGGAAGGTCACTCCGCTCGGCAGGGTCGCGGCGCGTTAGGCGCGCCCCGGACCGCGGAAGCGGCCCCGGTCCGCTTCTCCCGCGGTTCCGCGATTGGCCCGCGCGGGGCCGGCGCGTGCGGCCTTCGAGGGGTCTACAATCCCCGGATCATGCGCACTCCCGCACTTCTGGTGCTCGTCGTCGCCGCTGCCTTCGCCGACCCTCCCGCGAAGCGCCCCGGCTACCTCGGCGCCCAGCTCGAGGACGCGACGGTCGAGGGGAGCGCGAGCGTGCGCATCGTGCGGGTCGTCCCGAACGCGCCGGCCGCGGCGGCAGGGCTGCGCGAGGGCGACGTCGTCGTGCGCTTCGGGGACACGGGAGTCTCGACCGCGGCGATCATCGCGGCCACCCGCGAGGCGGGCCCCGGCGCGAAGGTGGAGATCGAGATCTTGCGCGACGGGGAGCGCAGGTCGGTGCCGGTCACGCTGGGCGTGCACCCCCAGACGCTCCTTGAGGAGCCGGATCTCTCGCCCGGCATGCTTCCGGTGACGGTGGAGCGCGACCTCTCGTACGGCCTCGGCGACACGCCGCCGCACGAGAGGCACAAGCTGAACCTCTTCCTCCCGCAGGCGGAGAGCCCGTTCCCGGTCGTGCTGTGGATTCACGCGGGCGCTTGGACCTACGGCGACCGCTCGGGCGAGACGGCGCTCGCGATGCGCTTCGCGGAGCGCGGCGTGGGCATTGCGGCCATGAGCTACCGCCTGAGCTCGCGGGTCTGGAACGAGCCGACGGCCTCCAAGGAGGGGTTCCGGCACCCGGCCCACGCGGAGGACTGCGCGATGGCGTTCGCGTGGCTCAGGAAACGCTTCCCGAAGAGCCCGCTGTTCCTTTCGGGCCACTCCTGCGGCGCGCACCTGGCCGCGCTCCTCGCGCTCGACCCGAGCTATCTCGGGAAACACGGCCTCGGCGTGGGGGAGATCAAGGGCGTCATCGCCATCGGGGGCGGCTACGACCTCGTCAAGTACCACGCGATCCTCGCCGACGGCCTGAACGGCGAGCCGGGTCTCGGCAAGGAGAAGGCCGACGCGCACCTCACCTGGATCTTCGGCGACGCGGAAGCCGACTGGGTCGCAGCTTCGCCCACGACGCATCTGAAGGGGTGCGCGACGCCGATGCTCGTCGTCGCCGAGCGCGAGCCCTCGATGCGCCAGTACACGAGGGACCTCGAGGAGGCCGCGAAGGCCCTGGGCATCACGTCGATCCGCTTCCTGTACAGGGAGGACCGGACGCACGGGGAGAGCTCGCCGCTCATGTCCCGCAAGGCGCCCGACCCGGTGCGCGACGAGGCGATCGCGTTCGTGCGCGAGCTCTCGCGCTGACGAGCGGACGCCGACCTGCGTGCCGCGACCTTTCGCGACACGCGCCGGCGGTCCGGGGAGGCGGCACACGCTTTGCGCGTGCGGCGACGCCGTCGGTTCGTACGGCAAGGCGGGTGCCCTTTCGATTCCGCCGCTGATCAGCGGCATCCCACGCTCCCAGCGTGGCGAGCCGGGAACGGCCCAAGGCGCGCGCGGTATCACGGCCTGGTCGTAGGTTTTATGGGGGGCGAGCGGGGGCGCACGCCGCCGCCAGGGACGCGATTCCATAACTCATTTTCCAATAATGACTTGTGCCAAGACGGGCAGAGGTCCGCCCCTTGCTACCCTTGAAGCGTCATGGCGAGCGTCCTGACCCCCCGGCAGAGGCGGCTCCTGCGCTTCCTCCTTGGCCTTGCCGTGGTCGTTCTCGCGAACTCCGCCTACCTCTTCACGGTCGGTCTTGCGGCGGACGGGTCGCCGCCGATGACCGCCTTCTACCAGGTCATGCTCATCGGCCACCTGGTCTTGGGCTTCGCGCTTCTCGTCGTTGCCTCGGTCTTCGTCGTCTGGCACCTCGGACGCGTTCGGCGGCTGCTGCGGTGGCCCGCGGTGTCGTCGGGCGGCGGGCTCACGGTCGCGGCCTACCTGCTCTTCGCCTCGGGCCTCTTCATCCTCTACGAGTCGAATTCGCGCGAGCACCGGTGGATCTTCGCCTCGCACCAGGCGCTCGCCCTCCTCGCCCCGATCCTCTACGGCGTCCACCGGTTCGTGAGCCACTACAGGCCGGCGCGGTCGGCGGTGCTTCGTCCCGCGCTCGCCCTCGTCGCGCTCTACGGCGTCATGCTCCTCGCGCACGCCGTCTCGCGGCCCCCGACGCCCCCTCCCCTCGTGGCCGAGGCCGCCCCGGCGGATCCCTTCGTCCCGTTCGCCCCGGCAAACTACCCGTCCCCCGAGTCCCCCTTCTTCCCCTCGCGGACGACGACCGACAGCGGGAAGTTCTTCCCGGCGCGCATCGTCACGCGCGGCGAGCTGGGCGACTTCGACGCCTTGAAGAGCGACATCGACAAGTACGGCTTCAACGTGCACACCGCGATCGGCGCCGAGACCTGCCGCCGCTGCCATCCCGACGTGACCGCGCAGTGGGAGGCCTCCGCGCACCGGTTCGCGAGCTTCAACAACCCGTTCTACCGCGCCGCGGTCGAGAAGCTCCGGAAGGACGTGGACAAGCAGACCTCGCAGTGGTGCGCCGGCTGCCACGACCCCTCGATCATGCTCGCGGGGAACATGACGAAGGAGATCCAGCCGCTCATCCCCGAGAGCCAGGCGGGGCTCACCTGCCTCGCGTGCCACGCGATCGATGCGATCCACGGCCGCGAGGGGAACGGCGGCTACAACGTCGCCGACGAGAAGCCGTCGCCCTACCTCGGCGACCGGGCGAGCTCGGGGCCGCTCCGCTTCCTCGCCGACCAGATGACCAAGGCGAAGCCGGCTGCGCACAAGGCGCTCATGAAGAAGCCGTTCTTCGAGACGGCGCAGTTCTGCTCCGCGTGCCACAAGGTCTCGCTCGACGTGCCGGTGAACCGCTGGCGCTACTTCCGCGGCCAGGACGACTTCGACAGCTGGCAGGACAGCGGCGTGCCGCAAAACGCCGCGCGCACCTTCTACCTGCCCAAGGAGGCGAAGAGCTGTCGCGACTGCCACATGCCGCCCGAGGACGCGCCCTTGGGCGACGTCTCCGCGAAGGGGGGCAAGGTGCGCTCGCACCGCTTCCTCGCGGTCAACACCGCGCTCCCGTACGTGCGCGGCGACTTCGACACGATCAAGCGCGCGGAGGCGTTCCTCCGCGACGCGAAGCTCTCGATCGACGTCTTCGCGCTCCAGCGCCCGGACGGCAGCCTCGTGCGCGCGATCGACCGCGCGAAGCCCGCGGTCCCGCCCGGCGAGGAGGTCGTCTTCGAGGTCGTCGTCCGCAACAAGGGCGTCGGCCACACCTTCCCCGGCGGAACCAACGACTCGAACGAGGGCTGGGTGGACTTCCGCGTGACCGACGACGAGGGCCGCGAGATCTTCCGCAGCGGCGCGATCCGCGGCGACGGCCACCTCGACGAGCACGCGCACGTCTACAAAGTCGTGATGGTCCGCCACGACGGCACCGAGGCGTCGCAGCGCGACCCGCAGAACTTCCACGCAGCGGCGTTCGCCCGCGTCATCGGCCCCGGCACCGCCGACGTGGCGCGCTACGCGGTAAGGGTCCCCGAGGGCACGAGGCGCGTGAAGGTCGAGGCGAAGCTCAACTGGCGCAAGTTCAACCGCACGTACACCGAGTTCGTCTTCGGGGTCGGGGGCATGAAGGTGCCCGACCTGCCTCACCTGAAGAAGCCCGTCCCGGACCTGCCGGTGACCACCATCGCGGAGAACGCCGTCGAGCTGGAGGTGGGGGGGCGCGGGGGGGCGGAACCCGTGGACGACCCGGCCCTCTGGATGCGTTACAACGACCACGGGATCGCGAGCTTCCTCCAGCAGGCGTTCGACGTCGCGGAGGCGTCGTGGAAAGAGGTCGAGCGGCTGCGGCCCGACCTGCCCGACGGCTACCGCAACCAGGCGCGGCGCTGGATCGCGAGCGCGCTCCCGCAGAACGCGGAGCCGCTGCTGCGCAAGGTGGACGAGGTCGCGCCCACCGACCCGCAGCGTCCCTACTTCTGGGGGCTCTACTTCGAGAAGACCGAGCAGTTCGAGCAGGCGGAGAAGGCATACGAGGCGTCTCTTGCGCCCGGCGTCTTCCCGGAGGATCGCGACGCGTGGCGGCGGCTCGGCGCCGTGCGCTACAAGCTCCACAAGTACGAGGCGTCGCTCGAGGCCTACCTGAAGGTGCTCGAGATCGACTCCGAGGACATCGAGTCGCACAAGCGTCGGCTCGACATCTACCGCCAGCTCGGCCGCGAACGCGAGGCGGCGGAGGCGCAGAAGGCGTTCGAGAAGTACAAGTTCGACGAGCACGCGCAGGAGGTCGCGCAGCGCTTCCTCCTCGGCCACGAGGACGTGAACCACGAGGCGCAGCCGCGGCATGTGCACCGGTAGTCGCCTCGCCAGCCGTGGCGCCGTCCGCGGCGCGAAGGCGGGCCCCCGAGGCCCCCTCCTTTTGCTGCTCCTTCTTGCCGCGTGCGCGAAGGAGGCGCCCAGGAAGCCGAAGACGTCGGACTTCGCGACCGACTTCAAGCCCGCCCCGGTCGAGCGCGTCGAACCGGGCCTCGCGCTCGTCGACGTGCGCGAGCAGGCGGGGATCGACTTCGTCCACGTAACCGGTGCGGCGGGGAAGAAGCTCCTGCCGGAGACGATGGGCTCGGGCGTCGGCATGCTCGACTACGACCTCGACGGGGACTTGGACCTGCTCTTCGTCCAGTCGCGGCCGTGGACGGGCGACGCGCCCACGATGCGGCTCTACCGGAACGACGGCGCGTGGGCGTTCTCGGACGCGACCGCGGGGAGCGGGCTCGACGTGCCGTGCTACGGGATGGGGTGCTCGATCGCGGACTACGATGCGGACGGCGATCCGGACGTATACGTGACCGCGCTCGGGCCGAACCTGCTCTTCCGGAACGACGGCGGCCGCTTCTCGCAGGTCGAGGGGCCCGACGGCGGCACATGGACGGACGGCAAGGCGACGCATGCCTCGTGGTCCACGGGCGCCGCGTGGTACGACGCGGACGGCGACGGCGACCTGGACCTCCTCGTCGTCAACTACGTGCGCTGGACGCCGGAGACCGACGTCCCGCGCCAGCTCGTCGAGGGGCAGAAGGCGTACACGCGGCCGGAGCTCTACGAAGGCGACGGGCCGCGCCTCTACCTCCAGGAGGACGGCCGCTTCCGGGACGCGACCGAGGCGTCGGGGCTAGCGGCGACGAAGGTGAAGGGCAAGTCGCTCGCGCTCTGCCTCGACGACTTCGACGGCGACGGGCGGACCGACATCTTCGTCGCGAACGACACGACGCAGAACTTCCTCTTCCTCGCGCGGGGTCCCGCGAAGTACGAGGAGTGCGCGGTCGCGGCGGCGGTCGGCTACGACGACAACGGCCGCGCGCGCGCCGCGATGGGGATCGACGCGGTGGACTGGAAGAACGACGGCCGCCTCGCGGTCGCGATCGGGAACTTCTCGGAGGAGCCCGTCTCGCTCTACACGGTCGTGCGCACCGACCGGGTGCTCTTCGAGGACGCCGCGAACGACGCGCGGATCGGCCACATGACGCTCCTGCCGCTCACCTTCGGGCTCGCGTGGATCGACGCCGACCTCGACGGCTGGTGCGACCTCGTCCTCGCGAACGGCCACATCGAGCCGACGATCACGCGGCTCAAGGCGGAGCTCCAGTACGCACAATCGCCGCAGCTCTTCCGGAACCTCGAGGGGCGGCGGTTCGCGGACGTGTCGGAGGCCGCGGGCCTCTCGCCGCGGATCGTGGGCCGCGGCCTCGCGGCGGGCGACCTCGACGGCGACGGCGATCTCGATCTGGTCCTCACGTCGAACGGCGGCCGCCCCCTGGTCCTCCGGAACGACCTCGCGAGCGGGAACCGCGCGCTGCGGCTCACGCTCCGGCAGCCGGGGACGAAGAATCCCGACGCGCTCGGCGCGGTCGTCCGCGTGACCGCGGGCGGCCTCGTGCAGCGCCGCGTCGTCCGGACGGGCGGCTCCTACCTGAGCCAGGGCGAGCTCGTTCTCACTTTCGGCCTCGGGAAGTCCGCGCGCGCGGACAAGGTCACCGTCCGCTGGCCCGACGGCACGGAGCAGCAGTTCGACCCGCTCGGCGCACGGCCCGCGCCGTACGTGCTCGAGCGGCGCTGAGCGCCGAGGTCAGGATCGGCGCTCAGTGGATCTCACGACAACCGGGACCACCACGCCCTGCGGCGCGCCCTGCAGCGCCCCCATGAGCGACGGCCACCGACACGAACGAGCCGCGGTCTAGGAAACCACAGGCCTACCGCATCCCAGGCGGGTTACACGCGGCGTAGCTGCAACTCTCCCGAAGTCACCTCCGAATGGGCCGGGGGCCCGCTCGGAAACCCGCGGCGATCGTCGCCGACCGGCCAGCCGACAGAACGCTTACAGCCGACTGGCGTCTCCGCGTCTGCAGCCCCGAATCCGCCGTCCATCGGCCGCCGGGCCGTTGAAGGTTGTCCGTCGCGCCCGCGATCGCCTCCGCTTGATCTCGGCAGAGCCGTTCAGCTCGGCTCCAGCTCGATGTCGAGGAACGTGGGCCCGTCGTCGCGTACCTCCACATTTTCGATCCGATGCTCCCGGAACCCGCTTGCTGCGACTCTCAACGATCTGTAGAAGCCCGGCCGCGTCCACCAACGCAACTCGGAGAGCGGCCCATCACGGGCCGCTCCGTGATGGTCGTGCTCGCCGAAGTTGACGTGGGACACCGTGAGCCTCTTCTCCGGCGCACCCTTCGGGTGTAGTCGGAAGATCACCGTGCCCGCGCCTGTCGCGCGGAGAGCCACTGTCTCCTCCCGCACTTCGCGAATCTCGAATGACTGCTCCAGTTCGCCGTACTGCGAATCGTCGAATGTCACGTGGATGTTGATGGCGATCCCGAGCGGGATCCGCACGAGGCGTAGGACACCGGGTTGTTCAACCCGGCAGCTGGTACCACCGTGGGCGATCCTCGGCCGTGTCCAGTAGGCGATGCCGGAACTCACGGGCTCCCCTCTCGCGTCCTCGAGGCAGATGGTGACCGTTCCGAGCCTTGGGATCGAGACGACTTCCAAGGTGTCACTGCCAGCCTGGACATCCTCGATTAGCAGCGGTTGACCAACATTGTACCCTGCCCTTGCAGCCCGCGGACCCATGTCAGCGGAGTCTGCGCCTGGTGCCCGGTCATACACCGCGATCGCCCCGGTCGGAGAGCCGACCCCCTTGACCTCGAACCGTCCTTCCGCGTCTGTTATGACAATGCGCCGCATCTCCGGGTCTCCCGTCTCGCCACCCCACGGCGCGACGAGGTAACCTCCGGCAGGTTGTCCTTCTGGAGTCAAGAGCCGCCCACGAACCACCCTGCCCCGGCTCAGTGACACTTCAACCGGCTTGCGTCTGGACACCCGCTGGTTGTCCCACCACGGAAACTGCGTCGGCGCGTCCGGATGCGATGCCCGCACCGCGATCCTGCCATACACTACGTCGCGAATCGGTCCGAACGACATCTCCCCCTTCTCGTCCGTGGTGCCCTCCAATGAGTAGTTTCCCGCCCGCGCGTCTGCACCCTCGGGCAGAGACTCCGAGAGCATGACCTCGAGCGAGACCGCCGACGCCGGCGAGCCATCGTCCCAAAGCACGCGCACCCGTCCAACAACTCCTGGCACGAGTACCAGATCCGCGGCGACGGGGTCATTACCCCAATCGACGACGATACGCTGGGACACTAGTCTATCATGAGTCGCGAACACGACGCGAGCGTGTTGGCGCGGTCTCCGTTCGGGTTCCACTGTGAAGGAGTACTCTCCATCAGGGCCGCTGACCGACGTTAGCGAGCGCTTCCATTCTTCCACGGCTGCCCCGGTAGCTGGCAGCGAAGCGAACTCCAAGCCGAGGCATATCCTCGCGCCCGCAACCAGTCGACCCTCGGCATCCACGACGCGACCGCGAATTATCATCGTTGGCTCCTCGCAAGCCGCCACCGCGAGCAACACGAGGACGGCCCTGGCCAGCAGTCTACTCCTGTGCCACCCCTCTGAGGACGCGGAAACGCCGGGTCTTCCGACGAAGACCCCACCGGCAGAGAGAACCGCTGTCCCCCCTGCCACGCTCCCTTGCCCGTCGTTCGCTACTTTTCTATCGACTACTCCGCCGGCAGGCGTCGGGCTATCCGCAACCACATTGCCAGGAATCAAGTGCAAACTCCTAGGCCTCTGCAAGTCCAAGTAGAACCTTCGAATTCGCCTGGAAACAGCTCAACGGGCCTGTCGATCCCCCAGTACCGGCTGAGACCCTGTTCGTCGTCCGGCGGGCCAGTGCTATTGTAATTGTTCTCAACACGCTTGGAAAGTTCTTGGCAAGCACGCTGACAACTGGGCGTGGTCATTGGAGGGCATGTACCTATTCTGATCGGTGTGGCGACGCTCGAGGTGGACCCGTCCTTGTTCCATGAGTCGCATATGATCGAGCAGTGGCATGGCCCCGACACCGGGTCGGCGCCGCGGCCGCATTCTTTGGAGAGGAACAAGATTGCAAAGAAAATGGCTAAGGGACTTGGGGTAACTCCGCCGCCAGCCGACGGCGCAGGTCTAGGCGTGGGCGCGGGGGCAGGCGCTGGCGCCGCAGGAGGCGGCGCCGGTGCCACGGGCGCTTTGGGCAGCGGCTCTTGGAGACCCGCGGGATCCGTCAACCCGGTAGGATTGCTGTTGACGTAGCAAAAGAGACTAGGTGTGGGGCGATACCCGATGGGGTCACGCTGTAGGAACCTCCCCACGGCCGGGTCGTAGTATCTGGCCCGGTAGTAGAGGAGCCCCGCCTCCTCGTCTAGGAAGCGGCCAGTGAAGGTCCAGTGGTTGCCCAGGGGGTCTGTCGCCTGCGGCGTCCCGGCCCGCGTGATCGTCACCTTCCCGTACGAGTCGTACCGGTAGCTGACGACCGTCCCTTGGTTCATGTCCGTGATTTCCATCACGGAGCCGAGAGCGTTCCTGTGGTAGAAGCTGCGCGTCACCTCGGTCGTGTTCCCGTCCGTGTCGTAGTCGAGCACGTCCTTCTGCTCCAGCATCCGGATGCCGTCCACCTCGTCGCTCCAGACGAAGCTCTGCCTCAAGTTGTCCGAGCCGTCGTACACCGCGACCACATGCGAGAGGTCCTCGACGACTCCGGGGTCGTTCCAGATCGAGAGGACGTGCCGCTCGACCGTCCCGGCGACGTTCTTCTCGACCCTCCGGCCGAGCGCGTCGTACCGGTAGGACGCGATCACGGAGCCGCTCGACTTGAGCTTTACCTGCACGATGTGGTTCTTGTAGTCATAGAGGAAGAGGTAGGTCCCGTTGTCCGTCAGGTTCCCGTTCGTGTCCGAGGACTGGCTCGTCCCGCCCACTGACGTGTACTCGTTGAGGTTGTTCGTCGAGTAGCTCGTGGTGCTGGCCGAGCCGCCGTACGGAGTCGTCACGACCGTCGTCCTGTTTCCGTCGTCGTCCATATTGTACTGGATCTTCGTGACGTAGGGGTTGCCCGAGGGGGAGCTGGGGGTCGAGGATCCCATCCACGCGACCGTCAGGCGGCGGAGCTTGTCGTACTCGAAAGCGTTCCCGGGCGACCCCGAGGCCCCGTACCGCTCGTAGGTCCGATCGTGGACCGCGTTGTAGCCGTAGTCGAGCCTGACGATCATCGCCGATCCGCTCGTCTCGTGCCGCACCGACTCGATCTCCTCGCGGAACCCGGTGTAGTAGTTCGTCCGCTTCGCCCCGCTCTGGACCGTCTCGCTCTTCCTCCGGACCCCGATCCAGGCGTCGGAGGCGATCGTGTTCGTGCCGTCCGAGATCGAGGAGAGGTTGTCGATGTCGTTCCACGAGTACAAGAGCGAGAGGTTGGAGCCGGACGGGTATGTCTCCGTCGCCTTGTTCCCGTTCGCGTCGTAGGTCTTCGTCACGGTCTTCGGGTAGGCCGTCATCCCCACGTAGCTCTGGGTCTCGGCGTAGGGGAACGAGCTGAGGCCGATCACCGCGTACGTGAACTCGGCCTTGTAGTCGTTGTCCTCGTCCGTGAGCATCCGGCCCGCGCCGTCGAACGTCCGCGTCTCAGAGGTGGTCCCGAGGAAGCCCGTTTGGAGCGTGACCGACCGCGAGGTGTTCTGGTTCGCCGCGTCGAACGTGTCCGCGACCACGTTCCCCGCGGGGTCCGTCGTCTGCGTCACGTTGTCGTTCAGGTCGTACTGGTAGCCGACTGTCGTCGAGTCCGGGTAGGTCATCGTCGTCGCCCGGTCGAGCGCGTCGTAGGCCCAGGTGGACTGGTTGTTGCCGTCGTCCTTGTGCGAGGACATCCGGTCGTTCTTGTCGAAGCCCCACTGCGTGACCTGCGCCGTCGTGAAGTCGTTGATGGTCGAGCCGATCGTGAGCGCGCGCTCGACCTTCGTCATGCGGTTCAGCCCGTCGAACGTCCAACGGGTCGGGTTCCCCATCGCGTTGATCTCGAAGACCCGGTTCGACCGCGAGTCATGGAAGTACTGCGTCGTGAGCCGGTTCGACGCGTTATTCCGGTCGATTTCCACGTAGGTGAGCCGCCGGTTCAGCTGGTCGTAGGTCGCCTCATAGCCGTGCGTGATGTTCGTCGTCCCGTCCTTCTCCGTGACCGACCACGACGTCCGGTTTCCATTGGCGTCAAGCGTGTAGGAGGTCGAGTTCCCCATGGCGTCCGTCACGCCGGTCAGCCTCAGCGCGCCGTCATAGGTGTACGTCGTGCTCTTGTTGCGGGGGTTCGTGACTGTCTTCACCTCCCCAGTCTTGAGCCGTTCGATGATCGTCACCGCGTCCGAATACGTAGACGACGGGTCCTTGAAGAGCCCCGACGTCTTCCAGTGCCGCCCGCGTTCGTCGAAGTAGTAGGTCTCGCGCTGGAGCTCGCTGTTCGAACTGTTCTTCCTCGTGACCTTCGTGATGTGGCCGTTCTTGTCGAGTTCGTGCTCCGTATAGTGGCCGAGCGGGTCGGTCTCCTTGACGAGCCGGTCGAAGAGGTCGAAGGTCGAGGTCCAGTCGTTGTCCCGGCCGTCCTCCCAGACCGTCCAGTTGCCGTTGTCGTCGTACGTGTACTCCTCGGTCGACGCCCCCGTCGCCCCCTCGCCCGTGACCCGGCTCGAGACGAGGTCGCGCTCGTTGTAGTTCAGCTTGACCTTGTTGCCCTCGGGTTTCGTGATGCGGATCAGGTTCTGGTTGTTGTCGTATTCGTGCGTGGTCGTCCGCGTCGTCGAGGCGTCGATCTCCTCCACGAGCGTCGCCAGGTCGTCCGTGTTCGTGTAGGTCCGCGTCGTCGTGATCCACTGGTTCCCCGAGACGACGTTCCCGTCCTTGTCGATGTTCTCGACATCCGTCGAGGTCAGGTTCCCGTTCTCGTCGTAGTGGTGTTGGACGCGGTACGAGAGAGGCGACGGGGCCTGCGTCTGCGTGAGCCGTCTCATGTTGTCCCAAGTGAAGCTCGTCGTCCGATTCAGCGGATCGGTCACGCTTGACACGTTCCACGCGGAGTCGTACGCGACCGCCCAGACGAGCGAGAGGCCCGCGGCGTCGTCCTCCATCTCGTCCACGAGGTCGCTGTCCGACCCGGTCGAGTGGTACGTGATGTCTCGGTAGTACCCCTCCTCGTTCGTGATCCGCGTCGGCTGGCCCTTCGAGTTGCGCGTGATCGAGATCGACGCGATCTGGCTCGCGGGGTTCGTTACGGTCGGGAACGTGATCGACGTCAGGTCCCCCGCGGAGTTGCGGCCGTAGGTCGTCTGGTTCCCGAGCGGGTCCGTGTAGGACGTCTCGAAGTTCGACGTGTAGCCCCACTGATGGTAGATGTCGCTCGCGTCGTTCGTGGAGGTGTCCTGCGTCCGGTGCCGCCGCGCGGTCAGGTTCCCCGCGGAGTCGTAGGTATCGTCCACGCGGTTCCCCCTCGGGAAAACCGTGTACGTCGGAAACACGCCCGAGTAGTTGAAGAGCGTGATGAACTTCTCGACCGACGAGACATAGAGGCACTTCTTCGAGACTTGGTTCCCCGTGAAGAAGGTCCGGCCCACGTTCCCGTTCCGGTCCGTCCGGTCCGTCCGCGTCGTCCCGACGTACGTGTACGAGATCGTATCGCCGTCGATGACGACCGACGAGACCTTGCCGGTCGTCCCCGAGTAGTTGATCGTCCAGACGGCGTTCCCGCGGCCGTCGGTGATCCCGGTGAGCCGGTTGTAGGAGTCCCACGCGAGCGTGACGGTGATCCCCGACGTCTGGTCCGGCGTCGTGGGGCTGGTGATCGTCGTCAAACGGTCCGAGGTGTCGTAGCCGAAGAGCCATGTCTGTCCCGCGGGGTTCGTGAGCTGGGTCATGTACCCGTTCGTGTTGTGAACGGTCGTGTAGCTCTTGCCGCGGTCGTCCGTGTAGCCTGTCATCTTGTAGGCCGTGCTGTACGTCGGCGTGTCGGTGTTCCCGTTCCGGTCCACGAAAGTCGCCGGCATCCCCTGGGCATCGAAGTTGACCTTGTTTCCCCATTTGTCCGTGAGGCGATAGTTCCCCGAAACCGTCGTCAGCGCGTCGAAGACGTCCGAGGGCGCCGTGTAGGCGCTGCCGTTCCACATGAAGGCGTCCACGCGGCCCGTCGGCCGCCGGATGTCCACCCGGTGGCCGTTCGGGCCGTTCGGCGCTCCGGCGTTGAGGAGCACGTAGTTCGCCGTCGTCTCCCAGCCGGGGAGCATCCCCGAGCCCAGCTGGCTCGCGCCGCTGATCATCGAGCGCCACCGGATAGCGAAGACGTTGTCCTCGATGACCCCCGGCATCGTGAAGAGCACCTTGTCCCAGAAGAGCTCGCCCGTGCGCAGGTCCACGGTAACGTCGCAGCACTTCCCGCAGCCGCCGCAGCCGCCGCCGCACGATCCCGTGCCGCACTTCGCGGACTCGCAGGACATCGCCCGCGATGCGACGTCGCAGATCGCGCTCTCCTGCGACGGGGAGTTGTTCGTCCAGAAGGGGTTCACGTACGGCGCCGCGAGGGCCTCCGTGTAGAGGAACACGCCGAGACAGATGCCGCTGAGGACTGCAAGGTACAGCGTCACTCGGCCTTTCGGGGTGCGGACGAGCCATGCCATGGTTCTTTCCTCCGAAAAAGACGACGCCCTCAACGTAGGCAGGCCCGAACGGCCCGCAACATGTCTTTCCGGCTGGCCGCGGCGGCCAGCCGCCGTGGCTGGCCGTCATGGTTGGCCGTCGTGGTTGGCCGTGGCGGCCAGCCATGGGGATCGGTTGCGCCCCTCGGCCCCGTGGTGTCTGCTGGGGTCCATGAACCCCAAGAAGCTCTGGAACTCCGGCCTCGGATCCGAGACCCCCGCCGGCTCCGCCCGCCTGAACCGCGCCATCCTCTTGATGAACTTGGGGGTCCTCTTGGTCAATGCGTTCCTCGCCTTCAAGACGAACGACGTCCAGCTCGGCCTCATGCGTACGGTCTCGGACGCATCTGGCGTCCGCTTCGTCGGGGGTGCGCGCGCCGCGGACGCGGCGATGCCCTACTCGCGCGTCCTCCAGGCGCTCGACAGCGTCGCGCCGGGGCAACGCACCTCGCTCTTCGCGCCAGAGAAGCTCGAGGCGATCTACGATGCCGTCCGCGGCTACCAGGCCGCGATCGAGCACGGGGTCTCGAACCTCGTCTACGCTCGTGAGGGCGCGGACCTCCGCACGGCCTACGCGAGCCTCGACAAGGACGCGCGCGCGGAGGTCGAGATCGCCCTCGGGCGCACGTTCGCGGACGGCGACCTCGTGCAGCGGCTCGCGACCGAGGTCATCCGAAGCTGTCGGTGATCAGGCGCGGGGAGCCTCGGTCGCGGAAGGGTCGTCCGGCCTGCCCGGATCCCGCCGGCCTCCGGCGGACGTGCGGCCTTTCCTCCTCCTCGCGAGCTTCAGCTCTGGCAGGGGCACGTCCGGTTTCGGGGCGGCGTGCTGCGCGGCACGCGGGCACGCGACGTCCACCCGGACCATGGCGACGCGGCCCATCGTGTGCCGGTCGTGCTCCTTGACGCCCAAGATCACGAAGAGGATCCGCACGTCCTCCTTGACGCTCGAGACGCTTCTGCGCTGGAACGTCGCGATCTGCTCGTTCCGGTAGCCCAGATGGGCCAGCCGGGCCACCTCGGCCTGCTGTACGGAGGCACCTGCGGCCACCAGCACACCACCCCAGCGGGTCCTCTCCGCCTCGTCCTCCCAGGGTTCCATGGCTCCGCCTCCGCCTCGCGCTCCGGAAGCCGCAGCCAACCGTGCGCGTTGCGCCCTTCTTCTCTTCGCTCGGGCATGTTGCCTCCTTGTTCCTGTGCCTCTCTCGTTCTGTCGTTCCAGAACGCGCGTTCTCCGGAGGTTCGGGGGAGGCCGAACACTCGATCGTAGGCGCGCCCGTCGTGCTGTCAACGTGGACTCCGCAAATCTGTGACAAAGCCGCTCCGTCACTCGGGCAACTGTAGACGGAGGTTGGCAAAGCTCGGGTAGACACCGTCCCGAATGGAACACTCAAAAGGCGCGCCGGCACCCTCACGTTTCCGTCCGAGAAACCGACTTGACCGCGTTCCTCAGGCGGGCGCTACAGGCTCCCGCGATCCGGCAGCCTGGGGCGCAGCGAAAGCAATGCAAGCGCGGTGGCCGCGCGACGCGGCGAAAGGGAGGGTGCGATGAAGTTCGGGTGGCCAGGCGAGGTTACGCCGCCCGCGCGAGCGGGAGCGAGAGCCACTCGCCGGCCTCGCGCGCGCACCGCTTGGCCTCCTCGAGGTCGCGCGTACGGAGGAGCACGGGCGCGACCGCGCGCGGGAAACCGTGGATCTCGATCCGGTACGTCCCCGCGCCGTCCACGACCGCGACCCGGAGGTGCTCGAACACGACGTCGGTGCGCTCGTAGGCTTGGCGTCGCTGGTCGAGCGCGTGGAACTCGGCGATGCGGCGGCCCGGCACGATCTTGCCCCACGCGAGCACGCCCCGGTGCGGCGGCACGAAGAGGACGCGGCCGATCGCCCAGAGCACGACCGCGAGCGCGAAGAGCATCATCTCGCCGAGCGCGATTGCGCCGCCGAGCGCGACGCACGCGAGCCCGTTGAAGAGGCGCGGCATGGCCGCGGGCGTCGGCGGCGACTCGAGCGTCACGAGCACCGCGTCCATGTGGACGCGCACCTTCGGGGCCATCCACGCCGGCGGCGGGCGGATCGGGGCGTGGGGCGCGGGCGATCCCTCCGGCGGGGGGCCGGAGCCCTTGCGGGGCCGGGTCCGCCCGAGGTGCCGTTCGCGCAGGAAGTCGTAGTCGCGCCGGGACTCGGGGTCGCGGAGGATCTGCCCGGCGGCCTGGACGTCGAGGAAGCGGTCGGCCGCGTCGGGCGCCGGCGACTTGTCCGGGTGCCACGTGAGCGCCGCGCGCCGGAAGGCAGCCTCGATCTCCTCGGCCGACGCCTTGGGATCGACGCCGAGCGTCACGTACGCGTCGCGGTTCGGATCGTAGCGGTGCACCGGCGCCGATTATGCGCTGAGAGCGCGCGTGCCGCCACCGCCGCGCCCCTTCGGGGAGCGTAGGGCGTTGCGCGATGTCGACACCGGCACGAAAAAAGCCCCCCGCGCGGGCGGGGGGCGCCTTGGTACCCCCACTAGGAATCGAACCCAGATCTACGGCTCCGGAGGCCGTCGCTCTATCCGTTGAGCTATGGGGGCCTAAAGCCCGAGATTCTACTCGACCCGGCGAGTGCCCGCCCTACGCCCGCGCCTCGCGGGGGCCGGCGTGGCGGCGGCGCCACTTGGGCGGCGGGCCAGACCGGCGGCGCGGGCGCGTCTCGGGCTGCCACGCGACCGGCGGCTTCCAGTCGCCGCGCATCCGCTCGCGGGCGAAGTCGAGCTCCGCCTCGCTGAGCCGGCGGTACGCGCCCGGCCGCATCCCCTCGAGGTGCAGGGGGCCGATCGCCGTGCGCACGAGGTCGCTCACGCGAAGATCCACCTTGCCGAAGATCCGCCTGAGCTCGCGGCTTCGCCCCTCCCAGAGGATGACGGTCACGATCGTCGAGCTGCCCTGCCGCTCCACGCGCCGCACCTGCGCGGGCGCGCTCTTGCCCTCCGGCAGCCAGACGCCCTTCTCGATCCGCTCGAGCTGCTTGTCGTCCACGCGCCCCTGCACCGCGAGCCGGTAGGTCTTGTCCACCTGGTAGCGCGGGTGGCAGATGATGTTGCTCAGCGTGCCGTCGTTCGTGAGGAGCACGAGCCCCTCCGACCGCTCGTCCAGCCGACCGACCGTGTAGATCCGCCGGCTGTCCGGCACGAGGTCGATCAGCCGCTTGTCGCCGCGCGCGTCGCTGCTCGTGCAGACGTACCCGCGCGGCTTGTTCACGAGGTAGCACACCCGCTCCTCGAGGCCTACCCGCTCGCCGTCCACCTTGATGTGCACGGCGCCCGGCTCGACCTTCGTCCCGACCTTGGTCACGACCTTGCCGTCCACCTCGACGCGCCCCTGCTCGATCAGGGTCTCGCAGCCGCGCCGGGATCCGACGCCGCACTGGGCGAGCACCTTGTGAAGCCTCTCCGCCGCCATACCGGGGTGATTCTACGTCACCTTGCCCGATGTGAGGGGGCCTCGGGGGCCGGCCGATCTTAGGAAGGAATGGCCTCCGAGCCGAGCCGGGTCGCCTACGACAAGTTCTGGGGGCCGCTCCTCCTCCTCTGCGCCGCCGTGCCCGTGCGCCTGGACGGGGAGTCCTATCCGTGGCAGCTCGTGGTCCGCCCCGGGCTCCCCCTGACCGTGAAGGCGTGGCTCGCGGCGCTGCCGCTCGCCGGCGTCGTCGCCGTGGTCGCGGGCCTCTCGGGCGCGCGCGGCCGCGGCCGCCACCTCGCGAACTTCCTCGCGGGCGTCCTCTGCCTCGCGCTCCCGATCGCGCTCCCGGCGATCTGGACCGCGTTCCCCGAGGCGAGCCCCGCGCGCCTTCCGCTCGGCGACATCGGGTCGGTCGGCTGGGTGATGCTCCTCTCGCTCTTAGCGATCTACGCCGGTTCGGGGATGCGCATCGTCCGGCCCGCGCAGGTGCCCGGCCAGGCGGTCGGCGCGCTGGGCGCGCTGCTGCTCGGCGTGTTCGCCTTCCTGCCGTCCGAGGGGAGCGAGCAGTCCTTCGCGCTCGCGCGCATCCTCCGGATGCCCGAGTGGAACACGCGCTGGCGCGAGCTCCTGCCGTTCGTCCTCTTCGGGAGCGCCGCCACCCTGGGCACGCTCAACCTCATCCGGTCACGCCTTGAGGTCCCTGTCGCGAAGCTCACGCGCGTGCTGCTCATCGCCGGGCTCCTTGCGTGGCTCGCCGTCCCCTTCCTCTCGGACGGCGGCACCCTCGGCGCACACCTCCCGCAGGCGTGGGGGGCGCTCCATCTCCTCGCGCCGCTCTTCCTCGCGCTCGACGGAGCGATCGGCTGCGTCGCGGTGACGATCACCCGCTCGAGCGAGTGACCCCTGCCCCCAAGCCCCCTAACCCCCCGGTCCCGGACCGTAGACGAGCGCCGTGACCTTGTGCTTCGAGAAGAGCGTCGTCGGGCCGAGCGGACGCGGCACGAGGAGCGTCTCGCCCGGCGCGGCCTCATGGGCGCCGATCCGCACGCTGCCGTTCACGGCGAGGACCGCCTTCCACGAGCCCAGGGGATCGACCTTGAACGAGCTCTCCGCCTCGATCCGGTCCACGTGGAAGTGCTCGCAGGAGACGAGGCGCGTGTGGCCCGGCGCGATCGTGCGCGGGCCCTCGGGCGGCTGCGCCGCGCCAAGGTCGGCGCACTGGAGCCCCTTCTCGAGGTGCAGCTCGCGGTCCCTTCCCCAGTCGTAGAGGCGGTAGGTCGTGTCGGCGGACTGCTGGATCTCGAAGAGGACGAGGCCGCCTCCGATCGCGTGTACGGTGCCCGAGGGAACGAAGACCGCGCCGCCCGGCTCGAGCGGGAGGAATCGGAGGAGCTTCGGGAGCGTGCCGTCCTTCGCCGCCGCGCGCACCTGGTCGGCCTTGACGTCGAGCGCGAAGCCGGCGTAGACCCCCGCGCCCGGCTTCGCCCGCAGGATGACCCAGGCCTCCGTCTTCGGCTCGCCCTCCTTTGGGTGGACCTGCACGGACAGCTCCTCGGCGCAGTCGAGCCGCTTCGCGAGCAGCTTGATCGGGCCGCCGAAGTCGGCTGGGCACGCGATCGCGACCTCGGCGAGCGTGCGGCCCTTGAGCGCCCCGTTCCGCACGCGGCACGGGCCGTTCGGGTGGACCGACAGATCCCACGCCTCGCCGATGCCGCGGCCGAGCGAGGTCCCGGCCCACACGCGCTCGGCGAGGTGGGGGTCGAGGAGGATCGGGTAGTCGGCGCGAATCATGGTCGAGCCTCAATGAAAACGGGAGCCGGCCGAGGCCGGCTCCCGTCGTTCCGGGAGAGCCCGGTGCGTTATTCGTCGGATTCCGGATTCTGGACGACCTCCTCGATGATCGCGCGGAGATCGTCGTCCGTCACGTCCTCGCAGCCGAAGAAGGGCAGGCGGGGCAGGCGGACCAGCTGGCCGGACACCCACACCACGCGCTCGTCGCCCGGCAGCGCGACGGTGCCCTCCGCGGGCGCCTCGCCCTGCTCGGACTCGCCGGAGCCGCAGGCCGCGCACCCCTCGGTGCAGCCTTGGCAGGCTTCCGTGCAACCCTCGGCGGCCTCGGCGCAGCCCTCGGTCGCCGTGCCCGTGCCGCCGCAGGCCCCCTCGCCCGTCGCGGACTCGTCGGTCGCGGTCTCGGTGCCCGCCGCGGCGCTTTCCGTCTGCTCCGGCATGTCGGCGCCCGCGCTCTCCTCGGCGGGCGCTTCCGCGGTCTCCTCGGCCGGCTGCTCCGCGCAGCCCTCGGTCGTCGGCTCGGCGGCGGCGCACCCCTCGGTGGCCTCCGGCTCGCCGCACCCCTCGGCCGGGACGGGCTCCTCGACCGCGGGCGTGTCGGTCTCCTCCGGGACGGGCGTCGGCGTCGTCTCGGCGGCCGGCTCGGTCCCGGCCACGGCCGTCGCGCCCGGCGGCGTCGCGACGCCCATGGCTGCCGCGCGCTGCTCGAGCTCAAGGCGCCACGCCTCGACCTCGGCCTGCACCGTCGCCGGATCCTCGAGGAGCCGGATCACCTCGTCCGTGCCGTTGTTCTGGACCACGGGCTGCGAGGCGGGCGCGATGTCGGGCGTCACGCCCGCGACCGACTCGCCGCGGCGCGAGGCCCGCGCCTGCTGGCGCGCGAGGTTGCTCGCCTCGGCGCCCTGCTTCAGGACCGTGTTGTCGGGCGCGCACCGGAGGCCCAGCTCGTAGGCGTCCTGGGCGTCGTCGTACTCGCCGGCGCGGAAGTTGGCGTCCCCGAGGCGGCGCAGGAGGTCGGCGCGGACGCTGTCCGGCAGGCGCGAGCTGTCGGCGCGATCGTAGAGCCGCGCCGCGTCCTTGAACCGGCCGGCGACGTAGTTCGCGTCGGCGTTCACCACGTCGCGGATGTCGTCCTCGGAGAGGCCGCCGCTCGCGCCGCTCCAGGAGAGGACCTCGATCCACGGCTGTCCCTTGAAGACGTCGCGGACCACGCCCGTGATCTCGACCACCCGCAGGTGGTCGACGTCCTTCACCCTCTTCCACGCCTTGTTCGTCTTGGACGCGAAGAAGAAGGGGTAGGGGCGCGGGTAGTCGCGCTTGTCGTAGAGCCGCGCGTCGATCGGCCAAGCCGAGAAGTTCCCCCAGACCTCCTCGTTGAACCGGGTGAAGTACGGGTTGAAGTTGCGCCCCGGGGCGTCGAAGTAGACCTTGAACTCCACCTCGACGTCGAGGTACTCGCGGGGGTTCTTGAGGAGGTCGGTCAGCGTGACCTCCTTCGTCTCACCCGCGCGGGAGAACCATCCGTCCGCGTACGCCGCGGCCGGCAGGACGCCCGCCACGAAGGCGAGCGCCAGGAGATGAACCTTCGTGAGCCTCATGAAACCCTCTCCTCATCCGCCATGATCTCGCGCAGGAGGCGATAGATAGCCTCGTTGAGCTTGTCCTCCGTCAGGTACTCGCCCCGCGCGATCTGGCTCTTGATCTCGTCCACCAACTCGTGGCGAACCCCGTCCACCTTCGAGAGCATCCCCACGATGCGCGTGAGGCGCCTGAACCGGACCGGGATATCGCTCTCGTTTGCGTAGAACATCTCGGGCGCCCGCCGGGCACGCCCCGGCGGGTCCTCGGCTCTATCGACGGGGGGGCCTTGGGGACTTAAGCGGGCCCCGGGGCGTCCCAGAACGAGAGGGCGGAGGCCGCCGTCCGGCGGGTGTCGATCGGGGGGCCGAGGCCGAGGGCCGCGGGGTCGAGGCCGTCCGGGTGCTCGATCGCGAGAACGCCGTCGGCGACGAGCAGCCGCCGCGCCACGTAGGTGAAGAGCGTCTCGAACCGCGGCCGGAGCGCCGGGTCGTCGAGGAGGGGGAACGGGGGGGTCACGACCGCGATGTCGACCGACCCCTGCCCCGGCTCGCCCGACTTCGGCAGGCCGAAGGCCGAGATCGGCAGGAGCCGGGCGCGTGGCCCCGCGCCGAGCAGCTCGAGGTTCCTGCGGAGGACCGGAAGGACGTGCCGCCCGTTCTCCACGAGGGTCGAGAGCCGCGCCCCGCGGGAGAGGGCCTCGAGGGAGATCGCGCCGGAGCCGCAGAAGACGTCGAGCACGGCCGCGCCGTCGACCCGCGCGCCGAGAATCCCGAACAGCCGCTCCCGCTCCCGGTCGAGCATGGGCCGGATCCCCGGCGGGATCTCAAGCCGCCGTCCGCGCCACTCTCCGCCGATGATGCGCATGCTTTAGGAAGCCGGTCCGAAACCCCAGCTGCATCCGGCCGGCTGCGGCTGCGCCGGGCTTCGTCGCGCCTCCTCGGCGTACCTCTCCGTCGGTACGCCGTCGTCGGCGCTTCTCGCCCGGCTTGTCCTCGCTCGGCCTCGGTGCTGACGCCGGGGTTTCGGACCGGCTTCCAGCCCCCTACAATAAACCCTCGTGGAACCCGTCCGGCTGAGCGTCAACGTCGACCACGTGGCGACCGTGCGCAACGTGCGCGGTACGCCCTACCCCGATCCGGTGCACGTCGCGGTGCTTGCCCTGAATGCGGGCGCCGACGGCATCGTCGTCCACCTGCGCGAGGACCGCCGCCACATCCGCGAGCGCGACGTCGAGATCCTGCGCGCGACCGCGCCGCGCCTCTGTCTCGAGATGGCGCGCGCGCCCGACGTCCTCGAGTTCGCGCTGCAGGTGCAGCCGGACCTCGCGCTGATCGTGCCCGAGCGCCGCGAGGAGCTGACGACCGAGGGGGGCCTCGACGTGCGCGGCGACGTGGCCGGCGTCACGCGCGTGGTGACGACGCTCCAGGAGAAGGGGATCCCCGTCTGCCTCTTCCTGGACCCGGAGGAGGCGCAGCTCGACGCCGCGGCACGCACGGGCGCGAAGGTCGTCGAGCTGCACACCGGCCGGTACGCGGACGCGCCGAGCGAGATGCACGCGGCGCGCGAGCTCGAGGTGCTGCGGTCGGCGGCGGCTCACGGCGCGCGGCTCGGCTTCCGCGTCCACGCGGGCCACGGGCTCCGCCGCGACAACGTGCGCGCGATCGCGAGGATCGAGGAGGTCGAGGAGCTGGCGATCGGGCACGCGCTGGTCGCGCGGGCGCTGCACGTGGGCATGGAGGCGGCGGTGCGCGAGATGCGCGAGGCGATACGTGGCTGACGCGTTCGCGGGGTCGATCGTCGCGATCGTGACGCCGTTCGAGGACGGCGAGGTCGATCTCGACGCGTTCGCGTCCCTCGTCGAGTGGCACGTCGCGTCGGGGACATCGGGGATCGTCGTCGCGGGCACGACCGGCGAGTCCGCGACGCTGCACCCCGAAGAGCGCGAGACGCTCTGCCGGCGCGCGATCGCCGCGGCGCGCGGCCGCGTGCCGGTGATCGCCGGCACGGGCACGAACGCGACGTGGTCCACGGTTCAGCTCACGCGGGCGGCCGCGCAGTGGGGCGCGGACGCGATGCTCGTGGTCGCGCCCTACTACAACAAGCCGACGCAGGAGGGGCTCTTCCTCCACTTCGAGGCGGCAGCGCGGGCGGCGGGCGGCCGGCCGGTCATCCTCTACGACGTCCCGAGCCGCGCCGCGGTGACGATCCAGGAGCCCACCGTGAAGCGGCTCGCGCGGGTCCCCGGGATCGTGGCGCTCAAGGACGCGACGGGCGCTCTCGACCGCGTCGGCCGGCTCGCGGAGGATCTCACGGTCCTCGCCGGCGACGACGTGACGACGCTCGAGTGCATGCGCCGCGGCGCGAAGGGCGTGATCTCGGTCGCGGCCAACGTCATCCCCGAGAAGATGGCGCGCCTGTGGCGGGACCGCGACGAGAGGCTCCACGCGGAGCTCGCCCCGCTCTTCAAGGCGCTCTTCGTCGAGACGAACCCGATCCCGGTCAAGTTCGGGCTCCACCGGATGGGCCGCATCCGGAACGAGCTCCGCCTCCCGCTGGTCCCCCTCTCGGCCGACCACGAGCCCGCCGTCGCGGACGCGCTCCGCGCCGCGGGCGCGATCTGATGTTCCCGCTCTTCGACGAAGAGACGAAGAAGCTGCTCGGCTTCGCGCTCCTCTTCCTCCTCGTCGCGCCGCTCTTCCCGTTCATCTACGTGGTCGCTCGTTGGCGGTCGGGCGGCGAGCACGAGCCGGGCGCGGGCACGTTCGCGGCGCTCCTCTACTTCGCGACGGCGGGCCTCCTGCTCGCGCTCGCTGGCGCGGCGAACCTCACCTACGGCTGGGTCTCGACGACGCCGCGGAACGAGGAGATGACGCGCCTCTCGTGGGGGATGTTCGCGGGCAGCCTCGCCTTCCTCGTGCTGAACGCGGGGCTCCTCGTGCGCTTCGGCCTCCACCCGGAGCTCAGGACCGCGCGCCGCGTGTTCGCTGGCTTCCTGATGGTGATGGCGGGCCTCGTCGCCTTCACGGCGCTGGTCCTCTTCTGCGTGACGCTCTTCCTCGAGCCGAAGGACGCCCCGCAGGTGACGCTGCGCACCGACGACCTGAAGCTCTACGCGTCGTGGACCGCCTACTACCTCGCCGCATACCTCCTCTCCACCTGGTGGCTATCGAGGGGGGCGCGGGGGGCCGCGGCGTAGCGGGCGCTTCGGCAACGTAGCGCGGAGGTCCGTCCCGCGATCCGGGGCCGGAGACGCGGTCACGCGCCGACGATGCAGTTGCGACCGCGCGCCTTGGCGCGGTAGAGGGCTTCGTCGGCCTTCTTCACGAGATCCTCGCCGGTCTCGGCCTGGAGCGGGAGCGTCGCCACGCCGCCGCTGATCGTGAGCACGCGGCGCCGGCCGGTCGGGTCCTCGAAGGCGATCTCCGCGGCCTCGACGCCCTTCCGGGCGCGGTCCACGAACCCGACGCCGTTGCCTTCCTTGCGGCTCGTCTCGGGCATGATCACCGCGAACTCCTCGCCGCCGTACCGGACGATGATGTCCGACTTGCGGAAGCTCTCGCGGAGGATTTGCGCGATCGTCGCCAGCGCGCGGTCGCCCGCCTGGTGGCCGGCCGCGTCGTTGTACATTTTGAAGTGGTCCACGTCGATCATCGCCAGGGTGAGATCGTGCTTGTACCGCTTCGCGCGCACGACCTCCATCGGCAGCACCCGGTTGAAGTGGCGGCGGTTGAAGAGCTGCGTCCCCTCGTCGATCGTGGCCAGCTCGTCGACCACGCGGAACTGGAGCGCGTTGGCGACGATCTGGCTCGCCACGTCGGCGAACGCCTCCATGTAGGCCTTGTCCTCGTCCCCGAACGGCCCCTGTTCCAGCCGCTCGGTCACGCAGATCACGCCGACCACCTCCGGTCCGTGCACGAGCGGGACGATCATGTAGGAAGCCTGCCGGTACGGGCGCTCCGACGCGGGCCCGTCGCGGCCGGCCTCCTTCACGAGCGTGACCTCCTTCTTCCGCGCCGCCTCCCCCGCGACCCCCTCCCCTAGGCGCAGGAGCGCGCTCTCGCGCACCTCGCGGTCGAGCCCGGCCGCCTCGACGGCCGCGAACACGCCGGGCTGCGCCCCCTTGAGGAAGAGCGACACGCGCGCCGCCCTGAGCCGTGCCGTCACGACCGCGACCATGTGCTCCGCGAGCGACGCGAGGTCGCTCGTGAACCGGTTGAGCCGCTGCGCGTCGTCGATGATCGCCGCGAGCCGGTCCGCCTTGCCGCCGAAGCTCCGGACCGCCTTCGCGGGCGGCGGCAGGACCGCGCGCGTCACCCGCCGCCAGAGCTCGTCGGGGTAGAAGGGCCGCAGGAGCGCCTCCTCCTGGTGGAGGTAGCCGCGCGAGCGCACGAGGTCCCAGTCGTCCTCCGTCATCGAGACGAGCACCGGGCGGCTCCCCGCCGCGCGCCGCAGGGCCGAGAGGGCGCGTTCCGCCGAGGGCCCGAGCGCCGCGAACTCGACGACGGCTGCGCCGACGCCGGTCCGCTTGAGCCGCGCGATCCCCTCGAAGATCGAGGCCACCTCGTGGACGACCGCCCCGTGGGACACGATGTCCTCCACCTCGTCGCGCCTGCGCCCGACGTAGAGGATTTCCAACGTGGAGATCACCGACGCGCCGCCCCCGGAACGAGCATAGCTCCGCTCCGGAGAAGGGGTTGCGTCCGCGCCGCCCCCCGGTTCCTGTCCAGTAGCGCCGACATGGCGGTTCCTGAACGGCAGGGTGCTAGCGCCGTGCCCGAGGACTAGAGAGTCTCGAACCGCTGTACCAGATCGGGATGCCACTGGGTGCCGGCGCCCTTCTCGAGGATCGCGAGCGCCTCGATCGCGGGCAGGCCGGGGCGGTAGGGCCGGTCGGACGTGAGGGCGTCGTAGGCGTCGCAGATCGAGAGGATGGCCGCGGGACGCGGGATCTCCGCGCCCTTGAGCCCGTCGGGGTAGCCCGACCCATCCCACCGCTCGTGGTGGTGGCGGACGATCGGTCGCGCGTCGGCGAGGAACTCCAAGGGCAAGAGGATCTGCTCCCCGATCACGGGGTGCGACTTGATCACGTCGAACTCCTGGTCGGTGAGCCGGCCGGGCTTGTTGAGGATCTCCTCGGGGATCCCGATCTTGCCGATGTCGTGGAGCTTCGCGCCCGTCTCGAGGAGTTCCGCCTCGCGCCGGGGCAGCGACAGGATCTTCGCGAACCGCCCGGCGAGCTCGGCCACACGCCGGCTATGCCCTCGATTGAAGCGGTCCTTCGCCTCGACAGCCTCGATCAGGGTCGCGACGATGCCCACGTACGCCCGCCGCTGGTCCGCGCGCAGCCGGAGGTTCTCCTCGCGCGTCGCCGAGACCTCCTCCTTCCGCCGCCGTCGCTCCTCGCGCGCCCGCAGCGCCTTGCCGATCGACTCGCGCACCTGCTCGAGGCCGAAGGGCTTCGACAGGTAGTCGGTGACGCCGGTCCGGAGCGCGCTCACCGCCGTGTCCGTGGAGGCGTACGCGGTCATCACGAGCGCGTCCACCTCGGGGTCCACCCCCTTCGCCTCCCGGATGAGCCGCATCCCGTCCATCCTGGGCATGCGCAGGTCGGTCATCAGGAGGTCGAAGCCGCCGCCGCGCAGCCGCTCGAGCGCCGCCTCGCCGTCGGTCACGTACTGCGCGTCGTGGCCGTCGCTCCTGAGGATCCCGGCGAGGAGCTGCGCGATCTGTTCCTCGTCGTCCACGACGAGGATCTTGGCGGGGGCGACCACAGCAAAGGTAGGAGATCGGCTGCGGCAAGAGGTCCGCGTCAGCTAGCAGCTGTTAGGAAGGAAGGGGGCCTGGGGGGCGGAGAGGCTGGAGGTTGAGCCAGGACCGGACTGCTCGAATCCGAGGACCCCAGCCTCCGTCCAGCAGCCCTCAGACTCAGAGCTTTTGAACAAATCCCTGCTGGCTTCGGCCGGGTGCGGCGGCGTCAGCCTACGGGAGCGGCTTCAGCGTGAGCCGGCGAGTGCCCGTCGTCGTGCGGAAGCCCTCGGGCACGACCCGGACGCCGAACATCGGCCGGAGCCTCTTCGCCCGCTTGCTCTCCAGCTCGAAGGTCATCTCGCGCCGCGGGTCCTCGACCTTGATCAGGAGGCTCGTCCGAGGCCCCATCGCGAGGATCTCGATGGTCTTCGGGAGGGGCTCGGAGAGGACGACCGAGAGCTTCCTCCCGTCGAGCTTGTGCGAGAGGACCTTCACGGGGTCGGGCGGGAGCGCCCGGCCGGCGGCGACCGGCGGCTGCCCCGACCGGAGGTGCTTGTCGAGGAAGTCGAGGATCGTCGCCCGCCAGAGGAGCGGGTCCACGAGGTGCGACGAGAGGTGGCCGCCGCCGACGACCACCGCCTCGACGCACGGCGCCTTCTCCGCGACCGCGTGCTCCACATCCTCCGGCGGAAAGATGAAGTCGTACTCCGGGAGGACGAGCAGCGTCGGCGTCTTCGCGTCCTTGAGGCTCTTCCGCATGTCCACGTCGCACTTCGGGTGGACGAGCAGCGTCGAGACGAAGCCCCCGAAGCCCCCGAGCCCCCCGGCCACGAACCGCTTGATGACCGTGCGGGGATCGACCGGCCGGTCGAGGACGACGGCCCCGGGCGGGCTCTCCGCGAAGACGAGCTTCGTCGCGGCGACGGCGCCGATCGACACGCCCACCACGCCCCCCGGCCCCCCCTTCCTCGCCTGTACCCAGCGCACGAGCGCGAGCGCGTCGTCGTCGAGATGCCGGCTCGTCCACCACGTGCCCGACGAGAACCCCGTCCCCCGGTAGTCGCAGCAGAGGACCGCGTACCCGCCGTCGTGCAGGATCTCGGTGAACTGGATCACGCCGCGGATCCCCATCGCGGAGCCGTAGAGGAGGACGACGCCGGGTCCGTCGCGGTCGGCCCAGATGCCGCGGAGCGTCGTCTCCTCGTCGACCTTGACCTCCACCCACTCGTAGGGGATGCGCCAGCCCTCGGGCGGCGGCTTCTGGTTCGTCTTCGCGTGGATGGGCACGCCGAGGCAGCCGGCGGCGGCGAGCAGGGGCAAGGCGAGCCAACGCATCGCGGGCGATCTTACAATCGACGTGCGATGAGGCTTTGCCTCCTTCTGCTCGCGGGCGCGGCGCTCGCCGGGGAGCCCTCGTTCGACGAGGTCTTCGACCCGGCGGCGTTCCCGGAAGGGAAGGACAGGACGAGTGCTCGACACGCGGCGTTCGACCGCGCGCTCAAGGCGCACGGCGCCGCCGCCGCCGTGCCCGCATTCCGCGGCTTCGAGCGCGCGGTCGCGGGGCTGCGCGAGCGGGCGGAGAAGGACTACGACGCCTACGGCAAGCTCCACGTCCAGTGGTGGACGTGGCGGCGGCAGTACGAGGCGGACTATCAGAAGAAGCACGGGAGGGCGCCTGCGGAATACCCGATTCCGCAGGGCCTCAACCGCGCCTACCTCGACCAGGAGCTCGTCATGCGCAATAGCCGGACGCTGCTCCTCCAGGAGCGGCTCTTTCACGAGTGGGCCCTTGCGCGCGTGGAGCCGCTGCTTGGCGACGCGGAGGGGCGGAGGGCGATCGCACGCGGGCTCTCGGACCGCGCGTCCGCGCAGCGGCTCCGGTGCGCGCGGCTCGCGCGGGCGACGGGCGCCGCGGCCGAGGCGGCGGCGGCGGCTCGCGAAGACGACCCGGGGGTGCTCGCGGTGCTCGCCGAGATGGCGCCCTCGGAGACGCTGCTCGCGCACCCCGCGTGGAACGTCCGCGCGGGCGCGATCCGCGGTGCGGCCCGGCTCGGCACGCGCGAGGCCGCCCGCTGGCTCGTCGCCCGGCTCGACGCCGAGGACGGGCGGCTCCGCGACGACCTCGTGGACGCGCTGCGCGCGCTCAGCGGCGAGCAGATCGGGTACGACGCGGCCCGGTGGCGCGCGTGGCACGAGGCGCTGGCCGCCGACTGGCGCGGAAGGGGAGGGGGTGCGGGGGCCGAGACCCCGCTCTCGCCGATCGAAGAGCCGAAGACGGTCGGCGTCTTCAGCGACGGCCCTGTCTCGTTCTTCGGGATCTCCTCCTCGACGCGGGCGGCCGTCTACTGCGTCCAGGCGTCGGTGGCGTGGGACCGGATCCGCGCCGAGTTGGGCCGGAGCGTGGCCACGCTCCCGGACGGCGCGCTCTTCGGCGTCGTCGCGTACGACTCGGAGCCTCGCCGGTTCAAGCCGGGTCTCGTGACGGCGAACGCGACGAACCGCGCGGCGCTTGGCCGGTGGCTCGAGGAGCTGAAGCCCACCTGGGGCGCCGACCCGTACGCGGGCCTCGAAGCCGCGCTCGCGATGGCCGCGAAGGCCAGGATCCCCGCGGCCGACACGATCTTCCTCGTCGCGGTCACGCCTCCCCCCGAAGGCACGTTCCTCGAGGACCAGCGCCACATCAGCCTCGAGATCCTCGCGGACAACGCGCCGCTCGGCATCCGCATCCACGCCGTCGGCCCCTCCGACGGCTCGACCGGCTTCTATCTCCACCACCTCGCCCGCCAATGGGGCGGTTCGCACACGGAGGGCTGACACTCACACCTCGCCGGGGCCGCAACCTGTTGCGCGGCATCGGTTTGCGGCTGCGAGGGTGCGGCAGTCGTGCCGCACCGCCGTGCCCTCGTCAGGGCCTGGCGCCGGGTGCCGCGAGGGACACCGCGAAGGCGCCGGCGCGGTCGAAGGCCAGCGCGCCGCCCTGGCTCTCGAGCAGCGCGCGGGCGCGGGCGAGGCCTGGGAGGACGTCGCGGGTCTCGGACACCACGAACACCGAATCGAGGAGCGCCGCGACGTCCTCGGTCGCGAACGCGTCCGCGGCCACGGGGATGCGGAGCACCAGGGTCCTCGGCTCCGCGGAGAGCTGCCCCCGAAGCCCCCCCTCTTTGACCCGCGCGAGGATCGCCTCGCGCAGCGCCGACAGCGCCGCCGTGAACAGTGCGGCATCGACCCGCGCGGGCGCGGCCTCGCCCGGTTCCAGCTCGACCCCCGCCGCCTCGGCGAGCGGACGCACGTCCTGGACCTCAGGGTTCGCGTCCGGCATCGCGCCGAACTCGCGCAGGTGGCGCACGACCGCCTCGATCCGCATCGTCTGCTCCGGGATCGCCTTCAGGAGCTCCTGTTTCGTCACCTTCTCCTTCATCAGCAGGAGCGCCACCACCTGGAGCGGGTTGTTCACGGCGTGCGCGACCTCGCGGGCGAGGTGGCTGAGCGCGTAGTACGGACCCAACTCGCGCGGAAGCTGCCCGCGCACGAGGCCCACGACCTCGTCGCGGTAGAAGGGCTCGAGAAGGTAGCCGTCCGCGCCCTTGGACAGCGCGCGCACCGCCATCTCGCGCCGCGGCCCCGGGAACGTGACCAGCACGCGCGGCGCCCGCTCCTCGCGCTTGAGCGCGGGGATCAGGTCCAGCTCGGCCTCGTCCACGTCCGCGAGCCCGACGACGACGACGTCGGCCGGCGCGTCCACGAACCGATCCATGCACGCGTACGTCGAGTCGACGGCCTCGACATCGAGCCCCTCGCGCCCGAGCAGGTCCGCGAGCAGCGCGCGCGTGCCCGCGGATTCGTGCACGAGGAGGATGCGACCGGTCGCCATGACGCGCCTTGGCGGAACGGCAAGCAACCGTGCCGAACCGACACGAAACCTAGCCTACGGGATGGGCGGCCGTTGGCCCGGCTTTTTGGCACGCGGGGCGCGAGACTCGTGTTCATGCAATTCGACTGTCGCAGTCTGACACTCACACTGTCCGACGACGGTAACTTCAGGTTTGAAAATGAGTTATGACGGCCGAGGTGCGGCAGCGCTGCCGCACTATTGCGCCCCCCAGGCCCCCTCCCTTCGCCGTAGGATGGCGCGGTGGAATTCGACGAGCTCTGGAACTACAACGAGCCCGCCGCGACGGAGAAGAAGTTCCGCGATCTCCTGCCCACCGCGCGCGACGCGGACACCCGGCTCCAGCTCCTGACCCAGATCGCGCGCACGCTCGGGCTCCAGCGCAAGTTCGACGAGGCTCACGCGATCCTCGATGGCGTCGAGCGCGAGCTGCCCCCGGACCTCGCGACCGTGCGCGTACGCTGCCTCCTCGAGCGCGGCCGCGCCTTCAACTCGTCGAAGCAACCCGACCGCGCACGGCCCCTCTTCCTCGAGGCATGGGATCGTGGCCGCGCGGCGAAGCTCGACGACTACGCGGTCGATGCCGCGCACATGATGGCGATCGTCGAGCCGCAGGAGAAGAAGCTCGCGTGGAACGAGAAGGCGATGGCGGTCGCGGAAGCGTCCAGCGAGCCGCGCGCGCGCGGCTGGCTCTGGGCGCTCTACAACAACATCGGCTGGGACTACCACACGCAGGGGCGGTACGCCGAGTCGCTCGCGCTGCACGAGAAGGCGCGCGCCTGGGCGGCGGCGAGCCGGCCCAAGGGCGAGCAGGAGTCGATCTCGCGCTGGTCGATCGCGCGCCAGCTCCGCGCGCTCGGTCGCGTGGACGAGGCGCTCGCGGCGCAGCGGGAGCTCCTCGAGGAGAACGACAAGGACGGCTTCGTCCACGAGGAGATGGGCGAGTGCCTCCTGCTGCTCGGCCGCGAGGCGGAGGCGAAGCCGTGCTTCCGGCGAGCGCACTCGATCCTCAAGGAGATCGTCTGGGTGGCGGAGGACACGCCGCGGATCGAGCGCCTCGCCCGGCTGGGGGGGTAAAGGGGGCGGCGGGGGCAGGGCGGGCGTCACTTCGCCGGTGACGGTCCCCGATCGGGCGTATCCTGACCGCTTGCCGCGAGCCGAGGCATTCGAGGTCCCTGAAGGCACGGTCGCTGCCGGGCGGCTTCCTCTCGCCGGCGCCTTCGCCCTCGCGGGGTTCCTCTTCCTCGCGGGCCTCGGGACCCCGCCGCTCATCGACCCCGACGAGGGCCGCAACGCGGAGGTCGCCCGCGAGATGCACGAGACCGGGCGCTGGCTCGTCCCGCAGTACAACGGATTCCCCTACCTCGACAAGCCCGCTTTCTACTTCCGGGCCGTGGCCCTCTCCTTCGCGGTCTTCGGCGAGACGGAGTTCGCGGCTCGCCTCCCTTCCGCGCTCTTCGGGCTCGCGACCCTCGCGCTCCTCGCCGCCTTCTGCCGCCGCGTCTACGGCCCGCGCGAGGCGGCGCTCGCGGTCATCGTCGCCGCCACCGCGCCGCTCGTGTTCGTCTTCGCCCGGCTCGTCATCTTCGACATGACCCTCGCGTTCTTCGTGTGCGCGGCGCTCTTCGCCGGCTACCTCGCGGAGGAGAGCGCCGGCGCGCCTGCTCAGGGGGGGGCTGGGGGGCCGGGGCCCCGCCGCGGCTGGCTCGCCGCGGGGGCGGCGGCGGCGGGATGCGCCACGCTCGTGAAAGGGCCGGTCGGCTTCCTCGTGCCCGCGCTCGTCCTCACGATCTTCCACCTCGTCGAGCGGCGGCCGCGCGCGATCGCCCGGCTCCTTCACCCCCTGAACCTCCTCGCTTTCCTTGCCGTCGTGCTCCCTTGGTTTCTCGCCGTCGCGCGCGAGCGGCCGGACTTCCCCCATTACGGGCTCGTGGCCGAGTCGCTCCGGCGGTTCGCGACAGAGGACTTCGACCGCGCGAAGCCCTTCTGGTACTTCCTGCCGCTCATCGTCCTCGGCCTCGGCGCCTGGGCGATCCTTGTCCCCCGCGCCGCGGTCCGCGCCTGGCAGGGCCGCGCGCGTCTCGCCCGCGCAGACCGCTTCTTCATCACCTGGGCCGTGGCGACGCTGCTCTTCTTCAGCTTCTCGGGCTCCAAGCTCCCGCAATACGTCCTCACCACCGTGATCGCGCTCTCCGTGCTCGTGGGGCGCATCTTCGCGCGGGCCTTCGCGGATCCGCTGGGGCGCGCCGCGGCGGGCCTGCGCCACGGGCTTCTCGGCGTCGGCATCATCGGGCTCGGCATCTCGGGCGTCCTCTTCGCCTTCGTCCTCTGGCGCGAGGACCTCGTGCGGCGCTTCGCGATCCGGGGCGGCGCGTTCGGGCGGATGGAGCCGGTCATGGCGCCGGCCGCCGCGGCCTGCGCCGTCGCCGGGGCGTTCGCGCTCCTCGCGCGCCGGTCCCGAAGCGTGGGGGTTGTGCTCGTCCCCTTCCTCGCGGCGCCGCTCCTCCTGGCGACGATAGCCTGGAGCGGCCTCGTCGAGTTCGCCGAGAGGAGCTCGTCCCGAGCCATCGCGCGCCGGATCGAGGACCTCGCCCCCGATGCCCCCTATGCCTGCCTCGCCTGCTACCCCCGCGGCGTGCCCTTCTACGTCCGGCGCTACCCGACGGTTCTCACCGCGGACGGGCGCGAGCTCAGGAGCAACTACCTGAAGTACATGATCGACAAGGGCGACCCGTGGCCCGAGTCGATCGTTCCGCTCGGGCGGCGCGACGCGTGGCTCGCGACGGTCCGTGGTCCGCTCCTGCTGCTCGCGCAGCCCTCGGCGCGCGACGATCTCGCCGCGGTCGCGGCCGCGCGGGGCGCCGAGGTCCTCGAGCTCGTGCCCGGGTGGTGGGGCGCGCTGCTCCCCGCGCGGGAGAGCGACTGATGTGCGGCGTCTGCGGGATCGTCGCCCTTCACCCGCCCGGGCCTTTCGGCGCGGAGGCGCGCGTGCGGCGGATGACGCGGGCGCTCGCGCACCGCGGCCCGGATGACGCCGGGATCGAGGTCGCGCCGCGTGCCGTCTTCGGCGCAACGCGCCTCGCGATCCGCGGGGGCAGCGACGGGCACCAGCCGCTCGCCGATCCGGCCACGGGCCTCCTCGTCGTGTGCAACGGCGAGATCGACAACCACCGGGAGCTCAGGGCATGGCTCGCCTCGCGGGGCCGCCCCGTCGCGCGCGAGACCGACGTGGCCGTGCTGCCGGGCCTCTACCTCGAGCTCAAGGAGTCCTTCGTCGAGCGCCTCGAGGGCGCGTTCGCGATCGCGATCTGGGATCCGCGTGAGGAGGCCCTTCTCCTCGCGCGCGACCGCGTGGGCGAGCGCCCGCTCTTCTATCTCGAGCGCGACGGAGCGGTCCACTTCGCGACCGTGATCGCGGCGCTTGCGGCGGACGAGGAGCTTCCCCTCTCGCCGGACCTCGAGGCGGTCCGCGGCTACCTCCGCGGCGGCCACTTCGTCGCGCCCCACTCGCCGCTTGCCGGGGTGCGGAAGGTCTGCCCCGGCGAGGCCGTGATCCTCGACGCCAGGGGCGCGCGGCGGCGGCGCTGGTGGCGGTGGCCGATCGGCACGGTTGCGAAGCGCGCGCCGCAGATCGCGGAGTTCGACGCGACCCTCCGGAGCGCGGTCCGCCGGGAGACGGAGATCGACGGTCGCTTCGGCCTCTTCCTCAGCGGCGGCCTCGACTCCTCGCTCCTCGCGGCCGTGGCGCGGGAGGTGCGACCCGACGAGCGCCCGCCGTGCTACACGCTGCGCTTCCGCGAGGAGAGCTACGACGAGGGGGTGTACGCGGGGGAGGTCGCGCGCCGCCTCGGGCTCGACCTGCACGAGGTCCGGGTCGACGCGGCGGACTTCCCCGAGACCCTGCCCGGGCTCGTCGCGCACGTGGGCGAGCCTCTCGCCGACCCCGCGTGGATCCCGACCGCACTGCTCGCGCGGCGCGCGGCGCGCGACGTGAAGGTGGCGCTCGTGGGCGAGGGGGGCGACGAGCTCTTCGGCGGCTACCCGACCTACCCCGGCGCCGGGCTCGCCGACGGGTTCCGAAGCCTCCCCTTCTTCCTGCGCGCGGCGGTCACGGCCCTGCTGCGGGCGTGGCCGCCGAGCGACCGCAAGGTCACGCTCGGCTTCCTCCTCCGGCGCTTCGCGGAAGGCGCCGCCTTGGAACCGCTCGCCCGCCACCTCTTCTGGGTCTCGAACATCCCGCCCCCGACCCTCCGTCGGCTCGGCTGCGCGCCCGCGGCGGACCCGCGCCCCGAGCGCGACGGCCTCGAGCTGCTCGACCGCCTGCAGCGGCTCGATCTCGAGACCTCGCTCGCCGAGGGGCTCCTGACGAAGGCCGACCGCGGGAGCATGCTCTTCTCGGTGGAGCTGCGCGCGCCCTACCTCGACGCCCGCGTGCTCGAGTTCGCGGCGACGCTCCCCGCGACGGAGCGCGTCCGCGGGACCGCGACCAAGAGGTTCCTCAAGCGCTTCGCGTCGCGGTACCTGCCGCGGCGGATCGTCTTCCGGAGGAAGCGCGGCCTCTCGGTCCCGCTCGCCGCGTGGCTGCGCGGACCGCTCGAGCCGTGGGCGCGCGAGCGCCTGCGCGCGGGTCGCGTCGAGGCGGCCGGCGTGCGCGCGGATGCGGCGGTCGATCTCCTCGACGAGCACCGGCAGCGCCGCGCAGACCACGCGCGCGCGCTGTGGACGCTCCTCGTCCTCGACGAGTGGCTCGCCTGGGCCGCGCGCCGCCGCGTCCCGGAGGGGGCCTCCCGGCACGCCGGGAGCTGAGGGGGCCTCGGGGCCCGCGTCCTACTTCTCGCCGCTCTCGGGTGCGCCCGCCCCTTGGGGGACGAGATGGAGCACGGCGAGGTACGAGACGCCGTCCTCCTCGTTGACGAGGCAGCCCACGCTGATCCCGAGGTACTTCGCGAGCACCTCGGCCGACGGGAAGCGGGAGAAGTCCACGACCTTCGCGATCTTGCGCGTCTCCCTCGACCGGGCGAGCAGCGACATCGCCCCGGCGAGCGTGGACGAGGCCGACGCGAGCGACTTCGGGAGGTCCTCGACGGACACCCCGAACCGCTGGGCGGGCAGCGAGGCGAGCGCCCTCGTGATGTCCTCGCGGTCGAGCAGCCCCTTCGTCTCCTTGCCGAACCGCGCGATCGCGTCCTTCACGTCGTCGGCCACGAGCCCGAAGAGGAACCGGTCGGGGAGCACGGCGATCGCGGGCAGGATCCCCATGCCCAGCGGGACGGTCCGCAGCTTGACCCCGAGGTAGTCCTGCGCGGCCATGCCCGGCAGGGCGGCCCCGAGGAGCTTGTCGAGCGCCGCCTCGAACCGCTCGCGGTCCTTGAGCTGGATCGAGAGCGCGACGCGCGACATGCCCATCGGGCCCGCGCCCGCCTCCGCGTTGGCGGCGCCGGGCGCGGCCGTGTGGTACGCGATCTCGGACCCGAACGAGGCGATCAGGTCCGCGGGGATATCGACGCCCGTCTGCTGTTTCACCATCGCGAACATGGCGTCCACCTGGGCGGAGGAGCCTTCCTGGATCCGGTCCGCGACCTTGCGCGCCTCCTCGTAGAGCGCGGGCAGGTCGAGCGTGTACGCCCCCGCCGTCAGCGCGTCGGCCGGCGCGTAGCGGGGCGGCATGAGCTCGGAGTTCTTCCCGTCGAGGAGCTTCAGGAGGCCCGTCTTCGGCCCCTGGACGCCGAGGAACGTCCGCATCACGAGGCCGCCCGGCTCGATCGCGAACTCGAACGCCAGCGCCTCGATCGCGCTCACCCCGAGCGCGCCGAGGATCCGCATCACGTCCTCGTCGATCTCTCCGCTGTCCTGGAGCCCCTTGATGAGGTTCGGCGCGTCGACATAGACGAAGAAGTCCCCGCCCCGCGCCCCGAGGCGTCCGCGCGTGCGCCGGTAGAGATCGCGCGTCGCGAGGGTCCCTTCCTCCTTGTGCTCCCTTCGTGCGAGCACGTCCTTCAGCGCGTCCGTGCTTTGCGCCACGGCGAACACGGTGCCGTCGAGGAACCAGCAGCCCGCCTCCGCGTTGTCCGCGTCCGGCTTCGTGTAGCGGACGATGTTCACGCCGTGGAACTCCTCCTCGTCGCGGCGTTGGCCCTTCTCCTCGACGAGGCGCTTCTCGATCGTCGCGAGGAGCTCGCGCAGCTTCTCGCCGTTCTCGCCGATGTCGGCGAGGACCAGCGGCTTGGGCTCGTCCGCCCCCTCCGGCCACACGCCCGCGAGGATCGCCTGTCCCGACAGGACATCGAGCACGTCTTCCGGCGTGAACTCGCCCTTCTGCCGGATCTCCTGGATCCACTCGGCCCACGCGGCGCGGGGCTTCTCGAGGAAGGCCTGCATGGCCTCGTCCTTCAGGAGCGCGGCGAGCGGGCTCTGCGCCCACCGCTCCCGCGTCCGCGCCGCGTTCTCGATGCTCACGTAGAAGACGGTCGTGTCCGGGAGCAGCTCGTCGAAGGACTGCGCGGCCGCGACGGCGGCGAGGAGGAGGGGGGCGAGGAGCGTACGCATGATCTCGTTCCTTTTCGTTGTGCGAGGGGGCCCGGGGGGCCGGGAACTTCAGTCCTGCGGCTCCCGCCCCTTCGTCTCGGGCTTACCCTTCTTCGGCGGCGGTGGCAGGTAACGGTAGCCGGTGTTCGGATTGTCCTTGTCGTACGCAAAGGCGTCGCGATCGCGGAGGAACCGCCGGACGCGATCCACGGGGATCGCGAAGTTGAGACCCTCGCTGAGGATCAGCTTCAGGTCCACGACACCGATCACCTCGCCCTTCAGGTTGAAGAGTGGGCCCCCCGAATTGCCGGGGTTGACGGCCGCGGTGATCTGGAGGTGCGTGCGACCGTCCATCACCCGGTTGAGCGTCGAGACGATGCCCTCGGACACGGTCCGCTCGAGACCGTGCGGGTTGCCGATCGCATAGCAGGACTGGCCCACGCGCACTTCGTCGGAGTCGCCGAGGTAGGTGATCGGGAGGTTGTTCTCGCCCTCGAGCTTCAGCAGCGCGAGATCCTCGTACGCGTTGGTCGCGATGATCTTCACCTTGTCGACGATGCGCTTGTTGAGCGTGCCGTCCGCGCCCTTCTCGAAGAGGACGACGGTGATCTTCGTCTCGCCCTGGATGACGTGGTCGTTCGTGATCACGTAGCCGTCCGGCGAGATGATGAACCCGGAGCCCAGCCCGTGCGGCTGGCGCACCATCACCACCGCGGACTCGGTGCGCTCGACGTTCGCCTTGACCGACGCCTCCGGCCGGTCGATGGTCGACCAGAGCTGGCCCGCCGCCTTCGTCGCCTTCTCCGGCGCCTCGGTCCCCGAGGCCCCCTCCTCCTCCCGCGAGACCACCGACTTCTTGGGCAGCTCGAGGACCGTGTGGCCGAGGTCCACGAAATAGGATTCCGTCGATTCCTTGAGCACCGGGCCCTTGACCTCGCGGCCGTCGGCGAGACGGAAGACGTCCGCGCGAAGGGCCGCGGGAAGCAGAAGGAGCGCGAGGAGGAGGCGCATGGCGGGGATTCTACCTTGTCGGATACCATTCCCGGCCATGCGGTTCCCCCGCGCCCTCCTCTTCCTCCTGATCGCAAGTGTCGCCGCCGCCCAGGAATACGGCTTCCGCGGCATGGAGGTCTACAAGCTCGACGACCAGACGGCCGATCTCACGCCGTGCGACATCGACGGCGACAAGCTCACGGATCTCGTCTTCGCCAACAACGGCAAGGCGAAGATCGAGGTCTTGATGCGCCGGCGGGAGAAGGTGCCGCCGAAGGAGCTCCAGGGAGAGAAGCTCCCGAACGACCTCGCGGACGATCAGTACTTCGAGAGGAGGGAGATCCTCACCGAGAAGCAGGTGCTCTCGCTCGCGGTCGCGGACCTCGACGGCGACGGCCACCTCGACGTGGCCTACTACGGCAAGCCGGAGGAGCTCGTCGTCGCGTTCGGAGACGGCAAGGGCGCCTTCCCGCGCACGAAGTCGTGGCAGATCGACGACGGCGTGGCCGTGGAAGCGGGCGACCTCAACAGTGACGGGCGCGCGGACCTCGTCCTGCTCACGGCGACGGCGACCTCGATCTTCACCCAGTCCGACGACGGCACGCTGCGCGAGCCGACAAAGCTGCCGCACTCCGAGAAGGGGATGGCCGGCGTGATGGTCGTCGACCTCGACGGCGACGGCCGGAAGGACCTCGCGCTCGTGGACCCCGGTTCGGCGCGCTCGGTGCGCGCGCGCTTCCAGCGCGCCGACGGCTCGCTCGGACCGGAGGTCGCGTTCGAGACGACGCCGTGGCGCGTGATCGACTTCGTGGACCTCGACCCGTCGCCCGGGGCGGAGACGATCGTCGTCCAGCGCAACTCGGGCGTGCTCCGCGCGCTCCGGCTCGCCGTGGACAAGGAGCGCGCGCTGCTCGGCTCGGTCGAGACCTACGCGTTCGAGGCGGGCGCGAGCGGCAAGGACCGGTCGCTCGCGCTCGGCGACGTGAACGGCGACAAGCGCATCGACGTCGTCGTGACCGAGCCGGGCTCGGCGCAGGTCGCGGTCTACCTGCAGGACGAGGGAGGGGGCCTCGGGGGCCGGCGGCTCTTCCCCTCGCTCTCGAGCAGCGACGCGGTGCGGGTCGCGGACCTCGACGGCGACGGTCGCGGAGAGGTGCTCGTGCTGTCGAGCGCGGAGAAGGCGCTCGGCGTGAGCCGCTGGGACGCGGAGGGGCGCCTGCCCTTCCCGGCCCTGCTCGAGATCGCGGGCGTGCCGAAGGCCTTCGACGTGGGCGACCTCGACGGCGACGGACGCACGGACCTCGCGGTCGTCGCGGAGACGGACAAGAAGCTCGGAGCGCTCGTGTTCCTCCAGAAGGCCGCGGCGGAGGCGAAGGGGGCTCAGCCGCCCCTCGTCCTCGCGTCGAACGTGCCGCTGGAGGTCAAGCAGGCGCCCGAGGACCTGCTGATCATGGACATCGACCAGGATGGCCGGAACGACCTCCTGCTCTTCGACGGCCGCGAGGCGATGCGCGTGCTGCGGCAGGACGAGGCGGGCAGTTTCCTCGACCAGGCCGCGAAGGGCACGAGCTACCGCGGCGATCTCGCCCACCAGGCGACGCGCGGGAGCGCGAGCCCGGGCGACGTGGACGGCGACGGGAAGCCCGAGCTCCTGCTCGCCGCGAAGAACTTCGCCCGCGCGATCGTCCTCGACGCGAAGGGCGCGCTCGCGGTCAAGGACCAGGCCAACGCGGCGTCGCCGCGCGCCCAGGTGAAGGGCGGGACCGCGCTCGACCTCGACGGCGACGGGCAGTCCGAGGTCGTCCTCTACGACCGCGAGGGCAAGACCGTGAGCGTGCTCAAGCGCGACGCCTCGGGCGTCTTCGGCGTGACCGAGAACGCGCCGGTGGGGGAGCTTGAGTTCAAGGCGCTCCACGCCGCGGACCTCGACGGCGACGGCGACCAGGACCTCGTGCTCTTCGGCAAGGAGCGGTTCGCGGTGGTGCGCGCGCGGGGCGTGCGCCGGACGCTCGAGGAGATCCGTGCGTACGAGACCCCTGCCCGGGACGCGGTGCTGTCCATCTTCGGCGTCGGCGACCTCAACGGGGACGGCGCGCCCGACATCGCGATCGTGGACCGCGGCAACCGGGGGATCGAGGTGGTGTCGTACAGCGACGCCAGCGGTTTCAAGCAGATGCTGCGCTGGACGGTCTACGAGAAGAAGCTCCACGACGAGCGGCGCCCGGAGGGCGGCCCGCACGACATCGTGGTCGCGGACTTCGACGGCGACGGCCGGAACGACATCGCCCTGCTGATCCACGACCGGCTTCTCGTCTACCCGCAGTAGGCGGGTAGACGCCGTGACACCGCGCCCGACACGGCGCGGTGCGCTCGCGACAGCGCGCCAGCCTGCGCGCCGCGTGGCGCGCAGGCCCGGGGCGTGAAGAGCGCCGCGTTGCGCGCCACGCCGCCGCGTTGCGCGCGCCGTCGCGCCTCGCGCGCCCGGGCGCGCGAGACGAAAACCCCGTCGGCGTCGGAGGTCGCGACGTCGCGCCCCCGCGCCCCCCGTACGGACCCGCCGCTTGCGTGGGGCGGCGAGTGTCGGTGCCGCAACCCTCCTCGCCGCCGCCCCCGCACGAGCCGCTCCTCCGCTACCTCGCGGAGCTCAAGCGCTGGTGCGTCCGGCGCAGCGGCGACCCCGACCTCGCGGACGACATCGTCCAGGAGACGGCGCTCCACGCGCTCCGGCGGATGCCCTTCCTGCGGGAGCCGGACCGGATGCGCGGCTGGCTCTTCCGCATCATGCAGCGGCGTCTCGCGGACGTCTCCCGCGACCGCCCGCCGTGGCTCTCGCTCACGATCGACCCGGTCGCGCCGGTGCCGAGGGTCCTCCCCGATCCGGACACGCTCGGCCGCATCGAGCGCGCGCTGCGCCGGCTGCCCGCCCGACTGCGGAAGCCCGTGCGCCTGCACTACCTCGAGGGCCAGCCGCTGCGCGACGTGGCAGCCTCGCTGCGCACGACGGTCAACGGCGTGAAGGCGCGCCTCTACCGCGCGCGGCGCATCCTCCGCGCGCAGAGGAGAAGGGGGCGGGGGGGATGAGCGCGGTCGTGGCGGCCCTCCTCCTCCTCGCGCCCGTCGACGAGGCGCTCGCGAAGGCGGACGCGCTCGCGGCGGCCGCCAAGGCGGCGCCGCCCGAGCGGCAGGCGAAGGCCGTGGACGAGGCGCTCGCGGCGTACGACGCGGTGATCGCGATGAGGCCGAAGGACGACAAGCTCGTCCCTCGCGTGCGCCGCCGCCGCGCGACCTTGCTCAAGTTCGCGGGGCGGCCGAAGGAGGCGATCGCGGAGCACGACCGGATCGTCTCGGGCCCCGCGCGCCGGAAGGACAAGGCGCGGGCCCTCTGCGACGGGGCGCTGCTGCTCGAGAAGGGCGCCGACTTCGCCGCGGCGGAGGCACGGCTCCGCCGCGTGCTCGAGGAGTACAAGGAGGACGTCCGCGCGGGCGCGGCGGCCGCGATCGCCCGTGGCCGCGTGCTCGAGAAGATGGCCCGGCCGGAGGACGCCGCGAAGTGCTACCGGTTCGTCGTGGAGAAGTGCCGCGACGAGGTCGAGGCGATGATCAACTCCTACGACGCGCTCGCGCTGCTCGCGATCGCGGGGAAGGACACCCGCGAGGCGCAGCGCTGGCTTCGGGAGTGCCGGGACCGGTTCGAGAAGCGCTCCCTCCGCGGCGACCGCTACGGCGCGTTCGTCGGCCGGCTGCTGGCGGCGATGAAGGCGCCGGCCGCGCTGGCGCAAGCGATGGGGTAGGACGGCGCGGCGTGAAGTTGCATAGACTGGCGGGCCATGGGCCCGACCGACGCGAGCACGAAGCGCGCCCTGCTGTTCGTCGCGTCCTGGTTCCTGTTCCCTCCCAGCACGGGCGGGCGCATCCGCACGCTCCAGATCCTCCGGGGCCTCAAGGGCGGCGCGTTCTCGGTGACGCTCGCGAGCCCGGTCACGCGCGACGGCGAGCACCGCTTCGCCGCCGAGCTCAAGCGCATCTGCGACCGCTTCGTCGGCTGGCCGACGCGACGGCGCAGCAGGTGGCGCAGGTTCCGGCGCCTTGCGGCGCTTCCGGGCCAGCTCCCCGTGGCGGTCGCCGCGGATCGGTCGGTCGAGGGGCGCCGCGTCGTGGCCCGGGAACTTGCCGCGCGACCGGACCTCCTGGTCGTCGACACCGCGCACGCGGCGGCGATGCTTCCCGGACGCGTCGACGTGCCGTCGGTGCTCTCCACGCACAACGTGGAGGCCGAGATCCTCCTCCGCGGGGCCGCCGCGGCGCCGGGGTCGCTCGCACGGCTCGTGGGTCGGCAGCAGGCGGCCAAGATGGAGCGCTACGAGCGCGAGACCCTGGCCCGTTTCGACCGCGTCATCGCGGTGAGCGAGCGCGACGCGAAGCTGATCCGCGAGGCCTACGGCGCCCGCGACGTCCATGCGGTCTTCACGGGCGTCGATCTCGACTACTTCGCCTTCGCGCCCCCCTCCGCGGAACCCCGCGTGGTCTTCACCGGTTCCATGGACTGGCCGCCGAACGCCGGAGGGATCGCGTGGTTCCTCCGCGAGGTCTGGCCGGCGGTCGGGCTCGCGGTCCCGGGGGCCTCCTTCAAGGTGGTCGGCCACAATCCCCCGTCCCGCCTCGTGCGCGCGGCGCGCGCCGCGCGTGTGGAGTTCACGGGCTTCGTGGACGACGTCCGCCCGCACATGCGCGGCGCCGCCGCCTCGGTGATCCCGCTGCTCGTCGGGAGCGGCACGCGGGTGAAGGCGTACGAGGCCATGGCGCAAGGCTGCCCGATCGTCTCCACGACGGTCGGGATGGAGGGCCTTCCGGCCGAACCCGGCCGCCACTTCCTCGTCGCCGACCAGCCGGCCGACTTCGCCCGAGCGCTCGTTCGCCTGCTCCGCGATCCCGCGCTGGGCGCGCGCCTCGCCGCGGACGCGCGCCGTTTCGTCGAGGCGGGTCGCTCGGCCGCGCGCACTGCCGCGGAGTTCGAGCGCGTCTGCCTCGGCGCGCTCAACGGCGCCGTTTGAGGGGGGCCTGGGGGGCGCCGAAGAGCCGTTCCAGGGTTGCTGCCGCCCGGTCGAGCGCCTTGATGTCGCCCGCGGGCAGGGCGGCGAGCTCCCTTCCGAGCCGCGCCACGCGTCGCGCGCGTCCCTCCTGGAGCACCTTCCTTCCCCGCGCCGTCGCGCGCAGCCGCTGGACGCGGCGGTCGCTCGCGTCCGGCACGCGTTCGACGAGGCCCGCCTGCTCGAGGCCGCGGGCGAGCCGCGACATGGACGGGAGCCGCACCTGTTCCGCTTCCGCGAGCGCGGTGAGGGTGATCGGCCCGCCGAAGACCACGACGGAGAGCGCCGAGAGCCGAGGGCCGCTGAGGTCGGACGCGCGGTCCTCGGCGCGCAGCCGCCGCAGGAGGCGGATCGCCGCCGAGTGGAGCCGGTCGGCCACCCGGTCGGGTCGGTAGCGGACGGAAGGGGCTTGACGTCGTTTCCCGCGCACCTATGATTAGCTTAGCTAAGCTAACTAAAAACGCAAGGGGTGCCGTGCATGGCCCCCCTCCTGCCGGAGGAATCCCATGAAGCTCGCCCAGGTTTCCGTCAACGTGAAGGACCTCGGCCGCGCCAAGGCCTTTTACCGGGACATGCTGAAGCTCCCGTTCCTCTTCGAGGCGCCGCGCCTCGCCTTCTTCGACGCCGGCGGCGTCCGGCTGATGCTCTCGCCCCCGGAGAGGCCGGAGTTCGACCACCCCGGGTCGATCCTCTACTACCAGGTCGCGGATATCGGGGCGGCGTACGAGGAGATGAAGGCGCGCGGCGTCCGCTTCGACGGCGTGCCCCACGTCGTCCATCGCGACGCGCGGCACGAGCTCTGGATGGTCTCCTTCCGCGACACGGAGGGGAACATCCTCCAGCTGATGGAGCCGAAGCCTATCTGACCTCGAAGTCCGAGACGAAGTTGCCGTCCGCGTCGACGTTCGCGGGAGGGACCGTGCCGCCGAACGTGAGGTCGTAGCCGCCTCCCGCCGCGTCGTGGATCGCGGGCCACGCCGTCGAGACGATGCGCTGCGGGTCGTCGGCGCCGGCGCCCGCGCCGACGCCGAGCGTGCCGGTGTTCCCGGCGGGCGAGGCGTCCTCGAGGTCCTGGCCGGATCCCTCGTCGAAGGACCACGCGCCGCGGAGGAGGGGCTCCGTGCCGACGATCCTCTCGAAGCGCCCTGTGGCGATCTCGTCCCCGGTGCGCGCGGCCGCCCAGATGCGCAGCTCGTCGATCCGCATCGAGCCGTACTGCGCGCCGACGCGGCCGATGAGCAGGTCAGCCGCGGGTGTCACCGACGCGGGCGGCGTCCCCGAGGTGTCGATGCCCTCCAGCTGGCCGTCGACGTAGAAGCGCGTCTCGTCGCGCGCGTCGTCGAAGACCCCGGCGAGGTGGACCCAGCGGTCCTGCGCCATGGCGGGACCCAGGGCGAACATGCTGTCGCCCAGGCTGTCGCCCGCGATCTGGAAGTACGCGCGCTCGTCGAACGGCGAGGCGCCCTCCTGCTGGATGCGCCAGCCGTTGTCGAAGTCGCCGGTGCCGCACGCGACCACCGGGTTGCTGCGTCCGAGCGCGAGGAGGAGGACCCAGCACTCGACCGTCCAGCTCCCCGTGCCGGGCCGGAAGGCCGCATCGGAGGGGACGCGCGCGAAGTCGTCGGTGCCGTCGAGCTCGAGCGCGCCGCCCGCGTCGTGGCCGCCGAGCAGGACGCGGTAGACGTCGGGCGCGAGCGTGGTCTCCGGGAAGAAACGGAAGACGCCCGGCGACACCTCGGCGACCGAGTCCGCCGCGATCTCCGTCTCGTTGCCGTCCCCGAACGTGCGGTCGCCGCCGCTCGCGAAGAGCCGGAACGTGACCGGGTCCACGGTAAGGGCATCGGCGCCGGGGAGGAGCGCCTCGACGTACCGCGGCGGCAGGTCGAGCACGCTCCCGTGCGGCGGCGAGACGACCTGCGCCGCGGGGATCGTGACCGCGCCCGTCCCGACCGCGCTTCGCGTGTCCTCGCCGTCCGTCGCCCGAGCGACCACGAAGTAGGTCCCGGCGGGCGCGCCGGTCGTGTCCCACGCGACCGACTGCACGAACCCGAAGCCGCCCGGCCTCGGCCCCGCGATCGGGAGCTGGTCAAGAAGCGTCAGCGGGTCGCCGTCCGCGTCCGCGAGGAGCTCGGTCGAGACCGCGCGCACCTGGCTGTAGTCGATGTACTCGACAGGGACGGCGGTGCCCGCGGCCACGGTCAGCGGGAGCGCGGGCGCGAGGACCTCGACGGCGAACGTCGCGTTGCCTCCGCCTCCACCGCAGGCGGAGACGAGAAGAACAAGCAGGAAACCGAGGAGACAGTGCTTCATGGGGCCTCTCCCCGGCCCGTTTCCCTGCTCCTCGATGATCGGAGGGGGCCTCGGGGGCCTTGACCGTCCCGATCCGGGGCGGCCCCCTCTGCCCCCTCAGACGGAGCCTCAGACCCCGATGCCGTAGTACGAGAGCCCGAAGGACTCGACGAACCTCCGCTCCCAGATGTTTCGGCCGTCGAAGACGACCTTCGTCTTGAGAAGGTCGCGGATCTTCTCGAAGTCGGGCGAGCGGTACGCGTTCCACTCGGTGACGAGCAGCAACCCGTCCGCGCCCTCGAGGATCGCGTACGGGTCGTCGCCCGACTCGGCGCCGGGGACGGCGTGCGCGACCGGGTCGTGCGCGCGCACGTGCGCGCCCGCCTGCGCGAGGCCCTTCACGATCTCGATGGACGGCGCCTCCCGCGTGTCGTCGGTGCCGGGCTTGAACGCGAGCCCCCAGAGCGCGAACGTGCGCCCCTTGACGTCGCCGCCGAAGTGCTTCCGCACCTTCTCCACGAGGACGCGCTTCTGGTCGCGGTTGACCGCGGAGACCGCCTCGAGCACGCGCATCCGGGCGCCCCGCTCCTCGCCCGTGTGCTGGAGCGCCATCAGGTCCTTCGGGAAGCAGGAGCCGCCGAAGCCCGCGCCCGGGAAGAGGAAGTGGCCGCCGATGCGGACGTCCGCGGCCATGCCGCGCCGCACGTGGTTCACGTTCGCGCCCACGCGCTCGCAGAGCGCCGCGATCTCGTTCATGAAGGAGATGCGGGTCGCGAGCATGCAGTTCGAGGCGTACTTCGTCATCTCCGCGCTCTCGACGTCCATCACGAGGAGGCGGTCGCCGCGGCGCATGTAGGGCGCGTAGAGCTGGCGCATGGTCTCGATCGCCTCGTCATCGTCGGCGCCGACGATCACGCGGTCGGGTTTCATGAAGTCCTCGACCGCCGCGCCCTCCTTCAGGAACTCCGGGTTCGAGACCACCGCGAAGGGGTGCTTCGTGGCGCCCGCGAGGATCTTCCGCACGCGCGCGCCCGTCCCGACCGGGACGGTGGACTTGTTCACGATGATCTTCCGGCCGTTCATCACGCGCCCGATGCCCGCCGCGACCTCGTCCACCTGCGAGAGGTCCGCGCTCCCGTCCGGCCGCGGCGGCGTGCCGACCGCGATGAAGTCGATCCGCGCCGCGCGCACCGCGGCGTCGAAGTCGGTCGTGAACTCGAGCCGCCGCGCGCGCACGTTGGTCTGGACGAGCGCGCCGAGCCCCGGCTCGTGGATCGGGATCGCGCCGCGCTTGAGCGCGTCGATCTTGCTCTTGTCCTTGTCGACGCACGTGACGTGGTTCCCGGTCTCCGCGAGGCAGGCCCCGGTGACGAGCCCCACGTACCCGGTGCCGATGACGGTGATGCGCATGGGAGGAAAGGATAGCCGCCGTCCCTACCCAGGGATGAGAGGGGGCTTCGGGGGCGCGGAGCTTCGACGGGCAAGCCGGTCAGCGGGCGCGGAGCCCAGTCCACCGGAAGGCGAACTCGCCGTCGCCGGAGATCCAGCTGAACCCGACCCTGTGGCCGTGGTTGTCGGCGCCGAGAAGGAGCAGGAGGGCGAGGGAGATGCGTTGCGTCATGGCACTCCCGTAAGAGAGATCCGCGGCGCGTTCCCAGGCGAATTCCGGCGGGCTCCCTCGCATCGGGCGCGCCATGCGGTAGAAGGGGGGCAGCCGGGCGGTTAGCTCAACTGGCTAGAGCGCCTGCCTTACACGCAGGAGGTTGCAGGTTCGAGTCCTGCACCGCCCACCACTACAAAGCGCCGCGCCGCCGCGAGTTACGGCGGGCGACGCTAAGGCACGTGCGACCCCGGACCGATGAGAAAGCCGGTAATTACCGGCGACGAGGAGTCGCACATGGCCGCCAACGGAACCGCGAAGCCGCCGAGGATCCCCAAGTACCGCCTGCACAAGCCGTCCGGGAGGGCGGTCGTCACGCTGCTCGGCCGCGACGTCTATCTCGGCGAGTACGGCTCGCCCGAGAGCCGCGCCGAGTACGACCGCGTCATCGGCGAGTGGCTCGCGAAGGGCCGCGCGATCGCCGTCGCGGGCGACGAGGTCACGGTGAACGAGCTGATCCTCGCGTACTGCCGCCACGCGGAGAGCTATTACGCGAAGCCGGACGGCAGCGAGGGCCGCGAGTCCGAGATCATCAAGCTCGCGCTCCGGCCCGCGAGGAAGCTCTACGGCCGCACCGCGGCGAAGGACTTCGGCCCGACGGCCCTCAAGGCGTGCCGGCAGGAGTTCGTGAAGCGCGATCTCGCGCGCGGGGTCATCAACCAGCACACGAACCGGATCCGGCGGATGTTCCGGTGGGCGGTCGAGAACGAGCTCCTGCCGGCGGAGGTCCACGGCGCCCTGGCCGCGGTCCCTGGGATCAAGCGCGGGCGGGCGGGCGTCCGCGAGTCCGAAAAGATCAGGCCGGTCCCGCAGGAACTCCTCGACGCCGTCCTGCCGCGGGTCTCTTCGCAGGTTGCCGCGATGATCCGGCTCCAGCTCTTCACCGGCATGCGCCCCGGCGAGGTGGTGCAGATGCGCCCGTGCGACATCGACCGCTCGGAGAAGGTCTGGACGTACACTCCCGCGCATCACAAGACGGAGCACCACGGGCACGAGCGGGTCGTGCTGCTCGGCCCGAGGGCGCAGAAGGTGCTCGGCCCCTTCCTCGACCGCGCCCCCGAGGCGCCCCTCTTCAGCCCGAAGGAAGCCGAGGCCGCCCGGAACGCGAAGCGCCGGCTCGAGCGCGTGACGCCCATGACGCCGTCGCACGCGAAGAGGAAGCCGAAGCGGAAGCCCGAGAAGGCGCCGCGTGACGCCTACGACGTGACCTCCTACCGGAAGGCGATCGCGCAGACCTGCGCCGCGCTCGAGATCCCGAACTGGCACCCGCACCAGCTCCGGCACAACGCCGCGACGGAGATCCGGAAGGAGTTCGGCGCCGAGATGGCGCGGATCATCCTCGGCCACAGGCACCTCAAGGTCACGGAGATCTACGCGGAGAACCGTGAGGGAGCGGCGCGCCACGCCCCGCCTGGAGGAGGAGCGGCTCGAGTTCGTCCCGGGCGGCGCAGGGCAGCGTCACGCGATGGCCCGTCTCGCGGACTACCTCAAGGGGAGGCGGGTCGCGCCCGCGGACGCAATCGGCCGGAGTTGATGATCGCGCGCGCTTCGGGTCATCGCCAACGCTTGCGCGGCGAACGCGTTCACCAGGCTCGAGGCCAAGGCGAAGTTCCTAGGGCGCGCTCACTCCTGATCGCACTTGTCACGACCTTTTTCCGGGTCCGCGTTGACGCCCGGCCACCCTCGCCTATGATCGATCCCCGGGCCTCCCCTGAGCCTCCGGAGAACGCGCGTTCTTGAGCGAAAAGGAACGAGGAGGGCGTAGGAAACAGGAGGTCGCGGAGCATGTTCAGGCTGAGGAACGAGGGGGCAGAGCCCCTCAAGGACAAAGAAGCGACTTGGACCAGGGCCGACCTTGATCGGCTCATTGCGGGCGACAAGCGGACATGGGATCGCGCGGTCGCGATGATGGAAGGTCTGATCGATGACGTCACAAGGTCGTGGACCCTCTCGACGCTCGAGTCGGACGCCGTTCGGGAGCACGTCCAAGACGTGCTGCTGGTCGGAGACATGCGGCGCCTCCGTGAGTTCCGCGATGCCGGCAGCTTTCCTGCCTACCTCGCTCGAGTTACGACGAACCGAGCGAGGGGCGTGGCGAGCCGACGGGGTGAGGTAGTACGCGACTTCGACGAGACCGCGGCGAAGGCGCCTCGGCTGGTTGCCGACATCCGCTCTTCGGTCGCGGGACTGCGCAGTCCGGTCGCGATCGGCCGGGTCCTTCTTGGACTCCGGCATGCCCTGTCCCCGACGCAGTTCCGTATTCTCTGGCTCCGTCACGTCGAGCGGCTATCCACGAGAGACACCGCGGGCGCGCTGAGGGTCACGCGCCAAGCCGTCCGGAAGGGGCACGACTCTGCGGTCATGGCGATCCTCCGGGAGCGGTCTCGCCCCGACGAGCTGCGCGGAACATCGAGGGAGGAGATCCCCCCGGCCGACCGCCTCCCGCCCTATGTAAAAAAGAGCGCGGCGGAGCGGCCTCAGGTTGCTCCCCCCCCTCTACTGGGTAGATGGGTCAGGAGTGGTGCCCATCCGCGTAGGGAACAAGACGGTCGTGTGGATGTGCCACAAGTCGTGTCTGTCAATGTGGTGTAGTTCCCGTTGATCTCCGTCCTGTTCTTCGCCCCCTTTCCCCCCGCGGGGGGAAAGGGGGCGCGGCGCGCCTCCTTACCCCGTCGCCGACTCCTTCATC